>Ga0316628_100000002_pt1 | contig 365022 bp, 349 predicted proteins | sample OWC_Aug_M2_C1_D5_FD_207648 | JGI IMG/M metagenome (GOLD analysis project Ga0316628, IMG submission 207648) | Wetland soil microbial communities from Old Woman Creek delta, Ohio, United States - OWC_Aug_M2_C1_D5_C | ecosystem: Environmental > Terrestrial > Soil > Wetlands | place: USA: Ohio...
AAGGTGACGGTCAACTGGGTAGACAACAAAGGCGACAAGAACAGCGCCGACGCCACGGTTGCTTGATTAAGCGACTTAAGCCAGCGGGCCGGCCATGTCGGCCGGCCCGTTCCGAATACAGTCAATGGAGGACGACAGCATGAAAAAATTGCTATTGACGCTGGTGGGGGCTGGCGCTTTGCTGGGTGCGGTATATGCATCGGCAAGCCCGGAAGACGATCGCGTGGCAACCGTCAACTACTACAAGCACAAGTTCCCGGATGTCAAGTTCAAGGACTACATCTATGGTTCTTTGGCGCTGGATGCCGATGCCAAGGCCCAGTACGACAGCATCATGGAATTCCCGCCCTTTGAGACCGTGGTCGAGCAGGGCAAGAAGATGTGGGACACCCCGTTCAAGAACGGCAAGAAATACGCCGATTGCTTCCCGAACGGCGGCAAGGGTGCGGCGGCCATGTACCCGATGTTCGACGACAAGAAAGGTGAAGTCGTGATCTTCGACGATGCCTTGAATGCCTGTCGCGTGGCCAACGGCGAGCAGCCCTACGATCTCGGCGATGCCAAGACCATGGGCGTATTGCTTTCCTATGCGCGTACCTTGTCCGACGGCTATAAGGTCAACACCAAGATCAACGGCGCGGCGGCAGTGGCGGCTTATGAAGACGGCAAGAAGACCTTCTACTCCCGTGCCGGCCAGTTGAACTTCTCGTGTGCCAACTGCCACCAAGTGGATGCCGGTGTGCGCCTGCGTTCGGAACTGCTGTCCCCGCACTTGGGCCATACGACCCATTGGCCGGTGTTCCGTGGCGGCGATAACCTGGTGACCCTGCAGAACCGCTATGTCGGCTGCCATAAGACGGTGCGCCATGTACCGGACAAGCCGGGTAGCGTCCGCTACAAGAACCTGGAGTACTTCGAGTCCTACATCAGCAACGGCCTCGAAATGCATGCTTCGGTGTTCCGCAAGTAAGTCTGTCTAGCCTGATAGGCTGATAAAATCCGGGCCGCGCGCCCGGATTTTTTTTGTCGAGTATTCCTCTGCTATTTGGGCCATAGTTACCATTTACGTGGCTGCCTTGTCTGCCGAAAATTTAAACAATCGTTTCGCACCGCTTTTAACCCTAAGGAGAACCCCCCATGTCGATGTCGCGTCGGGAATTTTTGCAAGTGCTGGCCGCGGCCTCCGCAGCCGGCATGATGCTGGACAGTAAACAGGTCCTGGCCGGCAATGCGCCGAGCAACTTCTATGACATTCCGGCCTACGGCAACGTGTCGCTGCTGCACATCACCGACACCCATGCCCAGTTGATGCCCATCTACTTCCGCGAGCCCAACGTCAACATCGGCGTCGGCGGCGCGGTCGGCAAGGTGCCGCACATCGTCGGCGACAAGCTGCTCAAGCACTTCAACATCCAGCCCAACAGCATCGATGCCCACGCCTTCACCTACTTGAACTTCGAGCAGGCGGCCAAGACCTACGGCAAGGTCGGTGGCTACGCCTACCTGAAGACCCTGGTCGACAAGGTGCGCGCCGCCCGCCCTGGTTCGTTGCTGATGGACTCCGGCGACACCTGGCAGGGCTCCGGTACCGCGCTGTGGACCAAGGGCCAGGACATGGTCGATGCCAGCATCGAACTGGGCGTCAACGTCATGGCCCCGCACTGGGAATTCACCCAGGGTGCCGAGCGGGTGATGGAGATCGTCAACGGCGACTTCAAGAAGCACGGCATCGACTTCATCGCGCAGAACGTGGTCACCAACGACTTCGGCGACCAGGTGTTCAAGCCCTACACGATGAAGAACATCAACGGCGTGCAGGTTGCCATCATCGGCCAGGCCTTCCCCTACACCCCGATTGCCAACCCGCGCCATTTCGTGCCCGATTGGAGCTTCGGCATCCGCGACGACGGCATGCAGAAATGGGTCAACGAGGCCCGCGCCAAGGGCGCCCAGATCGTCGTGGTGTTGTCGCACAACGGCATGGACGTCGACATCAAGATGGCCAGCCGCGTCACCGGCGTCGACGTGATCTTCGGCGGCCACACCCACGACGGCGTGCCGGTGCCGGTGCCGGTCAAGAACGCCAAGGGCGTCACCCTGGTCACCAACGCCGGCTCCAATGGCAAGTTCCTCGGCGTGATGGACTTCGACGTCAAGGGCGGCAAGATCAAGGGTTGGAAGTACCGCCTGCTGCCGGTGTTCTCGAACCTGCTGGCGGCCGATGCCAAGATGGAAGCCTTGATCAAACGCGTGCGCAAGCCGTATGAGGCCAAGCTGAACGAGAAGCTGGCCATGACCGAAGGCCTGCTCTACCGCCGGGGCAACTTCAACGGTTCCTGGGACCAGCTGATCATGGACGCGATGATGAAGGTGAAGGGTGCCGATGCCGCCTTCTCGCCGGGCTTCCGCTGGGGTACTTCGCTGCTGCCGGGCGACGCCATCACCATGGAGAAACTGCTCGACCAGACCGCGACCACCTACTCGTTCAGTACCCTGACCGAGATGACCGGCGCCACCATCAAGGACGTGATGGAAGATGTCTGCGACAACCTGTTCAACGCCGACCCCTACTACCAGCAGGGCGGCGACATGGTGCGCGTCGGCGGCATCACCTATGCGCTGAACCCCTATGAGAAGATGGGCAAGCGCATCAACGATCTGCGTCTGCACGGCAAGCCGCTCGATGCCAACAAGAAGTACAAGGTGGCCGGCTGGGCGCCGGTGGCCGAGGGCGCGACCGGCACCCCGATCTGGGATGTGGTGGCCGAGTACCTGCGCACGGTCAAGACCGTGGCCCCGCCCAAGTTGAACAACCCGCGTCTCATCGGCGTCAAGCAGTCCGACCCTGGCATCGCCGACTATATTGCCAGCGTCTAAAAGACGCCGGTTTGGAAAGGGGGCCACAAGCCCCCTTTTTTTATTTCCAGCGCCGATTGGGGCGTAGCTTGGCGATTGCCGTCAGCGCTTGCCGCTTTAGTTCTGCCAAATCGATCGGCTGTTGTCCGTAGTGGCAGGCCTCCACGGTGGCGACCAACTCGGTCAGCGCGGCATCGCTGCGCGTCTGCCTGTGCATGGTACCCAGCCAGCGCCGCAAGGTGGCTGCCGCTGGCGTGTCGGCTCGTAGGTGGAATGCCTTCAATATCCGAACAAGTTCAGCGGTGCCGGCGGCCTGTCCGATGGCGATCAAGGCCCCGCGTCGTGCCTGACGCCACTGCACCTCGCGCCGGATCAGGTGCATCGCCGCTTGAATCAGGACAAAGCCGAGCAATACCGCGGCAACTTGGCCCAGCTTGCGCCAGAGCGGGTCGTAAATTTGCAGTTGCCGGATCGGCAGGGCGATTTGTTCCAGTCGCGTTGTCGCCGGGTCGAAATAGGGCAGGGCCAAGGCCGGCAAGCTCAGCGGCCCGCTCGCATCGGGCAGGGCATACAGGGTGACCGCCAAGCGGTTGAGCGGCGAATTGCGCTCTTCCGGTACCAGGGTTTCGACGGTCGGCGGATAGACCTTCCATGTTGCGTAGGGCTGTAATTGCAAGGCGAGCAGGGCCTTGAGGCCGTCGACGCTATAGCCGCTATCGACGGTGAAGCGCCAAGCCAAGGGCCGCTCGGTCGGCGATTCCTTGGGTACCGGCTCGACGCTGATCGTCGGTCTGCCCACCGGCACGTTGAGCGGCAGCCAGCCGGGCACGGCCGTTGCGCTGAATGTCGCACTCGGTGGCGGCAAGCGCAAGCGTCGGCCGAACTTGCCGGCCTCGAGCATCGGCAGGGCCAAGTCGATTGCACCGGACTGGGTCGGCAATACGGCCCAGTGATAGCGATGGGCCGTGCAAGGTTCGCCCGCCTGTTCGATCTCGATCTGGTCTTCACCGAGGGCACGCAGCTGGGCTTGGCTATTAAGCGGCAATTTCGGCCGTTGCCATTCCAGGCTGCCGTCGTCGCAGATCTCCAAGGTCAGCCGGGTCGGCTGGCGCACAAAAGGCTGCGCCGGCTCGGTATAGAGCTTGAAGCGGGTGGCCGGCATGAACTCGGAACTCGCCATGACATCGATCGGCAGGCTGCGGCTGCGCGCATTGCCGTTGCCGAGCGGAGGGACGGCGAGTTTGCCGGTATGCAAGGGATAAAGCGTGATTTGCAAAGTACCTTGCGCCTCGCTGCGGCTCAAGGTTTGGCCGAAGACCTCGAAGTCGCGTTTGAGCGGCGTCAGGTCGAGTTGTTCCAAGCTTGCCACTTTGCCGCTGATGCTCAGCGTCAGCGGCTCGCCCAAGGCCAAGCGCTTATGGTCGAGTTGCGCGTTGAGCGACCAGGCATTGGTCGCGCCCAATAGCGCGAGGCCGAAAACGATGCGTCTCACCACGGTAACAACTCCAGCGTTGTGCCTGAGCTGTCCTGCTTCAACAGGCCCCGATACATCGCGTCCGGTTTGTCGTCGAGCAGTTCCAGTTTCTTTAACCCCGATTGCAGGCGCCGACCGTCGGCATCGGCGCCGCTATGGCGGCTGGCCGTGCCAGCGAGTCTGGCGTCGCGGGCCGAGTCCTTGGCCTTGTCGACCAAGGTGCCGGTCTCCTTGCGCTCGAATTCCTTCACCGCGATGTCTCGATCCCAGTCGGTATTGACCTCGCCCTCGGAGAAGAAGCCCATGCGTCCGCGCAAGTCGGTCTTGCCCAGCACCGGTTCGCGCCGCTGCTTCAAGCGGTAGTTGGCCCGTTCCAGATTGGCCAGGGCCTTCATATCCTTCGGCCGGTCGAGCAGCACCGCCTGATACGCCTCGGCTGCGGTGCGCCAGTTGCCCAGTGCGTAATGGGCATTGCCCAGGTCATACAGGGCGTCGTCCCGCGCCTGTTGCGAGCGCGCCAACAAGACGGCGGCGCTGAAGTGACGCTGGGCCGCGCCGTAGTCCTTAAGTCGCCAAGCGGCGGCGCCGGCACCCATCTGGCCGAGGTAACCGCCGGCCCGTTCGAACCGGGTCTGCGCCTCGGCATGGCGGCCTGCGCGGTACTCGCGCCAGGCGGTTTGCAGCGCGTCGTCGGCATGGACCTCGGCCTGCGGCCAGGCGACGAGCCCGGCGATCAATAATGCGGCGGCTTGCGGCAGGGCGCGCGGCAGGTGCAGCCAGAGCAGGAGCAGCAGGGCGGGGGCCAGGCACCAGGCGTAGAGTTCGCGCCAGGCGCGCACCCGATCGGCTGGCGGCAAGTCGGCCGGCAACTGGGCGAGGTGGTGATCGTAGAGACTTTGCCAGTCGCCATCGCCATCCGCAACGGCGACGAACAGGCCGCCGCTCTGCTGCGCCAAGTCGGTGTAGCTATCGATCGCCATGCGGCTGATGACTTGGACGCCGTCCCGTTCGGCAAAGCCACCCTCGGCCAAAGGCACGGGTGCGCCGTTGTTGCTGCCGACACCGAGAATGTAGAGCGGAACCCCGGCACGCTTGAGTGCTTGCACGGCATCGCGTACGGCCTCGCCGGCGCCGCCGGCCAAGCTGTCGGCCTCGGCGTCGGTCACCAGCAGGATGGCCTTGGATTTGCTGGTGCCGGTGCGCAGATCGCGCAGGGCAAGCAGCAGGGCTGCCGCGAGGTTGCTGCCCGGGCTTTGAATCAGGCTGGTATCGGCCTGCTCGAGCAGGCGCCGCAGCACGTCGACATCATCGGTCGCCGGGCTCAACAGGCCCGGTTCGCCGGCGTAGACCACGAGGCCGATGCGCTCGCCGTGCAGGCGATTGATCAAATCTTGCAGTTCCAGCTTGGCGCGGGTCAGGCGGCTCGGCCCGACATCGGCCGCAGCCATCGAGGCCGAGAGGTCGAGCACGATGTCGAAGCGCATCAGGTGCCGCTTGGCGAGTGCCCCATCGCCTGTTGCGCTCTCTTGCAAGGGCAGGCGCGGCCCGGCCGCGGCGGCGGCGAGCAACAGCCAAGCCAGCGCGTTGACGGCCAGCCGGCCACGATCGCGCCGCCGGTCGGCGGCGGCCAGCACTGCCCAGGGCAGCAGGTCCGGGTCGGCATAGCTGGCGAGTTTATGTTTACGCCAACGGCTGAAGCCCCAGAGCAAGACGGGCTGCACGGCCAGCAGGCCCCACCAGGGCTGGCGCCAGTCGAGGCCGAGCAGGGCATCGATCATGGCGACTCCCTGCGCATGGCCAGCAGCCGGCCCAAGGTAAGGCAAGCGATGGCCAGGGCCAGCGGCAGCCAGTACCACTCATGCACTTCGCGGTGGCGGGCGGGCCGGGCCAGGGTCTTCTCCAAGGCGCCGATGTCACGGATGACCTGTTCGGCATCCTCGGTGCCGCGCACGAAGTAATGATGGCCGTCGGTCAAGCGGGCAAGGTCGGCCAGGTTCGGTTGCGGGTCGGTTTCTTGTATGGCGGCACGCCCCTCGGCGAACAGGTCGCTGCCGATTTGCACGGTGTGGATGGCCACGCCCAACTGTCGCGCCACGGCCAGGGCCTCGGCCGGGGTCATGTCGCCGCTGTTGCTCGGCGCATCGTCGCTGACCAGGATCAGCGCGGGGCGCAGCTTCCGCGGTTGCAATTGCTTCAGCGCCAGACCCAAGGCGTCGCCCAGCGCGGTGTTGTCGCCGGCCATGCCGACTTGCAGCCGTTGCAGTTGGGCCAGGACATAGTGCCGGTCGAACGTGGGCGGGGTCAGCGTCGCGGCCTGCGAGCCGAAGGCGATGATGCCGAAGCGGTCGGCCTGGCGACCCTCGATGAAGCGGCCGATCACGTCCTTGAGCACGGCCAGGCGCTCGACCTTTTTGCCGTCGCGCTGGAAGTCGTCGATGCTCATGGTCTGCGAGGTGTCGATTACCAGCACGATGTCGCGGCCTTCCGGCGGCGGCGTCAGCCACTGGCCGACCTCGCGCGGCTGGCTGAGCGCAACGGCGATCAGGGCGAAGCCGAGCGCGATGAGCCACACCGGCAGGCGGGCGCCGGGCAGCCTCGGTTCGGTGGCGGCCGCCGGCAGCAGGTGCGGGTGCTTGAGCCGCCACGCCTGTTGCAGGCCCTCGCTGCTGCGGCGCAGGGCGATGGCCAGCCAGGCCATGATCGGCATCAGGGCGAGCAGCCAGAAGGGTTGGGCCAGTTCCAGCATCAGCGGCGGTCCTGTTGCCGCAACAGCGCCTCGGCCTGTCGGCACAAGTCATCGAGCACGGCCCGTGCCTTTTCTTGTGCCGGCCCGAAACGCAGGCGATTCAAATCGTGCAGCCAGGCCGGCTCGGGGTCGGCCTTGAACTGCGGGATCAGCGCGGCGAGTTCGTCGGCCGCGCGTTGCGGATCGGGCAGATTGCGCAGGCGCCGCAGCGCACGCAGCGGCGCGCGGCGGCGCCAGTGCCAGTACAGGCCGCCGGCCACGGCAAGACCGAGTGCGACCGAACCGCCGATCAGTACCCAGTCATGGTCCGCCGTGCTGACGTTGGCGATCTGCGGCTCGATGATGTCGGCCAGGTCCTTGTGCGGGTCAGGCATGCGGCACCATGAGGACGGTCAACAGGTCGTCCACCTCGCTGCCCAGGCTTGAGTGGCGCACGCCGGCGCGGGCGAAGTGGCCGGCGATGGCGGCTTGGCGGCTGCGGAAGGCGGCGGCGTAGGCGCTGCGTTCCGCCTCGTGGCCGGTGTCGATCCAGATGTCGTTACCAAGGGTCATGTCGTGGAAGCGGGCCAGGCCGACATCGGGCAGGCTGCGCTCGGCCGGATCGCTGAGCTGGATGGCTAGCAGGTCCGTGCGTTCGGCCAGGCGGGCGAGCAGGGGCTCGTGCTCTTCGCGCAGCCAGGCGAAGTCGCTGAGCAGCACGAGTTCGGTGCCGCGCGGCAGTGCGGCATCCAGCGCGAGCAGGCGGTCGCGATAGCTGACGCTTTCGGTGACGGCGGCATCGGGCAACGGCGGGCAGGGCCGGGCTGCGGCCTCGATCAAGGCCAGCGCACCGTTGCGGCCGTGCATGGGCGGCAAGGTCAGATCGCCGCGGTCCCACAGCGTGCCACCGATGGCGGCGTTGTGATCGGCGGCGGCGAAGCCGAGCAGGGCGGCGGCGCGCACGGCCTGGGTCACCTTGAGCCGGCGCCGGGTGCCGAAGCGCATGCTGGCCTCGCGGTCGAGCACCAGATGTACCGTGGGCTGGCGTTCCTCGCGATAGCTCTTGAGATAGGCCCGGCCGGTGCGGGCAGTGGTGCGCCAGTCCATGTCGCGGATGTCGTCGCCGGCGACATAGAGGCGCGACTCTTCGAAATCGAGGCCGTGGCCGAGCCAGGGCGAGGACCAGTCGCCGGCATGGTGGTCGTGCACTTCGCGCGCCGCTTGCGCCTCGGCCAGCAGCGCGGCCTCCTGCGCAAGGCCCGCGATCTCCTCGGCGGCGAGCAAGGGCGCCTGCGCGGCGGCTGGCGGAGTGCCGGCCGGCCGTGCACGCCAACGGTTCAGGACATCAAGGCGCGGGAACGGCATCCAGCAGGCCGGCGATCAGGGCGTCGCGCGAGAGTTTTTGCAAGCGGGCGTTGAGGCTCAAGATGATGCGGTGGCGCAGGCAGTCGGCGGCAATCTCGCGCACGTCGTCCGGCGTCACGAAGTCGCGCCCGCGCAGATAGGCCAGCGCGGCCGAGGCATGCGCCAGGGCCAGCGCGGCGCGCGGGCTGGCGCCGACCTCCACCGCTTCGGCCCAGTCCTTACGCCATGTGCCCGGTGCCCGGGTGGCGCGGGCGAGTTCGACCATGTACTGCTCGACGTTGGGCGCGATATGGATTTGGCGCACCTCGTCGCGGGCCGCCAGCGCGGTGGCGACATCGAGCACCGGCGCGATCGGCTCCTGGGCCTCGGCCAGATGGCGGGCGCGGTCGCGGCGCAGGATTTCCAGCTCGTCCTCGGCGCTGGGGTAATCCAACAGCACGTGCAGCAGGAAGCGGTCGAGCTGGGCCTCGGGCAGCGGGTAGGTGCCGGCCTGCTCGATCGGGTTTTGCGTGGCCATCACCATGAACAAGGGCGGCAGCTTGCGCGTTTGCCCGCCGGCGGTGATCTGGTGTTCCTGCATGGCTTCGAGCAGGGCCGATTGCACCTTGGCCGGGGCGCGGTTGATCTCGTCGGCCAGGATGATCTCGTTGAACAAGGGACCTTCGGCGAAATGGAAGCCGCCTTCCTGCGGCCGGTAGATGTCGGTGCCGGTCAGGTCGCCGGGCAGCAGGTCGGGCGTGAACTGGATGCGCTGGAAACGGGCGTGGATGCCGGCGGCCAGGGTCTTCACCGCCGTGGTTTTGGCCAGGCCGGGCAGGCCTTCGACCAGGATGTGGCCGCCGGCGAGCAAGCCGACCACCAGGCGGTCGAGCAGGCCGGCCTGGCCGACGATGACGGCTTCCAGCGCACGGCGCAGTTCGAGGATTTTTTCTTGCTGCTGCATGTGGCACCCGATGGCGGCTTAATTCAAACAATTATTTTAATGGCTATCTTGACCGAATATATAGTGCAATTCACCCAAGGCGGCGGACCGTCGCGCCAGTCACCGGCGGAACTCTTTCGCTCTTGGCCGCTCGGCACAACATCCGGTGCGCTTCGTTTATAGTGCCGGCTGTTTGCCCTATCCCCAGTTGAATGGCCGCCATGACGCGCAAGTTGATCCTCATCGTCCTCATCCTGGCCGTTGCCATCGGCGGCGGCTATGTCTGGCGCCAGAAAAATGGTGCCGGCCAGCAGAGCCAATTCAAGCTACAGGCCCTCGACCGCGGCGACATCGGCGAGAGCATCTCGGCCAATGGCACACTTAATCCGGTGGTGCTGGTCAATGTCGGCACCCAGGTCTCGGGTAGCATCAAGCGCCTGCATGCCGACTTCAACAGCGCGGTGAAAAAGGATCAGGTGCTGGCCGAGCTCGACCCTGCATTGATCGAGGCGCAGCTCCGTCAGGATCGGGCCAATCTCCGCAACGCCGAGGCCGGCTTGAGTCTGGCCCGGGCCAAGGATAAGCGTGCGAAAGAGTTGTTCCAGCAGAAGTTCGTCTCCCAGGATGCCATCGACCAGGCCCGGCAGGCACTCGATTCGGCGCTGGCCCAGGTCGATCTGGCCCGCGCTCAGGTGGCGCGCAGTCGCACCAACTTGGCCTATACCGTGATCCGTTCGCCGGTCGACGGCGTGGTGGTGGCGCGCAATATCGATGTCGGCCAGACCGTGGCGGCCAGCTTCCAGACCCCGACCCTGTTCCAGATCGCCGGCGATCTCAAGGCCATGCAGATCGACACCAGCGTGGCCGAGGCCGACATCGGCAAGGTCAAGATCGGCCAGAAGGCCAAGTTCACGGTAGATACCTTCTCCGACCGCGAGTTCGAGGCGAGCGTGAAGCAGATCCGCCTGAACCCCACGGTGCAGCAGAACGTCGTGACCTACAACGTGGTGCTGGTGGTCGACAACCCGGAGGGCAAGTTGCTGCCGGGCATGACCGCGCATGTCCAGATCAACGTCGGCCGCCATGCCAACGTGCTGCGCGTGCCCAATGCCGCGCTGCGCTTCAAGCCCAAGAGCGAAGAGAAAGAGGTCGGCAAGAACGGCGGCCGGAAAAAAGTGGGGGCCCAGGTCTACCGCCTGGTCGACGGCCAGCCGGTACCGGTCAAGGTGAAAGCCGGTGCCACCGACGGCAACTTCACCGAACTGAAGGGCGACGAGCTCAAGGCCGGCGACGAGGTCATCGTGCGCGAGATCAGTGCGGGCAAGGATAAGCAGAACAGCAAATTCCAGTTCCGCGTGCTGTGATGCCGGCATTGATTCGGGTCGAGCAACTCACCAAGGCCTACCAGACCGGCGGCGGGGCGGTGCCGGTGCTGCATGGCATCGATCTCAGCATTGCGCCGGGCGAGTTCGTCGCCATCATGGGGCCATCCGGCTCGGGCAAGTCCACCTTCATGAATATCTTGGGCTGCCTCGACGTGCCCAGCTCGGGCCATTATTACCTCGATGGCAAAGATGTCTCGGCCTTGCCGCCGGACGACTTGGCGGCGACGCGCAATCGCACCATCGGTTTCGTGTTTCAGGGCTTCAACCTGCTCAAACGGGCCAGCGCACTCGACAACGTGGCGCTGCCCTTGCTCTATGCCGGCGTCGGCAAGGCCGAACGTCAGCATCGGGCCGCGGAGTTGCTGCGGGCCACCGGGCTCGAGCGGCATGTGCATTCGCTGCCCAGCCAGATGTCGGGCGGCCAGCAGCAGCGGGTGGCCATCGCCCGCGCCTTGGTCAATCGGCCGCCGCTGATCCTGGCCGACGAACCGACCGGCAACCTCGACAGCCATACCAGCCACGAGATCATGGACATCCTGACCCGGCTCAATCGCGAGCAGGGCATCACCGTCATCTTGGTCACGCACGAACTCGACATCGCGCAATATGCCAAGCGCCTGGTGCGCTTCGTCGATGGCCACATCGTCGAGGACGGGGCACCGAGCCGATGAGACTGGGGACCTTTACCGCTATGCTGACCGAGGCGCTGCGCGCCATGGGCATGAACCGCATGCGCACGGCGCTGGCCATGCTCGGCATGGTCATCGGCGTGGCGGCGGTGGTGCTGATGCTCGCCATCGGTCGCGGTGCGCAATTGGCGGTGGAACGTTCCATCGCCTCCATGGGCAGCAACCTGTTCATCGTGCTGTCGGGCGCCAGCACCTCGGGCGGCCTGCGCATCGGTGCGGGCACGACGCCGACGTTGACCCTGAGCGATGCCGAGGCCTTGGCCCAACTGCCTTCGGTCAAGGCGGTGGCGCCGACCTACCAGGGCAGCGCACAGATGGTCTACGGCGCCAACAACTGGAGCACGCTGGTCTACGGCACGACGGCGGATTATTTCGCAGTGCGCGGCTGGAATTTCGAAGCGGGCCACGTCTTCGACGATAACGATGTCCGTGGCGCGAGCCGGGTGGTCGTGCTCGGCAAGACCGTGGCCGAGAACCTGTTCGGCGAGGAAGACCCGATCGGCAAGATGGTGCGCATCAAGAACAGCCCGTTCCGTGTGATCGGCCTGCTCGAGCCCAAGGGCCAGAGCCTGGACGGGCGCGACCAGGACGACACCGCCTTGGTGCCGGTGACCACGGCCCAGCGCAAACTGTTCGGCAACCCGTTTCCGGGCACGGTGCGTTATATCTCGGTGCAGGCCGCCTCGCTCGCGGCCATGGCCGATGCCGAGCGGGAAATGGCCCAGTTGCTGCGCCAGCGCCATCGTCTGTCCGAAGGGGCCGAGAACGATTTCACCATTCGCAACCTCACCGCCTCGGCCCAGGCCGAGGCCGAGTCGGCCCAGGCCATGGCGGTCATGCTCGGGGCCATCGCCTCGATTTCGCTCTTGGTCGGCGGCATCGGCATCATGAACATCATGCTGGTCTCGGTGACCGAACGCACACGCGAGATCGGCATCCGCATGGCCATCGGCGCCCGTCGCTACGACATCCTGGCCCAGTTCCTGTTCGAGGCCGTGATCATCTGCCTTGCCGGCGGCCTGCTCGGCGTGCTGCTCGGCGTGGGCGGTGCCTGGCTGGCCAGCAGTCTGGCCGATATGGTGGTGGTGACCGTAGGCTCGGTTCTGTTGTCATTCGGCTTCGCTGTCGGCATCGGCATCTTCTTCGGCCTCTACCCGGCCCGCCGGGCGGCCGGCCTGTCGCCGGTCGAGGCCTTGCGCCACGACTGATCGGGCTGCGGCGCGGGCATTAGTCTAAGCGGCGCCGGCCCGGTATCATCGTCGCATAACGTCTAAAGGATCTGCCTCAGGATGGAACTCGCCATCGCTTTCATCATCGGCTTGTTGATCGGCCTGGCCGGCCTGCTTTGGCTGCGCGGCCGCGGCCTGGCCGAGCAGGCCGCGCTCCAGGCCCGGGCCGAGCAGGCCGAACGCTTTGTCGAAGAGGCTCGCCGCGGTCAAGCCGATAAGGACGCGCAGTTCAACAAGCTGCAAGCCGAAGCGGGCGAACTGAAGGCGCAGGCCGCGCGGCTCGCGGCGCAATTGGAAAGCGAACAGGCCACTGCCGCCGAGAAGATCGCCTTGCTGCAAGGCGCCGAGCAGAAGTTGGCCGATGCCTTCCAGGCCTTGTCCGCCGAGGCGCTCAAGAGCAACAACCAGGCCTTTCTGGAATTGGCCAAGCAGAACCTCGCCACCTTCCAGGAGACGGCCAAGGGCGACTTGGAAGCGCGCCGCCAGGCGGTCGATGTTCTGGTCAAACCCATCCACGACGCGCTGGAAAAACTCGGCCTGCAAACCCAGGAAATCGAGCGTCAGCGTGCCGGGGCCTACGCCAGCCTGACCGAGCAGGTGAAGAGCATGATGGCGGCGCAAGACAGCTTGAAACAGGAGACCGGCCGCCTGGTGCGCGCGCTGCACCGGCCCGAGGTACGCGGCCGTTGGGGCGAAGTGCAGTTGAAGCGCGTGGTCGAGATGGCCGGCATGCAGGCCCATTGCGATTTCTTCGAGCAGGAGACGGCCGAGGTCGATGGCCGCCGCCAGCGGCCGGACATGCTGGTCAAGCTGCCCGGCGGCAAGAGCGTGGTGCTCGATTCCAAGGCGCCGATCGCCGCCTTCCTGGAGGCGGCCGAGAGCGAAACCGACGAGGCGCGCGGCCGACACATCAAGCAGTTCGCCCGTCACGTGCGCGAGCATGTGAAGGAGTTGGGCGCCAAGGCCTATTGGGACCAGTTTCAGCCGGCGCCCGAGTTCGTCGTGCTGTTTCTGCCGGGCGAGGCCTTCTTCAGCGCCGCCTTGCAGGAAGACCCGCAACTGATCGAATACGCCAACGAACACAAGGTGATTCTGGCGACGCCGACCACGCTGCTTGCGCTGCTCAAGGCGGTGTATTTCGGCTGGCGCCAGGAGAGTCTGGCCGAGAACGCGCGCAAGATCAGCGAACTGGGCAAGGAATTGTACGAGCGCCTGGGCGTGATGGCCGCGCACTGGTCCAGCGTCGGCAAGAATCTGACTCAGGCGACCGAGGCCTACAACAAGGCCACCGCCTCGCTGGAATCGCGTGTGCTGGTCAGTGCCCGCCGCTTTCAGGAATTGCAGGTCACCGCCGAGACCAAGGAGATCGTGTCGCCGGGCCCGGTGGACGCCGTGCCGCGCCAGTTGCAGGCGCCGGAACTGACGCCACCCGAGCAAGGCTGAACCGGCGATGAAATCGTCTTGGATGCTGGTGGCTGGCGCTAGCTTCGCCACCATGGGTGTGTTCGTGAAGCTGGCCGCGCAATGGTTCAGCAGCGACGAGTTGGTGTTCTACCGCTCCATCTTCGGCTTGATCGTCATCGTCGTCGCCGTGCTCTGGTGGCACGGTCGCGAGGCACGCCGGCATTTGTTCGGCCAGCATTTTCTGTGGCACCTGAGCCGGGGTGCGGTCGGCTTCGCCGCGTTGATGCTGTTCTTCTACAGCATTACCAAGCTGCCGCTGGCGGCAGCGATCACGCTCAACTACACCTCACCCCTGTTCCTTGCGCTGATCATGCCGTTCTCGCTCAAGGAGCGGCCGAACCTGCTGCAATATTTCAGTGTATTGCTTGGCTTCGTCGGTGTCGTACTCCTGCTGCGTCCGTGGCAAGCCGGCGGCGATTTGTCCGCGGGCCTGGTCGGCCTGCTCTCGGGTTTTTTGGCGGCTTGGGCCTATGTCCATGTCCGGCATCTGGGCCGTCTGCATGAGCCGGAGTGGCGCACGGTGTTGTGGTTCACCATCGTGGCCAGCGCCGGTGGGGCCTTGTTCGCGACGGCGCAGGAATGGCATCCCGTTACCCAACAAAACATCGTCTTGCTGTTGGCGCTAGGCCTGCTGGCTACGCTCGGCCAATTCAGCATGACCCGTGCCTACAAGCGCGGCCAGACCGTGGTGGTGGCGAGTTTTGCCTACAGCACGGTGGTCTTCGGCGCCTTGCTCGATATGGTAATCTGGCACGACAGTCTTCCGGGCATCGCCTGGCTCGGCATCGCGCTCACAGTGGGCGCCGGTCTCTGGGCGGTGCGTTTGAACGAACGAAGGAAACCGACATGATCGCCATCAGTGCCAAAGACAAGCTGGTCAGCGTTTCCGTCCTGGGTGAATTCACCTTGGCGGACTACAAAGACTTCGAACAGAACGTGCTGCACAACATCGAATTTCAGGGTGGCATCTACCTGCTGCTCGACCTGCGCGACATGGTGAGCTATACGCTCGATGTGGCTTGGGAAGAGATCAAATTCTCGCGCGAGCACCGCTACGATTTCCGCAAGATCGCCGTGGTCACCAGTGACGAGTGGATGGTCTGGCTCGCCTGGGTCAACCGCCTGTTCACCGATGCCGAGATCCAGGTGTTCGACGAACCCGGCATCGCGCTCGATTGGCTGGAAGGCCGCACGGCGTAAGCGCTTAGGTTCTATTGCTGCGTTTTTTTCCGCGTGTTGGCGGCGATGCCAGGGCGCGGTCCCACCGGGGTGTCCCCGCCAGGCGTTCGGCCAGGAAATCGACAAAGGCCCGGACCCGGGTCGAGAGATGGCGCGTCTGCGGGTAGAGCGCATAGGCATTGAGTTGCGGCCATTGCCACTCGGTCAATATCGGTACCAACAAGCCCCGTTCGATGGCGTCGTGGAGATAGAAGCTCGGCTGCAGGATGATGCCGTGGCCGGCCATGGCGGCTTGGCTGAGGAAGTCGCCATTGTTGGCGGTCAATTTGATGCGCACCTTCACCGTAGCGCTGTGCCCCGCCGCATCGACGTAGGACCAAAGCCCAGGGCTCGCCAGGTTGCTATAGGTCAGGCAGTCGTACTGGCCGAGTTGCGTGGGGTGCGTGGGCCGGCCATGTTTCTTGAAGTAGTTCGGGCTGCCGCAGACCACGTGCCGGATCGGCGCGAGACGGCGTGCGATCAGGCTCGAATCGTTCAAGCTGGCGATGCGGATCGCCACGTCGAAGCCCTCCTGCAGCAGATCGACCCGACGATCGTTCAGGTCCAGATCGAATTCGATCTCCGGATGTAGCGCCGCGAATTCGTTGATCAGCGGCGCCAAGTGCATGAGCCCGAAAGACAATGGCAGCGCCACACGCAGCTTGCCGCGCAAGGTGGTGTGCGCTTGCGACACGGCGGATTCCGCCTCTTCCAGATCGGCCAGGATGCGCAGGCAGCGCTCGTAGAAGCCCTGGCCGCTGTCGGTCAGATTGAGCCGGCGGGTGCTGCGCTGGAAGAGCTGCACGCCCAGATGCGCCTCCAGTTCGGTCAACCGGCGGCTGACCGCGGATTTGGCGATGTTCAGCCGATCGGCGGCGGCGCTGATGCCGCCGGCCTCGACCACGGCTACGAAGGTTTGCAGGTCGGCGAAGCGGTCCATTGTGTTCTTATTATGAGAACAATAATTTCAAATTATCGATATTTATTCTTTTTCCTACAACAAAAATAATGTGCCGCATGCGCTCGAATCGAGCGTATCGATCGCAGCCCTAAACCTTTTTGGAGGACAAGCCGCATGAGCCAATCCAATTCCCAACCCGCCACCGGTCCGGTCGAAGTGCAGCTCGAAGCCGGCAAACCGTATTACCTCTGCGCCTGCGGCCGCAGCGGCAACAAGCCCTTCTGCGACGGCTCGCACGCCGGTACCGACATCACGCCGCGCGTCTACACGGCCGAGGAGAGCAAGACGGCCTGGCTGTGCACCTGCGCCCGCTCGGCCAACAAGCCGTTCTGCGATGGCCGCCACAACAACGCTTGAGCTATCGGAAGGAGTGACCGTCATGTATCGAACGAACGAAGTGGCATACGCCGCCCTGGTCCTGCGCCTGAGCCTGGGCAGCATGCTCATCGCCCACGGTTTGCTCAAAGTGTTGGTTTTTACGATGCCGGGCACGGTGCAGTTTTTCGCCTCGGTCGGTTTTCCAGGTTGGCTGGCCTATGTGGTCGTCGCCATGGAGTTGGCCGGAGGCATCATGCTGCTCGGCGGCGTCGCCACCTCTTGGGTCGCACTGTCCTTGGTGCCGGTCATGCTCGGCGCAGCCAGCGTACACTGGGCCAACGGCTGGGTATTCAGCAACCCCCATGGCGGTTGGGAATATCCGGTTTTGCTGGCGATGCTGATGGTCGTTCAAGCCCTGCTCGGGGCGGGAGCCTATGCACTGCGTCCGGGTAATGCCGCGGTCCGCGCGGCGGCCTGAAACCGACAACATCCACGGAGATTTCCGCCATGACAACACGCAGCGTACAGCGACCGATCCCGGCCTTGGCGGTGTCCGAGGGCGCCGGTGTCACCGTGCATCGCACCATCGGCACGCCGGCACTGAAGAACCTCGACCCCTTTTTGATGTTGGACCATTTCAGCAGCGACGACCCCACCGACTACATCGCCGGTTTTCCCGATCACCCGCATCGCGGCTTCGTCACCGTCACCTATATGCTCGACGGCCACATGCTGCATCAGGACAGCATGGGCAACCGCGGCGACCTGCGGGCCGGTGGAGCGCAATGGATGAAGGCGGCCAGCGGCGTCATCCATTCCGAGATGCCGCAGCAGAGCAACGGCCTGATGCGCGGCTTTCAGTTGTGGGTCAACCTGCCCGCCGCCGAGAAGATGAGCGAGCCCGGTTATCAGGAGTTTTCGCCCGAGGCGATCCCTGAGGTCGCCGGCAACGGCATGCAGGTGCGGCTGTTGGCCGGCGAATATGGTGGCCAGACCGGGCCGATTGCAGACCCGCATACCCGGGTGCAATACCTCGACGTGCGGCTCGCTGCCGGCATCGGCTTCGACCACGCGCTCGATCCGGCGGCGACCGCCTTCGTCTATGTCTTCGAAGGCAGTGCCAGCGTGGCCGGCACCGTCTTGCCCCGGCACAGCCTGGCCGTGCTCGGCGCGGGCGATGCGGTCGAGTTGACCGCCGATGCAGAGGGCGCGCGTTTCATCCTGGTCGCCGGTCGTCCACTCGGTGAGCCTATCGTGCAATACGGCCCCTTCGTGATGAGCAGTCGGCAAGAGATCGAGCAAGCCATGCGCGATTATCGAGACGGCCGACTGGTGCAAAGCAAGGCCTCGGTTATGCGTTCCTGAGCGGGGTTCTGATTTTCGGCACCTTACATAATGGAAAGGGAACATCCAGCCGATATGTGGCTATGATGGTGCGTCTTACCAAGCATTCCTCATGAACTTGTCGTCTGTGAAGCGAGGACGGATGCCATGAACCATGTAAGCAGTCGAGCCAAGAGGCGCTGTCAGGTGTGCGGCACCGAGCACCCAGGGGTATTGCGCTCCGCGGCGATCGTGCGGCACGTCTTGGCCGACCTGATTCAGCGCGAGACCGGGAAATGGGACGAGGAGGGCTGGATCTGCGTCGACGATCTGCAAAAGTATCAGCATCGCTATGTCGAGGAAGTGCTCAAGGCCGAGAAGGGCGAACTGACTCAGCTCGAGCAGGAAGTACTGGAAAGCCTGCAAAAACAGGAAACCCTCTCGGTCAATGCCGATGAGGAATTCGGTGCGGGGCTCACCTTCGGGCAACGGCTGGCCGATCGCATCGCCGAATTCGGCGGTAGCTGGACCTTCCTGATCCTGTTCGGCCTGGTGGTGCTTTGCTGGATGTTGCTCAACTCCTATGTGCTGACGGCACGGCCCTTCGACCCGTATCCCTACATCCTGTTGAATCTCTACTTATCTTGTTTGGCTGCGATCCAAGCGCCGGTGATCATGATGAGCCAGAATCGCCAGGAGGCGCGCGATCGGCTGCGGGCGGTGCGCGACTATCAGGTCAACCTCAAGGCCGAGCTGGAGATACGGCATCTGCATCAGAAGCTGGACCATCTGCTGTCGCATCAATGGGAACGTCTGGTGGATATCCAGGAGGTCCAGATCGAATTGATCAACGAGATCAAGGCGCGCAAATAACAGAACGGTGGCGGCCGGCTACTCGGTGCCGGCTGCACTGCGTGGCGGCCGGAACACCTCGGTGTTGTCGTAGTAGCGTGCATCCCCATTGGCCGGGTCGAAACCCGGCACGCCCAGCACCGGCATCACGAACAGGTCGGCCGGCTTTTGCACCGCGCCGTCCAGCCAGGCTCGGGCGATGGCGGTATCCAGCGTCGCCGGCGGCGGCCCAGGCTCGGGTAGCGCATCCACTTGCAGGAACAGGCACTTGCTGGTTATGCCGGGATAGGGGGCCAATGCCTTCTCTAACACAGCGTGGCCGATTACATAGAGGCGCGCGTCATGCCAGCGTGCGCGCCGTTCCCAGAATGCCGCCTGCCATTGTTTGGCCCGCAGCAGCTCGGCCAGTTCGGCATCGCGTGCCACCAGCACCAGGCCGCTCTCGTCGAACAAGGTGGCGGCGTTCGAGGCCGGGCTGCGCTGGCCCTTGGGCGCATTGGCCAATTCGCGGCACTGCACGGCATTGAGCGTGGCCTTGGTTTGCGGCAGGGTCAGCCAGATCAGGGCATTGAAGAAGTCGTGGGCACTGGCCGCGCGGGTGGGCACCTGGCCGCTGTCGAGAATCTGCTGCTCGTAATCGAGTTGGCCGCAGGCGGCGGTCTGCTCGACAAAGCGCACGGGTCGGTCGGCGCCGTTGCGCAGGTCTTGCGCCTGGGCCAGGGCGTTGAGTTGCGCCGTGCGCGGCCAGTCATGCTCGTTGCGGAACTGCCCGGCCCAATGCGCCACGCTGCCGCACAAGGGCAGAGCGTCGAAGTCGGGTATCCAGGCCAGGGTGCTCAACGGCCGGCGAGCTTGGCGCGGTAGCGCCGGGTCAGTTCGTGCTCCGCGCCGAGCAGGTTGAACAGGGTGATCAGCGCGCGGCGGCCGATGTCGTCGCGGAAGTCGGGCGCTACGAGAGCGAGTTGCAGCAGCCCCTCCATGGATTCTTCCATACGATCTGCCAACAATGCGCGGGCGGCCAGGCACAGGCGGACTTCTGGCGTGCCGGCAACGAGGAGCTCAGGTGCCTGCTCGGCGGCAGCGATCAGTTCCAGGTGGCCCAGCAGCGGGGCGATGCGGCCATCACGGCGGGCTTCCGCAGGCAAGGCTGTAAGCAGGCCCAAGGCCTGGGCTGGCTGACCCGAGAGCAACAGCAGCTTGGCCAGATCGGCGCTGATCGACAGATCGTCCGGGTGATCCACCGCGGCGCGGGCGAGCAGGGCGATGGCGTCCTCGGTGCGGCCTTCCTGATGGGCCTTGAGCGCCTGCTGCCGGACCGGGTCGCTGGCCAGGGCGACGAAGCGGGCCAGCGCCGCGCGGAAGGTGCTGTCCGGTTCGGCACCGTGGACGGTGTGCACCACTTCGTCGTTCAGGAAGAACTTCACCGTCGGCACGCTGGTCACGCCATGCTCGCGGGCGAGGTTGCCGATCTCGTCGGTATTGGCCATCACCAAAAGAAAGCGGCCGCCATAGTCGCTCGCCAATTGCACCAGGCGCGGCATCAGCATCAGGCAGGGGCCGGCCTTGGGCGTCCAGAAATGCACCAGCACCAAGCCCTTGCGCGAGTTGCCCAGCACCAGCTCGTTGAAATTGGCGCGGTTGGCATCGAAGACATAGGGTGAGAGCGGCATGGTGAGCGGTTTAGTTTGCGGGCGATGGGGAGTGCGCCTATTATCCCGCTCACTTGCAATGAACGGAAGGAAACACCATGCCGCACGGCGCCATGAACGACCAGGAAGTCACCCTCCTGAGAGAAGAGATCGAACTGCTCATGACCGAGCGCCAGCGCCTGCTGCAAGTGGTCGGCGCCGCCGCCGTGCTGGTGGCCAACCTGGACAGCGACTCGCTGCCCGACGACCAAGACACCATCGACGCCGCCGAGATGCTGGCAGAACATCTCAACGGCTTGAGCGAAGAGACCCTGCTCGACGCCCTCACCGTCGTCAAGGCCGAACTCGACCACGAGGCCCAGGCCAAGGAAGACGCCGGCCAGTGAGCGATCTGTTCGAGGCCGAACACGCCCTCGACTTCGAGCGCCGCTTCGGCGGCGTGCGCCGGCTCTATGGCCCGGCCGCCTTCGAACGCTTCCAGCAGGCCCACGTCTGCGTCATCGGCATCGGCGGCGTCGGCTCCTGGGTGGCCGAGGCCCTGGCCCGCACCGCCATCGGCGAATTGACCCTGATCGACCCCGACCACATCGCCGAATCCAACATCAACCGCCAGGTCCACGCGTTGACTACTGAGTTGGGCAAGGCCAAGGCGCTGGCCATGCGCGAGCGCATCGCCGCGATCAACCCGCGCTGCAAGGTGAACCTGGTCGAGGAATTCCTGGCCGGGGACAACCTGGAAACCCTGCTGCACGACAAGTACGACTATGTGGTCGACGCTATCGACAGTGCCCGTGCCAAGGTCGCCCTCATCGCCCATTGCAAGCGGCGCAAGCTCAAGCTGGTCTGCATCGGCGGCGCCGGCGGCCAGGTCGACCCGAGCCGCATCCAGCTCGACGACCTCGCCCGCACCAGCCAAGACCCGCTGCTGTCCAAGGTGCGCAGCAAGCTGCGCAAGGAACACAACTTCCCGCGCGAGCCGAAGAAGAAATTCGGCGTCGATTGCGTCTATTCCACCGAACCCTTGATCTATCCCAGCGCCGAGGGCGGCGTTTGCTATGAAAAACCGGAGGACGCCCACATCCACGGTCTCAACTGCGCCGGTTTCGGTTCGTCCGTCTGCGTGACCTCGGTGTTCGGCATGTTGGCCGCAGCGAAGGTGTTGAATGCGCTGGCGGCGAAGGCGGTGCAAAAGTAGGCGCAGTCGCGCAGCACTGCGCCGAATGGGGGATGGTGTCAGGGGTTTTCTGGCAGCGGGGGCAGTCGAGAAGTGACGGTTCATTGTGAGTTGATGTTTCTTCAATATCGACGGGGCGAGTTTCCCGGCTGCGGATAACGGCAGATCGTTTCGCAATGCGGGCCGACTGTATGGCTTGACACAGCTCCGCGAAACGCGGGTATCTTATGCCCAGCCCTGGGCGCGCAGCAGAACAGCAAGGATAAGCCGCACAGAACATGTCCCGGCACGGTGCCGGTACGGATGAGGAGTGACGGTGGGGCGACTGGCGATCTTCAATCAGAAGGGTGGGGTGGGCAAGACCACGACGACGCTGAATCTGGCGGCGGCCCTGCGTCGGCGTGAGCGCGACCCGCTGTTGATCGACCTCGATCCGCAGGGGCATCTGAGCCATATCTACAGCACGACCCGGACCGAGGTCGGCAATAGTCTTTTTGCGTTTTATCAGGATGGCAAGAGCTTGCGGCAGTTGAGGCTGGTATGGGAGGCGGTCGGTCATCTGATCCCGTCGCACCAGCAGATGATGAAGGTCGATTCGATCTTCGGCAAAGGGCCGGCGGTGCTCAATCGCCTGCGCCAGGGTTTGGACGCCCTGGAGAAAGAGGAGGGGGCGCGGCCGACGCTGATCGATTGTTGCCCTTATGTCGGCGTGTTGTCCTTGAACGCGGTGTTTGCGGCGGATTGCCTATTGATTCCGGTATCGACCGATTTTCTTTCCCTGCAGGCAGCGGCCGAGATGGAGCGCACCTTGGATCTGCTCGAGCCGGTGCTCAAGCGCCGCGTGCAGCGCTGCTACGTGCTGACTCGCTATGACCGGCGGCGCAAGATGAGCGGTGAGATTCTGACCCGGATGATGGAACGTTTCGGCGACGAGGTGTGCGAGACGGTGATCGCCGAGAACGTGTCGATTGCCGAGAGCCCGGCCTATAACCGCGATGTGTTCGATCACGCCCATGCCAGTCACGGTGCGCAGGACTATATGGCTTTGTGCAGCGAGTTGATCGAGCGTGGCGTTTTTTAGTGGTCGGCGGCGAGGACATCGACGACATCCTCGAAGCTGGAGCAGATATTGGTGTTCACCGCGGGGCGGATGTGGCGCGTTTCGATCACCGTGCAGCCGGGGTACATGCGCATGAGTTTTTGCTGTGCCTCGGATTCGTCGCGGCCCTGAATGACGAGGTTGTCCACCGTGACCCCGCTACGGGTGCGAATGCGGTAACCGTATTTGATTAGGTTGTTCGCTTGCATTTCCCGTTCTCTTTCAATGAGATACGCAAGTATAGGCCGATGGCGGGCCGATGCAATAGGCCTGCACCGTCGATTGCGCGCGGATAGGCCGGCTGTGGCCGTGAGGCCACGGCGCTGGATCGGCCGGGTGGCAGGGCCGGATATGCGGAATTGGCTATTGCCGGGAGGGATTAAAAAAGATAACAATGTATTAAATTTGCAGGGGATGAAGATGTTCGAAATTGCGTGTGCGCTGTCGCAAGCGTCGGTCATGGCGCACCATGCCGTTTGCTGTGGCTGCAAGCGACTGGCGCTGGCCGGCTAGGCATGGATACGCGCCTCATCACCTTAGCCGAGTTGGAACGAGGATTGGCCGGTGGCGAGCTGGTGTATTTCTATCAGCCCAAGGTGTCGCTCATCAACGGTAGGGTCAGCGGTGTCGAGGCGCTGATTCGGTGGATGAAGCCGGATGGCAGCATGGTCTTGCCGAAGGACTTCATCCCGTTTGCCGAGGCCATGGGCTTCATCACGACGATCAGCCGTGCCATGTTCCCTAGGTTGATCGAGGACATGGTCATCATCAACGATCTCAGCGATGAGATCACCGTTTCCTTCAACCTGTCGGCGCAGGATATCGCGTCGACCGAGATGGTGGGCCTGATCCGTGAGGCCATCCAGAGCAGCAAGATCGATGCGGCATGTCTGCAGGTCGAGATCACCGAGGATTCGCTCATCAGCAGCACCGATACCTTGGTGCACGACAATGTGCACGAGCTGGTCAGGCTCGGCGTCAAGCTGGCGATGGACGATTACGGCATCGGTTATTCCTCGATCGATACCCTGAGCCGTTGGCCGTTCTCGGTCGTGAAGATCGACCAAGGCCTGATTCGGCGTATGGCCGACTCGGAAAAGAGCACCACCATCGTCCAGGCCAGTATCCGCATGGCGCATCAATTGGGCATTAGCATCGTCGCGGAGGGGATCGAGGCGGCCACAACCTACGAATTCTTGCTCCACTCGGGTTGTACTCAAGCGCAGGGTTTCTGGCTCGGCAGGCCCATGCCCTTGCAGGATCTGCTGGCGTTCATCCGCCGCGACCAGCGCTGGTCGGCCATGCCGATCGGCCTGATCCACATGGCGCAACTCGATCACATTCAATGGCGCAAGGCCCTGATCGGCCAAGTCATGGCGCTCAGTTTCGGCAAGAATCGCACGGTCGGCGTCCGCGAGGTCTTGGCGCAGATGGACCATCATCATTGCAAATTGGGCGAGTGGTATTACGGCGTCGGCCAGGAATTCAAAGGGATCGCGGCCTTCGATCAGCTTGAGGAGCCGCACCGCGTGCTACACGATCTGGGCAAGACCTTGCTCGCTATCGCGCAAAACGGCGGTAGCCGGGAAGAAATCACGGCGGCCCTGCGCGCATTGACCAGGCAGTCCGGTATCGTGCTGGAACTCCTGCAGGACCTGGAGAACGAAGCGATCTTGAAGGCCCCCATCTTGGCCGATCTGGCCGACCTGAACTGATTCCCCGCTAATCCGATAAGTAGTGCAGAGCGGCCTTGCCCGTAGGCAAGGCCGCTGTTTTCTGCGATAGCTGCCATGGCACGGTGCGCACCAGGCGCGCGTGCCGGCTGCTTAGCGATTGCGGCCGCCGGAGCGGTGCATGGCCGCCGGCTTGGGGCCGGCAGGTTTCGCGCCAGCCGCCGGGCCGCCGCGATTGCCGCCGAGCGCGGGCTTGCCACCGGGCCGGCCGCTGCCCTGGCCGCCGGGCTGGCCGGCAGCGCGGGGCGCCGATTGGCTGCGGCCGCGGCCGCGCTGCTGGTGGTCCTGGCTGCGCAGCATGATCGGTTCCGGTTTGGCGTTGGGGTCGGGCTCGAAGCCGGGCACCACCTCGCGCGGCAGCTTGCGCTTGATCAGGCGCTCGATGTCGGCCAGGAACTTGTGCTCGTCGATGCAGACCAGCGACACCGCCTCGCCCTCGCAGCCGGCGCGGCCGGTGCGGCCGATGCGGTGGACATAGTCCTCCGGCACGTTAGGCAGCTCGTAGTTGACCACGTGCGGCAGCTCGCTGATGTCGATGCCGCGCGCCGCGATGTCGGTGGCGACCAGCACTTGCAGCTTGCCGGTCTTGAACTCGGCCAGAGCCCGGGTACGCGCGGCCTGGCTCTTGTTGCCGTGGATGGCCATGGCGCTGATGCCGTCCTTGGCCAGCTGCTCGGCCAGGCGGTTGGCGCCATGCTTGGTGCGGGTGAACACCAGCACCTGGAACCACTGCTTTTCCTGGATCAGGTGGGTCAGCAGTTGCCGCTTCTTGTCGCGGTCGACCGGGTAGACCTTCTGCGCCACGGTCTCGGCGGTGGCGTTGCGCCGGGCGACCTCGATCAGCGCCGGCTGGTCGAGCAGGCTGTCGGCCAGGGCCTTGATCTCGTCGGAGAAGGTGGCCGAGAACAGCAGGTTCTGCCGTTTCTTCGGCAGCAGTGCGAGGATCTTCTTGATGTCGCGGATGAAGCCCATGTCCAGCATGCGGTCGGCCTCGTCCAGCACCAGGATCTCGACGTGGGCGAGGTCCACGGTCTTCTGCTGCACGTGGTCGAGCAGGCGGCCGGGGGTGGCGACCAGGATGTCGACCTGGCCGCGCAGTTTCTGCATCTGCGGGTTGATGTTGACGCCGCCGAACATGACCATGGAATGCAGGTGCAGGTGCTTGCCGTATTCGCGCACCGATTCTTCGACCTGGGCGGCCAGCTCGCGGGTGGGCGTGAGCACCAAGGCGCGGATCGGCGCGCGGCCGTGGGCGGCGGCGGGTCGAGGCTGGGTGCTCAGACGTTGCAGCAGGGGCAGGACGAAGCCGGCGGTCTTGCCGGTGCCGGTCTGCGCGCCGGCCAGCAGGTCGCCGCCGGAGAGCACGGCCGGGATGGCCTGGGCCTGGATCGGCGTAGGGGTGGTGTAACCGCGTTCGGTGACAGCGCGGACAATGGCTTCGGACAGGCCGAGGCTGGCAAAGGACATAAGATTTCCAAAACTAAAGTATCGGCCTGCCGCCGCTCGTGCGGCGCCAGTCTAAGGCAGATGGGGTATGAAGGCTGAGTCGATAGACGGCGGCAGGGAGACTGGAACGAATGCCGCTGGGCGTATTCTAGCAGGCTAAGCGGTGTGCCGTCAGCTCGATGGATAGCCGCCGCCGTCCCAGGGCGAGAACGGCGGCGTGCGGCCGACCAGGCTTTCGAGCAGGAACAGTTCGTCGTCGCTGTGGTTCTTGACCGGCGCCGGTACGATGCCGCTGCGCGAAATGTAGCGCGGCGCATCGTGGCGGGTGGTTTGCAGAGATTCGCTCAGCGCCGTGTTTTGCGTGGAGCTCAGTTCCGCCGAGCCGTAGCACAGGCAGACGTAGCTGCGTTCGGCCTCGGCCTCGACATAGATGCCGGTGCCGCGAATGCCGGCCACGGCCGTGGGTGTGCTCACTTGTGCCTTGCCTTTCTCGAACACAGCCAACATGCGGCCGACGGCGACGTCGACCGCCACGCCGGTCTCGGCCGGCCCGGAAATGGTCATGCGGCTGTTGCCGCGCACGAGATAGGCGTTGCGTCCGACGTTGAAGGCAGCGAAGGCGCGGTCGCCGGTCACGACTTCAAGCGGGGCCGAGAGCGCGTCGCCGACCTGGAGCGGCTTGCCATTGAAGCGGACGTCGCCTTGCAGGCGGCGAATGCGGCTTTCCAAGCCGGCGGCAAGGACGCCGCGGATCAGGCCGCCGATGCCGGCCAGGCCGAGGCTGCCGAGTGCGAGCCCTTTGAGCGCCAGGCGGCGGTTGAACCTTGCCATGCTTGCCCACCTCAATTCGAATCGATGGGGGGCATTATTGCCGCAGACGCGGCTGTGCGCCAGCCGCGCAGATCGGGTGCCGCGAATGGCGCAATCAGCGGTACATCATGCCCCAGCGCCGATAGCCGCGTTGCATCTGCTCTTTCTGCTCCTTGCTGAGCAGGGCCTCGATGCGCTTGTCGGCGTCCAGGCGGGCGTCGAGCATCTCTTTTTGCAGGTCGTTGAGCTTGGCATAGGCTTTTTTGATGGCGGTGTCGTCGCGTTTCTCGGCGTAATAGAGCTTGCCCAACTGGTCTTGTTGTTCCCACACCTTTTGCATCAGGTCGCGGTGCCTTTTGACGAGGTCATCCTGGATCTTCGATATCTGCTTGATTTGATCGTCTTTGAGGTCGAGCATGCCGATCGGGCCTAGCTGGCCATAACCCAGCACGCCGGGGTCCATGCCCATCATGCCGTAACCGCCCATCATGCCCGGGCCCATGCCATAGCCCATGTGGCCGGGCCCCGGCCAACCATAGGGCGCTTCGCGGTCGGCGCTCGCCATCGATGGCAGGCCGGTCAGGGCCAAGGCGACGAGAAAAGTGGATAGAGTGTGAGTTGCATACATGATCGATCTCCCAACGTTGGTTTAGATCGGGTCCATGCCCGCGGGCATGGACGATTCGACAGGGTAAGGCGACTTGGGTTCGGCGCCGCCGCCCTGCTAGAGTCTGTTGGATAGTTCACTTCTCAACGATTGCAACCCTGCGCGAGGCGAGGATATTGGTATCCTATAAACATGATTAATCAATCGGCCTCCATCCAGCCGCCCAAACGCTTGTCCGCCGGCGTCGTTGTCGCGCGTCGGCAAGGCGGGCATTGGCAACTCTTGATCTTGCGTTGCTATAACCACTGGGATTTCCCGAAGGGCACGCTGGAAGAAGGCGAAACGCCTCTGGCCGGCGCCATCCGCGAGACCGCGGAAGAATCCTCGGTCACCGATCTCGATTTTCGTTGGGGCGAGATTTATTGCGAAACGGCGCCCTATCGCCGTGGCAAGGTCGCCCGCTATTACTTGGCGGAGACCCAGCAAACCGACATCTACCTGCCGGTCGCGCCGGAGCTGGGTCGGCCCGAGCACGACGAATGGCGTTGGGTCGATTTCGCCGAAGCGGCACGTCTGCTGCCGCCGCGTTTGCAGCCCATTCTGGCCTGGGCGCAAAACAAGCTGACCGCCTGATGCGGCGCGCGCTGCATCCTTATCTGATCAACGAGCCTTTCGGCGACCCCGGCCTGTACGTCGATTTTCTGTTCGAGCGGCGCGCGCTGATGTTCGACATCGGCGATATCCACGCGATGCCGCCGCGCAAGCTCTTGCGCGTGTCCGACATCTTCGTCAGCCATTGCCACATGGATCACTTCATCGGCCTGGACTGGTTCTTGCGCATCTGTCTCGGGCGCGAACGCGCGGTGCGGCTCTACGGCCCGCCCGGTTTCATCGCCAAGGTCGAAGCCAAGTTATCGGGCTATACCTGGAATCTGTTGCATCGCTACGAGAACGACTTCGCCCTGGAAGCAATCGAGGTTGTGGATGACCGCCGGGTGCGCCGGGCGCGGTTTCATGTGCGCCAGGCCTTTTGCCGCGAGACGGCGGGCGAGTATCGGATCGAAGATGGCATCTTGCTCGACGAGCAGGGGCTGCGCGTGCGTTGCGCCTTGCTCGACCATGGCACACCCTGCCTCGGTTTTGCCTTGGAAGAAAGGCAACACGTCAACATCTGGAAGACCAAGCTGGCCGAGTTGGGGCTGCCAGTCGGTCCTTGGTTGCAAGGTCTCAAGCAGGCAGTGCTGGAGGGGTGGGGCGATGCTTGTGAAATTGCCGGGCCGCTTGGCCAGTCATTTGCGCTGGGCGCGCTGCGCGACTGCGTGCAGGTAACGGCCGGCATGAAGCTCGCCTATATCACCGATGTGGTGTACAACACGGCCAATGCCAAACGCATCGTCGATCTCGCGCGCGCTGCCGACACCTTGTTCATCGAGAGCGTTTTTCTCGACGAAGCTGCGGCGCGGGCGGCCGACAAGCTACACCTCACCGCGGCCCAGGCCGGCCGGCTGGCGCGGGCCGCCGGGGCGAAGGCGGTCGAGCCTTTTCATTTTTCCCCGATCTACCGTGAGCGCGAGCCAGAGTTGCGGGCCGAACTGGAGCGCGCCTTCAAAGGGGCGTGAATGCAAATCCACATCGGCAGTTCGGGCTGGGTCTACCCGCATTGGCGTGGCCGTTTTTACCCGGCCGAGCTGCCGGAGCCGGCCTGGCTCGGTTTTTATGCCCGGCATTTCGCCAGCGTCGAGATCGACAGCAGTTTCTACCGGCTGCCTAGCCGGGAGACCTTTGCCCACTGGCGCGAGGCGACGCCGCGAACTTTCCGGTTCAGCGTCAAGGCCGGCCGCTTCATCACCCATATGAAGAAGCTGAAGGAACCGGAGCTGACGTTGCCGCCGTTGTTCGATGCCGTGGCCGGCTTGGGCGATAAGCTGGGGCCGCTGCTATTCCAGTTGCCGCCGAATTGGCGGGTGAATCCCGGTCGCCTGCGGGAATTCCTCCAGGCACTGCCGCGCGCTGTCCAGGTGGCCTTCGAATTGCGCGATGCGAGCTGGCACACCGAGCAGGTTTTTGATTTGCTTACTGAATTCAATGCCGCCTTTTGCATCTACGATTTGGCTGGCTGGCAGAGCCCGCGGCGAATTACGGCCGACTTCACTTACCTGCGGCTACACGGCCCGGGCGCCGCCTATTGCGGCCGTTATGGCGGCAAGGCCTTGGCCGAGTGGGCGGACTGGTTGCGCGAACAGCGGCTGGCCGAGGCCTATGTTTATTTCGACAACGACGAGGCGGCCTATGCCGTGCACGACGCCGCCGAGTTGCAGGCGATGTTGCTGGCCTAGTTCAGGCTCGATGCCGGCTCTCGCCGGTGGTGACGCCACCGGCGATCATGTGCGCCAGCCGCAGCGGCTCGGGCAATCGGCCATGGATTTGCAGGGCAGCGATCAGCCTTGCAGCGTTCTCGGCATCGATGCCGACATGCTGGCAATACAGCCCCGCCATCGGCGCCATCGGGCCGGCGGCCTCGATCAGCCGCCACTTGCGCGCGCCGCCCGGCACCTTTTCCAGCAAGGCCTTGCGGATGGCGGCCAAGTCCGGGGCATGCCGGCTGACCGCCAGCACCGGCAGGCCGGTCGTGCGGTGCAGCGCCTGCAGATCGACGACGTTGAAGCCGGCGAAGGCGATGCCTTGCAGCAGGATGGCTTGCAGCTGTGCGAAGTATTTGGAGCCGGTTAGGCATTCGGCCAACCGGGCCGTGCTGTTGATGCCATCGCGCCGGACCCGGGCGGCCAGAATGCCATCGAGCCGATCGCCGGCAAAAACGGTGCCGACGATGAGGACGTCGCCGCGATGCCGGCGCTGGAACGGGGCGTCGTCGAAACCGACGACGTGGGAGATGGGGTGCTTAAGCAAAACGGTAGGCCGGTGAGCAAAAAGGGCGGGCCATTCGGCCCGCCCTTTGCAGCTTAGCCGAGGTTGGTTTATTTCTTGATGATGCGCATCTCCGTGCGGCGGTTCATTTCCCGGCCTTCACGGGTCGCATTGCTCGCGACCGGCTGTAGCTGGCCGTAGCCTTTGGCGGTCAATTGCTTGGCAGCGACCCCATGCTTGACCAGGTAGCTGCGCACGGCTTGGGCCCGGCGTTCGGACAGCTTCTGGTTGTAGGTCTTGGAGCCGAGGTCGCAGGTATGGCCACCCACTTCTGCCACCATATCGGGGTAGCGTTTGAAGATCAGCGCGACCTCGTCGAGCGCCTTGGCAGACTCGGCCGAGATCTCGGCCGAATTGAAGGCGAAATGAACGCCCTGGAGCACGATCTTGTCGACCAGCGGGCAGCCGTTCTGATCGACCTTGGTGCCTTTCGGGGTGTCCGGGCACTTGTCCTGGCTGTCGGCCACGCCATCGCCGTCGCTGTCGCCAGTGGCCGTTTGGATTTCACAGCCGTTTTCATCGACCTTGGCGCCTTTGGGCGTGTTGGGGCACTTGTCGCGGTAATCGGGTACGCCGTCGCCATCCGCATCGGCCGGTTGGCAGAGCAGCGCGCCAATGATCGCGCCACCGACCGTGCCGCCGCCGACGGTAATGCCGTCTGCCATGGCGCCGACGGCGGCACCGGCGATGCCACCGGTCACGATGCAGCTCATTTTGTCTTCGAACCAATTGCCGCCCTCGGCCAGGGCATGGCCGGCGAAGGAGAGGGATAGCAGAAAGGCGGCCATTATGGCGGCCAGGGGGCTCCGAGAACGTGTCATGTTATAGGCTCCAAAAGTGCCACCAGGGCGGAAAAAATCGAAAATAGTATAGGTGAGAAGGCAATTTGGGTCACCTTGTCATAAATTTGACAAGTGCGGCCGTTAGCCTAGCCCGACCTAAACGATCATGGGGTTGGGGCGTGGATCATCATTACCCGAATGCCGCACTAAATGAGGTCTTGGAACACGGCAGGGTTGGCTCCTTGTTCCAGCCGATCATGAATCTGCGCGATGCCAGCGTGTATGGTTATGAGGCCTTGTCGCGCGGGCCTTCCGATAGCCCCCTGCATGCGCCGGACGCCTTGCTCAAATCGGCTGACCATGCCGGCCTGTCTTCCGAAATCGAGCGCTTGTGTTTCGAAGTCGCGCTGCGCACGTTCTCGCAACGTCAGCTAAATGGGAAGCTGTTCGCCAATTTGCGGCCACTGCGATTGTTCGACCCGTTCTTCCAGCCCGACAAGTTGCTGGCCATGCTACGCACAGTGGGGCTGCCGCCGCAACGCCTGGTGCTGGAATTGACCGAGAGCGATCCGACCCAGGATTTCGCACGTCTGGCGGAGGCCGTTCAGGCCTTGCACAAAGTAGGCATCGGCATCGCGATGGACGATTTGGGCGAGGGCTTTTCCAGCCTGCGCCTATGGTCGGAACTCAAGCCGAATTACGTGAAGATCGACCGGCATTTCATCACCGGTCTGAACCAGGATCCGGTCAAGCTGCAATTTGTCCGTTCCTTGCAGGCGATTGCCGACAATGCCGGCACGCTGATCGTTGCCGAAGGCGTGGAGACGGCCTCCGAGTTGGCCGTCGTCAAGGATCTCGGTATCGCATTCGGACAAGGCTATTTGATCGGCCGGCCGACCGCTGCGCCTTCGCATTTGCCATCGCCCGAGGCCATGCAGTGTTTTTCCATGGCGTCGATCAGCGTGTTTCCGAGTTCCGGCTCGACCAAGGCCAGCCAGCCCTGCGCCAGGAAATTGTTGATCGATGCCCCGTGCGTGGTGCCGGATGCGGCCAGCGAGCAAGTGCTGGAACTGTTGCTGAAGCATGAAGGGCTGCATGCCCTGGCGGTCGTTAAGGATGGCGTGCCGGTCGGCATGTTGACCCGGCCCTTGCTGCTCGACCGGTTCACTCGCATCTATACCCGCGAGCTTTATGGCAAGAAGCCCTGTTCCGTCTTTATGGATAGGGAACCCTTGGTCGTGGACATCGGTACCCTCATTTCCGATCTGTCGGAACTGGTGGTGCGCAAAGGCAAGCAGACCTTCACCGATGGCTTCATCATCACCGAGAACGGTAAATACCGCGGCATGGGCTCCGGTTACGACTTGATGCGCGCGATCACCGAGATGCAGGTCGTGGCGGCGCGCTATGCCAATCCGCTGACCATGCTGCCGGGCAATGTGCCGATCCACGAGCATACCGATCGGTTGTTGGCCGCGAATGTCGATTTCGTCGCCGCCTATTTCGATTTGGACCACTTCAAGCCGTTCAACGATGTGTACGGCTATCGCAAGGGCGATGCCGTCATTCAATTGCTGGGCCGTATCCTGTCGCAGGAATGCGACCCGGGCTTGGATTTCCTGGGCCACGTCGGCGGCGACGATTTCGTCATTTTGTTCCAAAGCGCGGACTGGCAAGAGCGGTGCCAGCGGGTTCTGGCGCGATTCGATACCGAGCGTATGGCCTTGTTCCAATTCGAGCATGTTGCCGAGGGCGGTTATTTCAGTGAAGACCGGCGCGGCAAGATGGTCTTTCATCCGCTGGTCAGCCTGTCCATCGGCGCGGTGCCTATCAGTCAAGCCGAGGCCTGTCAGCGCCACGACGTCGAGCGGGTGGCGGCCGAAGCGAAGAAGATGGCCAAGAAGGCCGATGGCAGCAGTCTGTTTGTCGAGCGCCGCGGCTTCAACCAGCAGAAGGCCACCCACGTGCCTATCGTCGAAATGGGCGACAGCGGGGATGACGACTGGGATGAAGCGGCCTAAGCATTGCTAGCGGTCGCGGCAATTTTTCCCCTACACTGCAAGCCCATATAAATGTGCCCCACGTCGATGGGGCGCATTTGCTTTTAGACAATCGAGAGGTCGAGCTTGCGCGAATTCTGGGACAGCCTCTATGCCGACGAGGCCTATGTATATGGCACCGAGCCGAATGCATTTCTGCGCGCGCAGCAGGACAGGCTTCGTCCTGGGCAAGAGGTATTGGCCATGGCCGACGGCGAAGGCCGCAACGGAGTGTGGCTGGCCGAGCAGGGCTTGACGGTGCATGCGGTGGATTTTTCTCCGGTGGCCCAGGCCAAGGCCGAACACTTGGCGCGATCGCGCGGTGTCGATATCCAGTTCGAACAGGCCGACTTGCTCAATTGGCGCTGGGAGCGAGCGCGCTATGACGTGATCGTCGCGATCTTCGTGCAGTTCGTCGGCTCGGAGGAACGGCCGGCGCTGTTCCGCAACATGAAGCGCGCCTTGAAGCCCGGCGGTATTTTGATCCTGCAGGGCTATACCCGGCGCCAAATCAAATTCGGCACCGGCGGCCCGAGCAGCGCCGACAATATGTATACCGAGCCGATGTTGCGCGAGGCCTTCGGCGATATGGAAATCCTGCATTTGTGCGAACACGACGACGTGATCAGCGAGGGCTATAAGCATCACGGCATGTCGGCCTTGATCGATATGGTGGCGCGCGTTCGTCCGGGCGCCGATTTGTTGGCGCGTTGGGTACTCAGCCAGTTGCCCGGACGCGGCAAACACTAGCCCATTCGCGACAAGAAGCGCTCGGCTAGCGCCGCCAGAGTTTCCACGCATCCCCGCGCGTGATGACCGCGTTGAACGATGGCGTGCCGATGCCCGTCAAGACCAGCTTCGCCATGCGCCCGTACTGCAATGCCTTGAGCAAGGGTGCGAACCACCGATTTTCGTAATGCTGCGGCAAAGTTTTGCTAGCCGATAAATCGCCCCCGCTTGCAGGCGGCCTCGGCGCGCCCAGCACCACCACAATGTGGTCGGCCGCAATCGATACGGCGCGTTCCAGTTCAACCAGGCCGTGCGGGGTTTTCTCGTGGCGGATACCCATGCCTCGGGCCAGGGCGGCGGCGATGGGGGCATCGGCAAACAGCGCAGAGATTTCAGGCGTGGGCACATCGGCCGCGACGCCTTCGCCCCAGAACCAAATGCTATTGACCGGCATGATGCCGCGCGCCTCGCGCGCCTGATTGACCGGGTGATCGTGCAATACCATCTGCGCCTCGTTCAGGTATCGCCGCCACAATGCGGCCTTTTCGCCTTGGGGCAAGGTGGTCTCGATGCTGCGGCCGATGGCCGCCTCGAGCAAGGTGGTCGACATCGCAACCGGTCGCACCAGCCGCAGATACCAACGATCCGCTGCCAAGGCCTGGAAGTGCAGGCCGTCCGGTTGAAAGTGCGCATTCAGACTGGCCGTCAGTTGCAAGGCCTCGTCCATGCTCAACGCTAAATGCCGCGGGTCGCCAAGGATCAGCTTATCGATGTTGAGATGCAGATAGACCGGGTCGGCGCGTAGCCAATAACCGGTGTTGCCGGCTTGGCCGCTGTCATAGGCATGGCATAACGCCGCGATCGGGTAGGGTGGGGCGAGACCGAGGGCTTGGCAAAGCGCTTCGGTCAGGCCGCCGGCGGCAGGTTGGTCGAGCCGGTGGCTGCGCGCAAGCAGGGCGCGCAGGGCAGGCGTGAGGTCGGCGGTGCCCAGGTCGGGGACGATCAATTGCAGCATCGCCCGAGTTTAGCCTGATCTGCCGCTAGCGCATCAATTCGACCATCTGCTCGAACGAGTCGCTGAATAGACGCAGGCCCTCGGTTTGCAACGCTTCGCCGAGTTGTTGCGGGTCGATGCCGAGCGCCAGCAGTTCTTGCATGTGTGCCTCGGCTGCGGCCAACCCTTGCTCCAGTGTGGCCTCGGCTTGGCCGTGATCGGTGAGGGCGGCGAGGGTCTTATCCGGCAGGGTGTTGATGGTTTCGGGGCCGACCAGCGGTTCGACATAGAGCAGATCGCTGTAGGCCGGGTTCTTGGTGCCGGTGCTGGCCCACAACAGGTACTGCGGTCGCAGCCCTGCCTGTCGGAGTGTGGCGAAGGCCGGTGCGTGGAACAGCGCTTTGTAGCGGCCATAAGCGAGCTTGGCCATCGCCACGGCGGTCTTGCCGCGGAGGGCGAGGGCGTCGGGGCTGCCGATCCGATCCAGGTGCTGGTCGGCCAAGGTATCGACCCGAGACAGGAACAGGCTGGCGACGGCCTTCGGCCGCCTGGGGTCGCCGCCGCGGGCTAGCCAGGACTGCGCGCCGCGCAGATAGGCCTCGAACACACGCTCGGTCTGGCTGGTCGAGAACAGCAGCGTGACGTTGATCCGGTAGCCCTCGGCGATGAGTTGCTCGAAAGCGGCCACGCCGGCCGACGTGGCGGGAATCTTGATCAGCAGGTTGTCGCGCGCGACCAGTCGGCTTAGGCGTTTGGCCTCGGCCACGGTGGCCGGGGCATCGTGGGCCAGTCGGGGCGCGACTTCCAGGCTGACATAGCCGTCGTCGCCGGCGCTGGCGTCGTGCACGGGCTTGAGCAAGTCGCAGGCCGTGCGGATATCTTCGATTACCAGCGCCTCGTAGCGCCGTTCCAAATTCGGTTCCACCAGCCGCAGGCGGCCGAGTTCCTCCCGGTAGTAGGGGCTCTCGGCCACCGCTTTGTGGAAGATGGTCGGGTTGGAGGTGACCCCGCTGACGCCGGTTCGGACATACCGGGCCAATCCGCCTTCCTTGAGCAAGGTACGCGATAGGTTGTCGAGCCACAGGCTTTGGCCCAAACGCTTGAATTCGCCATATGTCGCCATCTTCGCCTCACTGGATTGTAGCTATCACTTGCTATTGAGACCGTCGGTCCAGCCAAGGTTCACCGCATTACTTGAGAAGTGTAGTCGACATTGCGTCGGCCATAGACGCAGGCTAGGTGGCGGATGGCGATATCCTTGGTATGGAAATACGGGCAAAGAGGCATTGCATTTAGGCAAAAACACGCATTAATCTGTGATCGCGGGACTGAAATAGTTGGCAAATAACGAAAGACTTTTTCATAAGGAGAGGAGCCATGGGCCGTAGCGCGATCTGTCCGAACAATCCCCATATCGCATTGCCTTGCGTCTACCGTGTGTCGTGGCAACAGCCATTGCATTGGCTCAGGCTGGGCTGGGGCGATTTCAAGCGCAATCTGTCGCTTTCGCTGAGTCTAGGCATGGTGTTCGCCGTGTTCGGCAATGCCGTGGTCAATCATTTCCTGAAAGAGAGCCATCTGGCCATGGCGCTGACCTCCGGCTTCTTGCTGGTGGCGCCTTTCCTGGCCATCGGCTTTTATGGCATGTCGTGTCAGATCGAGGAAGGGAAGACCGCTGCCGAGGAGGACAGGGCGTTTTCGTGCATCCGTGACAATGCCGCGTCCATCGGCATGTTCGGCTTGATGTATGCCCTGGTGTTGAGCGCATGGGAGCGTTTTTCTGCGATCTTGGTGGCCTTGATGCTGCGCGGCGACTGGGTCAGCAGCGGACCGTTCAGCTTCGATACCTTGTGGGCGGCGGAGCATTGGCAATTCGTCGTCGCCTATGTCGGTTTCGGTGCCGTGTTGGCGGGCCTGGTCTTCGCCGCCAGTGTGGTGTCGCTGCCGATGATGATGGACCGCAAGGCCGACGTGGTGACCGCCGTCGTCACCAGCCTCGTGGTGGTGCGCGAGAATCTCGCGGCGATGGCGCTTTGGGCTGTGTTGATCGTCGCCCTGACGGCCCTGGGGGTGTTGACTTGGTTCGTCGGCCTGGCGGTGATCTTTCCGATCTTAGGCCATGCCAGTTGGTATGCCTATCGGGATACGGTGCAAGCCGAATAGCCGTGGTTCATGTTGTCAGAGCCGGCCCTAGGCCGGCTTTTTTGTTTAGGCGCAGTTACAATGGCGGCCATGCGCCAACTCACCCGCCAATTCCACGTCAGCACGCGCGGCAAGGGGCTTTATGCCTTCACCGATTCAGTCAGCGATTGGCTTGCCCGATCCGGCATGGCGGAGGGCTTGCTGACGCTCTTCGTGCAACATACCTCGGCCAGCCTGTTGGTTCAGGAAAACCATGATCCGGACGTGCAGGGCGATCTGGAACGGTTTCTCTCCCGTTTGGTGCCGGAGAACGACCCGATCTATCGCCACACCCTCGAAGGCCCAGACGACATGCCGGCCCATGTTCGGGCCGCCTTGACCCAGACCCAGTTGTCGATTCCGGTCATCGCAGGGCAGCTCGCCTTGGGCACCTGGCAGGGCATCTACTTGTTCGAACACCGGCGCGACCCGCAGCAGCGCCGCGTGGCGGCACACTTGTTGGGAGAAAGCGAAGCTTCGGTGCCGGCTAACATTGGCGAAGCCGATATCAAGCCCAGAGGTATGGGCGGTCGGAGCCAATGATGATCCGCCCCTATGAACTCTGGATCGGCCTGCGCTATACCCGCGCCAAGCGCCGCAACCATTTCATCTCCTTCATCTCCATGACCTCGATGATCGGCATCGCCTTAGGCGTAACCGCCTTGATCGTGGTGCTGTCGGTGATGAATGGCTTTCAAGAAGAATTACGCAATCGCATTCTCGGCGTGGCGGCGCACATGGAGATTACCGGGCCGGATGGTCGTCTGAACGATCTGCCGGCTTTGGTCGAGCAAGTGCGGCGGCATCCGGAGGTGCGCGGCTATGCGCCGTTTGTGACCGGTCAAGCCTTGCTGGCTTTCGGTTCGGAGACCAAAGGTGGCATCGTGCGCGGCATTTCGCCGGCCGACGAGCCGCACGTCGCCGAATTCGGTGCGCATATGAAGGCCGGCCGTCTGGCCGATCTCAAGCCCGGCGAATTCGGCGTCGTGCTCGGTGCGGATCTGGCGCACTCGCTCGGCGTGTTCGTCGGCGACAAGGTGACGTTGATGGTGCCGCAGGGCGTGATCACGCCGGCCGGCATGCTGCCGCGCATGAAGCAGTTCACCGTGGTCGGCTTGTTTCAGATGGGCATGTTCGAGTATGACGCCGGCTTGGCGCTGATCCACATCGAAGATGCGCAAAAGTTGTATCGCATGGGATACGCGGTGTCCGGCCTGCGCCTGAAGCTGGCCGATATGGACCGCGCTCCCTTGTTGACGCGCGAATTCGCCAGGACCCTGCAAGGCGACTATTACATCAGCGACTGGACCATGAGCCATGCCAATTTCTTCCGTGCGGTTCAGATCGAGAAGCACATGATGTTCATCATCCTGACCCTGATCGTCGCGGTGGCCGCGTTCAATATCGTCTCCACCCTGGTTATGGCGGTGACCGATAAGCAGGCCGACATCGCGATCCTGCGTACTTTGGGCGCCAGCCCCAATAGCATCATGAAGATCTTCATGGTGCAGGGCAGCCTGATCGGCGTGATCGGCACGCTGCTCGGCGTGATCGGCGGCGTGGTGCTCGCGCTCAATGTCGAGACCGTGGTGCCGGTGATCGAACGGGTGCTGCACATGGACCTGTTCCCGGCCGATGTCTATTACATCTCCGAGCTGCCGTCGAAGCTGGTGTTGAGCGACGTCATGTGGATCGGCGGCGTCGCCCTGGGTCTGTCTTTCCTGGCGACCCTGTATCCGAGCTGGCGTGCAGCCAACGTGCAGCCGGCGGAGGCCTTACGCTATGAATAACCCTGTCCTCGCCTGCACAAGGCTCAAGAAGAGTTATTGGCAGGGCAAGCTGGAAGTGCCGGTGCTGAGCGATATCGAGCTGGCGATCGGCGAGGGCGAACGGGTCGCGGTGATGGGCGCATCCGGCTCCGGCAAGAGCACCCTGTTGCATGTGCTGGGCGGGCTGGATCGGCCCGATGCCGGTCAAGTCACGGTTCAGGGCGAGGATATCTGGGCGATGAGCGAATTGGCGCGCGGCAATTTGCGCAATCGCGCCTTGGGCTTCGTCTACCAGTTTCATCACCTGTTGGCGGAATTCACTGCGCTGGAAAACGCCGCGATGCCCTTGCTGATTCGGCGTCTGGACCAGGCGGTCGCCTATGCCGAGGCCGAGCGCTGGTTGACCGAGGTGGGTCTCGGCCATCGCCTGAATCACCGGCCCGGTGAGCTCTCCGGCGGCGAACGTCAGCGCGCGGCGATTGCCCGTGCCCTGGTCACCCGGCCTGCCTGTGTGTTGATGGACGAGCCGACCGGCAACCTCGATCGGCACACCGCCGAGCATATTCAAAAAATGTTGATCGACCTGAACGAGAAACATGCGCTAAGCTTTTTGATCGTGACGCACGATCCGGACTTGGCCGGGCGCATGCAAAGAGTGCTGAACATAAAAGACGGACAGCTCATGATCGAGGCAGGGTGAGCCTTGGAATGGAGGAGGGGCGGTGGCGGAAGAAGAGACTCAGCCGGGGGTGGAAACAGACAAGGCCGTTGCCGCAGATAGCGCGCCGATAACGGAAGCGGCGACCGCCACAGCCGTCACCCAGGCGGCAGCACCGGTTCCGCCTGCGTCGGAGCGCCGTATCGCACAGCGTTATATCGCACACTGGCGTGCCGCCTTGGTGAGCGTCAGCGACGGTGGGGTACGCTATCTAGGCACCACCGACAATATCTGCGCCTCGGGTGCGGCGATCGCTTGCGAAGATCATGTTCCACCGCAGAAGGAATACCACATCTACCTCGAGATACCGCAAGCGACCGGCAAGACCCCGCTCGTGATCCAGTTGCAGGGCAAGGTGATGCATACCACGCTATCGCGCAAGGTGTTCAAGATCGGGGTGGTGTTCAAGCAGTTTCACGGCGATGCCGAGAAGGTGCTGCACGCCATTCTGGCGGGCGGCAAATTGAAACCGTTGTCGAGTGGGGAAAACTGATCGCCGCTTAGACCGGCTTGCGCCGTTGCCGCCGACGCTTGAGATAGGCCAGCAGATACAAGCGCCAGGCGATCTGCACTGCGATATAGCCGAGCGCAGCCAGGACCAGACCGAGGATCAGGCTGCCGATCAGGTAGGTTTCGCCCAGACCGAGGAACCATTCGTATAAGCGGGGCAGGAACAGATGCCAATCGCCGCTGCTCCAGTCGAATTCGAATCCCGTCACCTTGCCCATCGGTTCGCCGGTGATCAGCGAGCCGATGGCATAGGCGACGACGATGATCGGCCCCCAGGTGATCGGGTTGGTATACCAGGTGGTCACCATCGCGACCGGCAGGTTGACCCGGAAGATGATGGCGAGGATGGCCCCGGCCAACATTTGCACCGGGCCGGGGATCAAGCCGGCGAACATGCCGGCGGCGACACCGCCTGCGACCGAATGCCGGTTCAAGTGCCAGAGATTGGGGTGCTTGAGCAAGGGCCCGAAGTGGCGGAGGTGGCGGTGGCCACGTACGCTGTGGTGATCGGGCAGGTATTTTCTGAAGTGTTTACGCGGCATCGGTAAGGTCTGGTTAGGCCCGAAAATCAAAACAAGAACCATATGATGGGAGGTTAGCAAAGCTAGGCTATGCGTGCCATCGCATTGGGTTTCGCTTTAGGGGCGGCATGGTTGCAGACCCAGGTAGTGCTGCCGGAGTTCCGTTGGCTTTGGCTGGCGCCCCTGTTGTTCCTGCTGGCGGCTTGGTGGCCGAGGCGTGGTTCGTGGCGTCTCTGGCGCGCGGTCCCTTGGCTCTTGCTCGCTGCCTATGCCGGTTTTTTCTATGCGAGCTGGCGCGCCGAGTTGCGCTTGAGCGAAATCTTGCCGCGGGCTTGGGAGGGGCGGGACATCGTATTGCAGGGGCGCGTACTCGGCCTGCCTGAGGCTATGCCGCGTGGGCAGCGTTTTGTTTTCCAAGTCCAGCGGGTGTTGAGTCCGGGGGCGCGAGTGCCCGAGCGGCTGATGCTCAACCGCTATCTCGACGACGCGACGACGGTGCTGATGCCGCTGCACGGCGGCGATTGCCTGCGCTTGAGCGCACGCCTGTTCCGGCCGCATGGCAATGTCAATCCGCACGGGTTCGACTATGAGGGCTGGCTGTTGGAGCGCGGGATTCGTGCTACCGGCCATGTCGTCGCCGAGCCGGTGGCGGCCGAGGCCTGCACCGGCAAGCCGCGCGCAGCGCTCGATCGCCTACGCGAGGCCTTGCGCAGCCGCTTGCTCACCGCCTTGCACGACCGTCCCTATGCCGGGGTCGCCGTGGCCTTGGCGGTAGGCGACCAGAATGCGATCCCCGATAGCCAATGGACCTTGTTCCGCCACACCGGCGTGACGCACTTGATGTCGATTTCCGGCCTGCACGTGACGCTGTTCTCGGTGCTGGTCTATGGCTTGGTCCAGTTCTTTTGGCGCCGGCTACCGGCCTTGGCCTTGCGTCTACCGGCGCAGAAGGCTGGCATCGGCTTGGGGCTCGTCGCGGCGGTGATCTACGTTGCGTTGGCTGGCTTTGGTATTCCGGCACAGCGCACGCTCTTCATGTTGGCGGTTGCGGCTTTGGCCTTGCTCTTCGATCGTGCCGTCTCCGCCTCGCGCATCCTGGCTCTGGCCCTGTTCGTTGTCGTGCTGCTCGATCCGTGGGCGGCCTTGTCGCCCGGGTTCTGGTTGTCTTTCGGTGCGGTCGCCGCATTGATGCTCGGCGGCCAAGGCCGTTTAGGGCGGGACGCGCCGTGGCGGGCGTGGCTAGCGGCGCAAGCGGCCGTAACCTTGGTCTTGCTGCCGGGCTTGCTACTGATTTTCCATGAGGCCTCGCTGGTGTCGCCGTTGGCCAACGCCTTCGCCATCCCGCTGGTCAGTTGGCTGGTGGTGCCTTTGGTGCTGCTGGCGTCACTGTTGCCCTGGGATGGCTTGGCCGATTTGGCCCACGCGCTGATCGCACTCGTCATGCAGGGGCTGACTTGGCTCGATGCCTTGCCACAACCGGTTTGGCATGGCGCCGAACCGTCGGTCGCGGCACTGGTGTTGGCGCTGATCGGTGCGCTCATCATGATCCTGCCGCGTGGCTTGTCGGCACGTTGGCTGGGTGCTGTTCTGTTCTTGCCGCTGTTGTTGCCGCGTTTGGAACGGCCGGATCAGGGCGAGGTCTGGCTCGACGTGCTCGATGTCGGCCAGGGCCTGGCCGCCGTTGTGCGGACGACCGAGCATGCCCTGGTCTTCGACGCCGGGCCGCGCTACGTCTCGGGCGAAGATGCCGGAGGCCGGATCGTCGCGCCTTATTTATATGCCGAAGGCATCGCCAAGCTTGACGGTCTGATCGTCAGCCACGACGACAGCGACCACAGCGGTGGCGCCTTGAGTCTGCTGGCCAGTCACACACCTCGGTGGACAGCCGCCTCTTTCGTCGGCCTTCCCAGTGAGACGGTCAGCCCAATAGGCCAAGCGGTGCTGCGATATGCGCCTGGGCTGCGGCCTTGCCTGGCCGGACAACAGTGGGATTGGGACGGCGTGCATTTCGAATTGCTGCACCCGACACCGGAGCACTACGTCAACCGCAACTATCGCGACAACGACCGCGGCTGCGTGTTGAAGATCAGCAGCCGCTTCGGTTCGGCCTTGATCCCGGCCGACATCGAACGGCTAGGCGAGATGAGCTTGCTGGAGCGTGTGCCGGGGCGGCTTCAGGCCGACGTGCTGATCGCGCCGCATCATGGCAGCGCCACCTCGTCGACCCCGGCCTTCCTCGCCGCCGTCAACCCGCACTGGATCGTGATTCCGGTCGGCCACCGCAACCGCTTCGGCCACCCCAAGCCCGAGGTGGTGCGACGTTATCTCGATAGCGGCGCGCAAGTACTGCGCACCGACCGCAATGGCGCGGTGCTGCTGCGCTTTCAGGTGCGAGGCCTGCAATTAGGCGAGGCAAGAGTGCGGCAAGCACGCTATTGGCATGCCGGCGATTGAGTCTTAGCCTAGCCCCGGTACGACCTGCTTGGTCAGCGCGATCGCGACGATATAGCCGAACACGCCGAGCGATGCGACGAAGGCCTTGATCCGCATAGCCTTGGTGCTGCCGCGTTTGAGGGCGAGGGTGCCCAGGCTGATGTAGGCGAGCAGGCCGACGATCTTGGCCATGAGCCAGGGCTGGTCGAGCGGGTTCAGCCCGGCGACGACCAGCATGCCGATCGCGCTGGCGAGCAAGAGCGTGTCGTTGATGTGCGGCACGATCCGCGCCCAACGGGCCTGCAAGCGCGGCGAGTCGCGCAACATCCAGTAGCCGCGCAGCAGGAACAGGGCGAGGGTGGCGGCGACGGTCAGCGCGTGCAGGTGTTTCAGGGTTTCGTAGCTCATGGTTCAGGCCTGCTGTTGGCAGCGCTCGATGATATCCTCCTCGAATTCGCGCAGGCCGTCGGGGTGGATACCCAGCTCGTCGAGCACACGGGTTTCGATCTCCTGCCATTCGCCGTCGTCCTGGCCGCTGTGCCGGTTGTGGATGTGGATGGCCATTTGCAGGATGGCGACCAGGGTGGCGGCCTTGTGCTCGGCCTCGACGATCTCATGATGGTGGCGCACCGCCTGGCACACGTATTCCGGCAGTTTCCAATGCTTGGCCACCAGATAACCGACCACGGTGTGGTCGGTGCTGAATTTCTGGTCTTCCTTGCGCACGTCCGGCCAGGCCCGGCTGCCGCCCTTGCAGAAGGCCTTGCAGTAGTCCGTGGTGCGCATGGCCAGCACCGGGATGCCGCAGTCGTGGAACAGGCCGACCAGGTGTGCATGCTCAGGCAGCACATTGACCACGGTGCGTTGTGCCCAGGCGATGTTGGATGCCAAACAGGCGACCTCGGCCGAGCGTTCCCAGAAAGGTTCCAACTGCAGGCCGTTGCCGGACAAGGCTTGGCGTAGGCAGAGCCCCTTGACCAAGTCGTGCAGCGTCTTCATGCCGAGGATGGACACCGCCTTGCCCAGGCTGTCCGGGGCCTTTTTCAAGCCATAGGCCGGCGTGGTCAGGGCGCGGAAGATCTGGGCGGTGATGCCGGCATCCTTGGCGATGACGGCCGCCACGGATTGCAGGTTGACGTTGTCGGCATCGAGCAGTCGTTCCAGATCGAGCAGTAGCGATGGCGGGGTGGGGATTTGTATGTGGTCGGGTGTGATGGCTGGAGCGGGTTGGGCTGTCATGCTGATTGGCGTAGGTGCTTGTAGTGGTTGATCAGGCCATTGGTCGAGCTGTCATGGCTAACGATTGTCGAATTATCGCCCAACTCGGGCAAGATGGCCTTAGCCAGCTGTTTGCCTAACTCGACGCCCCATTGGTCGAAGGAATTGATATCCCAGATTGCGCCTTGGACGAACACCTTGTGTTCGTAGAGCGCAATCAAGCGGCCCAGGGTGTGCGGCGTCAGTTTGCGGTAAAGCAGCGAATTGGTCGGCCGGTTGCCGGCGAACACCTTGTGCGGAGCGAGCTTTCGGATGCGGGCCAAGCTCAAGCCTTCGGCCGCCAGCTCGGTCTCGACCTCGGCCCGGGTCTTGCCGCGCATCAGCGCTTCGGTCTGGGCGAAGAAGTTGGACAACAACATGGCGTGCTGGCCGTCGAGGTCGTTATGGCTCTCGGCCGCAGCCAGGAAATCGCAGGGGACCAGCTTGGTGCCCTGGTGGATCAACTGGTAGAAGGCGTGTTGGCCATTGGTGCCGGGTTCGCCGAGCAGCACCGGCCCGGTCGAAACGGGGCTGGGTTTGCCGTTGCGGGTGATGGTCTTGCCGTTCGATTCCATGTCCAGTTGCTGGCAATAGGCCGGCAACCGGGCCAGGTGCTGGTCGTAGGGCAGCATGGCCCAGCTCTGGGCATCCCAGAAGTTGTTGTACCAGACGCCGAGCAGGCCCAGGATGGCCGGCATGTTCCGTTCCAACGGCGCCGTGCGGAAATGCTCGTCCATCTCGAAGCTGCCGGCGAGCAGTTGTTCGAAATTGTCCATGCCGATATGCACGGCGATGGCTAGGCCGATAGCGCTCCAGAGCGAATAACGGCCGCCGACCCAATCCCAGAATTCGAACATGTGGTCCGGGTCGATGCCGAAGCGGCGCACCTCGGCCTCGTTGGTCGAGACCGCGACGAAGTGGCGGGCTACCGCCGCTTCGTCATGTGCCTTGGCCAGCAGCCATTTGCGCGCGGCGCGGGCATTGGACAAGGTTTCCTGCGTGGTGAAGGTCTTGGACGCGACGATGAACAGCGTGGTCTCGGGCTCGAGCCTCTGCAGCGTGTCGTGCAGGTGGCTCGGGTCGACGTTGGAGACGAAATGGGCGCGCAGGCCGGGCCGGCCATAGGGGGCAAGGGCTTGGCAGACCATGACCGGCCCCAGGTCGGAGCCGCCGATGCCGATGTTGACCACATCGGTGATGGCTTTGCCGCTGTAGCCGCGCCAGCGGCCGGCGCGCACGGTTTCGGTGAATTCGCGCATCTGGGCCAGCACCCGGCGGACGGCCGGCATCACGTCCTGGCCGTCGACCAGGACTGGGCGGTCGGCCCGGTTGCGCAGCGCGGTGTGCAGCACCGCACGTTGCTCGGTCAGGTTGATCTTGTCGCCATTGAACATGGCATCGCGCTTGGCTTCGAGCTCGGACTCGCGGGCCAGGCTCAATAAGCTGCGTAGGGTATCGTCGGTAATCAGGTTCTTCGAGTAGTCGAGCAGCAGGTCGTCCAGGTTCAGGGAGAAATGCTCGAAGCGCTGGCTATCCTGTTCGAACAGCGTTCGCAGGTGTAGGTTTTTCCATGCCTTGCGGTGTTCCTTCAAGCTGTGCCAGCTTGCCTGCATTGCGACCTCCCTGGTTTGCCAATTGGCCAACAGTATAGCCGCTGAGTGTTATAGCGATGTTGCGGCAGCGATGTTGGGCAGGCGGATCTCGAAGCGGGTGCGTCCGGCTTGGGAGCTGACGCTGATTATGCCGCCGTGGGCTTCGACGATGGATTGGGTGATGGCCAAGCCCAATCCTGCATGTTCGCCGGTGCCTGCGCGTCGGGCAGGGTCGGCCTGATAGAAGCGATCGAATACGTGCGGCAGGTGCTCGGGCGCGATGCCCGGGCCGGGGTTCTCGACCGCGATGACCGAGACATCGGCCTGCTGGCTTAGGGTCACGTCGATCGTGCCGGCCTTCGGGGTATGCCGGATTGCGTTGGACAGCAGGTTGGACAGGGCACGCTGTAGCATCAGGCGGTCGCCCGTGGTCTGGGCGCTGCCGGTCAGCGCCAGACAAACCTCATGCTCGGCCGCCAAGGCTTCGTAAAACTCGATCAAGCGGCGAGTCTCTTCGTGCAGATCGATGGGCTCGCGCTTGGGTACGATCAAGCAGTTGTCGGCCTTGGCCAGGAACAGCATGTCGCCGATCATGCGCGCCAGCCATGCATACTCCTCCAGATTGGATTGCAGGATGTCGCGGTATTCCTCGGCACTGCGTGTCTTGGTAAGCGCCACCTCGGTCTCGGTCATCAGGTTGCTGATCGGCGTGCGCAGTTCGTGGGCGATGTCGGAGGAGAAATGCGACAGCCGGCGAAAGGCGTCTTCCAGCCGGTCGAGCATGGCGTTGAAGGCCTGCACCAAGTCTTGCAATTCGGCCGGGATTTGGCGAGGCTGCAGCCGTTCGGTCAAGCGGCTGGCCGACAAGGTCGAGGCCAGCCGGGTCACCTGGTGCAGGGGGCCAAGGCCGCGCCGGGTGGCAAACCAGCCGAGCCCGGCGGTCGTGAGCACGGCAAGTACCATGGCGATGGCCAGCAGCCGGCGGAACTCGGCCATGAACGCCTGATGATGGGTAATGTCGAGCGCGATGGCGATGCGATACGGTTTGGCTTCGGCCCCGACCGGGAACGGCATGACCTGGCCACGATAGCTGTGGTCGCCCTCGCGCCACATGACCAGCGCTTGCGCCGGGTCGGCAACCTCAGCCAGCAGCGGCTTAGGGTAGGGTGCGCCGGAGCTGGCGAACCAGATGGCGCCTTGGTCATCGATGATGGTGACCGACAGGCCATGATGGCCGATCAGCGCATCGTCGAGTTGCTGGACCAGGGCATCGAGTTGATTTCGCTCGTGGGCCTTGCCGAGCAGGTGTTCGATCAACTCGAACTTGCCGTGGATCTCATGCCTGTCCTCGTCGACGAAGTGGGCCTCGACCGCCATGGCCAGTACCCAGCCGACCACGAGCAGTGCCAAGGCCGCCGCGCCGGAGAACAGCAGGCTGATGCGGCTGGTGAGGGAGAGCGGTCTCATGCCGCCGCTGGCGCTTCCAGCACATAGCCCATGCCGCGCACGGTGCGGATCAGCTTGGGCTCGAACGCGTCGTCGACCTTGGCCCGCAGCCGGCGCACCGCCACTTCGACTACATTGGTGTCGCTGTCGAAATTCATATCCCAGACCTGGGAGGCGATCAGGGCGCGCGGCAACACTTCACCCTGACGGCGCATGAACAGTTCCAGCAGGGCGAATTCCTTGGCGGTGAGCTCGAGCTTGCGGCCGGCGCGGCTGACCCGGCGGCGCAGCAGGTCCAGTTCCAGGTCGGCCACCTGCAAGGTGTTTTGGGGCTGGGCCGATTTGCTGCGGCGCAACAGCGTACGCACTCGGGCCAGGAGTTCGGTGAAGGCGAAGGGCTTGACCAGGTAATCGTCGGCGCCGAGTTCCAGCCCGCGTACCCGGTCCTCGACCTGGTCGCGGGCCGTGAGGAACAGCACCGGCATGTCTTTGCCTTCGCTGCGCAGGCCTTGCAGGATTTGCCAGCCATCGAGGCCGGGCAGCATGACATCCAGGATCAACAAGTCGTAGTCGCCGGTGCGGCCCAGGTGCAGACCGTCGGGCCCGGTGCGCACCAGGTCGACCACGAAACCGGCCTCGCTCAGGCCTTGGCGCAGGTAGTCGCCGGTCTTGGGTTCATCTTCGACGATCAGAATCTTCATGCGGTGCATTTTGCCCTAGTAAGCAGCGGGGCGGACAGATTACAAACTTGTAATCCCGACGTCAGGGTCGGGTCAGGTGGACAGCGCCATCATGCCGCCATATCGGAACCGGTTCGGCGATGCAGGAGGATGGCAATGGATGGGATAGGCCTCGGTACCCGCGGCATGGCGGCTGCATTGTGTTTGTCGACGCTTGCCGGTTGTGCCGCGTTCAGCCCCGATGGCGGCTTGGCCAAGGTCGATGCCATGACCCAGGCGCGGGCCGGCCTTACCGTACAGCGCATCCAGACTGAGCAGGATGCCGCACGGGTGGGCGATGAGGTCGACCGGCTGTTGGCCCAAACGCTCGACGCCGATGCCGCGGTGAAGGTCGCTTTGCTCAACAATCGCGGGCTGCAGGCCCGCTTGGCCGAGTTGGGCATCGCCGAGGCCGATCTGGTCCAGGCCGGCCGTCTGCGCAACCCGGGTTTCACCTTCGGCCGTTTCACCCAGGGCGACGAGCGCGAGTACGAGCGTAGTTTCCTGTTCGACGTGATGGGCCTGCTGACCCTGCCGAAGCGGACCGAGATCGAACAGCGGCTGTTTGCCCAGACCCAGTTGCGCATCGCCAACGAGGTGCTGCGCACCGCTGCCGACACGCGCAAGGCTTACATCTCGGCTGTGGCCGCGCAGCAGACGGTCGATTATTTGCAACAGGCCAAAGAGGCGGCCGCGGCCGGCGCCGAGTTGGCTGGGCGCATGGCCAAGGGCGGCAACTTCAGCCAACTGCGCTATCAGCGCGAGCAGGTGTTCTACGCCGAGGTGGCGGCGCAGTTGGCCCGCGCCCAACAGACGGCGAGCAGCGCGCGCGAACGCCTGATCCGTATGCTGGGCTTGACCGGCAAGCAGCTGGCCTTTCAGTTGACGGGACGCCTGCCCGACCTGCCAGGCCAGCCGCTGGCGTTGGCCAAGCTCGAACAGCAGGCCGTGGACCGGCGCTTGGATGTGCAGATGGCCAGCCAGGAGCTCGATGCCCTGGCCAAGAACCTGGGCTTGAGCCGCGCCACCCGCTTCGTCAACGTGCTGGAGGCGAGTTACCTCAATGCCAACTCCAGTGAAAAACCGTATCGGCGCGGTTATGAAATCGAACTGCGCCTGCCCGTCTTCGATTGGGGCGCTGCCCGCGTGGCCAAGGCCGAGGCGATCTACACCCAGGCCATGCATCGGGTCGCCGAGCAGGCGGTGAATGCGCAGTCCGAGGTGCGCGATGCCTATACCGCCTATCGCACGGCCTACGACCTGGCCCAGCACTATCGGGACGAGATCGTGCCGCTGCGCAAGAAGATCTCGGAGGAAAACCTGCTGCGCTACAACGGCATGCTGATCAGCATCTTCGACCTGCTGGCCGACGCCCGCGAACAGGTGAGCAGCGTCAATGCCTATATCCAGGCCTTGAAGGATTTCTGGCTGGCCGACGCCAGCCTGCAACTCAGCCTGAACGGCAGCGGCGGTGGCGGCATACAAATGTCCAGTGGCGGCGACATGCCGATGGCCAGCGCCGGTGGGGGGCATTAATCATGGAGAAGAAAACGATGCTGACGCGCCGACAGTTTCTCGCCAGCTCCGGCGCCGCCGTTTTGGGCAGCGCCATGGCCTCCCGGGTGCAGGCCGCTGGCCTACCCGAGGCGGCGTTCCTTGACGATCCCGCCACGCAACCGCCTTTGATGCCGAGCGGCGGCCGGCCCTACCACCCGGTGGTGACCCTGAACGGCTGGAGCCTGCCGTTCCGCATGAAGAACGGCTGGAAGGAGTTCCATCTGGTGGCCGAGCCGGTGGTGCGCGAATTCGCGCCGGGCATGAAGGTGAACATGTGGGGCTACAACGGCTCCAGCCCGGGGCCGACCCTCGAATGCGTCGAGGGCGACAAGGTGCGCATCTTCGTCACCAACAAACTGCCGGAGCACACCACGGTGCATTGGCACGGCATCATCCTGCCCAACGGCATGGACGGCGTCGGCGGCCTGACCCAGCCGCAGATCCAGCCGGGCAAGACCTTCGTCTACGAATTCGAGATGAGCAAGTCCGGCACCTTCATGTATCACCCGCATGCCGACGAGATGGTGCAGATGGCCATGGGCATGCACGGCTTCATCGTGGTCCACCCGAAGGACCCGAACTTCATGCGGGTCGACCGCGACTTCGTGTTCATCATGAGCGCCTACGACGTCGAGCCGGGTGCGGCGGTGCCCAACGTCAACACCATGACCGAGTTCAACCTGTGGGCCTGGAACAGCCGGGTGTTCCCGGCCATCGACCCGCTGGTCGTGCGCCAGGGCGACCGGGTGCGCATCCGCGCCGGCAACCTGACCATGACCAACCACCCCTTGCACATCCACGGTTTCGACTTCGAGGTGACCGGCACCGACGGCGGCTGGGTGCCCAAGTCCGCGCGCTGGCCGGAGGTGACTACCGATGTCGCGGTCGGCCAGATGCGCGCCATCGAGTTCACCGCGAACAACCCCGGCGACTGGGCCTTCCACTGCCACAAGTCGCACCACACCATGAACGCGATGGGCCATGCCGTGCCCAATCTGATCGGCGTCGACCAGAGCGGTATCGCCGACAAGATCGCCAAGTTGGTGCCCGACTATATGGCCATGGGCAGCGCCGGCATGGCCGAGATGGGCGCGATGGAAATGCCCTTGCCCGACAACACCTTGCCGATGATGAGCGGCCAGGGTCCGTTCGGTCCATTGGAAATGGGCGGTATGTTCACCGTGGTCAAGGTGCACCCCGACGTCAAACCCGGCGATTACCGGGATCCGGGTTGGTACCGGCACCCGAAGGGCACGCTGGCCTACGAGTGGCAGGGTGAAGCGCCGGAGATCAAGCGGACCCAGGTGCCTGCGGCTGATACCCAGACCCTGCAGGTGAAGAAACCCACAGGTCATGGCGGCCATGGCGAGCATTGAGCTGCGGCGGCCGATGAGCCGATTTGCTGCAATCCTTTTCGCCGTCGGCGGCATGATGGGATCTGGGCTGGTACTCGCCGGTGGCGGTCACGCCGCTGCCTTGGGCATGCCGAGCGATCCGGCCAAGGCGACGCGCAGCATCGAAGTCGACATGACCGACGCCATGCGCTTTGTACCGGACCGGATTGAGATCAAGTCAGGAGAGACCATTCGGTTCCAGGTGAAAAATTCCGGGCAAATGGCACACGAATTCGTGCTGGGCACCGCACAGAAACTCAGGCGGCACGCCGAATGGATGCGCCAGCACCCGGAGATGGAACACGACGACCCTAATGCCATCAAGGTTGATCCGGGCAAGACGGCCGAACTGATCTGGCATTTCAACCATGTCGGGACCTTTGATTTCGCTTGCCTGGTCCCTGGTCATTTCGAGGCCGGGATGGCCGGCAAGATCATCGTAAGGAGATAAACATGAAACTCAACAAGCTTCTGGCTGTCTGTTCTATGACGATTATGGTGGTATCAGTTGTGGCCCTGGCTGACCAGCAGATGGGGATGTCCGAAGGCATACACCACGATGCCATGGGTGGCCCCACCGGCATGCCCATGCATGGGCTGAGCGAGGGCACGGTGCGCAAGGTGGCCAAGGACACCGGCAAGGTGACCATCGCCCACGGGCCGCTGGAGAACCTGGATATGCCGAGCATGACCATGGTGTTCCGGGTCAAGGATGCCGCCTGGTTGGATCAGATGAAGCCCGGCGACAAGATTCGTTTCATGGCCGATCGGGTCTATGGCCTGTTGACGGTGATCAAGTACGAGCCGGTCAAATAGAGCGTAATGGAGTACGACCATGCCTGGCTGGATCAAACGTTGGCTGGCGGCCTTCCGGTCTTGGTGCCGCAAGAACGAGGCTGATCATGCCAAGGACAAGGGCGGTGCCTGCTGTAACCGGCCGCCTAAGCCTTAGCTCGAAATCACGCAGCGTGCCGGCCGGGCCGAATCGGCACAGGTTTTCTAGACAGGAGGATGCATCATGTGGGGCGGTGATTGGGGTTGGCATTACGGTTTGATGGGTTTCGGTGGCCTGCTGTTCTGGGGGTTGATCATCGCTGTGATCGTGTTCGCCTTGCGCGGTCACGGCTGCTGCCATCACCACCGTGACCGGCCGGGCGAGAAGACGGCGCTGGATATCCTGAAGGAGCGCTATGCCCGGGGCGAGATCGACGACGACGAATTCAAACGCCGGCGCAAGGAGCTGGAATGAAGCGGTTGTTCGCTGTGTTGTGCCTCACCCTGCTGGCCGGTTGCGGTCAGCGTGAAGCCGCCAGTGAAGCCGAACCGGGAGCAGTGTCCGAGCCGGCGGTGAAGGTCGCGCGCCAGCAGGACCCGGCCCAGATCCAGCGCGGCCTGCAGATTTACGAGCAAAACTGCGCAGCCTGCCATGGCGCGGCCGGCAAGGGTCTGCTTGGCGACTGGCGGCTGCGCGGGCCGGATGGCAAGTTCCCGCCGCCGCCGCTGGACGATTCCGCTCACGCCTGGCATCACCCGACTGCGGTACTGAAGCGGATGATCGCGCAAGGCAGCCCTGGCGGCAGCGGCAATATGCCGGCCTGGCAGGGCCGCTTGAGCGAAGGCCAGATCGACGATGTCGTGGCCTATATCCAATCGCTCTGGTCGGACAAGATTTATGCCGTGTGGTCTGACATCGAGCAACGCTCCTTGCAGAACTAGGGCGGTTTTCCGGAAAGGCGATGGGCATGGATCGCAGATGTTTTCTAGCTTGCCTGGCCAATGCATCCTTGCTCGCAGCGGCACCTGGCGCATGGGCCGGCTCGAAGCAATCCGTGTCGGGTACGCCCGATCTCGAATTGGAGCTGCGCGCAAGTCCGGACCAGGTCGTTATTTTCCCCGGCAAGCCGACCCGGGTCTGGCGTTATCAGGCCAAGGTGCTGCACGGCGACAAAAACGCCGTGGCCAGCCTTCCGGACAGCCACCTCGGGCCGATCATTCGGGTTCAACGCGGCCAGCATGTGCGTGTGCATTTCATTAACGCGCTGCCGCAACCCAGTGTGGTTCATTGGCATGGCCTGATCGTGCCCGAGGCGGCCGATGGCCACCCACGTTATGTCATTGGTCCGGGCCAGAAATACACCTATGACTTCGAGGTGCGTAACCGGGCCGGCACCTATTGGTTCCATCCGCACCCGCATGGCCATACCGGTGAGCAGGTCTATGCCGGCCTGGCCGGCTTGTTCATCGTCCACGACGACGAGGAGCAGGCGCTTGGCTTGCCCAATGGCGCGCAGGATGTCGCTCTGGTGCTGCAGGATCGCCGTTTCGATCGCGACAACCAGTTGCTCTACCTCGGCAGCATGATGGACCGGATGATGGGCTTTGTCGGCGACACTATTCTGGTCAATGGCCGGCCCGACTACGTGCTGAATGCAGAACGTCGTGCTTATCGTCTGCGTCTGCTCAACGGTTCCAATTCACGTATCTACAAACTGGCCTGGCAGGACGGTTCGCCGATCACGGTGATCGGCACCGACGGTGGCCTGCTGGAACGCCCGGTCACCCGGCCCTATCTCACCCTAGCGCCGGCCGAGCGGGTGGAACTCTGGCTGGACCTGTCTTTACGTGCGGCCGGCGAGCGGTTGCGCCTGCTCAGCCTGCCGTTCGAGACCGCTTCGATGGGCATGATGGGGGGGATGGGCATGATGGGGGGCGGCACCCGCGGCGGCTCCAGCTTCGAGGTGCTGAGCGTGCAGGTCGGGCGCGGGGCCGCCCAGCCGGCCCGTCCGCCTGCCAAGTTGTCAGCCATGGCGCCCGCACGTGCGGAACAGGCGGCGAATCACCGGTCACCGCGTACCGTCTGGACCACGATGGCGCCCATGCGCTTGGGGCTGAACGGCCGCGTGTTCGAGATGACCGAGGTGGCCGACGACGAAGTGGTGCACCTGGACACGACCGAGGTGTGGCGCCTGGTCAACGAGGCCTCGATGGGCATGATGGGCGGCATGCCGCATCCCATCCATATTCACGGCGTGCAGTTCCGCATTCTCAAGCGCAGTGTGCATCCTGCGGCGGAGTCGGCCTGGCTTGGCATCAGTCAGGGCCATGTCGACGAAGGCTGGAAGGACACGGTGCTGTTGATGCCGGGCGAGCGGGTCGATGTGCTGATTCGATTCGACGGCTACCCGGGACTGTTCCTCTATCACTGCCATAACCTCGAACACGAGGACATGGGAATGATGCGTAATTACTTGGTCAAGGCCTGATCCTCAGGCCTATTCCGGATGAGGGCGCGGTGAATCATCCGTGTTTTCCTCTAATTTCCTGCAACATGAAAGGAGCCTCAAATGAACAAGTTAGTGAAAGAAGTCGTCATGCTTTCCGCGCTTGCTGCCGTATTGACAGGTGCTTCCATGACCACGCTGGCCGATGAGGAACGGCCCCATATGTGGATGATGGGGGGCGGACCGGGTTATGGGCCAGGCATGATGGGTGGGGGTTATGGCCCTGGCCCCGGTTATAGCGCTGGCTACGGTCCCGCCATGATGGGCGGCTATGGTGGTGGCTATGGACCGGGCATGATGGGTGGTTATGGCGGCTACGGCATGATGGGACCGTGGATGATGGGTGGTATGGGGCCCGGCATGATGGGCGGCTATGGCGGCTACGGCATGATGGGCCCCGGCATGATGAGCGGCAACTATGGCATGGGCGTGATGGGGCCGTGGATGATGGCCGGTCTGAGCGATGCCCAGTGGAGCAAGCTGGAAAAGATTCAGCTCGATGCCGCGAAGAAACAATTCGAACTGATGCGCCAGATGGTGGACGAGCAACAGAAACTGTACAACTCGGACAGACGCGATTCGGCGGCCATCGACAAGGCCTACGAAAAGCTTTCCAGCCTGCAGCGCCAGATGCTCGACTTGAACACCGATATCCAGAAGAAGGCCGAGGCCCTGCTTACCGATGAGCAGAAGGCCAAGCTGCGGCGCGGCTATGGTTGGGGGATGATGGGTTACTGAGCTTACTGCATCGGTAACGGACCGGCCCGCTTGCCAATTGGCGGGATCGGCTCACCCAGGGGGCATGGGAGAATTCAAATGATGGGCGGCAATGGCATGTACGACGGCGGGCGTTAGTCGTCGAAGGCTATGTGCTGGTAAAGCCGGACATGCCTTAGTCCAGGCTGAGCACCACGCCACCCAGCGGTGGCAGGGTCAATACCACCGAGGCCGGATAACCCATCCAGGGGCTGTCCTCGCCGACCAGGCCGGCGCCGTTGCCGATGTTGCCGCCGCCGTAATACTCCGAATCGCTGTTGAAGATCTCGCGCCAGAAGCCGGTACTCGGCACGCCGATGCGGTAGCCCTCGCGCGGCACCGGGGTGAAGTTCAGTGCGACGACGACGCTGCGGCCGGCCCGGTCGCGACGGACGAAGGCCAGCACCGATTGGTTGGCATCGTGGCAGTCGATCCAAGCAAAACCGGCGTGGTCGAAATCGAGTTCATGTAGCGGCGGGCAATTCTTGTAGAGCCGGCCGAGGTCGCACACCAGGGTTTGGACGCCGGCATGCCAGTGGGTGCCGAGCAGGCCCCAGTCGAGTTCTTGGCCGCTGGCCCATTCCCGGCCCTGACCGAACTCGTTGCCCATGAAGTTGAGTTTCTTACCCGGCGTGGTGAATTGATAGGTCAGCAGCAAGCGCAGGTTGGCGAACTGCTGCCAGGCGTCGCCCGGCATCTTGCCGAGCAGCGAGCGTTTGCCGTGAACGACTTCGTCGTGGGAGAACGGCAGCACGAAGTTTTCGCTATAGGCGTAGAGCTGGCCGAAGGTCAGGTAGTTGTGGTGAAAGCGGCGATAGACCGGGTCGAGCTGGAAATAGCTCAGGGTGTCGTTCATCCAACCCATATTCCATTTCATCGAAAAGCCCAGGCCGCCGACATAGACTGGCCGCGACACCATCGGCCAGGCGGTGGACTCCTCGGCGAAGGTCAGCGCGCCGGGAAAGCGCTCGTGCACCATGACGTTCATTTCGCGTAGGAAATCGATGGCCTCCAGATTCTCCCGGCCGCCGAACTTGTTGGGCAGCCATTCGCCTTCTTTGCGCGAGTAGTCGAGGTAGAGCATGGAGGCGACCGCATCGACCCGCAGGCCGTCGATGTGGAATTCCTTGAGCCAGTAGTAGGCGCTCGACAACAGGAAGCCGGCGATTTCGCGCCGGCCGTAATTGAAGATGTGGGTGCCCCAGTCCTGGTGCAGCCCTAAGCGAGGGTCCTCGTGTTCGAACAGGGCGGTACCGTCGAAGCGGGCCAGGGCCCAGCCGTCCATCGGGAAGTGACCGGGTACCCAGTCGAGGATGACGCCAAGGCCGGCCTGATGGCAGCGGTCGATCAGATCGCGCAGGTCGTCGGCGCTACCAAACCGGGAGGTGGGTGCGAAGTAGCCGGTGGTCTGGTAGCCCCAGGATTCGTCGAGCGGGTGCTCGGTCAGCGGCATGAATTCGATGTGGGTGAAGCCCAGGTCGAGCGCATAGGGAATCAAGGTGTCGGCCAGTTCGCGGTAGCTGTAGAAGCGGCCGTCGTAATGGCGCTTCCAGGAACCGGCATGCACCTCGTAGATGTTCATCGGTGCATGCAGCCAGTCTCGGCCGGCGCGGGCTTGCATCCAGCCATCGTCTTGCCAGGCATGGGCAGTTGCCGTGGCCACCGAGGCGGCCGTGCCCGGCCGCAGCTCGAAGGCTTGGCCGAACGGGTCGGCCTTGACTCGAATCTCGCCGCTATGGCGATTGCGAATCTCGTATTTATACAGATCGCCGGCACGCAGGCCCGGGATGAACAGTTCCCACACCCCGGAACCGCCGCGCACCCGCATCGGATGCACGCGACCGTCCCAGCGGTTGAAGTCGCCGACCACCGACACGCGCTCGGCGTTCGGCGCCCAGACCGCGAAACGCACGCCCTCGACGCCTTGCAGGGTACAGGCATGCGCGCCCAGCGCCTGATAGGCCTCGAGCAAACGGCCCTCGTTGAACAAATGCAGATCGTGTTCGGTCAAGATGGGACCGAAGCAATAGGGGTCGTATTGCTCGAAGGTCTGGCCGCCTTCGACGATACGCAGCCGGTAAGGCTTGCCCGATGGCAGATCGGGCTCGGCCTTGAGCTTGCCTTGCCATTCGAACAGGCCGCGGGCATCGATGCGCTCCATCGCGCTCTCGCTGTGCGGCAAGATCAGCGTGATCGACTCGGCATCGGGACGAAAGGCCCGGATCGTCTGCTGCGTGCCGGTCCGGTGCAAGCCGAGCAGACCGAAGGGGTCGTGGCAGCGGGCTGCGCACAGCTTGTCCAGATGGGATTTCAGCATGGCATGTGTCACTACAAATTAACCGATTGAGACTATTATAACGATCGAGGGCTACAAAACTTTGTCATATCAAGGCTGGGGGAAGTTCAAGGTGCAAAGGGAATATCCGCGTTTCATCAGCGTTCTGACCAAAAATACCGTTGCACTGATCCTGGCCGGCGGCCGTGGCAGTCGGTTGAAACATCTGACCGATTGGCGTGCCAAGCCGGCGGTGCCGTTCGGCGGCAAGTTCCGCATCATCGATTTTCCGCTCTCGAACTGTATCAATTCCGGTATTCGCCGGATCGGCGTGCTCACGCAGTACAAGGCCCATTCGTTGATCAAGCATATCCAGCGCGGCTGGGGTTTTCTGCGCGGCGAATTCAACGAATTCATCGAATTGCTGCCGGCGCAGCAACGGGTGGATGACCAGTCCTGGTATAAGGGCACGGCCGACGCGGTATTCCAAAATATCGACATCCTGCGTATCTACAAGCCGGAGTATGTGCTGATCCTGGCCGGCGACCACATCTACAAGATGGATTACGGCGAGATGCTGGCCGACCATGTGCGCAACGAGGCGGACATGACGGTGGCTTGCATGGAGTTACCGATTCAGGAGGCCTCGGCCTTCGGTGTGATGGATGTCGACAATGAGGGCCGCGTCATCGCCTTTGTCGAGAAGCCCGACAACCCGCCGGCCATACCCGGCAGGCCGGATACGGCCCTGTGTTCCATGGGCATCTACGTATTCAATGCGTCCTTTCTCTATGAGCAATTGATCCGCGATGCCGACGATTCCCACTCGGAGCACGATTTCGGCAAGAACCTGATCCCGCACATGCTGCAATCGGGCTATCGGGTCTATGCCCACAGCTTCTCCGACAGTTGCGTCTACACCGAGGGCGAGATGCCTTATTGGCGCGATGTCGGCACGGTCGATGCATATTGGGAGGCCAATCTCGATCTCGCCCGGGTGACACCGGAACTGAATTTATACGATAAGGATTGGCCGATCTGGACCGACCAACAACAGTTGCCGCCGGCCAAGTTCGTGTTCGACGACGACAACCGCCGCGGCATGGCGGTCGATTCCACCGTGTCGGGCGGCTGCATCATCAGCGGCGCCATCGTGCGCCGCTCTGTGCTGTTTTCCAATGTCCACGTCGCCGAGGGCGCCTATCTGGAAGAGGCAGTGGTGCTGCCCAGCGTCCGCATCGGCGAGGGGGCCGTCATCAAGAAGGCGGTCATCGATCGCGGCTGCAAGATTCCACCGGGCATGGCGATCGGCATCAATCGCGCGGAAGACGAGAAGCGGTTCTTCGTGACCGAACGCGGCGTGACCTTGGTGACCGCGGAGATGTTGAATCAGCACATCCATCATGTGCGTTAATACGCGCCGATCATTCAGTTAGCCGGGCGCGTCTATGCTGCATTTGGTTCTTTGCTGGCATTTTCACCAGCCGGACTACCGCACCGAACAGGGCGACTACCGCCTGCCCTGGACCTATCTGCATGCCTTGAAGGACTACGCCGACATGGCCGCGCATCTCGAAGCGGCGCCGAATGTCCGCGCCGTGGTCAATTTCGTGCCCAGTCTGGTCGAACAGTTGGACGACTATGCCAGTCAGTTCGCCAGCGGCCACCCGCGTGACCCTGTGCTGGCTTGGTTGATCGAGCCGGATCTGGGGCGCTTGCCCGAAGAACAGAAATTGGCCTTGCTCGAGGCCTGTTTCAGGCTGAATCAGGCGACCATGCTCGAGCCGTTTCCGGCCTACCGCTTGCTGCAGCGTTACTTTGAGGCGATGAAGGGCAACGGCGTCGGCTTGGCTTATCTGTCCGAGCAATATTTCGCCGATCTGGTGACTTGGTATCACTTGGCATGGACCGGCGAGACCGTGCGTCGGGCCTATCCGTCGATCTTGTCGTTGATGCAAAAGGGCCACGGTTTCAGCCCGGCCGATCGGCAGGCGCTCTTTGGCGTGATCGGCGAGGTGATCGCCGGTTTGCTGCCGCGCTACCGCGCACTGGCCGAACGCGGCCAAGTGGAGCTATCCAGCACCCCGCATAGCCATCCGCTGTCGCCGCTGCTGATCGATTTCCAGGCGGCCCGCCAGGCCAAGCCGGATTCGCCCTTGCCTGGGCATGCGGCGTATCCCGGCGGCGCGGTACGTGTCCAGGCCCATGTGCAGGCGGCCTTGGACAGCCACCGCAGCCACTTCGGTGTCCGGCCGGCCGGCTTTTGGCCGGCGGAGGGCGGGGTATCCGAGCCCGTGCTGCGTCTCTTCGCCGAAGCCGGGCTACGCTGGGCGGCCAGCGGCGAAGGCGTGTTGCGCCATAGCTTGACGGCCGATGGGATCGATCTGGCCGATAAAGCCAAATGGGCCTATCGACCCTACCGCGTAAACGGCTGCGGAACGGCCTGCTTCTTTCGCGACGATCATCTGTCCGACTTGATCGGCTTCGAATACAAGGATTGGTGGGCGAGCGACGCGGTACGCCATTTCTTGCATCAATTGGAGGCCATTCGCCGCGAAACGCAGGGCGAGGCGGTGGTGTCGGTGATCCTGGACGGCGAGAATGCCTGGGAGTTCTATCCCTACAACGGCTTTCATTTCCTGTCCGAGCTGTACCAAGCCTTGGCCGACCACGCGGCTATCCGCACGACGACCTTTGCCGAATATCTGGAACTGAAAGGCAACGGCGTCGGCGAGCTGCGGCAGCTTGTGGCCGGTAGCTGGGTTTATGGCGATTTCACCACCTGGATGGGCGACGCGGCCAAGAACCGGGCATGGGACCTATTGTGCGAGGCCAAACTGGCCTATGACCGAGCCATGGCCGACCCGAGCCTGTCGCCGCGCAGCCGTTCGGCGGCCGAGAAGGCCCTGAGGTCTTGCGAGAGTTCCGACTGGTTCTGGTGGTTCGGCGATTACAACCCGGCCGACAGCGTGCAGGCCTTCGACCAACTCTACCGCAACAAACTCAAACAACTCTATCGACTGCTCGGCCTTGATGCGCCGACCGACTTGGACCGGCCGATCAGCAGCGGCGGTGGAGCGGCCGAGGCGGGCGGAGCCATGCGCCGCGGCCAGGGCTGATCGGCATATTTGCTAGAATGCCCCCTTTTTAGGCGCGGAGTGGATCATGAGTGACGAGGTGGTAGCCAAGAACAAGGTTGTGTTCATGACCTATTCCGTGCTCGACCAGAATGGCCAGGTGATGGGCCAGAACGACATGCCGACCGGTTATGTCCATGGTGCCAGCAGCGGCCTATTCGAGAAGATCGAGCGTAGCCTGGAAGGCCATGGGGTGGGCGAGCGGGTCGAGGTCGATCTGACGCCGGAAGAAGGCTTCGGTCAGCCCGACCCCAGCCTGATCCTCGTCGAGGATCTGGCCAATGTGCCGCCGCAACTGCGCCGCTTAGGCGGCGAGGCCGAGGCGCAGAACGACCAGGGCGAGGTGATGACCTTCCGCGTGGTTCGCATCGAAAATGGCAAGGTGACCTTGGATGCCAATCACCCGCTGGCTGGCCAGCATGCGACCTGCGTGGTCGATATCCTGTCGGTGCGCGATGCGACGCCGGAAGAGATTCGTTCGGGCTTCCCGGCCGAACAAGGGGCGCCGCAACTGCAATAATCCGCACTATTATTGAAACGCGGCGAGCTTGCTTGGCAGCAAGCGCGACTATCCCCGGAAGGGGCTTTCAAAAATCGGGCCGGTTCGTATCTGAGGCGTCTGTATGGCAGGTGGCATTGAGATATTGGTTCTGGGGGATTACGGCCCATTTGCCGAACCGGGTAAGGGCATCGGCTATCAGGTCTTCGTGAACGGGGACAATTACCTGATCGATTTGGGGGCGCCGTTTTTCCAGCAGATCGGAGCAGAGGGCCTCGGCCAACTCTCCGGCGTGATCGTCACCCACTGCCACGATGACCATAAACGTTGGTTTACCGATCTCGCACTGCAGTATATGTATACCCCGTCGCTGAGACGGCGGGTCAAGCTCATCACCACCGATACCGTTGCCGAAGAGGTGAAGTCCAGCTCGGGCGCGGCGCTCAACAAAAGCCTGGATGCAACATCCAAGCGCGTAGTGGACATCGCTTACGAGGACTATGCCGAGCATGTGCCCATCGGACCGCGTGCGCGTTACCGCATCGTCATGCAGGAGGGTGGCTGGCGGGTGGTCGATAGTCGGGGCAAGCGGGTTGCGCCGGATCGCGCCAAGGTCGTGGTGAGTGCAAAAACCGGCAGTCCGCGCCTGCTGTTTTGCGATCCGGACAGCGGAGAATGGGTGGAGCCGGAGACGTACTACCCGTTTTCCGCCCCAGCGTTCTACGAGCCCGACCCGCGCGCCCTGGTCGGGGACGGCTATACCATCAACATCATCAATGCCCCGGTCTGGCACGGTTTGCCCAATTTTGGTCTGGTGATCGAGTCAGGCGGCGAAAAGCTCATCTTCAGTTCGGACACCATGCACAACCTGCCGCTGTGGCAGTCGCTCTATGCCGACAAGCGCACGCCAAAATTCGACCTGAGCAGCAAAGCCTTTTTGGCCGCGGATGTCCTGATCGGTGACATCAACGATTACATCGAACGCACCTGGAGCCGAGCGCGCTATGAAGAAGCGGTCAAGGCCTTTGACGGCGCGGCCGTGGTGCATGACGTTACCGGTCGCTTCGGCGTGGTGCACACGGAATACCATGGTCTTGCCGACACCACGCTCGATCCGAAGCGGACTTTGCTTAGCCATTCGCCTGACCGGTTCACGGTCGTCGGCTGGAAACTGATCAAGTCGGGCAAGCGTTACAAGGTCGAAAATGACAGCTTTGTCGAAGTGGGCCGAGACGGTGCATGCTGGCCGCTCGATGCGGATGTCTACCTAAGGCACGATGGCCGGTTTTTCGCCGGCTACAGGCATGAGGCGGGGGACTACTTCGTCTATGCCAAGGCGGGTTATCACAGCATCAGCGCAGGCGCCGACCACGATCAAGGCGAACTGCTGTTCCGGGTCAATCTATTCGAAGATGTGGCGGGCGATTACCTACCGTGTCTCGAGGCGGCCGATCGGTTTTATCGGGCCAGGCCGGATGGCAGGGCAGAGTTGGTCTGTCCGACCGCGGAAGGCTCGTACGGCCGGGTCGTCGAAAACCTACGCCCGCGTTGCCGTTCGATGACGCCTTCCGAACTGGCGCAGCTGCGGCAACAAGAAACCCTGGCCGAGGATGATCGCCTTCAGGCCGAATTGCGCGAGCTGCAACGCAGCATGGCGGCGATGCGCGATCGCCTGGAAGTGCAGGCGGCGAATCATCAAGATGAGATTCAGCGCGCGGTAGCCGCCTCGCAGGCGGAAATCACGCAGTTGCGGCAGACGATAGCCGCACTGCGTGATGAGCTGGAGAAGGCGCAGGCGGCCGCCGAAGCGATGGTCAACGAAGCGGTCAAGGCGGCCAATGCCGAGATCGTCCAGCTACGCGAGGGGGCCAGTGCGCTACGCGATGCGCTTGAGCGCAAGGATGTGGAAGCGGCCAATGAGCGGCAGCAGGCGGTCAGCTTGCTGCAACAGGAGCTGGCGCAGTTGCGGGCGACGGCATCGGTTTTGCGCGATCAAATTGAGACGATGAAGAACAATGGACAGCGATAAGAAGCCACGCAAGACCGCGGCCGATAGAGGGCGGCGGACAGAGAAAAGTTCGCCGAACCCGGCCGCGAGCGACCGTGCCTTGCGCAAGCGCCTGGCCCGTTCCGAATTCCTGCTCGGGGTGACGCGCAAGGTCGCCACGCTGCAATCGCTGGATCAGGTATTCAGCGCCGTTGTCGACATCGCCGTCGAGAAACTTAACGCCGAACGGGGCACGATCTTTCTGCACGATGCCAGCACGGGGGAATTGTATTCGCGTGTGGCGCAGGGGGCACTGCAACGCGAAATCAGGATGCTCAGCAACACCGGTATTGCTGGCTATGTATTCAGCCACGACGAGCCGGAAATCATCCACGACGCCTATACCGATCCGCGCTTCAATCAGGCGGTCGACCAGCAGACCGGCTATGTGACCCATTCCATGCTGTGCGTGCCGATGCATACGGCGAAGGGCGAGGTCATCGGCATCGCCCAGGTGCTCAATAAGAAGAAGGGGCGGTTCACCCGCGATGATCTGAATCTCCTGCAGGACTTGGCGACGCAGACCTCGCATGCCCTGCAGGCGGTGCGCTTCGTCGAGGAGATGCAGGTCCGGCGCCGGCGCGAGATGGAGTTCCTGAATGTCGTGACCGAGGTGACGCGCGATATCAAGATCGGCTCGCTGCTGCAAAAAGTCATGCTCGAAGTGACGCGCATGCTCAATGCCGAGCGTTCGACCCTGTTCCTGAACGACGAGAAGACCAACGAGTTGTGGTCGGAGGTCGGCCAGGGCCTGGGCAAGCAGCAGATACGCTTCCCCAACCATTTGGGCATTGCCGGTGCGGTGTTCACCGCCGGCCAGACCATCAACATCCCCTATGCCTACGCCGACCTGCGCTTCAATCCGGCCTTCGACAAGCAAACCGGCTTCTTCACGCGCTCGATCCTCTGCGTGCCGGTAGTGAACCAGGCCGGCAAGATTATCGGCGTGACCCAGGCACTGAACAAGCGCGGCGGCACCTTCACCGACGAGGACGAGTCGCGGCTCAGGGCGTTTACGGCGCAGGTGTCGATCGCGCTGGAGAACGCGACCCTGTTCGCCAATGTGCAGAACATCAAGAATTACAACGAATCGATGCTGGAAAGCATGTCGTCCGGTGTGCTGACCCTGGACGACGCGGGCAAGATCGTGACCTGCAACCAAGCCGGTCTGCGCATCCTCCAGGTCGAAGCCAAGGATCTATTGCAGCATGCCGCTACCGAATATTTTGCCGGCGGCAATGCCTGGATTCTCGAAAAATTGGCCGAAGCCACCGAGGTGGGCGGTCCGGTCTATGTGGTCGACGGCGAACTGGAGGTGGCCGGCGACAAGCTGTCGGTGAACGTGACGGCCTATCCGCTCAATAGCATCGATGGCAAACACCTGGGCTCGATGATCATGTTCGAGGACATTACCAGCGAAAAACGGATGAAGTCCACCATGTCGCGCTACATGGACCCCAATGTGGCGGACAAGCTGCTGGCCAGCGGCGCCGATCTCTTGGGTGGCCAGAGCGTGAGCGCCACCGTGCTGTTCTCGGACATTCGCGGTTTCACCACGATCACCGAGAAGCTCGGTGCCCAGGGCACGGTCAGCCTGCTCAACGAGTACTTCACGCTGATGGTGGATTGCCTGCAGCGCGAGGGCGGCATGCTCGACAAGTTCATCGGCGATGCGATCATGGCCAGCTTCGGCATCCTGGGCGACAGCGAAAGCGACGAGGACCGCGCCGTGCGCTGCGCGATCGACATGATCCGAGTGCTGCATGGCTGGAATGCCCAGCGCGCCAGCCAGGAGAAACTACCGGTCAATATCGGCGTCGGCATCAACACCGACACGGTGGTGTCCGGCAACATCGGCTCGCCCAAGCGCATGGACTTCACCGTCATCGGCGACGGCGTCAACCTGGCCTCCCGCCTGGAGAGCGCCTGCAAGGAATACGGTGCGCAGATACTGGTGTCGGAGACCACCTTCAAGCAACTCAAGGGTACCTACCGAGCGCGCGAGATCGACTACGTGGTGGTCAAGGGCAAGACCCAGCCGGTGAGCATCTACGAGATTCTCGACTATCACGACGAGACGAGCTTCCCCAACATCGCCGAGTCACTGCAGATTTTCAAAGAGGCCTTGTTGGCCTACCGCCATGGCCAGTGGGATAAGGCGCACACCGCCTTCGCGCAGTGCCTGGAGTTGAACCCGGCCGACAAGGGGGCCAAATTGTTCCTGGAGCGCTGCGAACACCTCAAGGCCGAACCGCCGGAAGGTGAATGGCATGGGGTGTGGGTGATGAAGAGCAAATAAGGCAAATCAACAAAAAAGCCCGCTCAAGCGGGCTTTTTTGTGAGTGGGAAGGGCTTATTTAGTCGGGCAGGCATCTTCACCGGGGATTTTGCCCGGGAAGAGCACGAAGGCCTCGAAGGCACCCATCACGCCCATGGCCTCGGCGCTGGGGCCATCGAAGCGGAAGCTATGGAAGAACATGCCGCCCTTGGGGCCGTATTCGCCAGCGCCCATTTCCTTCCAGGTCTTGGTCGGGGCGTACATGACGTAGTCTTTGCTGTCGCTTAGGCTGGCGGTTTGTACCTTGCCACCGTAGGTACACATGGCCTTGCCGTTTTGCGGCTGAATTTTGATTTCCACCTTGGTGGCGGGGCCGCAATCGGTGCGGTACATCTGCACGATCTTATAGCCGCGGCCGCCATCGTTCTTGATCCAGCTGCCAGCCAGTTCGTCGGTCAGGGCGGGTGTCTTGTTCCATTGCTGGCAAGCCTGAGTGGCCCAATCGGCGGACATCAAAGGCGTCGCCTGGGTTGCGGTCGCGCCCACGGACAGGCCGAGGGCAAGCAGGGTAACAAGGTGCTTCTGCATTGTGTAATTCCTCCATCTTAAGGTGGTCGGCATCATCAGCCGACGGCTAGCGTAGTTGGTACATACCAGTCTGTAAAGCCCCAATCGAAAACAGGGCATCACGGCTGCGCCGGGCTACCGACGGGCGGGCGATAAGGTGTACTGGCGAACTCGATTTGCCGGCGCAATGTTTCCAGGCTGGCGCCATCGCCGGCGGCCTCGGCACGCTTGGCTTGAATATGCAGCCAGGCCAGCAAAGGTCGGCGCCAGCCGTGTTCCGAGGCGGTTCGGCTGGCCAGGCCTAGGGTTTCCGGCATGATGTCGCCGGCTTTGAACAGCAAGGCGCAAGCGAGCAAGCGGGCGAACGGATCGGCAATGGCCTGAGCGGCGCGGTTGCGTTCCGCCGTGCCGCTGGCGCGCGCGAAGCCGGCATATTGTGCGGGCAGCAGGCGGTCGTCGTCTTGCCGTATCGTGCCGGCCAGCAAGCGGGCATAGGCGGCCTCGCCGGGGCTGGCATCGTCCAACCGATAGCCGCCGCAGGGTTCGAAATCCAGGCTGGCGGTGCGAGTCGCACAACGGACGAGTTCAGTATGCACGGCCAAGTCGAGTCGGCCGGTGCGGGCGATCTCATCGCGGGCCTTGGCGAAGCTCAGCTCCGCTGCCCGGTTGTCACCTTCGAGCCATTGTTTTTGATAGCGCTCCAGCTGGCGGACGGCATTGCCTTGCCAGTCGGGCGGTGGCGTGCCGGCGCAGGCCGCGAGCAGGGGCAACATCAGCCAAGCCAGGTGTGGCAGCGGTTTCATGGCAACTTCATCTCCACCTCACGAGCGAAGGGCCATTTGCGGTTGAGCTCATCGATAAGACCGTTCACTTTGTTCACGCTATCGTCGATCTCGGCGCGCAAGAGCACGAGATCGCCGCTGGCTTCCTTGGCATTGGCCAGGATCGCATCTGCCTTTTTCAGGCCTTCCCGGGTTTGCTGCAGGGCGGCATTGACCTGCTGCATCGCCTGGTCGGTCTGATCCATCACGCCGTTCTGGCCGAATACGCGCCGGTCCATCTTGAGCGAGAGGCCGTTGAGCGAGGCGAGCAGTTCGTTGCTGCGGTCGATTGCGTCAACCACTTTTTTCGCCTTGTCCGCGCTACCGAGCATGCCTGCCAGCACGCCGTAGTCGCCGGTCATGCGGCCCAACACCGTGCTGGTATGGTCGAGGCTCTGGTCGAGGCTGGAGCCCTCGTGGGTCATGCGTTCGAGGTTGTCGAGCAAGGCCTTGGCGCGCGCGACCAGGACGGGAATCTCCTCGCTGATGTCGCCGGTATAAAGCTCGGGCGTGGCGTCAGGGGCGAGTGGCGGCGCCTTCAGGTCGGTAGTGTAGACCCGAATCTTGGCGCCGCCGACCAGCGATTTCTGTAAGGTGAAGACGCTGGTGCTGCGTAGCCAATGCAGGTGCTTGGTCGGTACCTCGATCTCGACCCGGCCTTGGCCTTGATCGGTCAGGGTGATGTGCTTGACCTCGCCGATCGGGAAACCGGAGAAGTTGAGCGGCATGCCGATGGCGACGTTGCCGACGTCGTCGGCGATCAGGGTGACGCTGCGGGTTGGCTCGAACAGGCCGCGGGCGAATAGGGTGTAGATGAGGAAGGCTGCGGCGATGAAGGCCGTGGCGCCGACCAGTAGGCCGACCTTGAGCCCGAGGTGCTTGATCAAGTGGGAGGGTAGAGGGGGGCGTGCCATGTGTAATCCACGATCCAGAGCGTGTCGATCTCCTTGTCCAGCTTGGCCGATGTCTCAGCCAAGAAGCGCGGGTAGGGCGTGTCCGGCAGCAGCAGGCCGGGCCGTTCGATCACGATTATAGAGGGCTTGGCGATGACTGCCCGCAGGAGTTTCGCGATGAAGCGCTGCTCGAAACTGAGGTCGGGGTCGCGCAGGTGGGCACAAGACTCATGTCCCAGGCGTTCCAGCAAGGCCCAGGCACGCTCGCTGGCCGTGTGGGCGCTGGCATTGCTGCGATACTGCGGCACCAGCGCGATGTTTTCCAATACCGAGAGATTGGCGCGCAGCGGCAATTCGGCCGAGATCAGCACGGCATCGGGCCGGGCGGCTAGCCAGGTCCGCCGTTCGGCGTCGTCAGCAACCCAGGCTATAGATAGGTGATCGTTAATGATCCGACCTCGATTAACATCAGCACGAAAAATAGGCGCACCATGCCGGACAGTACGGCGATCGGCGCGAAGAACAACTTATGGGGCGAGTCGAGGCCGGCGGCGATCGGGATCACGGTGACGGCCAGGCCGAATAGCATGCATTTCAGCCACAGGCCGAACAGCAACAGTGGCGTGAAGACTTGGCCGACGACGCGGCTGAAATCGGCCAGGTTATAAGCTTGCAGGCCATATAGATCGAGATAGGCGATGAGCAGGGCGCCGAGGCTGGCGAGCGCGGTCAGTGCCAGTACGGAAACCACGCCACCGATGACGCGGGGTAGGAACTCCAGACGCAGTGCGTCGATGCCGACGCCTTCCAAGGCCTGGATTTCGTTGGTGATATTCATCAGGGCCACTTCGGCGTTGATCGCCGCGCCCGAGCGCAGCGCGACAAACAAGGCCGTGACCAGCGGCAGCAGCTCGATGACTAGCACACGCAGGATCAGTTCAAGCGCTAAATCGCCCAGGCCGTATTTTTGTGCGGCGGTCGAGGCGATGCGAACCAGGATCAGGCTGAACAGCGCGGCGAAGAGGCTGAAGCCGAAGAGTATCTGCCAGGCGGTGAAATAGATCTGTTTTTGCACCACGGTGCGGGTGGCGCTGTTGTAGAGCGCCGGCGAGAAGATGCCGGCCAGGGTGACCATGCCGAAGCGCAGGGTTCGGCCCCAGGCCGCGAAGCGCGCGATCAGGGCGTCGCCGCTTTGGCTGAGTATGTCGGTGAGCCAGGACATGTGCCGATCATAATGCATTGATTAGCCGTGGTGGGTATCATGGCTGTAATGGTGCGATAAGGGAGAGAGAGTCATGTTTCGTGGCGGTTTGATCACGATGGCCGTTTGGCTTTGCGCCGCGACGGCTTGGGCCGCACCCGGCGTGATGCTCAAGGATGAGCCCCTGCGGACCAAGGCCTCGGCAGCGGCGCCGGTGCTAGGTAAAGTGGCCAAGGGCGATGCGGTGGAAATCCTCGCCCGCCAAGGTGGCTGGAGCCAAGTGCGCGGACAGGGCAAGACCGGCTGGGTGCGTCTACTTTCGGTCCGCGGTGGGGCGGCTGCGCAGACTGACGTGGCCGGCGAATTGCAAGGTGTCTTGGCGATCGGGGCCACCCGGCGTGACCCGAACAAGGTCGTTGCGGTTGCCGGTGTGCGTGGCCTGAGCGAAGAAGAGCTCAAGCAGGCGCATTTCGACGAACGGGCCTTAGAGCAGATGGATGGCTTCGCGACGACCAAACAAGCGGCCGCACGGTTTGCCGCCGAGGCCGGCTTGGTCAGACGGGACTTGGCCTATCTGCCGGCCCCGCAAAGCCGGCCAGCGAGCGATTCGTCTTGGGGGGATGGCCAATGAAAGCCGTGGTATTGATCTTGGTTATGCTGGCCTCGAGCGCTCAGGCTGGCGGCTTGGGCGGCCTGTTGCGTGGGGTTCTGGACGGCGTGCCATCACAGGGTCAGGCCCAGCCGACGCAAGCGGCCGATGCGGGGGTGGGCAATTTGATCCAGGGCTTGCTCGGTGGCCAGACCTCGGCCGATGAGGAACACGCGATCGGTCGCCAGATTGCCGGCAATCTGCTCGGCGCCGCGCCCTTGGTGGCCGATGCGGGCTTGCAGCGCTACGTCAACCAGGTAGGGCAGTGGGTCGCGGACGGGAGCGAGCGGCCCGATCTGCCTTGGCGTTTCGGCGTCATCGACAGCGAAGACATCAATGCCTTTGCCGCGCCCGGTGGCTATGTCTTCGTGACCAAGGGTTTATATAAAAAGCTGCAAAACGAGGCGGAACTGGCTGCGGTGTTGGGCCATGAAATCGGCCATGTCGTCCGTCAGCATCATCTCAAGCTTTTGCAGCAATCGCAGATCGTCTCGGCGGTAGGTGGCTTGCTCGGCCAGAAATTGCAGAACAAGAACCAGATCGTGCAGAACCTGATCGGCAACGGTGCCGAGATCGTCGCTCGCTCGCTCGACAAGGATGCCGAGTACGAGGCTGACCGCATGGGCATGATCTTGGCGGTGCGCGCCGGCTACGACGGCTATGCCTTGCCTGCGGTGTTGCAGGAGATCGGCCATGTGCCGGCGCAAGACAGCCGTATGGCGCTGCTGTACAAGACCCACCCGCATCCCGAGGACCGATTGCTGCGGTTGGGCGAGGCGGTGGCATCGATCGATTTACCCGATGGGCGCTTGCTTGAGAATCGGCTCTATCGCTTGAAATGACCCTGCGCACGCGTCGTTTCCTCGGGCAGTTGACGCTCAGCCTGGCATTTCTGCTGATCTTGCTCGGCCATGCCGGCGGTCTTTACAACCTGTATTTCATCGAGAAGCTGGATGCCGCGTTGTATGACCTCAAGGTGCGCCTGTTCCGGCCGCAGGGCGTGGACGAGCGTATTGTCATCGTCGATATCGACGAAAAATCGCTGCGCGAAGTGGGGCGTTGGCCCTGGCCGCGCGCGCAAACGGCCAAGCTGACGGAAAACCTGTTCGGGCAGTATGGTGTGGCGGCCGTAGGTTTCGACATTGTTTTCGCCGAACCCGATCAAAGTTCTGGCCTGCCGGTCTTGCAAGGCTTGGCCCACGGCGCCTTGGCCGGGGAGCCTGGCTTTGCCCGGTTGCTCGAGCGCATCCGGCCTGGTCTGGACTATGATGCCCGGCTGGCACATGCGCTGGGCACGGGGCCGGCGGTGCTCGGCTATTACTTCAATTTCGGCGACGGGGCCGGGCAGATCGGCGTTCTGCCGCCGGCCGATATGGCTTGCGATCGCTTGCGTATGGCCGGCGTACAGGCCCTGCAAGCCACCGGCCACGGCGCCAATCTGGCGATGCTGCAAGCGAGCGCGGCGCATGCCGGGTTCTTCAATATTCAACCCGATTTCGATGGCGTGATCCGGCGTCAGCCTATGCTGATCGACTATCGGGGGCAGTGCCGCGCGGCCTTGCCGATCGAACTGGTGCGTGCGGGTCTTGGCCTGGGGCCGATCGAGGTCACTATGCCAAGTGGGGCGGCGGCTCCGGTAGCGCTCTCACTGGATGGCATGGCGGTGCCGCTCGATGCGAATGCGATGGCCTTGGTGCCTTACCGGGCGACACCGGCGTTCCGTTATATCTCTGCGACCGATGTGATCCATGGCCGCGTGCCGGCCGCCGAGCTGGAGGGGCGTCTGGTGCTGGTCGGCGCGACCGCACCCGGCATCATGGACCTGCGCGTGGTGCCGGGTAGCAAGGCCTTTCCCGGCGTGGAGATCCACGCCAATATGATCTCCGGCATCTTGGACGGCACGCTGAAATGGGAGTCCCCGTGGACGCGCGGTTGGAACTTGATCGCCATCGCCTCGTTCGGGCTGTTGCTGGCGGCATGGCTACCCTTCGCGGCGCCGTTGGGGGCTGCCGCGGCGGTCATCGGCCTGCTCGGCCTGGTGGTGGGCGTGGATTTGTATGCTTGGTTGATGCTGAATTTGAGCCTGCCGACGGTCACCTTGTTATGCGCGATCGCGGGCCTGTTCATCCTCAACATGAGTTATGGTTTTTTTGTCGAGGCCCGTTCCAAGCTGCAAATCACGCGGCTGTTCGGTCAATACGTGCCGCCGGAACTGGTCGACGAAATGGCGCGCGACCCGGCCCGCTATAGCCTGCGCGGCCAATCGCGCGAGATGACGGTGCTGTTTTCCGATATCCGCGATTTCACCAGTATTTCCGAAGGCTTGGAGGCGGCCGATCTGGCCGAGCTCCTGAACGTCTACCTCTCGGCCATGACCCGGGTGGTGCAGGAACGGCGCGGCACCATCGACAAGTATATCGGCGATGCGATCATGGCCTTCTGGGGGGCGCCCTTGAGCAATGACCGGCATGCGCACGATGCGGTGTTGACTGCCCTGGCGATGCAACGCGCCTTGCAGGAACTGAACCCGCGCTTGCAGGAGCGGGGCTGGCCGGCGATGAGAATCGGTGTCGGCGTGAATACCGGGCGCATGAGCGTCGGCAATATGGGCTCGGAGTTCCGCATGGCCTACACTGTGATGGCCGATGCGGTGAATCTGGCTTCGCGTCTAGAAGGCTTGACCAAGCAATATGGCGTTGGCGTGTTGTGTGGCGAGGCGACTCGTCAAGCCTGCCCTGAGCTTGCCTTTCGTTTGATCGACCAGGTTCGGGTCAAGGGTAAACAGCAGCCTGTGGCCATTTATGAACCGTTGGGCGTGGCGAGCGAATTGCCGGAAGAGACCTTGCAATGGACGCGGCAATTTGAAGCCGCATTGGCCGAATACCGTGCCCAGCATTGGGATGCTGCCGATGCCGCGCTGCGGGTATTACTTAAGAAGCATGTCGAATATACGGAAGTGGCAGACAGGCCCTGCGAGGTATATTTGGAACGTATCGAACATTTTCGTCACCAGCCTCCGCCGGCAGATTGGGACGGCGTGTTTACCTATTCGACAAAATAACGATATGGCGGTAAGGAGAGAAGCGGATGCGGGTGCGTGTTTTGGGCTGCAACGGGGGGATCGGTGACAACCGTCACACCACGTCGTTTTTGATCGACGAGGACATCCTGCTCGACGCGGGCAGCGGCGTGACCAGGCTCGACCTCGAGGCCTTGGTGAAGATCGATCATGTCTTTGTGACCCACGCCCACCTCGACCATATCCTGGCTTTGCCGCCGATGCTGGACAGTGTGCTGCAGCGGCGCACGGCCCCCGTGACGCTACATGCCATCCCCGAGGTGCTGGAGGTGCTCAAGCAGCATTTGTTCAACTGGCATATCTGGCCGGATTTCAGCTGCATTCCCAGCAAAGAAGCGCCGTTGCTGGCCTATCGGCCGATCTCGATTGGGCAGACCATGCGCTTGGGCAATCGCGAAATCACGCCGATACCGGCCAATCACGTCGTGCCCGCTGTGGGTTACCATTTGCGCAGCCAGCGAGGCAGCCTGATCTTTTCCGGCGACACGTGCAGTCATGCCGCGCTCTGGGACATTGCGACCACAACGCCCGATCTCAAGCATTTGATCGTGGAGTGCTCGTTCCCGAACGATATGCGCGAGATCGCCGATCTGTCCCGGCATTATTGCCCGGCCACATTGAGCGCCGACTTGGTGCGATTGCGATCCGATATTCCGGTGTGGTTGACCCATATGAAACCGGGGCGCGAGGTCGACATCATCGTCGAGGTCGACGACTTGGTGAAAGGCCGCGTTGTGCAACCTTTACGCGAGGGACATATCCTCGAACTCTGAACGGCCCGGCGGCCGTCCAAAGTCGAGTTCGCTATGGGCTTATAGGCCGAGGGTGTCGGCCCAAATGTTTTTCGCCCAAGCGGCCATATATTGCCACTCCAATTCGCTTTCCTCTTTGGAGACGCCGCCGCTCTTCGCTTTCACCCATTTGCCGTCGTCGCCCATGCGCCAGACGTCCGCGACGTGCATCGCGGTGTTTTCCGACGTGGCCGAGAAGCAAGTGTTGGTGATGACCGGCACGGATTCCGGCGAACGGCCATTGAGCAGTTCCACCAACGCGGCGGCGCAAACCTTACCGTAGTTGTTGGCCATGGAGCCCGATTTCGGCGTGGGGGCCGAGATCGAATCGCCGATGATGTGTACGTTCGGGATTGCCTTGGACTCCAAGGTGCGCAGGTCAACCGGGCACCAGCTATTGGCATCGGTGCGCACGCCGGCCCAGTCGGTCAATGTGGCCGCCCGCATCGGCGGGATCACGTTGATGACATCGCCCTTGACCTCGTTGACGTCGATCAGGATGGTCTTGGTCTTGGCATCGATGCGGCTCGGCTTGCTGTTGGGGTGGTAGTCGATCATGCCCTCGTAGTGCTTCTTCCACGCGGCCAGGAACAGACCCTTCTTCGACACGATGTCCGGATTGCTGTCCAAGGCGACGATCTTGGACTTCGGTTTTTCGCGCTTCAAGTAATTGGCCACCATACTGATGCGCTCATAAGGGCCGGGTGGGCAGCGATAGGGGCCGGGCGGAATGGAGATGACGAATGTACCGCCATCGGGCATGGCCTCCAGTTGCTTGCGCAGCGTGGCGGTCTGTGGGCCGGCCTTCCAGGCGTGCATCACGGTTTTTTGCGCTGCCGCATCGTAGCCTTCGATTTGATCGAAGCGCATTTCGATCCCGCCGGAAAGCACCAGGCGGTCGTAGGCAAAGGTCTTGCCGCTCTTGCACTTGACCCTACGTTTCTCGGTATCGAAGCCGGTCACCTCGTCTCGCACCAGGCGCACGCCGGCCTTCTTAAGGCCGCCATAGCCGAAGGTCAGGTCTTTCAGTTTGTTGATGCCGGCCAGCACCGTGTTGGAATACGGGCAGGAGACGAATTCCTTGTTCATCTCGATCAAAGTGACCTCGATGCTTGGGTCCCACAGTCGCAGATAGCGGGCGCACGTGGCGCCGCCGAAACCGCCGCCGACGATGACGACCTTGGCCTTCGCGGCCTTGCCCTTGGCTTGGGCCAGCAGCGGGCTCAGGCCCGCGACACCGGCAGCCGCGGAGGAAATCTTCAAAAACTGACGTCGATTGAAAGTCATTTGGGCATCTCCTCTTATTTGACGGCGGCGAACCAGGCGGCAAGCTTCTCGACTTCTTCGTCGGTATAGCCGCCGGCGTGCTGATGCATGACGGTGGCGGGGCGGGCGCCGCTCTTGAAGTCCTTCATTTGCTGGATGAAATAGCCTTTTTCCAGGCCGGCCAGCGAGGGGATTGCGCCGCGGCTCTTGCCATCCGGGCCATGGCAATAGGCGCAGTTGGCGGCAAGCAGGCGAGTGCGGGTATCGATCGGCTCTGCCGCCCAGGCGGCGCCGACGCTAAGAACGCCCACGACAAGGGCGGTATAGGCCATCCGTTTCTTCATAGTCTCCTCCAACAGGGTGGATGTTGATTGGCTAGGGTACGGCTGTGACTACCCGTTTTTATCGCGATGACGAAAGCGTTGTTGGTAGCTAAGTACCAGCTTGACATGGGTAAATCAGACTGTGAACTCTGATTTGACGTTTATTTGACTTATGTCAATTTTGCGCTTGACCGGCCTGTATATCTGCCGGGTAGGTTTTTGACGGTTACTGCTGGGCTTCTTGCGTAGGTGCTTGCAGCCAGCCGAGCAACTGGCTGTGCGCGAGGTCCGCGAGCGCTGAAATCCAGGCAGGGTGGTCGTTCAGGGCGGGGATGTAATGGTATTCGCCGCCCCCGGCGCCGAGGAAAACGGCCTTGTTTTCTATGGCGATCTCTTCCAAGGTTTCGAGGCAATCCGCCACGAAGCCGGGGCAGGCCACGTCAACGCGGCGGGTCTTGCGCTTGCCCAGTTCGGCCAAGGTTTGCGCGGTATAAGGCTGCAGCCATTCGGCCCGGCCGAAGCGCGATTGAAAGGCGATCTGGCATTGTTCCGCACTCAATCCGAGGCGCTCGGCCAGTAAGCGGCCGGTTTTCTGGCACTCGAGGTAGTAGGGGTCGCCCAGGTCCGCACTCCGTTTGGGGATGCCATGGAAACTCAACAGCAGCCGGTCCGGCCTGCCGTGTTGGCGCCAATGATCCTCGATACGCTGGGCCAGGGCGGCGATATAGCCGGGGTGGTCGGCGAAGCTGTGTACGGTCCGTAAGGCCGGTTGGTTGCGCAGATGTTCCATCACTTGGAATACCGCATCCAGCGCGGTGCCGCTGCTGCTGGCGGCATATTGAGGGTAGAGCGGCAGGGCGAGGATGCGGTCGCAGCCTTGTGCCTTCATGCGCTGCATGGCTGCGGCGATCGAGGGTCGGCCATAGCGCATCGCATAGTCGACCACGACCGGCTCGGCCAGACGGGTGGCCAGGGTTTCGCGCAAGAGCCGGGTTTGCCGTTCGGTATAGGCCTTGAGCGGCGAGCCTTCGGGTGTCCAGATGCTGGCGTACTTCTGGGCCGATTTCTTCGGCCGGGTGCGCAAGATGACGCCGTGCAGGATCGGCCACCAGATCAGGCGGGGAATTTCGACCACGCGTGGGTCGGACAAAAACTCTGCGAGATAAGGCCGTAACGCTTGGGCGGTCGGTGCCTCGGGCGTGCCGAGATTGATCAACAAGACGCCGATGCGGGCCGGCTGATCGGGACGAGATGCCGGCTCGGTGGAATATCTGGGCATGGTTTTGTCAGTGATGGGACAGGGCGTTGGACAGCAGGCGGGCGGTGATGTCAACGATGGGAATGATACGCTCGTAGGCCATGCGGGTGGGGCCGATCACGCCGAGGGTGCCGACCACCTCGCCATCGACTTCATAGGGCGCGGTGATTACGCTGCACTCGTCGAGCGTCGCTACGCCGGCCTCGGCACCGATATAGAGCTGTACGCCATCGGCCATCTGGCCGATATTGAGCAATTGCAGCAGATCGGTCTTGCTTTCAAACATATGAAAGAGCTCGCGCAGCCGATTCATGTCGGAGGAGAGATCGGGGGTCTTCAGCAAGTTGATCTCGCCAGCGATGATGTATTCGGTATGGCTTTGGCCAAAGGCGCGGCTACTGGCTTCGACCGCGGTTTGCATGAGTTGGCTGATATCGGATTGCAATGTGGCCAGTTCATTGACGAGCCGGGGCCGGACTTCCTCGAAACTCAGGCCGCTATAGTGGTGATTGAAGAAATTCGCGGCTTGGGTCAGTTGGCTCTGGCTGTAGGGCCGTTCGGTCAGGATGATGCGGTTTTGCACCTCGCCGTCGGCGCTGACGATGATCAGCAGGGTGCGCTTGTCGGACAGGCTTAGAAACTCGATCTGGCGGAAACGCTGGCTCCGCCGTTTTGGCGTGGCGACGACACCGGCGAAGTGGGTGAGCTCCGCAAGCAGTTGCGAGGCGGTCGAGACCAAGCGCTGTGGATCGTCCGGCACCAAGGTGTTCTCAATCTGAAATAGCTCGGGTTGGGCCAGCGGCCGTACCGTGATGAGGCTATCCACGAAAAGCCGATAGCCGCGCGGGGTGGGCACTCGGCCGGCCGAGGTGTGCGGACTGACGATAAAGCCGCCTTCCTCCAGATCGGCCATGACGTTGCGTATGGTCGCCGGCGACAGGTTCAGCCCGGCATGTTCGGACAGCGTGCGCGAACCGACGGGCTGGCCGTCTTCGATATAGCGCTCGACGAGTGTTTTCAGCAGGATGCGTGCACGGTCGTTCAACATTTTGTCGGTCTGGTCCGATAGGCTTCGTGGCTTAAGCAGCCATACAGATATAATTTCATGCCATGGAAAGCAATTTCAAGAGTATCGTCCTCGTCGGAAAATACAATAGCGCCAGCGTGAGCGCGCCGGTATTGCGCTTGGCCGAGTTTCTCGGTCAGCGTGGGCACGATGTCTGGGTGACCGTACATACCGCGGACCACTGCAATATCAAAAACCTCCAAATGGCGCCATTGACCGAGCTAGCCGATCGCGTCGATTTGGTGATCGTGCTCGGCGGCGACGGTACCTTGCTTAATATCGCGCGAGTCCTGGCGGAGCATCCGGTCCCGATGATCGGCATCAACCAGGGGCGTCTCGGCTTTCTGGCGGATGTCTCGATCGATACCATGCTATCGACCTTGGACGAGATGCTGACCGGCCAATATGTCGCCGAAGACCGTATTATGCTGGAGTGCCATTTGGAGCGGCACGGCGACTTGTTCGGCGCGGCCTATGCCTTCAATGACATGGTGGTGAGCAAGGGCAGCGCCGGGCGTCTGATCGAATTCGAGGTCTACATCGACGACAAGTTCGTCTATAGCCAGCGCGCGGATGGGCTGGTACTGGCGACGCCAACCGGTTCCACGGCTTATGCCTTGTCTGCCGGTGGCCCCATTCTGCACCCGACGCTGGAGGCCTTTGTCTTGACCCCAGTTTGCGCACATACCTTGTCGGCACGGCCGATCGCGGTCAACGGCCGATCCGAGATCGAGATCAACTTGATCCATGCCGACGATGCACGAGTGCATTTCGACGGGCAAATCCATCATGAGTTGAATATCGGCGACCGAGTCAACGTAAAGCGGGCGAAGAACACGGTTCGCCTGCTGCATCCGGCCGAGCATAATTACTACGACACGCTCAGGCAAAAGCTGCATTGGGGCGAGAAGCTGTAAGCAGCTCGCCCTCCCGTTGTTCTGGGTAGCGCAAGACTAGGTAATTACCCTCGGTTTCCACCGGTGGCTAAGCATTTGCCCCTAGCGTTCATAGGAATTCCCCCAATTATTTTTCGTTTCTGCGCGACTTATAGTCCAGCCATGCGGTTTCGCATTAGGTTGTGCCGCGGGTTGCTTGGACGGCGACAGGGCTAGTCGCCTGGCGCCAAGGTTGCTGTAAGTCGACATCTGGATTGCAGGCAATTCAATAATCAGGACCCGGCGATGTGTACCTTCAATGAAACCCGATCGTCTCCCACCCTATTTGCACGGAAGGCAATCGCCAGTGCAAATAGTTTTGGCCGGCGGCCTCATGGTCGCCGGCCCTCTTCTTTCTCCGGTCGGCAGGGTGCGGCGTGTCGCTTCCCTGCCGATTCCGTCTCCCGTTTCATGGGCACTGAACAGCCGTTGCCTTGCGTTCGTCTTCGCCTCCCAAGTTAACCTCCGCCGAAATAATCCCTTAGCCAAGCATCTGGCAATCTAGCGGCAAGCGCTTTATTCTCCCGACTCAATAACGGTCGAAATTAAGCATCTATCAACGCATGCTGCGTTCCCTGAACATCGTCGAATTTATCCTGGTCGAACGGCTGGAGCTCGAGTTCGGCCCGGGATTTAGCGTCCTGACCGGCGAGACGGGTGCGGGTAAATCCATCTTGTTGGATGCCCTCGGTCTGGCCTTGGGTGGTCGGGCCGAGGCAGGCATGGTGCGCAAGGGGGCCAATCGGGCCGAAGTGGTGGCCGAATTCGATTGTGCCGGGCTGCCGGGCTTGCAGGCCTGGCTGGCCGAAAACGACCTGGTGGGCGACCCCGGTGTTTGTCTATTGCGGCGTACCCTTGAGGCAGGTGGGCGCTCTCGCGCCTACGTCAACGGCAGCCCGGTTACCCTGCAGCAACTCAAGGAGGTCGGCGAGTTCTTGGTCGATATCCACGGTCAGCATGCGCATTACTCCCTGCTCAGACCCGCCGTGCAGCGGCAAATTCTTGATAGCTATGCCGAGGCCGAGGATTTGGCCATGACGGTGGCCCAGCACTACCGGGCTTGGCTCGAGGCCAAGCAGCGCAGGCTGGAGGCCGAGCAGCGCGTGCACAGTTCGCTGGCGGAGCGGGAGCGGCTTGCGTGGACGGTCGAGGAACTGGCGGCGCTGCGTTTCAAGATCGAAGAATGGCAGGCCTTGCAGGAAGGACATAGCCGCTTGGCCCATGCCGCCGAGTTGCTGGCCGGGGCACAGGCGGCCCATGCCGCCCTGGCCGGAGAAGACGGTGGTGCCTTGAACCGGGTCAAAGCGGTACAAGGTCGTTTGGCCGGCTTGGCCGAGCTCGACCCCGATTTGGTCGGGCCGATGAAATTGCTGGAATCGGGCCTGATCGAATTGGACGAAGCCGCGCATGAATTGTTGCGCTATGCCGAGCGGGTCGAGCTCGATCCGGCCGCTTTGGCCCAGGCCGAGGCGCGCATCGGTGCGATCACGTCGGCGGCGAGTAAATTCCGGGTCAAGCCAGCGGAGCTGCCGCAGGTATTGGAGGCGGCCCAGGCCCAACTGCTTGAATTGGAACAATTGTCCGATCCGGCCAGTCTGGCCGAGGCCGAGCGTATTGCCGAGGCGGCTTATCGAAAACAAGCGGCAGCGTTGAGCGCGCGGCGCAAGGCCGGGGCTGAGCGCCTGGCCCAAGCGGTCACCCAGGGCATGCAAGGTTTGGCGCTGCAGGGCGGGCGCTTGGTGGTGGAACTCAAACCCGGTGAGCCAAGCAGCCATGGCCTGGAAAGCGTCGAGTTCCAGGTTAGTCCGCATGTCGGCCAGGGCGTGCATGCCTTGGCTAAGACCGCCTCGGGCGGCGAGCTGTCGCGCATCGGCCTGGCCTTGCAGACCGTGCTGTCGGCCGTCAGTGGCGCACCTACCCTGATCTTCGACGAAGTCGATGCCGGCATCGGCGGCGGCGTGGCCGAGGTTGTCGGTCGGATGTTGGCCGAGTTGGGCCAAGGCCGTCAGGTGCTGTGCGTGACGCACTTGCCCCAGGTGGCGGCCCGCGCCGGTGCACACTATTCGGTGAGCAAGACTGGCCGGGGCGGTGAGGTCGCCTCACAGGTCACAGTGCTGGATGCTCAAGCGCGGGTGGAGGAGATTGCCCGCATGCTGGGCGGCGTGAAGATTACCGAAACGACCCGGCGCCACGCCGGGGAGATGCTCGCCAGTTAGCGCTTGGCGGACTTGGGCCGGTAAGGACAGGCCTCTTTGACGCAATCGGCATAGAGATACAGGCAGTGCTCGTGCAGTGCGAAGCCGTGCTCGGCCGCGATCTTTTGCTGTCGACGCTCGATCTCGGGGTCATAGAACTCTTCGACCCGGCCGCATTGCACGCAGACCAGATGGTCGTGGTGGTTGCCCTGGTTCAGCTCATAGGAGGCCTTTTCGTTGTCGAAATGGTGCCGGATGAGCAGCCCAGCCTGTTCGAATTGCGTCAACACCCGATAAACCGTGGCCAGACCGATATCCACGCCTTCTTCCTTGAGCAGCTGGTAGACGTCGTCGGCCGTGAGGTGGCGTTTGTCGGTGGTCTCGAACAGGTTGAGGATTTTGAGCCGGGGCAGAGTGACCTTGAGGCCCATGGTCTTGAGCTGATCGGTATTCATGTGTGTGACGCCGGGATGGGTTGCGCGTTATCATAGCGCGCTTGACCGCATTCACCTATCCATTCCGGCCTATGCGCTATACCCCTTTATTTCTCCTGCTGTTGACCGGTTGCAGTTGGACCAACGATTTCGACCTGAAGAAACCGATCGAGGCACTCAAGCCTTATAAGATCGATATCCAGCAGGGCAACGTGGTGACGCAGGACATGATCGCCAAGCTCAAGCCGGGCATGACGCCGGCCCAGGTGCGTTTTGCCCTGGGCACGCCGCTGGTGGTCGATCCCTTCCGCAGCAATCGTTGGGACTATGTCTATCGCTTGGAGCAGGCCGGCAGGTTGATGGAGACCCGCCGCATCACGGTGGTGTTCGAGGAAGACAAGCTCAAAGGCATCGAAGGCGACGTGACGCCGCTGCCTGAATTACCCAAGGCCGAGCCGGCCTCGGCAGCGGAAAGTGCGCCGGCCCCCGCAACCCAAACCGTGGACAAGCCATGAGCCAGGACATCGTCATCGTCGGCAGTGGCGGCCGCATGGGCCGCGCCTTGTTGGAAGCCGTAGCGGCTGCGCCGGACATGCGTTTGGCTGCGGCCTTGGAACGTACCGGCAGCCCCTATCTTGGCAAGGATGCGGGCGAGCTGATCGGCGGTCATTTCGGTGTCGCGGTCAGCGAAGCGGTGGGCGCTGCGCTCAAGCCGGGCCATGTCTTGATCGATTTCACCCGGCCCGAGGCCACGCTGCAGCATATCGAGGCCTGCGTGAAGGCCGGGGCGGGCCTGATTATCGGCACGACCGGATTCGACGAGGCCGGCAAACAGGCCATCGCTGCGGCGGCCGAACGCGTACCGGTGGTGTTCGCGCCGAATATGAGCGTCGGCGTCAATTTGACCTTCAAGTTGCTGGACATTGCCGCGCGCATCCTCAACGAGGGCTTCGACATCGAAATCGTCGAGGCCCATCACCGACACAAGGTCGACGCGCCATCCGGCACCGCACTGCGCATGGGCGAGGTGGTGGCCGCGGCCTTGGGCCGCGATCTGAAGAGCCATGCCGTCTACGGCCGCGAAGGCGTGACGGGCGAGCGCAACCCCGGCACCATTGGTTTTGCCACCGTGCGCGGCGGCGACATCGTCGGCGACCACACCGTGCTGTTCGCCGGCATCGGCGAGCGGGTGGAGATCAGCCACAAGGCCAGCAGCCGCATGACCTTCGCCTTGGGCGCGCTGCGCGCCGCCCGTTTCATTGCCGAACGCAAGAACGGTCTATTCGATATGCAGGACGTGTTGGGCCTGCGCTAAACAACCTAGTCGCTCGCTTTTCTAGCCAGGCTGTTGTTTAGCCTTGGCCAGGGAAATTTGCGGGCTGTCGAAAGTCAGCGTGGGCAGCAGTAACCATTGTGCGGTGTTGCGCTCTATGAGGCTGGCGAGTATATCGGCTAGCGATTGCGCCAAGTGGGCGCGTTCAATGCTCAACTCGGCTTCGGTTAATCGTGGGATCAAGGTCGGTTCGTCAAATTCGATGCAGAGCCGATTCCCGTCGTCCTCGGAGCGAAGCATGGTGGGCAAAAGCATCGCGCCGTGGCGGCCGGCCAAACTGGCGAAGCCGCTGGACATGGCGTGCTGCCGGCCAAATAGCGTGACCTCTATGCTTGGGTGGCCGCGATAGACGAAGTCTGGATAGGTACAGAGAACGCCATTATTCCTGAGCGTGTTGTGGATGTGGCGCACCGCGCTGAGCCCGCTCCCAGCGGCGTTTTCCGCCAGCGCGCCAAACGCTTCCACCGACATCGATTCGCCGTAGATCACTACTTTCCGCGACTGGGCCAAGTGTTGAATGGCCGCGAGCGCGTCGGGCAGGGCTTGGGTCATCGCCGAGACAAGCAAGGTGGGGTGGCCGTTGGTTTCATCGAGCCAGGCTTGGCCGTGAATCTCGATATTGGGCGCTTGATAGAGTGGGTTGTCCTCAAGGTAAGCCGCCTCGCGGATGGCGCAAGTAAACGAATGCTGATACCACTTGTGCAGCGCTTCTCCATCCGTAATGCCGATACAACGGAGCGCGTCCCACATGCGGGCGTTTTCTTGGTAGGGGTCTTCCCGGCATAGACGCCAAGCTTCTATTTCGGCGTCCATGGAAAGCAGGCGATTGCGGCCGGCAGGGATCGACCGCAGACTCAGCAGCACATCCGAGAAGCTGGGCATTAATTCAGGCTGTTTAGATAGCGTTGGAGCGATTGGCCGTCTGCCAGCGCTTGGGAAATCCGGTCGAAGGCGGTAAGCGCCACGGCGCATCCATCCGACCAGACCACATCCACTCGGCCGGCATGCGCCACGCAAGTGCCGCCGCATATGCCAAACCAAATGCAATCCCCGCACTGCGGGTGTTGCTCCATATCGCGGCTACGGATGGCGTCGGCTACCGGCGAGGCCTTGGCTTGGTTCAGTGTGGTGTGGTCGAGATGCCCCAGACCGGCCAAATGTCCCGAGGGGTCGATGCAGTCGCATGCCTCGATGGTGCCGTCGGCTGAAATCGAGAGCAGATCGCGGGCGGCGCCGCACTGGGGCCGTAAGCACATATTCCCGGCGGGGCCGTAGATGAAATTGTCGAGGTATTTGCGCACGGGCAGGATGGGAAATCCGTCGAATTCCCCGGCTAACACGGCATCGAAAAGCGTGTGCCATGACTTAAGCAGGCGCGATTGTCTGGGCTGGTAGACCATGTGCTGGGAGCGCCCCCGACCGATCGGCTGGAATAGGCTCCAATCCCACGCCGCCATGCCGAGGTCGCGAAAGTGGCGGGCGATTTGTAGTAGTTGCCCCTCGTTCGCGGCGGTGACGGTGCTCATGACGCTGCTTTGTCTTACGAACTTGGGGTACTTTCGATAAGCGGCGAAAAAGTGATCGTAGCTGCCTTGACCCTGGTGATTTATGCGGAAGCGGTCATTCAGGCGGGCATCGCCGTCGAGCGAGATCCCCCAGCTGATATTGTGGTCCAACGAGAACTCGACGATTCTGTCGTTCAGGCGAGTGAAATTGCTTTGCCCGGTAAAGCGGATGTCTTTGTTAAGTTGCGTTGCCACCTGTTCGCCGAACTCGACCAGTTCCTCGACCTGGCGCCACATCAGCATCGGCTCGCCGCCGTGGAGGATCACCCATAGCGTGCCGGAGGCCAGCTCTAAGGCTTGGCGGATGGCGCTGCGCGAATGCTCCAGCGCCAAGGTGGTGGCGTGTTCTTGTTGCTCGAAGTCGTAACAGTATTGGCAGGCCAGATTGCAGGCGTTCGTTAATTTGAGAATAAGGGTGTTCAAGGCCGAGAATTGTTTTTCGCTGTCGGGTATGCCCAGGCCCTCCTTGATGAGCGAGTCGCGTAACTCGGCAACACTGGCTCGATAGGCGGAGGGTATGTCCTGCGAATTTTGGGCAATGAGCGGCAGCAGCGGCTCAAGTGCCGGATCGAGCAATACCCAACGACCCGATACCCGGTCCATGACCAGGTATTTCGACTCCCTAGCCAACACCCGAAGGCGATCTGCGTCGAAATGTGCCTCATGACACATTTCGCTCGGCGGCGCGGTGCTCACCGTGCGGACAAATATCGGTGGGTATTAAACGATCCGGCGTTATGGCCTATTTTTTCGGCTTGGCCCGCGTCGTCGTTTTATGCATTTTAGGGTTGGACAGGGTTTGCACACTGAAGTTGGTTTCAATGTGCCCAAGGTCGCGTGGCTGGATGGCCTCTAGCGAAGCCGCCGCGAAGTCTTCGGCGACCGGGTCGATGAAGTCGTCGATTTGCTTGCGCTTGTCACAGCAGGCCCGCGTCCATTGTGCCCATACGCCCGGTTCAAGCGATGTGCCCGGCTTAACCGAGTCTAGAATTACACCCTGGACCCCAACCGGGCGCAAATTCTCGGGCAGGGTCTTCAATAACTTATCGGCCTGCTGGGTCACCATTTTCTCGACCTCGGCGTCAGACATCTTGTGCAGTGACATGGAGGTGGGGGCGCGCAATTGATAGAACTTAGCCATGATCAAATCTCCCTTGATGAATATTTATTTAGGTTTTTCATGGCCAAGATCGTCGCCGATGCTTTGACCATGTCTAGCAATCTAGACACGGATAATATGATTGTCAATATTGGGCGATGGGGTTGTTTGGAACACCTCGTGACCGAGAACCTAAAAGGAACATCAGGCTCAGTGCCGAGCGCGGGAATGGCCTGTCCGGCAGGCGGGACGTGCTGGACCCGCGCCAGCTGAGGATTGTTGGTGGTTGTTTAGGCCTGCGTGCCTCGGGCGAGGCGCACGAATTCCTCGATCGGCATGGCCCGGGCGAAATGAAAGCCTTGGCCCAATTCGCAGCCGGCCTGTGCCAAAAAGGCGAGTTGTTCCCGCGTCTCGATGCCTTCGGCCACGACTGCGTACTGCAAGGTGTGGGCTAAGCTGATGATGGCGAGGCTGATGGTCTTGTCGTGCGAATCGTCGGGAATGCCGCGGATGAAGGATTGATCGATCTTCAGCATGTCGATCGGCAGCTGCTTGAGGTAGTTGAGCGAGGAGTAGCCGGTGCCGAAATCGTCCACCGCCAACTTCAGGCCAAGGTTTTTCAAGGCCTGAAGCTGGGCCAAGCTGCGATCGATGTCCTTCATCAAGGTCGACTCGGTAATCTCGATATGCAAATTGCCATGCTGGAAGGTGTGCTGGTCGAGCAGGGTTTTGACCTGGCCGGCAAATTCCGCATTGTTGAGCTGGCGCGCCGAGGCGTTCACCGCGATATGCAAGTGGCCTAGGTCGCTGTCGCCATGCCATTGTTGCAAGAGCTTGAGGCTGGTGTTGAGCACCCATTGGCCGATACTTTCGATCAGCCGGGAATCTTCCGCGATCGGGATGAACTCGCCTGGGTAGACCAGGCCCCGGGTCGGGTGTTGCCAGCGCAACAAGGCCTCGGCGCCGACCAGTTTTTTGTCGGCAAGCCGGTATTGCGGCTGGAGGAACAGTCTGAGCTGGTCTGTGCGCAAGGCCTCCCGCAACGCGCTTTCGATTGCCAAGCGCTCGGCTAGCGCGGCATTGAGCTTCTCGGTATAAAACTGGTAAGTCGCCCGCCCCAGGTCTTTGGCGTGGTACATCGCGGTGTCGGCATGCTGGATCAGCTCTTCGATTGAGCTGCTGTCATCCGGGTAGAGGCTGATGCCGATGCTGGGCGTGACGTGGAGATGATGGCCGCCGATCACATATTCGACGGAGAGGGCGTCGAGATACTTGTCGGCCAAGTGCGCAATGTGGGCGATGTTGCGGATGTTGCGCAGCATGATGATGAATTCGTCGCCGCCTTGGCGGCTGACGGTGTCGTCCTCGCGCACCAGATTTTGCAGGCGCTCGGCCACTTCCTTTAGCAGCAGATCGCCGTAGGTGTGGCCCAAGGTATCGTTGATCAGCTTGAATCGATCCAGGTCGATGAACAGGATGGCGACCTTGGTCCCGGTTCGGTGGGCATAAGCGATGGCTTGCTCGATCCGATCGCGCAGTAACAGCCGGTTCGGCAGTTGCGTCAGATGGTCGTGCTGTGCCAGATATTCGATGCGCGCCTCGCGTTCCTTGCTTTGGGTGATGTCGGAGAAGATCGCGACATAGTTGGAAATCTGGCCGTGTGCATCGCGCAACGCCGTGATGGACAGCCACTCCGGATACAGACCGCCGTCCTTGCGCCGGTTCCACACCTCGCCGCGCCAAAAGCCATGTTTGATCAAACTGTCCCACAGCGCGGCATAGAAGGCCCGGTTATGTTGACCCGAAGCGAGGATCGAGGGTTTCTTGCCGGCAACTTCATCCAAGACGTAGCCGGTGATGGTGGTAAAGGCCTTGTTGACGGAGATGATCCGGTTGTCCTGGTCGGTGATCATGATGCCTTCACCGAGGTTCTCGGTCACCAGGGCCATCAATTGGAGCTGGTCGTGTGCCCGCCGCTCTTCCGTGACGTCGCGCAGGGTAAGGATTTCGCCCACGCGGATGCCAGGCTCGTCCAGTAGCGGCGAGCTGGTGCAGCTGGCGATGAGTAAGTCGCCATCCCGGTTGCGTAGGGTGAACAGGGCTTGGTCCGGCGTCATTTCGACCGAGGCCGCCTCGATCTGGCTGAAGGGGCGCCCGATGATCTCCTCGGCTTGATAACCGAACAGATCGGCCGCCGCCTGGTTCCAACTGGTGATGTTGCGGTTGAGGTCCAGGGTCAGGATCGGGTCGCCCGATTGCTTGACGATGGTGGCGAGGAGCTGGTCGCGCTTCGCGCCGGCATGGATCTGCTCGGTCATATTTTCTGCCAAGCGGATCGCTTCCGATTCCAAATGCAGATTGCGCTTTTCCAATTCCTTCAGGTAATGCGCGCGCTGTTCGTCCAGCCTAAGATCGTGCATCAACATCAGCAAGGTGACGATCAGTACCATCAGGGTCAAGCTGGAAACGATGATGGCGATTTCGCCCGAACCGAGGCCAACCGGGGCGGCCAAGCAAACGCTTCGCAGGTCGAAACGGGCCGCCGCCATGCCGACATAATGCATGCCGGCGATGGCGACCCCCATATACAATGCGCCGAGCAATTGCCGCGATGAGGTCAGGTTGGCCGGCCCCTGCTCTGCAGCCGTGGGCCGTCCGAACGCGCTTGCAGGGGGCATAGCCAGGGAATCGGCGGGGGCGTGGACGGTGACCGTTCTCAGGGCGAACCAAGAAGCTGCATAGGCGATGGCCAGCGACAGCAGCACCAGGCCCGGCTGATAGTCTATCGGTGGCGACATCTTGAGTGCGCTCATGCCGACGTAGTGCATGGCACTGATGCCCAGTCCCATCAACAAGGCGCTGAGATGCCGCTTGAGCGGCTTGTCGATGCCGCAACGGACCAAGTACAAAGCGAGGGCCGAGGCCAGGATAGCCAGCAGCAGGGAAAGCCCGGTTCGCGGGATGTCATAGGCGAGCGGGATCGGCAGATGCAAGGCCAGCATGCCGATGAAATGCATGGCCCAGATACCGCAGCCCATGGCGAAGGCGCCACCGGCTAGCCAGTAAGGCACTCTTTTCGGACCGGCATGCGGTATCCGCGCGGCAATGGTCAAGGCAGTGAAGGCCGCCAGGATCGCGACGCCGACCGATAGCCCCACCAGCCACAGGTCGTATTCGTGTTTCAAGAATCTATTACCCTATAAATCGGACTTGGGTGTCGAATCGGATTCTACCGTTGAAATCGATCGGTCTGACCATATGTACGGTCGAAATAATTTCTGCTGGAGAGAACATATGAGCGAAAACGTGAAAGAGACTTTGGGTTTCCAGGCCGAGGTGAAGCAACTGCTGCACCTGATGATCCACTCCCTATACAGCCACAAGGAGATCTTCCTGCGCGAGCTGGTGTCCAACGCCTCCGATGCCGCCGACAAGCTGCGCTTCGAGGCCCTGAACGACGCCGCGCTGTACGAGAACGACAGCGAACTCAAGATCTGGCTCAGCATCGACAAGGCCGCCCGCACCCTGACCCTGCGCGACAACGGCATCGGCATGAGCCGGCAGGAGGTGATCGAGCACATCGGCACCATCGCCAAGTCCGGCACCAAGGAATTCTTCTCCAAGCTCACCGGCGACCAGCAGAAGGACACCCAACTGATCGGCCAGTTCGGCGTCGGCTTCTATTCCAGCTTCATCGTCGCCGACAAGGTCACCCTGACCACCCGCCGCGCCGGCCTGACCCAGGAACACGGGGTGCGCTGGGAGTCGGCCGGCGAGGGCGACTACAGCCTGGAGACGGTGGACAAGGCCCAACGCGGCACCGAGATTGTGCTGCACCTGAAGGAAGGCGAGGACGAGTTCCTCGAGGACTGGCGCCTGAAGAACATCGTCCGCCAGTACTCCGACCACGTGGCCATCCCTATCGTCTTCGTCGACGACAAGGGCGAGGAAGAGACTGCCAACCGCGCCTCCGCCCTGTGGGCCCGGCCCAAGAACGAGCTGACCGAGGACGACTACAAGACCTTCTACAAGCACGTCGCCCACGACTTCGAAGACCCGCTGGCCTGGACCCACGCCCGGGTCGAGGGCCGCCAGGACTACACCCTGCTGCTCTACCTGCCGGCCCACGCGCCGTTCGACCTGTGGGACCGCGAGGCCAAGACCGGGGTCAAGCTCTATGTGAAGCGGGTGTTCATCATGGAAGACGCTCGCCGGCTGATGCCGAGCTACCTGCGCTTCATGCGCGGCGTGATCGACGCGGCCGATCTGCCGCTCAACGTCTCGCGCGAGATCCTGCAGCAGACCCGCGACATGGAGGCGATCCGCGCCGGCTGCGTGAAGAAGGCGCTCGACCTCTTGGCCGATCTGGCCGAGAACGACCAGGACAAGTACGCCAAGGTCTGGGAACACTTCGGCCTGGTGCTGAAGGAAGGCGTGGGCGAAGACCCGGCCAACAAGGAGCGCATCGCCAAGCTCCTGCGCTTTACCACCACCCAGAGCGACGAGCCGACCGTGTCGCTGGCCGACTACATCGGCCGGATGAAGGAAGGCCAGGACAAGATCTACTACCTCACCGCCGAGACCCTGGCCGCGGCCAAGGCCAGCCCGCATCTGGAGATCTTCCGCAAGAAGGGCATCGAGGTGCTGCTGCTGCCAGATCGGGTCGACGAATGGCTGGTGTCCAACCTGTTCGAATTCGACGGCAAGTCGCTGCAATCGGTGGCCAAGGGCGAGGTGGACCTCGATGCGATCAAGGCGGCCGAGGAAGACAAGCCGGAAGAGCCGGCCAAGGTGGAAGAGGCCAAGGCCCTGGCCGAGAAGCTGAAAGAGTCGCTGAAGGACAGCGTGAAGGAAGTGCGCGTGAGCCGCCGCCTGGTCGACTCCGCCGCCTGCCTGGTGGCCGACGAGCACGACATGAACGCCAACTTGGCGCGCATGCTCAAGGCCATGGGCCAGAAGGCGCCGGAGACCCAGCCTATCCTGGAGATCAACCCCGCGCACCCGTTGGTGCAGCAACTGGAGAGCGAGAGCGGGGCGCGTTTCGACGACCTCGCCCGGGTGCTGTTCGACCAGGCCCTGTTGCTCGACGGCGGCCAGATCGCCGACCCGGCCGGCTTCGTCAAGCGCCTGAACGGCCTGCTGTTTCCGGCCGGCTGATACACGTTTTCCCTTAGCCCCAGCCCTTCCCCCGGAGGGGGAAGGGCGTATTGCCCCGCTCACTGCGGGAGAGGACTAGGGGTGAGAGCGGGCGCCGGCTAAACCGGTTTCGCGGCGATTGCCAGAAACGCGCCCAAAGGGAGGCGGGCGGGCAACACCCGCTCGACGGCCTGGGCCAAACCGTCACCGTTCGGCAGAAACACGGCGCTGCCGTGCTTGCTATCGTTCAGCGCCAGGCCGCGCAGCAGGGCGCGCGCTTCACCCAGGCTGTGCCAGTGGGCGCCGCGATAGCCGCCCTGGCTGCCGCCACGCCCCTTTTGCCAATACAACAGGCTGTGCCGGTTGAGCAGGCCGAGCACGATGCGCCGCCGTGCGGCTCGCGCCATCTCGCGCACGAAAGCCGCTTGATCCTTAACGAAGCAGAGCGAGGTGACGGCAATCACGGCGTCGAAGTGTTTGTCCGGGAAGGGAAGTCGCGTGCCGTCGCCGGTGAGATAGTCTTCCTCCGTGCCATAGGCATGGTCCTGGGCGTAAGCGATGCGTTCAGGGGCGGGGTCGATGCCGGTCACGCGATAACCGGCCTGGGCGAAACGCCGGGTGAACTGGCCGGTGCCGCAGCCGACGTCGAGTACGCTGGCGCCGGGCGGCAGATCGAGTAATTCGAGCAGCAGCGCGAATTCCGTCTCGGCCACCCAGCGGCCGCGCGGCGTGGCATACCAGGTCTCGTAGCCTGCGGCGTCCACGGCTCAGTGACCAGCGGGGCGGGTGGCCCGCTTATGGGCGTCGAAGCCGCCCTTGTCCTTCCAGCCGACCAGGCCGTCCTGCAAGACCTTCACGTTGTCCATGCCGAGCAGGCGCAGGGCGAACACGGCTTGGGCCGAGAGCGAGCCCGAGTTGCAATAGACCACCACCATGCGGTCCTTCGGCAGCTCGCCTCGCCGGGCCACGAGTTGGCGCCACTCGATGTTGTGCGCGCCGGGGATGTGCTCCTTGGCGAACTGCTCGGCATCGCGGGCGTCGACCACGAAGACCTTCTTCCAGTCCTCGGCCGGGATCTGCTCGGGCCAGATCAGGCTGCTGCCATACTCGGCGAAATCCAGGTATTCCTCCATCGCCTTGACCACGGCAGGGGACTCCGCGGCGAGCGCGGCGGGAGGGGTGCCCAGCAAAAGGACGGCAAGCAAGGTCAGGGTGAATTTATGCATGGGAGGCTTCCTTGGTCAGCAGTTCGAATCGGCCTGTGTGAGCATGGCCTCCAGGGCCGCGTTCAGCAGCGCGGTGAGTTGGACTGTCTGCTCGGTCGGGATGGCATCAAGGACTTGCAGGATGTCCTCCGGCATCAGGATGACACCGTCGGCCGGTTGCACGGCCTGGCCGTTCAGCCACAGGGCGGGGAAGCCCGCGCCGTGGGCGCAGCGCTCGGCGCTGAACACGGTCTCGACCTCGGCGCCGAGGCATTGCCGGAGCGCCTCGGCGTACTCGGCATACAGGCTGCAGCGGCCGCCCGGCGGCTGTTGGGAGATGACGCGGACATCGAGTTTCATGGTCTTGCCTCTGGTGGAAAAACGCTTAGAAGGTCAGCACCTTGTCGTGGTCGCGCACCAGCTCGTACAGGTCTTTCATGGTCGAGACCGAGCACACGCCGGCATCGCCGCTCTGGCGCAGCTTGAGGCAGGTGCCGCAGGCGAGCACCGCGCCGCCGGCGGCGGCGAACTGGCCCATCATGTCCGGCACGCCGAAGTTGGCCACGCGCAGTTGCTCGGCCTCGACGCCCTTGCCGAGCAGGAAGGCGGCGACCGAGTCGCCTTGCTTCAGGGCAAAGACGCCGAGCCGGAAGGCGTTCCAGACCGTTTCCGGGTCGTTCGAGCTGATGACGAGTCCGAGTTTCATGGCGATCTCCTCAAGCGGCGGGGTTCAGGCGCGGGTGCGTCTCCTCCCCGTAGAACCAGACGATGGCGCCCGACACCAGCATGGCCCCGGCGGTGAACCAGAAACCCGCCTCGATGCCGCCCAGGGCGGCGACGCCGCCCAGCAGCAGGGCGCCGATGCCGTAGCCCAGGTCGCGCCAGAACCGGTAGATGCCGATGGCCGAGCCGCGCCAGTTGGGGTGGGCGATGTCGGCCACCGCCGCGGACAGGTTGGGGTAGAGCAGGGCCATGCCGAAGCCGGTCACCGCCGCGCTCATGATCCACCAAGTTACGTTGTCGCCGAGCAGGGTCATCGCCACGCCCAGGCCGCACAACCACATGCCCCAGACGATGGGCTTCTGCCGGCCGATGTGGTCCGACAGCCGGCCGGTGAAGAACTGCGAGCCGCCCCAGACGAAGCCGTAGACCCCGACCACCCAGCCGATGGCGGCGAGATTCAGGCCCTGCTGGTAGAGGAAGACCGGGTAGAACACCCAGATCAGCGCGTCGACGAACTTCTCCACCAGACCGGCCTGGCTGATCGCGAACATCCGCTTGTCGCGCCAGGACATCAGGGTGAACACCTCCCAGGTGCTCGGCGTGTCGGCGATGTTGGTCGGATAGCGCGGCGTCGGCCCGGTGGTCTTGCCCGCGGCATGGCGCGCGCCTTCGGCCTTGGCGTGGCCCAGGGTCTCCTTGACCCAGAGCGCGGTGAGAATGAGGGCGACGACGACCACGGTGCTGCCGAAGATCATCAGACCCTGGCGCGGGCCGAAGGCATGGGCCATGTAGCCGGTGACGATGCCGGCGACGGCGACGCCGACATAGCCGGCGAACTCGTTCAGGCCGATGGTCAGGCCGCGTTGGTCGGGCCGGGTGAGGTCGAGCTTGGCGGTCTGGGTCATCGACCAGGTGAAGCCCTGGTTGACGCCGAGCAGCACGGTGGCGGCGACGATCCAGCCCCAGGACGGCGCGTACAGGATCATCAACGGGATCGGCAGCGCCGAGGCCCAGCCCAAGAGCAGCACGGTCTTGCGGCCCATGCGCTCGGACAGCCGGCCGGCGACGAAGTTGAGCGTGCCCTTGACGAAACCGAAGGCGACGACGAAGGTCATCAACAGCATGAACGAGCCCTTGGGCACGCCGAACTCGGTCTCGGCCAGGGCCGGCACCACGGTGCGCAGGGTGCCCAGGGTCAGGCCGACCAGGAAGACCTGGAACAGTTGATGCGAGAACTGCGCCAGGTTGGCCTGGATGCCGTAGCGGTAGTCGTGGCTCATCGTCGTCATCGTCAGCCCGCCAGGTTGGCGGCGACCATGCGGTCCATCTCGGCCGGGCGCGGCGGGATCTCGGCGGTCAGGGCGGCGATGAAATCGGCGCGGTTCATGGACAGCATCGGGTTCCAACGCTTCTCGAAGCCGATGGTCGAGGCCGGCTTGCCCGAGATGCCGGCGCCGCAGACGCTGCCGGCGACGTGGCCGGCGTAGATCTCCACCTCGTCGGGCAGGGAGAGCAGCTTGCCGTGCAGGCTGTCGTAGAGCTGGCCGGCCATCTCGGTCTCTTTGCCGGCCAGGTCGGGCCGGCCGGCGGCGCCGACGAACAGGGTGTCGCCGGTGACCACGAACCACGGGGCCTCGGTGCGACGCTTGTCGGTGACCAGCAGGCAGATCGAATCCGGCGTGTGGCCGGGGGTGTGCAGCACGTCGACATAGACGTTGCCGACCTCGATGCGCTGGCCGTCCTTCAGGGCCTCGAACGGGAATTTCACCCGGCCGCTATTGCTCTCGTGCAGGCAATAGGCGGCGCCGGTCAGCTCGGCCAGCTTGCGCCCGCCGGAATAGTGGTCGGCGTGGACATGGGTGTCGATCACATGGGTGATCTTCACGTCCTGTCTAGCCGCTTCGTCGAGGAACCATTGCTCGTCGCCCAGCACCGGGTCGACCGCGATGGCAACGTGGCAGCTGCCGCAGCCGAACAGGTAGGACAGGGTGGCTTCTTTGGTCGGGAGTTGGCGGAAGAACATATGCGTGGTTCCTCAAGTATTCAAATGAAGTTTGAAATATAGAGAAAACAAACGGCTGGCGCAAGAAAAAAAACAAAAGGGGCTCGCTGCCGAGGCGGCGTGCTAGCGCTGAGGCGGGCGATGCAGGGTTTTGCGGTACAGGGGAAAACGTCCCGACTTGCGGTCGAGGAAATAGCGCTCAAGGGTTTCGCGTACGGTATGAAAGGCAAGGTCTTGCCACGGGATATCGGTCTCGCTGAACAAGGCGACCTCGAGCGACTCCTCACCGGGGGCGAAGTCGAGGTCGAGTAACTGGGCAAGGTAGATCAGATAGACCTGGTCGATATCGGGCAAGCTGATCAGGCTATAGAGATCGACGATCTCCACGCGGGCACCGGCCTCTTCCAGGGTCTCGCGCTGGGCACCCTCATCGGCCGCCTCGCCGTTCTCCATGAAACCGGCGGGCAGGGTCCACAGCCCGATCTTGGGCTCGATGGCACGGCGGCAGAGCAGCACTTGCTCTTGCCAGACCGGTAGGCAGCCGACCACCATCTTGGGGTTCTGGTAATGGATGCTGTCGCAGTGGCGGCAGACGTAGCGCGGACGATTGTCGCCGGCCGGAATCTCAAGGTTGAGTGGGGCGCCGCAGTGGCTGCAATAGTTCATAATGGCGTGCTGTCGAGTTTGGCCGAAGGTAGCAAACCGGGCCTAGGGCGTAAAGCGGCGTGTGCATGGCTTGTCATTGAACCGGGTGCCGGGTTCGGAAAACCAGGTGTAGGAGAGACGGATGTTGGATGCGCGATCCTTAGGGGAATTAGGGGTCCTGTTGGTGGAGCCCTCGGCGATGCAAGCCAAGGCGATGATCGGCCAAATGCTCAAACAGGGCATTGCCCATGTCCACACGGTCGGCAGCGCGCAGGAGGCCTTGCAGGCTATCCGCCAAGAATATCCCTCGCTGGTGATCAGCGCTTTGTATTTGCCCGACATGTCCGGCATCGACTTGCTGCATGCCATTCGCAACGACGAGGAGTTCTCCGCGCTGCCTTTCGTCCTGGTATCGAGCGAGACGCGGCCCCAGGTCTTGGAGCCGGTGCGCCAGTCCGGCGTCAGCGGCATCTTGCCCAAACCGTTCACCGAGCAGCAACTCGCCGCCGCGCTCAATGCGACCTTGGAATTGCTCAGCCCCGACGTCAGCCTGGAACAGGCCGACGTCGATCTGGAAAGCGTGCGTGTGTTGTTGGTCGACGACAGTGCAATGGCACGCAATCATATCCGCCGCGTATTGGAAAACATGGGCATCGCGAATTTTTTCGAGGCCGCCAACGGCGTCGAGGCGGTGCACCTGCTCAATGCCAATATGGTCGATTTCGTCGTCACCGACTACAACATGCCCGAGATGGACGGCCGCGCCCTGGTCGAATACATCCGCAGCCAGAGCTGGCAGCGCTCGGTGCCGGTGCTGATGGTCACCAGCGAGGCCAACAACGAGCGCCTGGCCGGTATCGAAGACCTCGGCATCGTCGGCATCTGCGACAAGCCGTTCAATCCGGCCACGATCAAGCAATTGCTCGGCAATCTGCTGAAGAATCACTGAGCCGGCGTTCGAGGCTACGGTGTATCCACGCTACTACGCCCTGCGTAGGCTCAATCCTTATCGCGGTGTCGTCCAGGTGGTCGATGTCGGTGAGGCCCTGGCGCTTAGCTACGATGGCCTGATCTGGCACCTGCGGGCCGACGACGGCTATGGCTGGAACCGGCCGATCGGGGTTTGGGTTGAAGGCGAGGGCCTCAAGCTCGGCCATGCCCAAGAGCAGGCCGAGCTTTTGTCGGCGCTGGAAACGCGTCCCGCTTTGCCTTTCCCGTTGGCCGATCAGCTTGAACTCTGGCTGCTCAATAAGGAAACCGGCCTGCCCATGGCCTTGCTGGCGGCCGAGCGGCCGAGTCGCCATTCGCCGCAAGCGATCGATCCCGAGTGGCACCCCTTCGTCCTGTCCTACACCGGGTTCAGGTCAAGCACCTTGGCCGCGCGCGACGAAGGCAACCCCTATGCCGGCACACCGCACCGCGACACCTTGTCCCGTCTCGTCAATCAGGCCGCGCGTCCTTATGCTGCGGCGCAGTGGTTCCGGCGCAACGCCGAGGGCGGCGGCGAGGGCCTTGAGGGCTTGCGGCTTGAACCCGGTTGGCAAGGGCGCAGCCTTACTGCCGAGGCCTTTCCCGAACTGATCGTGAGCGAAAGTTGGAATAACCGACTGGAGCAGTCGGTTATTAACGATTATCATCTGTGGCTTGCCCCGCTCTTACTTTTGTTGCCGAGCCTGAGCGATGCGACGCGCGAGCGTCTGGAGGCCGCGGCCATCGCCCGGCCCCGCTGGCTGCTCAAGGCGCACCGCTTGTTGCCTAAGGTGGTCGGTGCCGACCGGCTCAAGGCCGCCCTGGTCGCGGCCAAGCTGGAAGCAGCCTCGGCGGAGGGGGAAACGGATTTTTTTGCGAACTGAACCATGCGTCCATCACACATCGAAACCATTCTCGACCGCGAATTCGAAAGCTGCACCGAAGGCATCCACACCCCCGTCATGCTCTGGGGCCCGCCCGGCGTCGGCAAATCGCAGATCATCGCCGGCATCGCCCAGCGCCACGCGGTGCCGCTGATCGACATCCGGCTGTCGCAGATGGAGCCGACCGACCTGCGCGGCATCCCGTTCAAGAGCGGCGACACCGTGAAATGGTCGGTGCCCGACATGCTGCCCAACGCCGAGCGCCACGGTGCCCAGGGCATCCTGTTCCTCGACGAGATCAACGCGGCGCCGCCCACCGTGTCGGCTGCGGCCTATCAGCTCATCCTCGACCGCCGTCTGGGCGAATACACCATCCCCGAGGGCTGGGCCATCTTCGCTGCCGGTAATCGACAAGGCGACCGCGGCGTCACCTATGCCATGCCGGCGCCGCTGGCCAACCGCTTCACCCACTACGAGGTCGAGGCCAATCTCGACGACTGGATCTCCTGGGCGTTGGCGCACGGCATCGACGACCGGATCATGGGCTTCCTGCGCTTCCGGCCGGACCTCTTGTTCGATTACGACCCGGCGCACAACCCGGTCGCCTTCCCCAGCCCGCGTTCCTGGGAATACGTGCACCGCGCCTTGGCCAAGTTTTCCAACCGGCCCGACCTGATCACCGATGCGCTGCAGGCCTGCGTCGGCAATGCCGTGGGCGTCGAGCTCAAGGCCTTCATTGACAACATGGAAAACCTGCCGGACATCGACGCCATCCTCGACGGCAGCGAGATGGCCGTGCCCAAGGGCATCGACCTGCAATACGGCGTCGCCGCCGCGCTGGTGCGCCGGGCGAAGGAATCGGCCAACCAGCCCAAGGCCCTGGCCAACATCCTGAAATATGCCAAGGAGTTCCCTCAGCGCGAGATGGGCGTGATGCTGGTCACCGACCTGCACCGTGCCGTCGGCAAGCCGCTGTTCGCCGTGCCCGAGTTCGTCGAGTGGGCCAACAGCGTGGCCGAGCTGATGCTGTACGACTTCAAGCCGACAGCAACGGCTTGATTTATCGCAAAGGACGCAAAGTTCAAGAGCGAGCGATGAGACCGGCCTTTGCTTTGCGAGCTTCGCGTCCTTCGCGGTAGAAAACGATGTCCAAAGACACCTCCGCCATCGAAACCAAGCTCGCCGCGGCGCGCACGCGGCTGATCCTGGACAAGCCCTTCCTCGGCTCGCTGGTCATGCACCTGCCGCTCAAGGCGGCCGACCCCAAGTGGTGCAAGACCACGGCCACCGATGCCCGCGCCTTCTACTACAACCCCGGCTACATCGCCCGGCTCACCCTGGAGCAAACCCAGTTCGTGCTGGCGCACGAGGCCATGCACTGTGCGCTGTCGCATTTCGCCCGGCGCAACCATCGGCAGAAGCATCGTTGGGATGTCGCCTGCGACTACGCGGTGAACATGATCCTCGACGAGGAGCGCATGCCGCCGCCGGACGAAGCGCTGATGAACGCCGCCTACCGCGGCCTGACGGCGGAGGAGATCTATCCGGTGCTGCACGAAGACCCGCCGGAAGAGACGATGGATCAGCACCTGTTCGACCAGGAGGACGATACGCCGCCGGAGAGCGAGGGCGAGCCGGACGAGCGCAACACGGGCGAGGGCGAGCCGCGCGAGGCGCAATCGGGTGCGGCCGAGGGTGAGCAGGACACTGAGAGCCAGGGCGGCAGCCAAGGCCAGGACAAGGAAGATCAGCAAGGGCAGGGGGCCCAGGCCCAGCCGCAAGAGAGCCAGGGCAGCGGCGAGGCCGAGAGTCAGATGCAAGAACAGCCGCCGCAGCCGCCGATGGACCCGGAGAAGCTGTCCGAGCAGTGGAAGAGCCGGCTCGCCGCCGCCGCCCAGGCTGCGCGCCAGGCCGGCAAGCTGTCGCAATCGTTGATGCGCTTCGTCGACAACCTGCTGGCGCCGCAACTGCCCTGGCGCGCCTTGCTCGCCCGCTACATGATGAACGCCGCGCGCGACGACTACAGCTTCCAGCGCACCTCCCGCCGCGAGGGCGCGGCGCTGATGCCGCGGCTCTACAGCCAGAGCGTCAACGTCGTGGTCGCGCTCGATACCAGCGGTTCGGTCAACGACGACGAGCTGCGCGAATTCCTCACCGAGATCGACGCCCTCAAGGGCCAGGTGCGGGCCGAGATCACCCTGCACGCCTGCGACGACAAGCTGGATGCCTCGGGCCCCTGGCGCTATGCGATGTGGGAGCCGGTCGGCCTGCCGGAGAACATCTCCGGTGGCGGCGGCACCGATTTCCGCCCGGTGTTCGACTGGGTCAACCGCGACCGCTTGAGCCCAGACCTGCTGGTCTACTTCACCGACGCCGAGGGTGAGTTCCCCAAGCAGGAGCCGCAATACCCGGTGGTCTGGCTGGTCAAGGGCAAGGCGCCGGTGCCGTTTGGCGTGCGTATCCAACTCAACTGAAGGACTACCGGTACAATCCGGCTGGCACAAATATCCGATGTGTCCGTCCACCAGACAAACCGATAATCCCGCTATGCAAAAAACCATCCTTCGCTGCGTGCTCGCCTTGAGCATGCTTGTTTGCAACTCGGCACCCTTTGCCGCCGACACCGAGGTGGGCTTCAAGCTGCCCTCGGGCAGCGAGGTGGTCAGCCAGCGCAATGTCGCCAAGGGTAAGTTGCTTGCGGTGTTTCTCACCGGCGAATACGGCTGGAACCCATACGAGTACCAGGCCGGCGAATACCTGGCCAAGCAGGGTATCGAAACCTGGGTGGCCGATTTCATCGGTGGCTATTTTCTGTCGCCCGGCATGAGCAGTGTGCGCAAGATTCCCGATGCCGATCTGATCGCTTGGCTGGAACAGGTGCAACAGCGAAGCGGCAAGCGCGAGATCGTGCTGGTTGCCGCCGGCCACATGGCGCAGCCGGCGCTGCGCATGGCCGATCTCTGGCAGGCCCGCCACGGCAAGGCCAGCAAGCTGCAGGGTGCGGTGTTCCTGTTTCCTTTGCTCTATGAAGATGTCGAGCCGGGGCAGGAGCCCGAGTACGACGCCATCGTGCGAAAGACGCGTTTGAACATAGCCTACCTGCAACCCCAGGCCTCGGCCGGCTATTGGTGGCGCGAGCGGCTCAAGGCCGCGCTCGAGTCGGGTGGTAGCCGGGTGCGGCTCACCGTATTGCAGGGTTTGCGCGACGGCTATTACCGTCGTTCGGATTCCACACCGGAAGAACTCGCCGCCGGCGACAAGCTGGGCGCGTTGTTGCATGGGCAGATCAAGGCCTTGTCGAAAGGAAGCAAGTGATGAAGCGCGTGTGGTGCCTGTTGTTGCTGGCTTTGTTGAGCGGCTCGGCCTTCGCCGAGAAGGGTTTGAAGGCATTGGCCCCGAAGTCGGCGCCGCCGCTGGTGTTGCCGACGTTGGCCGGCGGGCCCAAGACCGAGCTCAAGCAACTGCGTGGCAAAGTGGTGCTGGTCAATTTTTGGGCAACGTGGTGCCCGCCGTGCCGCCAGGAAATGCCGTCGATGCAGCGGCTTGGCGACAAGCTCGCCGACAAGCCCTTCGCCATCCTCGGCGTCAACGTCGGCGAAACCCCGGCCCAGGTCGGCGGCTTTCTCAAGATCGTGCCGGTGCGCTTCCCCATCGCGCTCGACGAGAAGGGGCAGAACCTCGATGCCTGGCAGGTCTTTGCCTTTCCCACCAGCTATCTCGTCGACAAGCAGGGCCGCGTCCGTTATGGCCTGTTCGGGTCCATCGAATGGGATGAGCCGGAGGCGGTGCAAGTCATCGAGAGTTTGCTGGCGGAGCCCTAAATGGCGTCTGCCATGGACGCCGCCACGTCTTGATCGGTTTGGCTAATTGAGCAAAGGCAAGGCTACCGGCCCCTCGGGGACGGGGATGTGCTTGCCGTTCAGGCTCTGGAAATCCAGATGCTTGAGATCGACGCACCAGGCCAGGGTGCTGGTGTGCAAGCGAATGTTGAAGATCCGATTGCTCAGGTCTTTCACCACCACCCATTGCGTGTAGTCGTATTCCACGCCTGCGGGGTTCAGCGTTGATTTGGTGCGGACCGTCCCGAGCGGGATATCCACCGCATTCAGCAGATGAAAGGCCTGGGTTTGCGCATCGGCCGCGGTCTCGGCCGGCAAGGCGAATTGCTTCAGGTAAGTGGCGCGAACGAAGCGCGACGGCGGCGTGGCATTGCCGGGCAGGCCGGCCAGTCCGGTGCCGTGACCGGTGTTTTCCACCCTCATGCTGCCGAGGGTGATGGCCTCGGTGTCCCACGGGCTGAGGTTCACATAGTTGCGCAGATTGTCGAGCTGCCAGGGAAAGGTGGGGCGATTGGTCAACACCGCCACCGGGTTATCGCTGACGACGGCTTGGCCGTCGAGGAATTCGATGACGATGCTGTTGCCCTTGGCATCGTGCACCGGGAAGTGCAGCGGCCCGATCTTGGCTATCCACTTGTCGCCGACGACACGGATTTCATCGTGCTCCAGTGCGTGCCGCACATCGTCGGTAGTGGCGCAGTGCGCAAGCATCCAATTGACGAAGAATCCGCACAGCACGTTGTGCTTGGGCAGTAGCTTGGGTTTCTGATACTGCGAGCCGGGCAACCACAAGGCGCCGGTGGATAGGCCTTCGGTATTCATGCCATCGGTGCAAATGCTCGTGTCGAAGGATGAGGTGCCGACAAAGCCATAGGTCGGTATCAGTTCCATCGTTTCGCCCTCAAGGCCTTGCAAAGCGCCGCTCGTCTTGGCGGCTCGAACGTAGACTTGCGTATGCAAGTCCGTGCCGAATTCCATGCTGCGGCCATTCACCCAAGCGCCGTCTTTCGCCTGGATAAGAAAATCGGTGCACATAAATAGCTCCCTGGTGTCGAGTTTTGTTTACGGTCGCACGCGGCGAACGTAACGTTTGTAATGCGCGGAAAGCAAGTTGGCCGGTGTTTCATAGCCGGTTCGCTCAGCGCGGACGGGCTTCGGTAATGCGGTGGCGATGCTCGGCAGCGCCACCGCACAGTCGAGGCTGGCTATGGTTTGCCTTGGGTTTTATTTCTTCGGCCGCGGATAGGCGTCGGATATCTGGAAATCCAGGTCCGTATTCCCGGCGTAGCCGCCATGGCAATTGATGCAGCCATGCGGTGCCTTTTTGTCCACGACCGGTTGCTGCAAATATGTCTCCATCGTGGTGTTGGCCAGGAACGACGGCTGGTTAGGGGTGCCGATGGGGCTGGGCGATGCCCCCCACTGGGCATTCACCAGCATGTAGTTTTGCCAGACGTTATCCGAGCGCAAGGCTTGCAGGGCTGTTTGGAAGGCGCCGTTTTTCAAGGCCGCCGTGCTGTCCACCGGCACCACACGCGCAACCTGGGTCGGTGCGCCAGGTTTCTGTTTCGACGGCGGGGTGTTGATCGGGCAGGCGGTGCAGGCCGGGTTGTAGAAATTGTATTGCACGCCGGTCGTCGGTGCGGGCACGCCATTCACGAGGTCGGGCGCGTTGTTCACATGCTCGAAAGTCGCCCACATCCACTGCGGCAACTGCGCGGTCTTCTGCGTGATGTGCAGGCCGACCAAGCCCACCGTCTTCTTCGAGCACTGTTTGGTTTGCGGGTCGTAAATCAGCGCGTCGGTGGTGTAGAAGTTTTTCGGATTGTCTTTACCGCCGATGACCTTCCATGCCGCCTTGACCTTGACCGCACCCTCGCCGCGGCTGGTGTTGGACGAGGCGGGGAAGGCGATGGTCTTCCCTTTCTGATTGTTGCTGTTATAGAAGCCGTTGTTGACGACGTAGTCGTAATAGGCGCGGTTCACCTTGACCTCATACCAGACCTTCTCGCCGTTCTGATCGATCAGCGGCTCCATGGTGAAGGCCTGCTGGAAGCCATTGAGCACGTCCGAGGCCTTGGTCGTCTGCCACAGGGTGCGACGCGCGGCCTGCGGGTTGGCCAAGGCCAGCGATTGGCATGCGGCCGGGATGGTCTCCGGCGTGTCGAAGGAGCTTGGCTTCTTCGCACTCTTCAGAAAGATGTCGGCCGTGTCTTTATAGGTTTCCCAAACGGTCGGCCCGGTGGGCGAGATGGTCGGCTTGCCGCCGAAGGCATTGAAAGTGACCGCGCCGCCGATGACGTTTTGCCGGTCGGGCACGCCGCGCTGGGTGATGGGCTGCGGGACTGGCCAGTTAAGGGCGATGAAGGTGTTCCAGGCGAGATTGTCCACTAACAGTTGTAGGCCATCGTCACCGGCGCCTACCAGGTCGTGCGGCACACTGGCGTTGAATACATAGCCGGGCGGAATGAGATTGCGGTTGGCCTTTATGCCGGCGGGCGCGCTTGACGTGACGTGCTGATCCGCCCATGTCATCGGGGTCGCCACGCTAACGGCGAGCAGGGGCAAAGCAATGCCTAGACAGGCTGTCTTGATATTCATGGGTATTACCTTCCTTTGGTTGTTGTCGTCGCTGAGCGATCGGGCGCGAGGCCCGGTATTGCGCGTTTTTCCGTTCTTCGACGGCTCAAAACGCGTTCGTAGTATGAATCAAGCCCGCCTGGCTGCCAATCACTGCATAAGGGCGGGTGGCCGGCTCGGTGCAAACTTCATCGCCGGTCCTGCGCTTACTTGACGGCCTCGACGATAATCTCGTTGTGGAATGGCCGACATTCCAGGCCGTCAAGCTCAGGGTGGGTGCTCTTGCGCCATGGTGCGAAGGTGAGGTCGTGCCAGCCGCACTCGGCGAAGATACGCCGCAGTTCGTCGGCATCGTAGACGAACTGGTGGCCCCACAGACGCATGCCTTCGTTCAGCATTCGACACGGTGTGGCCGGCTGCCAGCCGAGGTCGGCCCACTCGTCCACTCTACCCGCGAGGTATTCGTCGATCAGCTTTCTCAAGTCCGGCGTGCTGATGCGCAAGACCCCGCCAGGCCGCAGCACGCGGTAACACTCCGTCAGCAGGCGCTTTGCCTGGTCGCGGCCAATGTGCTCGATGAAGTGCTCGCTATAAATGAACTCGACCGAGTTCGAGGCAACGGGCAGCGGCTGGGTGAGGTCCCAGGCGATGACGTTCTTATTGCCTTCAAGATCGATATTCGCCCAGCCGCCGATGACGTTTTTGCCGCAGGCCAAATGCAGCTTGGAATACGATGCCATGGCCCCGGCCGGCAGCGCGGTTTGCAGGCGATGCTTGATCTTGGCATAGGCGGCCAAGACGAGTGGCGGTGTTAGGCCATTCAGCATGGCCCTGACAAGGCTCGTTACGCTCATGAATGCTCCGTGCGCGGCGCCAAGGGGTGGCTGCAGCAGCCTCGGAGTTTAGCGGAATCTATTGCTTACTGTGCCTCAATCCAGCTTTGCAATTGCGCGGTCTCGCGCTTGAGCAACTTTTGATCGTGGTAGACGTGGGCGATCACCGCGATGCCCTGCGCCCGGCCCAATAGGTGCAGCGCCAGCGATTCGGCGTCGTCGCCGTGGCCCAGCTCGGTGAAGCGCGCGGCCAGCCAATCGCGGAACAGGTCGAACAGCGCGCGCGCCGCCTCTTGCAGGTCGCGCCGGTCCTTGCCCAGCTCGGTATTCAGGCTGCCGATCGGGCAGCCGTACTGCACCAGTTCCAGCTTGCGCCCGGTGATCATGTTCAGGAAGGCGAGCAGCCGGGCCTTGGGTTCCTTGTGCTGCTGTTCCCACATTTCGAGCAGGGCGCCGAATTCGGCCAGGTGCTGGTCGATCACCGCTTGGAGGATGTCGTCCTTGGTCTTGAAGTAGTGGTAGATATTGCCGCGATACAGGCCCGAGGCCTCGACGATGTCGGTGAACGAGGTGCCGTCGTAGCCGTGCTCGTAGAACAGGCGCTTGGCGCAGTCGACGATGCCGGCCCGGGTCTGTTCGCCCTTGCTCAGCGGTGCCGCCATCGTCTTCTGCTGTCGTGTCATGTTCATGTCACCGGTTTGGCCATGCGCATCGGTCGGGTCTGCCGCACCTGCATCTCCCGCATCTGGGTGCGGATCGCCTCGCGCCAGGGGTGTGCCGGCCGATAGCCGAGCAGTCTTTCCGCTTTGGCATTGTCGGCCCGCACCTCTTCCATCAGGTGGATGATACTGCGGGTGACCAGTGGCTCCCAAGGCACGACGGGGTCGAGCTTTTCCATCAGCCAGGCGAAGGGGTAGGCGAGGGCGAAGGGCACGCCGAAGTGCGGCAGCGGCAGGCCGTATTCCTCGTGCAGCAAGCCGATCACCTGGCGCACCGTCGGCACCTCCGGCCCGACGATGTTGAAACCCTCGTAGTCGGCCAGGCCCTCGGCCGTGGCGGCCAGGGCGAAGGCCTGGCCGATGTCGCGGCCATCGGTGATCGGCAGGCTGGTGCGACCGCCGGCCACCCAGGGCACCAGATGGGTCTTTAGCCGCGGCGCCAATATCGGCAGTAGGCCCAGGGCATAACGCTGGCCAGCGAAAATGCCTAAGCGCAGGTTCACCACCTGAAAGCTCGGCCCGGCGCGTTCACGCAGGGCATCCTCGATGGCCACCACATTGCACAAGTGCGGCCACAAAGGGCGGCGGATGCCCCGGCTCATCGGGTCGGCCGAATGGTTCGGCGCCGCCGCGCTGGTCGTGCTGGTGTTGACGAAGCGTTTCACCCCGGCCGCCTGGGCCTCCGCGATCAAGGCCAGGCCCGGTTCCAGGAACAGCCGGCGCGATTCCTCGCTGTGGCCCCACAAAGAGCTCCAGGCCGCGGCGTGGCAGACCACGTCGACGCCTTCGACCAGTGCCTTGCGGTAGCCGGCATCGCGCAGATCACCCGCCCGCACCTCGCCCCTGAAGCCGGCCGGCAGCCGGCTGGCATCCCGGCAGGCCGCCACCACCTGCACGTCGTCGCATTGTTGCAAGGCCTCCAAGATATGGCTGCCGACAAAACCGTTCGCACCCGTTACCAGCACCTTCTTCATCGCGGCTCTCTCCACTAGGACAATCGTCCAACAATAATAGGACGATTATCCAATACGGTAAAGCCCGGCTGGAAAAATCGAGGGGAGCAGCTACAGCCAGCGCCGAACGGCGGCGCGATAGGCGGCGTAGTCCGGGCCGAAACGGGCGGCGAGGTGGCGCTCCTCACGGCGAATGACGCCGAACTCCATCACCAGCAGCAGCGGCACGAGTAGCAGCAAGAGCCAGAGCGAATTGGCCAGTAGGGTGGTGCCGAGATAGGCACCGGTCATGGCGACATAGATCGGGTTGCGCGAATAGCGGAAGGGGCCGTCGGTGGTCAGCCGGCTGGCCGGCTTGTAAGGGCTGGCCGTGGTCTCGGCCCGGCGTAGGGTGACAAAGGCCCAGCGCAGGCCGGCGGCGCTGGTAGCGATGAGGACGAGGCCGAATGGGGTGAAGGTGGAGCCGGCAATCGGCAGCGGCGTGGCCCAGTGTATGGCTAGGCCGAGCAGGATTACGCCGAGGTAGAGGGGCAGGGGTGGGGCGATGACATTCGCTGAATCAGAAGGGTTTTGTGCCATATAGACTTGGTTACAGGCGAATGGCCCTAACGTAGAGTTCAGGGACGCGCCGCTTGCGGCGCGTCCCCTGAAGCGCCTTGTTCGGGGACAGGAGCTGGTAGGTGCGCCTTCCATTGCTCTTTCACATATTCAACAAACCCATCTATCGGCTTACTGCCACAAATAGGGGCCAGTTCTTGTCCAACCTTTGTAAGTAAGACGTGGCCAATTTGCAATTCGTTGTCTTCGTCCTTTGGCATTTCTAGTAGCAACGGCTGACCGTAGTACAAAACATAAAATTTCTTGGGCAGACGAAGCCGACGAAACCCGGATATATGATTGAATTGAATTAACCCGATACTTTCTAGATGGCTGAGTGCGCTAAAGTCGATCCCGTTTTCTTCGTAAATTTTTGCTTGAACTTGAAAAACCAACGGCACTACATCACCAATCTTCCACCCGAAGCCACAAAGCTTCGAAAAGAGGTCAGCATCAACTTTATCGAGGTCGCCAAGAAAGTTCACCGTACGTTTGGAATAAGTGCCCGGCGCATTAGCCTCACCAGCCAAGACTCGTGCCCAGAGTCCTTGCATTTCTTGGTCGGAAACGATGCGTGACTTGTCGAAGAAGTTGGTTACCCAGTCATCATTCATTGTTCCGGCGTCGGTATGTTCCGAAAGAAGAGGGAGCGCTTGGTTTGTTATGTCTTCAATGTTTTTCTGTTTCTGGGCTTCTTCTTCGATAAATCTGTGCATTGCCCGGCGATGCAGTTCAGTAATTTGAATTTCACCCTGAGCTTTGATAACTGCCGCTTCTGCCTCGGCCTTTGCCAAGCGTTTTATTTGATAAGGCTCGAAAATACCTCCAACCGCCTTCGATACCTTCTTGATGAGCGTATCGGCAGACTTGGCAATATCGCCGAGGTTTATCAAAGAATTGTTCGTCCCTTCAGGCATGTTTTGTCCCCGAACGTTAATTAGACACCTGAATAGGTGTATAACCTGGCCGTTCTCTACGACGGCTTTCTTTGTGCGGTAGTATGGCCGAGCCATACTGGCCTGCCAATCTCAGCAGGCCATCCGGTCAGTTCTTGTATTTCCGCACCATTCCGACTACCACGCCGAAGATCTCCAACTGGCCCTTGGGCCGGATGATGGGGTAGGCCGGGTTGGCCGGTTTCAAGACGTATTCGCCTTTATCCCGCTCTAGATACTTCAGGGTGAACTCGTTGTCGACGATGGCGATGACCATGTCGCCGACATCGGCCGAGGGCCGGCGCTCGACCACGGCGATGTCGCCGGGCTGGATGCCGGCGTCGATCATGGAGTCGCCCTTCACCCGCACCAGCACCGTGCGCGAGGGGCGCTCGATCAGGTATTCGTCGATGGTCAGGCTGTCGGTGCTGTTGTCGGCCGGCTGGGGCATGCCGGCGCGCACGCTGGAGTCGGCCAGGGTGCGCTCGAAGAAGCGCGGGCCGGGTTTCAGCCGCTTGTCAGGCGTGGCCTCGAGAAAGCCGGCCAGTTTGAGCCGGGCGACCAGGGCGGCGACCGAGGATTTGGATTTCAGCCCGAGCCGTTCGCCGATGGCGGAATAGGGCGGGAAGACGCGGTGCTCCGCGTAGTAGTCCTGCAGGTTGTTCAGGTAGTCGGCATCGTTCGACATGGTGGGCACCTCAAATGGCTATGCCTGAACCTTATCGAACGATGGTTCGTTTCGTCAAGTCCGCTTGGGCCGCCAGCGTTTGAGCCAGAGCGAGTTGCTCACCACCGAGACCGAGGACATGGCCATGGCCGCACCGGCGATCACCGGGTTGAGCATGCCGGCGGCGGCCAGCGGCAGGCCGAGCACGTTGTAGACGAAGGCGAAGAACAGGTTCTGCCGGATCTTGCGCAGCACGGCGTGGGACAGTTCCACCGCGTGGGCGACGCTGGCGAGGTCGTTGTGCATCAGGGTGATATCGGCCGCCTCCATGGCGATGTCGGTGCCGGAGCGCATGCCGAAGCTGACGTCGGCGCTGGCCAGGGCCGGGGCATCGTTGATGCCGTCGCCGGCCATGCCGACCACGCGGCCCTCGGCCTTGAGCGCGGCCACGGCAGCGGCCTTGTCCTGCGGCAGCACGCGGGCGCGGAAGTCGGTAATGCCGGTCTCCTTGGCGATGGCGGCGGCGGTGGCCGCGTGGTCGCCGGTGAGCATGACCACCCGGATGCCGCGCGCTTGCAGCAATTGCACGGCGGCCCTGGAGCTGGGCCGCAGGCGGTCGGCGAAGGCGAGCCAGCCCAGCCATTGCGTGCTGTCGGCCAGGCCGATGACGATGCGGCCGGCGCCTTGCAGCCGTTCCAGCACAGCGGTGTCGAAGGCGATGCGATTGGCGGCGAGGAAGTCCGGCGCGCCGAGCTGCAATGGACGGCCGGCCACAGAGCCGAGCACGCCGTGGCCGCTGAGGTTTTCAAAATTATCGACGGCGGGCAGGGTAATGCCGCGCGCCTGGGCGGCATCGAGCAGGGCCTGGGCCAGCGGGTGGGCCGAGCCTTGTTCCAGCGCGGCGGCCAGGCGCAGCAGTTCGGCCTCGTTGATGTCGGCGGCAGCATGCAGCTCGACCAGCGCGGGCCTGCCTTCGGTCAGGGTGCCGGTCTTGTCCACCGCCAGCACCGTGAGCCTTTCCGCCCGCTCCAAGGCCTCGGCGCTGCGCACCAGGATGCCCAGTTGCGCGCCGCGGCCCAGGCCGACCATCACCGCCGTCGGCGTAGCCAGGCCCAGCGCGCAGGGGCAGGCGATGACCAGCACCGCCACGGCCGGGATCAGGCTTTGGGTGAAGTCGCCGGTGGCCAGCCACCAGCCGGCGAAGGTGAGCACGGCGAGCGCGACCACCGCCGGCACGAACACGGCGGAGATGCGGTCGGCCAATTTCTGGATCGGCGCCTTGGAGCCTTGCGCCGCCTCGGTCAGGCGCACGATCTCCATCAGTTGGGTCTGCGCGCCGACGCCTTCGGCGCGGATCTTCAGCATGCCGTCCAGGTTCTGGGTGCCGCTGAATACCTTGTCCTCGCTGCTTTTTGAAATGGGCAGGCTCTCGCCGGTGAGCAGGCTCTCGTCGATGCTCGATGCGCCTTCGACCACCACGCCGTCGACCGGGATGCGCTCGCCGGCGCGCACCACCACGATGTCGCCGGCCTTCAATGCCGTGATGTCGATCTCGATGGTTTCGCCGTCGCGTTCGACCCGTGCGCTCTTCGGTTGCAGGCCGATCAACTGCTCGATGGCCGAGGAGGTCTTGGCCTTGGCCCGCGCCTCCAACAATTTGCCCAGGCGGACCAAGGCGATCACCGCGGCGCCGGCCTCGAAATAGAGATGGCCGTGCGGTAGGAACAACACGACGAAGACGCTGTAAAAGTAAGCGGCGCTGGTGCCGAGCGCGACCAGCACGTCCATGTTGGCGCCGCCGCCGCGCAGCGAGTGATAGGCCCCGGTGTAGAAGCGCCAGCCGGCCCAGAACTGCACCGGGGTGGCGAGCAGCCATTGCAGCCAGCCGGGCAGCCACACGTCGCCGTGTTCGCCGCTGAACATGGTGACCATCTGCGCCAGCAAGGGCAGGGTGAGCGCGGCGGAGACGGCGAAGGCGATCACCTCGCGCCGGTATTCCGCCGCCTTGCGTGCCTTTTCCTCGGCCCGGGCGGCCTCGGTGATCGGGGAGGCCGAGTAGCCGGCCTTTTGCACTGCGCCGATCAGCGCGTCGAGCGTGGCGAGGCCCGGCGTGTAGTTGACTCGGGCCTTCTCGGTGGCGAGGTTCACCCGCGCCTCGACCCCGGGCAGCCGGTTGAGCACGGTCTCGATCCGCGTGGCGCAGGCGGCGCAGGTCATGCCGGTGATTTGCAGGTCGAGGCTTTGCGGCGCGACCGCGAAGCCGGTCTTGGCCACCTGGGCGACGATGGCTTCGGCGCTGGTCTGGGCTGGGTCGTATTCCACCCGCGCCTTTTCCACCGCCAGGTTGACCGCCGCGTTCACGCCGTCCAGCCTGTTCAGGTTGTTCTCCAATCGCGTGGAGCACGACGCGCAGGTCATGCCGGCGATGGGCAATTCGAGGACTTTCTTTTCGGCGAATGGGGTCATGGTCGGTTTCGCTAATTCAGAGGCGCTTCAGCCTTTGCCCGACAAGGCCTTGTCGATGGCGGCCAGGAATTTCGAGATGTCGAGCGGCTTGGTGAGGTAGTCGAGGAAGCCCGCCCGTTGCCCGCGTTCGATATCTTGCGCCATGGCGTTGGCACTTACCGCGATGACTGGAATACCCTGCGTGGCAGCGTGGCTCTTGAGGTATTGCAGCACGTCGAAACCGCTCATGCCCGGCAGGTTGATGTCGAGCAGGATGAGGTCCGGCCGTTCGGTCTCGGCCAGTTCCAGTCCCTGCACCGGTTCGGTCGCGCCGAGCAAGCGGATGCCCGGGCGGTTCTTCATGACGTGTTTGACCAGGAGCATGTTGGCCGGGTTGTCTTCCACATAGAGCACGGTGTGCGTTCTGCCGTCCGTCGGCATGGCCCGGCCTAGCGAGGCCTCGGGCGCGCTGCCGGCAGCGGCTTGCGCGGACGGGGCGGACGCGACCGGTAGCTCGATCCAGAATCGGCTGCCTTGGCCGAGCGTGCTTTCGACCCCGATTCGACCCTGCATCAATTCGATCAGGCGTTTGCTGATGACGAGGCCGATGCCGGTGCCTTGTATGGGCCCGTTTTCCTGGCCGAGGCGATGGAAGGCCTGGAACAGCTCGTCGATGCGCTCCGGCGCGATGCCATGGCCGGTGTCGCTGACGCTCAGCCGCATTTTGTCGCCTTCGGCCCGGCGGTACTCGACCCGGACCTTACCGCCGGTGCGATTGTATTTCGCGGCATTGGACATCAGGTTCAATAGCACCTGTTTCAGCCGCATCCGGTCGGCGAGCATCGGCGTGTCCAGGCTATCCTCGAAATCGAGGCTGAGGCTGAGCTGTTGCGCGTGAAGGGTCGGCTGGATCAGCCGGCTGCATTCCTGGGCCAGCTCCAAGATCGGCACCGGCTGGAGGTCGAGTTCCAGGTGGCCGGCTTCGATACGCGACAGGTCGAGCACCTCGTTGATGAGCTTGAGCAAATGGTTGCCGGCCGTGAGGATTTCCTGCGCGTGTTCCTTGTCTTTGGGATGGTTGTCCGGGTCGAGTGCCAGCAATTGCGCAAAACCGATCACCGCGTTCAGCGGCGTGCGCAGTTCGTGGCTCATGCTGGATAGGAATTCGCTCTTCGCCTGGTTGGCCCGTTCGGCCTCTTCCTTGGCCAGGATCAACGCCGTTTCCGCTTGGCGTTGTGCCGTGATGTCATGCGCTACGCCGATGAAATGGGTGAGCCGTCCGCTGCCGTCGTGGACCGGGGCGAGCAGCAGGTCGTTCCAGAACGGCTGGCCGTCCTTGCGGTAATTGCGCAGTGTGACCCGGGTCCCGCGCCCGGCCTTGAGTTCTTCGCGCAATTTCGCCAGTTCAGGCTGCTCGGTGTCTTGGCCTTGGAGGAAGCGGCAATTGCGGCCCAGCGCTTCGTCGGTGGTATAGCCGGTGATGCGTTCGAATGCCGGGTTGATGTAGATCAACGGCATGTCGGCGGCGTTTGCGTCGGCGATCAATATGCCTACAGGCACCGATTCCAGGGCGCGGGCGTAGAGGCGGATAGGGAGTTCCACGCCGCTCGCGCCGGCCTCGGAAAAATCCATCAGCACACCGCTCCAAACGATGCTGCCATCCTCGCCCGGCTTGGGCCGGCTGCGGCCGCGGAACCACTTGGTCCGTCCCTGGCTGTCGCGGGCCCGGCCTTCCCATTGCCAGTCGCTCAGGGTCCATGCCGAGGTGCCGATCGAGGCCTCAAGGCCTGGGCGGTCTTCCGGGTGGACCGTGTCGAACCAAATCTCGGCGTCGGCCATGACCGCTTCCGGTGAGAGGCCGAAGAACTCGGCGATAGCCGGACTGATGTAGAGAAAGCGACGCCTACCGTCGGCCAAGCGCTGAAATTGGAAGGCGATGACGGGGGCCTGCTCGGCCAGGTCCTGGAGATGGCTCGACTCGGTGGACATAAGAACGCTTAGTCGGTGTTGAGGATGAGAGACGCTATGGTAACGCGCCGGTCAGTTGCCGGGGCGAAAGCGGCGAATGGCCCGTTCCATGTCGGCGATATGGCTATTCGCTGCCCGCCCATAGCGCAGGGCGACATACAAGCGGGTGATCTGTTCGATCGCCTGACGCAGTTCAGGCCGTCCGGCAAGCTTGGGATGGGCGAGCGCGCGCCGAGCGAAGGCATGGGGCCCTTCACCTGGCTGCCGTTCGATGCCCAGGCGCGCGAGTTTGCGGCAGAAGCGGGCATAGTGGCGGCTGATCGGGTCTGGCTTGACTCGCGTCTGGCGCAGCAAATGGAAACCGGCCAGGCCGAAGATGAACAGGCTGCTGCCGGCGCCGAGCAGCCAGAGCATCGCATTGAGGTCGGACAGCCAGGGAGCCAGGCGCGACAGGAATTCGCGCTGACGCACGTCGTTGTAGCCGAGCACCCACAGGTTCCAGCGGTAGTTGACCACATCCCAGGCCAAGCGAACCGGCGCCAGCCAGCCGGTTGCCGGATCGAACCAGCGCGTCGGCCGCTCGGTCGCCGGCAGCGCGGCGTCGATGCCGAGTTCCACCCGTGCCGGCGACACCGCGGCGGTGGGGTCGACCTGCACCCAGCCCTGGCCGCGCAACCAGACCTCGGCCCAGGCGTGGGCATCGCGGCTGCGCACGATCCAGTAGTTGCCCACCGCGTTGTATTCGCCGCCTTGATAGCCGGTGACCACGCGGGCCGGCACGCCGGCGGCGCGCATCAGGACGACGAAGGCGCTGGCGTAATGTTCGCAAAAGCCGCGCCGGGTATTGAACAGGAAATCGTCCATCGCCTGCGCGCCCAGCCTGGGCGGTTGCAAGGTGTAGACGAAGGGTTCGCTGCGGAAATAGCGCAGCGCCCGCTGTGCGATGGCGCTGTCGCCGATGCCACTGTCGGCCCAACTTGCGGCCAGCGCCCGTGTTTGCGGATTGAGCTCGCGCGGCAGGCGCAAGGCACGGCTGCGGCTGGTCTCGTCGAGGTCGAGGCCATAGCGGTAATCGAGCCAGGAGCTCACGGTGTATTGCAGGCGGCGGCTGACCGGCGCGTGCGCGCGCCATTGCAGATCGCTACGCAGATCGGCCGGCAGTGGCGGCAGCCGGGCCGGCAGCCCGAGCAGGAACAGCCAGCGTTGTTGATGCGGCTCGAGGATGATGCTGTATTGCACCGGCTGGCCGCGGCCCTGGCCGTCGATGGCCGCATAGGGAATACCGCGTAGCGTGCGCCAGGTGTGGCCGTCGTAGTCCCACAGCACCGGGCCGCGCCAATAGAGTTTTTGGGTGTCGATGGCGCGCGTGTCGAAGCTGGCGCGAAAGGCGATCGTGTTCGATTGGATCAAGCGGCTGACATCGCCCGGCTGCATCTCGTCGGACAGGCCGGTGCTCGCGGCGCTCTCCTGTTTCATGCTCCACAACGGCGCCGACAGGCGGGGGAAGAGGACGAACAGGAACAGCGCGAGCGGCAAGGCCTGCAGCAACAAGCCGAGGGTGGACCGCAGTTTGGGCCACACGGCCTGAGGTTCCGGCATTTGGCTGGCGATCAGCGACGCGGTCAGCGCGAGCAAGGCGATCAGCATATAGGCCGCGCTGAGCAGGCTTTGGTCTTCCAGGAAGTACGCGACCAACAGGAAATAGCCGACGAAGATCAGGCCGGTGCGGTCGCGCGGCGCTTCGGTTTCCAGCAGCTTGGCGGCCGACAGAAAGACCAGCAGCGCGACGCCGGCGCGCGGACCGACGAGGGTGCCGAACTGGGCAAATACCGCGACGAGGCCGACCGCCGCAATGGCCGTGCGCAGCCAGCGCGACGGCAGCGGCAACCGGCGCGCGGCGCGCAGCAAACACCAGCCGGCGATGGCCGCCCAGGCCAGGCTGAGCCAGACCGGCAAATTCGTCGCATGGGGCGCGACGACCAGTGCCAGCGGTGCGACCAGCCAGAGCAGCTCGGGCACGGTGTAGTGCTGGCGCATCAAGCGTCACCGAACCGGGCGAGCGCTTCGAGGCAAGCGCGTTGATGGGCCTCGCCCCGGCCCGGGCCGAAGGTGCGGGCCGGCAGGCGCAGGCCGTAACTTAGGCCGGCGGCCTCGGCATCGAGCAGCCAGCGGGCGAGGCGCGACAGCTTGGCCTCGACGCCATTGCCGGGGGTATCGGCCAGGTCGAACCAAAGTCCGCGGCTGACCGGGGTGGAGAATTGCTTGGTGGCGGGCGGCAGTTCGCGCGCCAAGGTCTGCCAGGCGATGCGTTTCGGGGAGTCGCCCGGCCGGTATTCGCGCAGGCCGTCGAACTCTTCGTCGCCGGGGCGGCTGGCGCGGCCGGCCTGGTCGGCGGCATCGCCCGCCGGGAAGGGCTGGCTGTCTGGCGCGGGGCGGGGATAGACCAGTACCGCCCAATCCAATTCCAACACGGTCCAGCAGCGGAACAGGCCGAGCGGGTAGGTGGTGGACAGCGCAAAGCGGCCGGGCCGATGAAAGCCGCGTTTAGCCTGGGTCAGGCTCAGGGCCAATTCCGCGTTGCCGTGCGCCGGTACATCGGCACAGGCCGTCTGGGCGGCGGCGTGTTCGATACGCACCCGGTAGCGCGTGTGGCCCGATGGGTTGTCGAGATGCAGCATAAAGCGGGCGGCATGTCCGGCGAATACCGGCACGACGTGGCCGGCGCGCAGGCTAAGGCCATTCAGATTGCGGTGGGTGTGGATCAAGCCGACCAGACCGATGCCGCCGAGCAGAAAGGTGAACAGATAGGCGAGGCTCAGGGTGTAATTCATCGCGCCGATCAGCAGCGCGACGAGCAGGATGCCGAACAGCAGGCCTTCGCGCGTGGGCAGGATGTAGAGCCGGCGGCTGTCGAGGCGAATCTCGCCGCCCTCGCGCCGCATCGTGCGCCAAGGCAGGTAGGCAAAGCGCAGGGCGGGCAGGTGCAGCGCCATGGCTAGGGAATGGCAACTTCCAGCAGCAGTTGCGTGGCCCAGTCCGGCTCGCCGGCATCGACCCCGGAGGCCGGGTGTAGGCGGTGGCCGACCACGGCCGGCAGCACGGTCTGGACGTCCTCGGGTTGCACGAAGTCGCGGCCGGCCAGGTAGGCCCAGGCCTGGGCGGCATGCAGCAGGGCCAAGCCGGCGCGCGGCGACAGGCCGCTGGCGAAGCGGGCATCGCGCCGGGTGGTGTCGATCAAGCTTTGCAGGTAGTCGAGCAGCGCGTCGGCGACATGCACGTTGCGCACGGCCTGCTGCATCGCCATGAAGTTTTCCGGGTTGAGCATGGCCTGGAGGTTGTTCAGCAGATCGCGCCGGTTCTCGCCTTTGAGCAGGGCACGCTCGGCATCGTGGTCGGGATAGCCCAGGCGAATGCGCATCAGGAAGCGGTCGAGCTGCGATTCCGGCAGCGGAAAGACGCCAGCCTGTTCGGTCGGGTTTTGCGTGGCGATGACGAAGAAGGGTTTGGGCAGCTCGCGCGTCTCGCCTTCGACGGTGACTTGGCCTTCTTCCATCGCCTCGAGCAGTGCGCTTTGCGACTTGGGGCTGGCACGGTTGATCTCGTCGGCCAGGATCACCTGGGCGAAGACGGGGCCGGGGTGGAAGGTGAACTGGCCGCTGGTGCGGTCGTAGATCGCGGCGCCGACGATGTCGGCCGGCAACAGATCGCTGGTGAACTGGATGCGATGGAATTGCAGGCCCAACGTGGCGGCCAAGGCGTGGGCCAGCGTGGTCTTGCCGACACCGGGGGCATCCTCGATCAGCAGATGGCCGCGCGCCAACAGGCAAGCGAGGCATAGCCCGATTTGGTGCGGCTTGCCGAGCACGATGCGGTTGATCTGGTCGGTCGCCTGTTGCAATTCAGCGTTCATTGTCTGCGATCCATTCGTCTGGCCCCTTTCGATCTGCGATGTCGAGGCGGTGCAGGCATTGTATCCAGGGCGCACCCCAATATGGTTCATCGGTCACGTGCGCTGCACCAAAAGAGGTCTGTGCGCGATGCCAGGGCCGTTGATTCTTGAGGCACTTGATCATTTTAGGCGCGTTGTCGGCCTGGCATGAAATCTGCGTAGCCTGGGTTGAAGTCGAAAAACCCTTGATACGGAAAGAATAAGAAACCGATGGTGGCGAGCGATACGAAAGAATGCACGATGGCTTTTCGCAACCAAAAACTCGATCTTGGACGCATGCTGGAAACCCTGGTGAACAACCTGGACGGCGTGGTGTTGCGTTGCCGGATGGACGAGCACTGGACCGTGCTGTTCATCAGTTGCGGCTGTCAGCGCCTGACCGGCTATGCGGCCGAGGACTTGGTTGGGAATACACGGATTTCCTACGAAAAGCTGACCCATCCCGAAGACCGGGAGTGCGTCAGGCAAAAAATCCTGGCTGCCGCGCAGACGGACGGGTATTACCGGCTCGAATATCGCATCCGGCGGGCCGACGGTGAGATTCGCTGGGTGCATGAGCGCGGTCGGGTGGTGGTGGCGGAGGACGGCGAAAACGTGCTGGAGGCCTTTGTCGAGGATATCAGCGATCAGGTCGATGCGAGAAACAGCCTGGCCTTGGCCGAGATGCGCTACCGCAGCATCTTCGAGAACAGCAGCGACGGCATATTCCAGACCACGGCCGAGGGCTGTTATCTCGATGCCAACCCGGCTTTGGCGGCGAGTTACGGTTACGCCTCGCCGGCCGAATTGGTGGCCGGGCTCAAGGATATCGGCAGCCAGCTTTATGTCGACCCTGCGCAACGCGGGCGGTTCAAGCGCGTGATGGCCGAGCGCGGCACGGTGCAGGATTTCGAATCGGAGATCAGGCGCCGCGACGGCGAGGTGATCTGGATCACCGAGAACGCCCACTCCGTATTTGGGCCGGACGCCACCTTTCTCTACTACGAGGGCACGGTACGCGATATCACCGAACGCAAGCGTTATCAGCAGCAATTGGAGTTCCATGCCAATCACGACCAATTGACCGGTTTGCCCAATCGCAATCTGCTGAACGACCGTCTGCTACAAGCGATTCATTACGCCCACCGCAACAGCTATTTCAGCGTGGTGGCGTTCATCGATCTCGACAACTTCAAGTTCATCAACGACAGCATGGGCCATCGCGCCGGCGATGTCCTGCTGATCGAAATCGCCAAGCGGCTGCAATCTTGCCTGCGCGAAACCGATACGGTGGCCCGCTATGGCGGCGACGAGTTCGTGTTGATCCTGAACGACTACTACCAGGTCAGCCAGATCGTGGGCGTGCTGGAGCGGGTGCTGGAAGAGATCGGCCGGCCGGTGACCGTGCTCGGCCAGGAGCTCTATGTCACGTGCAGCATCGGCATCAGCCAATATCCGACCGACGGCGAAGACCCGCAGAGCCTGCTGCAACACGCCGATGCCGCGATGTATCTGGCCAAGGAACGCGGCAAGAACAACTTCCAGTTCTATACCAATCGCCTCAACGCGCTGGCGACGCAGCGGGTGAAGCTGGAGAGCAGCCTGCGCCGCGCACTGGACAACCGGGAGATCCAGGTCTATTTCCAGCCCAAGGTCGATCAGGCCGGCACCTGCGTCGGCGTCGAGGCGCTGGCGCGCTGGCACAGCAAGGAATTCGGCTGGGTCGCACCCAGCCAGTTCATCGGCATCGCCGAGGACAGCGCGTTGATCGAACCGTTGACCGAATACATCCTGCGCCAAGCCTGCCGGAAGATCGCGGGTTTGGTGGAGAAGGGCGGCGAGATCGGCGTGGCGGTCAATCTGTCCGCCCGCGCCTTCCACCAGAAGGACCTGGGCCGGATGATAGCCCGGGTGTTGGCGGAGACGCGCTTGCCCGCACATCTGTTGGAGCTGGAGATCACCGAGAGTGCGATGGTCGGCGACATCGAGAAGTGCATCGCGACCTTGCACGAACTCAAGGCCATCGGTCTGCGCATCGCGATCGACGATTTCGGCACCGGTTATTCGTCGCTGAGTTACCTGCAACGGTTCCCGATCGATACCCTGAAGATCGACCGTTCCTTCGTCAGCAATATGCGGCTCGATCCGAAGGACTCACCGATCGCGCAAGCGATCGTCTCCTTGGGCCAAAGCCTGCAACTGACCGTGGTGGCCGAGGGGGTGGAAACGGCTGAGCAGTTCAGCGCCTTGAAAAGCCTGGGCTGCGAGGCCTTCCAGGGTTTCCTGTTCGCCAAGCCGATGCCGGTGGAGCAGTTCGAGGACTATTTCCTGGCGCAACAGGTATAGATGCTAGTTCGAGCCGATGCCGCCATGGCGGGCTCAGCTTGGTTCAGGCAGGGACACGCTATTGCTGCCACGGACGATGGCCCGTTTCCGTTCCAGCGCGGTCAGGGTGCGATACAGGGTTTCGTGGGTCATGCCTAATTCCCCGGCCCAGTCTTTCAACGTGCCACAGTCCGGCCCGAAGCGGACTGTCTCTTTCTCGGCCAGGTAATGCATGACGCGGTCTTCGGCCCGGGAAATGGACAGCCGCTCGCAGCGCGAGCGCAATTGGCGCACTTCCCTGGACAATAGGCGCACATAGGTCGGCGCGAAACCCGGGTCTTCCAGCATGGCGTGAAAGTCGAGCAATCCGACGCGCAGCAGTTGGCTCGGCTGCAGGGTCACGCCATCGCAGTGATAGCTGGATGAGAAGGCCGAGGCCTCGGCAAAGGGGCCGTTTCGGCAGCGTTGCAGGACGACCTGTTCGCCGTTTTTCGAATGCCGTATGAGGCGCAGCTCGCCCGACAGCAGCCAATAGAAGTAACGCGGCCTTGCGCCTTGCCGAAATAGGATCGTGTCGGCTGCGAGGGCCTGCTCCTCGCCCACCGCCCTGAGGTATGAAAGAAGTTTGTCCATCCGATTTTCGCTCATCGCCGATGTCTTACCGATATGACGATAATCATAAGGGAAGCGGGGGGAGGTCATCTATGCTCTGCATTTCTGTCGCCTTCGAGAGGAACTCACTGTGTCGAAACGCCTTATTTCGGGACTTGCCGTCTTTTTGCTGCCGATCATCCCAGTTCTTGGTGCCGCTGCCGAAGGGCATCAACACCACGCCGGCCATTCGCCGTCGCAGCAGGATGGCCGACAGATGGTCGCGTTTCCCGAGGGCTTGGCCGAACATACCCGCGCCAATATGCGCGATCACCTGCTGGCCGTTCAGGAAATAACCGCCTATTTGGCGGAGGGGAAATACGACTCGGCCGCGGAGACGGCGGAAAAGCGTCTGGGCATGAGCTCCCTGCCAAGCCACGGTGCGCACGAAGTGGCGAAATACATGCCATCGGCCATGGCGGCGGTCGGCAGCGATATGCACCGTTCCGCCAGCGAGTTCGCGCTGGCCGCGCAAAATGCCGATGCTACGGGCGATGTCAAGCCGGCCCTGGCGGCCCTTGCCAAGGTACAAGGCCAGTGCGTGGCCTGCCATGCCGGCTTCATGCTGAAGTAGCCAGGCTCGTTGCAGGGAGGCGTCATGCGGTATCTATGCTTGGTTATTTCTCTTTTTATCGGCGTCGGTTCGGCTTCGGCGAGCGAGCTGAAAGCGAGCGCTGTGGTGCCGGGCATTTATGCCTTGGTCGGCCCCAGCGAGGCCAGGACCTATGACAACCACGGACTCAATGCCACCTTCGGCTTCGTGGTCACGCCGGCCGGCGTGGTGTTGATCGATTCCGGGGCCTCCAGTCAGGGCGCGTAAATCATCGAGGCGGCCATCCGCAAGGTGACGCCCTTGCCGGTGCGCTGGGTGATCAATACCGGTAGCCAGGATCACCGCTGGCTGGGCAACGGCCATTTCGCGGCGCAAGGGGCACAGATCATCGCCCTGGCGCGCACGGTCGCGACCCAACAAGAATTGGGCGCGCAGTGGCTGGCGATGCTGCGGCCCGCGCTGAAAGAGCGTCTGGACGGCACGGTGCCGGCCTATGCCGCCCAGCCGATCGCCGCCGACCGCCAGTCCTTCGTGCTGGGGGGCCGGCGCTTCGAGTTGTTCTGGCCGGGCGATGCCCACTTTGCCGGCGATTATCTGGATTGGCTGGTGGCCGAGGTGAGCCGGGCAGTGGCCGAGTGGGAACCCTTGGAGGCCACGGTGAGCCGTCTGGCCGATGCGCCCCGATTCAGGCATCTGGGGCTTTACGTGCTGCTGCACCGGCCCAATATCAATCGGGCCTAGGTGGAGTTGGAACAACAGCCCTGAGGCGCAGATCTGCGCTGTGTTACGCATCTGCGGATGTGGTAGGCGTCGTAATGCATAGGCTTGGCTGGGAATGTTGCTGGTTTATGCGATCTTTGCCGCGGATCGGAGAAATCAATACCGATGACTTCAATACCATCCACGCCTTCATGCAATTCCGCCTGTATGGTCCCCAAAGCGTCAGGTGTTTCGCGAAATATAGCCGTATCCTGCTTTTGCTGCTTACCCCTTCGGCCAAAGCCTTTCGAAGTCGAATGAGAGCTGCCGGTGATGACGAATGGATAGCAGGTAGACCGTCGATTCGCCCAGCGTGTAGAGGATGAGGTAATCGCCGGTCAGGTACTCGCGCAAGGTATCCGCCGATCCGGCTGGCAGCCGGGCGAGCAAAGCCAGGGCCTCGGTCGATTGCGGCGGCTGGTCGAGATAACGGCAGCCCAGGCGGGGGAAGCGGCGCAGGTTGGGGACGATGCTTGTCCGCAGTTCGGCGGGCAGCTCGTCGAAGGCGCTGGGTGCGCCGGCCTCGGTTAGAAAGGCCTCGATAACGGCGAGTCGTTCGAGGAAGTTCTCGGTCAGCTCGACCTTGTGCAGCTTGTCAGCCACGCGACTTTTTGGGGGCCTTGCGGCGCTGTTGGAGCTTGGCGATGGCGGCATCGGCCTCGCGCACACGGCCGGCGGCGATGTCTTCCAGCCCACGGCGGGCGTCGTCGAGTAGCAGCAGGTGGATGCGTTCGCGCTCCAGGCGGTGGTAGTAGTCTAGGCGGTCGGCGTCGATCAGCGCGACATAGCTTTGGCCGTTCTTTGTGATGATCTTTTCAGCACCGGCCTTGGCCTGCTCGGCCAAGTCGGACAGATTGGCGCGGGCCTGGGTGAACGGCACCACGTCGTTGGCGGTGAAAGCCATGGCGGCCTCCTTGGCGGGTTACAGAATTCTGTGCAGTTTACTGCTGCGGTTTATGCTTTGCCAAGAGGCGACCAGTGGCTGGGATGCGCTTAGTCTTCCTTCCGCATCTGCGGGAACAGGATCACGTCGCGGATGCTGGCCGAGTCGGTCAGCAGCATGACGAAGCGGTCGATGCCGATGCCGCAGCCGCCGGTGGGCGGCAGGCCGTGCTCCAGGGCGCGGATGTAGTCGGCGTCGTAATACATGGCCTCTTCGTCGCCGGCCTCTTTCGCCTCGACCTGCTTCTGGAAGCGCGCGGCCTGGTCTTCGGGGTCGTTCAGCTCGGAGAAGCCGTTGGCCACTTCGCGCCCGGCGATGTAGAGCTCGAAGCGCTCGGTGATCTCGGGCCGGGCATCCGAGGCGCGGGCGAGCGGCGAGGTCTCGACCGGGTAGTCGATGATGTAGGTCGGCTGGATCAGTTGGTGCTCGGTGGTCTCTTCGAACAGGGTGAGCTGCAGGCCGCCCAGGCCGTCGTTCTTGCGGAATGGAATCTTGCGCCGCGCCAGTTCCTCACGCACGAAGGCGATGTCGTCCAGCGGCTTGCCAGCCAGTTCCGGGTTGTACTTCACCGTAGCCTGCAGCGCGGTCAGGCGGGCGAAGGGCTGGCCCAGGTCGATCACCGTGCCCTGGTAGTTCACGGCGGCGGCGCCGGTGGTCTTGACCGCCACCTCGCGCAGCAGTTGTTCGACGAAGTCCATCAAGCCGTTGTAGTCCTGATAGGCCTGGTAGAACTCCATCATGGTGAACTCCGGGTTGTGCCGGGTGGACAGGCCCTCGTTGCGGAAGTTGCGGTTGATCTCGAACACGCGCTCCAGACCGCCGACCACCAGGCGCTTGAGATACAGCTCGGGCGCGATGCGCAGGAACAACTCCATGTCCAGCGCGTTGTGGTGGGTGGTGAAGGGCTTGGCCGAGGCGCCGCCGGGGATGGGGTGCATCATCGGCGTTTCCACCTCGAGGAAGTCGTGGCCGCTCATGAACTCGCGGATGGCCTGGACGATCTTGGAGCGGCGGATGAAGGTCTGCCGGGTGTCGTCGTTGGTGATCAGGTCGAGGTAACGCTGGCGGTATTTCTGCTCGGTGTCGGTCAGGCCGTGGAACTTCTCCGGCAAGGGACGCAGCGACTTGGTCAGCAGACGGATGGACTTGGCGTTGACGGTCAGCTCGCCCTTGCCGGTCTTGAACAGGGTGCCGGTCACGCCGAGGATGTCGCCCAGGTCCCAGTGTTTGAAGGCCTCGTGCGCATCCAGCCCGGTGACGTCGTTGGACACGTAGATCTGCAGGCGGCCGCTCATGTCCTGCAGGGTGGCGAAGCTGGCCTTGCCCATCACCCGTTTCAGCATCATCCGGCCGGCCAGTTGCACCTCGACCGCCATGGCTTCCAGCCCTTCCTTGCTCTGCTCGCCATGGGCGGCGTGCAGGTTGGCGGCCAGGTGCTTGCGCTCGAAGTCGTTGGGGAAGGCGACGCCGTTCTGGCGCAGCTTGCTGAGCTTCTCGCGGCGCTCGGCAATGATCTGATTCTCGTCCTGTGGGATGGTTTGTTCTTCGCTCATGGCGGTGGCTCTTTGATTAAACGCCCTGTTTCAGGCTGGCTTCGATGAAATCGTCCAGGTCGCCGTCGAGCACGGCCTGGGTGTTGCCCACTTCGTAGTTGGTGCGCAGGTCCTTGATCCGCGACTGGTCGAGCACGTAGGAACGGATCTGGTGGCCCCAGCCGATGTCGGACTTGGCGTCTTCCAGTTTCTGCTGCTCGGCCTGGCGCTTTCTGAGTTCCAGCTCGAACAGGCGGGCGCGCAGCATCTTCCAGGCCTCGTCGCGGTTGCGGTGCTGGGAGCGGTCGTTCTGGCACTGCACCACGATGTTGGTCGGGATATGGGTCAGGCGCACGGCGGAGTCGGTCTTGTTGATGTGCTGGCCGCCGGCGCCGGAGGCGCGGTAGGTGTCGGTGCGCACGTCGGCCGGGTTGATGTCGATCTCGATCGAGTCGTCGACCTCCGGGTAGATGAACACGGAGCAGAAACTGGTGTGGCGGCGGGCGTTGGAGTCGAACGGCGATTTGCGCACCAGGCGGTGCACCCCGGTCTCGGTGCGCAGGAAGCCGTAGGCATAGTCGCCCTCGACCCGGATGGTCGCGCTCTTGATACCGGCCACGTCGCCTTCGGATTCTTCCAGCAGTTCGGCCTTGAAGCCCTTCTTCTCGCAATAGCGCAGGTACATGCGCTCGATCATGCTGGCCCAGTCCTGCGCCTCGGTGCCGCCGGCGCCGGCCTGGATCTCGATAAAGCAGGGGCTGGGGTCCATGGGGTTGGCGAACATGCGGCGGAACTCCAGTTCCGCCAGGCGCTTCTCGATGCCGGCTACGTCCTCGGAGACCGAGTGCAGGGTGTCCTCGTCGTCTTCCATCCGAGCCAGCTCGAACAGTTCGCCGGTGTCCTTGAGCGACTGGTCGACCTCTTCCAGCGTGATGACCACCGCTTCCAGCGATTTGCGCTCGCGGCCGAGTTCCTGCGCTTGCTTGGCGTCGTTCCAGAGGCTGGGGTCCTCGGTGAGTTTGATGACTTCGTCTAGCCGGTCGCGTTTGCCCGGGTAGTCAAAGATACCCCCGTAGCTCATTGGCCCGACGGGCGAGGTCGGCCAGTTGTCCTTCGATCTGATTGAGCTGTTCGGCTTCCATTTGAATTCCTGATTTCCTACGGGGGCGGAAAAAACGCAGAATTATAGCCTTCTTGGGCCACACTCCCTAGCCACCCATGTCCCAGCGCTACCGCTATTTCGATCACGAGGCCGATATCGGCATCGAGGCCCAGGGCAAGACCCTGGAGGCGGCCTTCGTCAATGCCGCCCTGGCCATGTTCGCCATCATGGCCGAACCGGCCACGGTCATCCCCGAGCACGAAGTGCCTATCGAGTTCGAGGAGGCCGATATCGAACTGGCCCTGGTCACCTGGCTGAATCAGTTGCTAGGCCAGGCCCGGCTGCGCGGCCTGGTCTTCTGCGCCTTCGAGCTGGAACACCAGGGCAGCCACTGGCGGGGCCGGGCCTGGGGCATGCCCTGGCGGCCGGGGGCGGACCGTGGCACCGAGGTGAAAGGGGCCACGCTGACTATGCTGAAGGTGGAGCAGGGGCGGCAGGGCTGGCTGGCCCGCTGCATCGTCGATGTGTAGGGTGCGCTCGGCGCACCATTTTCAGGTGCGCGTAGCGCACCCTACGAGGTGAAGCCATGGACATGAGCCGGCTCAAGCAGCTTGACGACTACTGCTATACCGTGCCCAAGACGCCGGGCGAGGCCCGCTCGGAGGTGCTGCTCTACGGCAGCGCGCCGCTCTTGCAGACCATGGACGACATGGTGTTGACCCAGATCACCAACGTGGCCAGGCTGCCCGGTCTGGTCGGCCCGGCCATGACCATGCCCGACGCCCATTGGGGCTACGGCTTTCCCATCGGCGGCGTCGCCGCCTTCGACCCCGATCTCGGCGGCATCATCTCGGCCGGCGGCGTCGGCTTCGATATCTCCTGTGGCATCCGCTGCCTGCGGACCAATCTCAACCTCGTCGATGCGGCGCCGAGTTTTCCGCAACTGGCCGATGCCTTGTTCCAGGCCATCCCGGCCGGGGTGGGCGAGGAGGGCGCACTCAAGCTGTCCACCCATGAACTCGACCAGATCATGCTGAAGGGGGCCGAATGGGCGGTGCATCAGGGCTATGGCAGCGAGCTCGACCTTGCCCTGATCGAAGAGCACGGCAAGATGAAGGGGGCGGTGCCGGGCAATGTCTCCGAGTTGGCCAAGAAGCGCCAGCGCGGCGAGATGGGCACCCTGGGCTCGGGCAACCACTATCTGGAGGTGCAGGTTGTGGAGCGGATCTTCGATCCGAAAGCAGCCCAGGCCTTCGGCCTGCATGAGGGCCAGATCGTGGTCTCCATCCACTGCGGCTCGCGCGGCCTGGGTCACCAGATCGGCACCGACTATCTGGTCTCGCTGGCCAAGGCGGCCAGCCGGCTCGGCATTCAATTGCCGGATCGGGAACTGGCCTGCGCCCCGATCAATTCGCCCGAGGGCCAGGACTACCTGGGCGCGATGAACGCGGCGATCAACGTCGCCCTGGCCAACCGCCAGATCCTGGCCCACCTCACCCGCGAAGTGTTCGCTGGTGTCATCCCCGGCAGCCATCTGGCCACGCTCTATGACGTCTCACACAACACCTGCAAGCTGGAGCAGCACCAGGTAGAGGGCCACGAACGCCTACTCTATGTCCACCGCAAGGGGGCGACCCGTGCCTTCGGTCCCAAGCACCCGGCGCTGCCGGTGGAATATCAGGCAGTGGGCCAGCCGGTGATCATCGGCGGCAGCATGGGCACCGGCTCCTATGTGCTGGCCGGCACCGCCGAGGGCGAGCGCCGCGCCTGGTCCTCGGCCAGCCACGGCGCCGGCCGGGCCATGAGCCGCAATGCAGCCCTGAAGAAATGGCACGGTCGGGAGTTGATCGACCAGCTCAAGGGCCAGGGCATCCTGATCCGCACCAAATCCCTGCGCGGCGCGGCGGAAGAGGCGCCCGGTGCCTACAAGGATGTCGACCTGGTGGCCGAGGCGACGGAAAAGGCTGGCTTGGCGCGGCGTGTGGCCTTCCTCAAACCCAAAGTCTGCATCAAAGGCTGATCCTATTCTTGGCATGTTTTGACTTCGTGTTTATACGGAGGCGGGCTAAGTATTCAAAGCAATTTTTAATTAATATCCAACGGCAGATAGTGGCTGCAAGGACGCCGTTGTCCTGCCTGATGGTAGGCGAGTTGATGGGTGTGCCGACTGCCATCTGCCAAAAGCAACCTCTTTTCAGACTGGAGCGAGATGATGCAAACCAAAATCTTGAATTTGAAAACACTGATGTTCGGCCTGGTGGTATCCGTGGCATTTGCCTTGCCGACGACGAAGGCCCGCGCCTCGGAAACCCCGGCCTCTTTGGACGGGACGACCGTGGTGACGGCCGAGAAGGCCAAGGAGCTGCATGATAAGGGTGTGCCGATGGTGGATTCTCGGGTGGCCAACGAGTATGCCGAGGCGCACATCAAGGGGGCGATCAACGTGCCTTACAAGGAGAAGAGCGCCAAGGCAGTGGATTTCGATGCCGGCCAAGACAGCTTCGACTTGAGCAAACTGCCGGCCGACAAGAACGCCCCGGTTTTGGTTTATTGCAACTCCGGCGAGTGCTGGAAGAGCTATAAGGCCGGCAAAGCCATGGTTAAGGCAGGTTACAAGAAGGTATATTGGTTCCGCGGCGGTTTCCCCGAGTGGAAGGCCAAGGGCTACCCGATCGAGTAAGCGCTTTAGCGACACGGCTTACTGTGCCGGCGTTTGCCAAGGCGGGCGCCGGCATGTTGTGTCCGAGTATCCGAAAACAAAACAAGTCATAGATGCGAGGAGAAAGCATGAAGATGCTCCACACCATGTCGATTCGGGCCAAATTGCTGAGCAATGCGGCGGTGGCTGTGGTGATTATTCTAGGGCTGGCGCTGTTGAGTGTCGTCTCCAGCCAGCACAGCATTTCCGCGCTTGCATCCGTTTATGAAAATCAGGTGATTCCGACATCCTCCCTGCAAGCCATAGACTCCCGGCTCAAAGAGGTGCGTTTCCGTATGGCGGGGGTGATGCTCGATCAGATGCCGGCGGTCGGCTCCATGAACCACGCCAAGGAGGTCAAGGCCGAGTTGCCCAAGCTCTGGGCTGAGTTTCGTGAGCAGACCAGGGACAACCACTTCAACTCGGACGGCCAGGAGTTGATCGGCAAGATCGACAAAAAGATCGCCAGCCTTAATCCGTTTATCGATCAATTGATCGTCGCCTATTCCACTGAAAACAAGGCCAAGCTCGGCAGCATGCTGGAAGACGATTGGCCGGTCGTGCAGAGCAGCGTGCTCAAGCCTCTATCGCAGTTGCTGCCGATTCAGGAGGCGGCGGCCAAGGCGACTTATGAGGGCAGTGTGTCCTCTGCCAGGCGGATGCTGATGATTCAGGGCGTCATGATGCTGGTCGGCCTGGCGATATTGATCGGCATTACTTGGCAGTTGACGCGCATGATCCACCGCAATATCGCACATCTGAATGGTGTGCTCGATAAGGTGGCGGCAGGTGACCTGACTGTGCGAGCGAATTTGGCGCAGCGGGATGAACTGGGGCAGATGGCGGACTCGTTGAACCGCACCGTCGGCCAATTGCGCCAGATAGTCGGCGGCGTGAAACAGGCCGCGGATTCTGTGGCCGACGCATCCAGTCGCTTGACGACCGAGGCGGATTTGGTGATGAGCCGAGCACAGAAGCAGACCGACGGCGTCATGGAAATCAGCGCCGCGATGGAGCAAAGCAGCGTGTCGGTGACCGAGGTCGCCCAAAATGCCGAGGGGGTCGAGAGGTCGGCCTTGGATACCCAAGCCATGGCCCATGAAGGCCATGACAATATGACCAAGAGTATCGATGCCACGCAGCGTATCGAGCAGGCCGTACGCTCGTCGAGCAGCACGATTGCCGGGCTTTCCGAATCGATCGACCGCGTGGGCGAGATCACGCAAGTCATTAAAGACATTGCCGACCAGACCAATCTGCTTGCGCTGAATGCCGCGATCGAGGCGGCCCGGGCCGGTGAACAAGGTCGAGGCTTTGCGGTTGTGGCCGACGAGGTGCGCAAGTTGGCCGAGCGGACGGCCTCGAGCACAGCCGATATCGCCCATACCGTGGATACGATCAAAGGCGCATCGAGCGCCGCTGTCGATGCCATCGAGCATATCGAGCAAGAAGTGGAAGCCGGCGCCAATTTCAACCGGATGACGGGCGAAAGCCTGGATCAGATCGTCGCGGCAGCGGAGCGGGTATCCCACTCGTCACATCAGATTGCGACCGCGGTCAAGGAACAATCCCTCGCCAGTGAGGAAATTGCCCGCAATATGGAGCGCATTAGCAGTATCACCGAGGAGAACAGCTTCTCGATCCAGGAAGTGGATGCCGCGGCTAAGCAACTTTCCAGTACGGCCGGCGAATTGCAGCATTTGGTGGGCCAATTCCGCGTAAGCTGAAAAGCGGTCTGTCGCAGTGGTTTCTAGGCCTCTGCCCTTGACAAAGGGCTGGGGCATGGTGGTAAATGAACGCATGCGGGCCAGCCCCGCAAACCTAACCAGGGCAAACCCGTCGAAAGGCGGGGACGCAAAGTTTCCGGTCTAAGGGGGTAACCCTATGACAGCGGGGCCGCTAGGTGCGCAGCGCTCGATGCTGCACGTCTTCTGCTCGCTAGGCCCTCGGCCTAGACCCGTTCCTGCGTCTGCCCTAATCGTGACGACGACGTCATCGTGACCGATAGGCCGCCATCGGCTGCCCAGAGGTCGGGAGAGAGGGCATGCAGGATTCAACCAGCGTATCGAAACAGGCCGATTCAGCATCGGTTGGCGATTTTCTTGCCGAGTGCCGAGAGTTTGCGCTGGCATGCCTGCCTATCGCCGTTTCCCAGTGCTTGACCGACATCCTTGCCGATTTCTCCAACCAGGCCGGTTTGCTGGACGATGCATCCGAACAGGTGCGGTATGCACTGCGCAATCGCAACGACGATTTGATGGCAAGCTTCCATGAACACTTCGCCGAGCAGATGTCGGGAAAACCTCGTGTAGGTGCGGCGGCAACCAGGCCGCGTTCCGGTTTCAGCCAGGTAGGGCTTATGCTCGAAGACGAGCATCATGACTTTACTGCGCCCGAAGCGATCGCGACGGCCATCGGCACCGCGTGTAGTAGCGAGTTGTATAGCCTGAATCGACGTTTCGAATACAAGTTGGCGGTGGCGTCGCACCGGGAGCTGCCTTTCGGTCCGCGCCAGATAGGGCAGGCCATGATGGATGCCTTCAAGACTATCGGCATGCCATTGAGCATCCGCCAGCAATTGTTGCCTGGTGTGCTCGAATACCTTCCCGGCAATGTGCGTGGGGTCTATCAGGCGCTCAACCAAGCCATGATCGAACGTGGTGTGCTGCCGCAGATGCGTGGCGGCGCCATCGATAAGACAGACGGCAGTGGGATAGCCGGAGCGTGTTGGGATTGGATTGCGCGTCGAAAGACAACGGCGGCGGGTAGTCATGTCGATGCGCCTAAGCGTCCACTGCTCTGGCATTTGGATGCCTTGCTGACCGACGGTGACCGGAACAGCTACGGTCTAGAGATCGGCGCCTGGTTGAATGCAGGCGCGAATCTGGCGCGTGAGGTCGAACGGCGGATGCAGTCTGTTCTAGGCGCAAGCGATAAGGTATTGCTCAATTGGGTGGCGGTATTGTTCGACGGGGTGTTCATCCGTACCGACCTGGATTCGGCATATCGCAAAATCTTCAGCCATTTGCAATGGCCGTTGCTCAAAGCAGTGCTGCACGACAAGGAAGGCTTGATCGACGATTTGGCACACCCGGCCCAACGCCTGTTTGGTGCCTGGGTGCTCGCTGCCGTTATGCCCAATGCCAAGGACGAATACAGCGCGGCGAGGTTGGCGCGAATGCAGTCGTTGGTCGACGATCTTAGCGGCTCACTGCGACCGGATTTCTTGACCGCCTGGCAACGGTGGTGTGCCAGCGACACCGACGTTCGGCCGCAATCCGTCGATACCGAGGATTGGGGGCGCCATGCCGAACCGATCCGCATGGCTGTGTCTATGCGGCGCATCCCTCGGGCCATGGAGTCCTTTTTGGTCGAGCATAGACTGTCGGTCTTGCGCGGCATCGGCTCGCGCCATGGCGAGGGTGGCGTGGAATGGCAGGCGGCCGTCGACGCCCTGGACGACTTGCTGGCCACGCTGGATTTAGCCAATTGGCGTCGAGATCGAAGCGGTTTGTCGGTATCGCTGGCCGGTACGCTTGAACGCCTGCGCGATAGCATGGAAATGGCGGGAATCGCTGGCGAGGCCAGTGACCGCTTCTTCGGCATGCTGGTCAAATACCACGCCATTCTGATGAAGGCAGCGCAAGGGCGGTCAATAAGCCCGGTTAAATGATTCGAGGACATCATGGTTGAACATCATCTACGCCTAGTGAAGAACGATGCCATCCCTATGAGTGCCGAGGGTAGACCGGCCCAACCTGAAACGGGGCCGATGCGGTTTCTGATTCGCCAGCCGATCTTAGGTGCGAATCAGCGGCTGGCCGGCTACGAGCTCAAGTTGCGGGACAGCGTGCCAGTGCCGGTGGTGTCAGGGGCGACAAGCCTGCAACAGATGCGCGACGAGATGTTGCTGACTTGTGCGCTCAACAGCGACTTGCAGCAGGTGGCCAGTGACAAGCTGTTGTTGCTTCTGTCATTGGTGCCCGAGACCTTGCACAGCCCGTTTATGGAGTTTTTGCCCAAGGCCAATGTCGTCGTATCCCCTGCCGGGCTACAGTCGCCGAACGATGAAATGAAAGTCAGGTTGGGCGAGCTTGGGCGAATGGGCGTTCGTCTGGCGCTTGACGACCACGATGAAGGGATCGCGCTTAAGCTGCCGCCGGCGTTATGCCGTTATGTTCGTATCGATAGCCGAAAGCACGATACGCTGAGCCTGGCGCGGCATGTCGACAAGATGCGGGCGATGTATCCATTGGCAAAGCTGATGGCGACGCACGTGGATACCGATGAAATGCACGAATGCTGCAGCCGCCTCGGCTTCGATTTTTTTCAGGGGGGCTTCTTTACCGAGGTGCGTCCCAGTACCGAGTCCAAGCTCGACGGCAATCGCCTGCGCATCATGGAACTGCTCAATTTGGTGATCAGTCACGCCGAGGTCGGCGAGATCGAGGAGAAGTTCAAGACCGATGCGGCGTTGAGCTATCGTTTGTTGCGCTACATCAACTCGCCAGCCTTGCTGCTGCAGCACCCTATCCAGTCTATTTCGCATGCGGTGATGTTCTTGGGGCACGATCAGCTCTATCGTTGGCTTGCCCTCTTGCTGTTTTCCGGCGATCAGCCGGCGGATCCGAGAACGCAGTCCCTATTGAGAAATGCCTTGGTCCGGGCGCGCTTCACCGAAAATCTCGGGCAGTGCCGGATTGCGCCGCCCAGACGTGGCGGCCTGTTCATCGTCGGCCTGTTGTCCATGCTGGATGCGCTACTCAATATGCCCATGGCGGAAGCGATTGCCGGGCTTAAGTTGCCCGAGGAAATTGTTTTCGCCTTGCTCAAGCGGGCAGGGCCGTTGGCGCCCTACCTGGAACTGGCTATCGCCTGCGAGAATTTCGATCAGGACACCATCAATCGCTGTTCCGCCGAAAACGGGTTTGGGCCGGATGAGGTGAATTTCGCGCATGTCGACGCCTTGATCTGGTCGGAGCGATTGCTGCAGCAATAACGCTGCGCTTCGCTGCCTTGAGCGGCGCGAGCGGCAAATTGTCCTGTCGTCGGTACATGCCATTGTGTCGACTGCCGTTCTTGCGCGTCTTTATCGTACCGCTTCAATTCACAGCAGAAGCCATGCCCCTATCAACCCTATGCAAGTCATAGTCATACCTGGGAGGACTGTACGAACCAATTGCCCCCCGCTCAGGAAGCTGGCCAGTGCGCTTTTGAACGCGATATTCGACAGCAGTGCCAGTAGGATCACCGTGACGGCCTGATCGGCCTGGATGGTGCCGAGGCCAAGCAGGCGCAGACCGGACAGCGTGATCGCATCGACATCGGTCAGACCGGAAACGATCGCTACGCCGTAAAGCCCCTGTTTGCCAGCCAAGTCGGAGAGCCATGCCGCAACCAACAAAATGATCGCGTATAAGCCGCCAAAGGCGAGCGCCGTGCGGATCTCCGTCGGGTTATGGACTTGCAATGTCGGTGGCCTTGGTTTTTCCTCGAGCCTGCGCCAGAGCAGGAGGATGCCGATCAATCCGGCCGCGCTGCCACCGGCCAGGACGATGGCCAGGCGCGGCAGCAAGGTGGGCATTACCACCGCGACCACGATAGTCAGCCTGATCAGTACCATCCAGTTGGCTAGCAGGATGACAACGGCGGCGATGCCGGCAACGCCAGGGTTGTTGCGGCTATTGCGGGAGAAAGTCAACGTGGTGGCGGTGCTGGAAACCGCACCGCCCAGCAGGCCAGTCAGCAGTGTGCCGTTGCGCTCGCCGGCAATGCGCAAGGCCGCGTAGCCGGCGAGCGAAATGCCCGAGATCAAGACGACCATCCACCAGATCTGCGACGGGTTCAGCACGCCATAGGGGCCGTAGCCCTCGTTGGGTAGCACGGGCAGGATGACCAGGGACAGCACGGCGAACTGGAGGATGGAGACCAGGTCGGTGCGGGTCAGGCGCTGGCTGACGCCGCGCAATTCGGTCTTGAAATAGAGCAACACCGTACTCAAGATGGCCAGCGAAACGGCCAATTCGATATAGCCGTACCAGACCAAGGCACCCAGGCTGTAGCAGACCACGATGGCGGCGATAGTGGTGGTGCCTGGATCGCCTTTTTCCGGCATGCGGTGGTAGGCGGCCACCATCATGCCGCCTAGGATCAGCAGGCCGGCGGCGAGCAGCCAGGGCGAGCCGGTCTTTTCCGCCAGCAGTGCGCCCAGGGTGCCGGCCAACGCCACCAGGGAGAACGTGCGCAGTCCGGCTTTGGCGGCAGGCGAGCGTTCGCGCTCCAAGCCGATGAGCAGCCCAATCGCCAAGCTGACCATGAAGGCCGACCACGGCCACAGTGGATGGATGATGTCGTTCATGCCGGCGCCCAGTGCTCCAGGGTGAGTTGCAAATTGCGGTTGCCGTTGTACTCGTTGACCTCAAGCCGATAGACGGCCTGGATGCGATCCGGCAAGGGGCTGTCGTGGTTGAACAGCATGGCTTCCGCTTCGATGTTGCCGCCGAGCTTTAACTTTAGGTGTTTTTCGCCGACCAGTCGCTGCGACAAGACCGAAAACTCAGCATGGAAGCTGGGTTGTGGGAAGCCCTGGCCCCAGACCCCGTGCTGGATGGCTTGGGCGTTGGCGAGGGTGAAGTCCTCGCGTGCCAAGGCGCCGTCGGTTTCGATGATGCGCTCCAGGTCGGCGGGTGACAACAGTTCTCTCGCTACGGCCTCGAAGCCATCGGCAAAGCCTGCGAAATCGGCAGCGCGCAGCGTCAGCCCGGCTGCCGCCGCATGCCCGCCGAATTTCAGGATCAGTCCGGGCTGGCGCTTGTCGACCAGATCGAGCGCATCGCGTAGGTGCAGGCCCGCGATGGAACGGCCCGAGCCCTTGAGCAGACCGTCGCCGCCGTCGGCGAATACGAGGGTCGGCCGATGATGGCGTTCCTTCAAGCGCGATGCGAGCAGGCCGATCACGCCCTGGTGCCAGCCCGGGTCATAGAGGCATAGGCTGGCGCCATCTGCGACGGCGATGCCATCGAGCAAGGCCAAGGCCTGTTCCTGCATCTCGGCTTCGATCTCGCGTCGCTCACGATTGAGCCGGTCCAATTCGCCGGCCAGCTTTTGGGCGGCCGAGGCCGTCGGCGCGAGCAGGCATTCGATGCCCAGGCTCATATCGGTCAGGCGGCCGGCCGCGTTCAGGCGCGGCCCGAGCGAGAAACCGAGGTCGTAGACCGAAGCCCGCTCGGCCCGGCGGCCTGCGGCCTGGAACAGGGCGGCGATACCGGGTCGCATGAGCCCTTTGCGCATGCGTGCGAGGCCTTGCGCAACCAGGAGGCGGTTGTTGGCGTCGAGCCGCACGACGTCGGCCACGGTGCCGAGAGCGACCAAGTCGAGCAGTTCGGCGAGGTTGGGTTCGGGCTGGCTGGCGAAGTTTCCGCGTCGGCGCAGCTCGGCGCGCAAGGCCATCAGCAAATAGAACATCACGCCGACACCGGCCAGGTGCTTGCTCGGGAAGGCGCAATCGGGCTGATTCGGGTTGACGATCAGCGCATCGGGCAGGCTGTCGCCGGGCAGGTGGTGATCGGTGACGATAACCTCCAGCCCCAGACTTTTGGCTTCGTCGATGCCGGCATGGGCTGCGATGCCGTTGTCTACGGTGAGGATCAGCTTGGGTCGGCGCTCGACGGCCAGGCGGACGATCTCGGGCGACAGGCCATAGCCATAGTCGAAGCGGTTGGGTACCAGATAGTCGACCTCGGCCCCGAGGCTACGCAGGCCGGCCACGGCCACCGCGCAGGCCGTGGCGCCATCGGCGTCGTAATCGGCGACGACCAGCAGTTTTTCCTGACGATGAATGGCATCGGCCAGCCGGGCGGCGGCGGCATCGGCATTGTGCAGCCGCTCATGCGGTTCCAATTCGGCCAGCCGCTGGCGAACCTCATTGGCGCTTCGCACGCCGCGTGCCGCATTGAGCCGGGCGATGAGATAAGGCTGGCCGGCTGCAGCCAAATCCTGCGCGACGCGCGCAGAATAAGGGCGATCGACGATTTTGAGCATAGGGGGAGACTACCTTGGGGCCGGCGGCGTGCCAAGCCGGGTTTTGTAAGGTTTACAAAGCGCTAACGAAGTGCACAAAGCTTGAAACTAGGAGTATTGTACTAAGACCCGGATGGGGATTCGAAAGGGATAGCGGACACAGCTAACTACAACCTATTTTAAAAGCTTGGCGCCGGTGCGATAACCGGTAGCGAAGCATCGAGTGAGAGGGGGCTTTTTTGTCAAACCCTAGGAGGAATGGAGATGGAAAGTAACTTTAGTCGACGCAGTTTTTTGAAAATCGGCGGAGCTTCAGTCGCAACCGTAGCCACTGCCGGCGTTGCCGGATCGATGCTGAGTGAAACGGCCGCCGCTGCCGCGCCTCATGCCATGGGCCGCACGGCCACCGAGGCAGTCTTGCCCAAGGCCAAAGGCCAGCGGGTGGTCGTGGTCGGCGGCGGCTGGTCGGGCTTGTCGGTCGCCAAGTATGTCAAGAAAGAGGCACCGGAACTCGATGTGGTGTTGATCGAGAAGAACAATAGCTTCATGTCCTGCCCGATGAGCAATCTGTGGCTGGCGGGTTTGGTGGACTTGGAGTTCCTGAGCCACAGCTATCTCGACGCGGCAAAAAATAATAACTACCTCTTCTTCAACGCTACGGTGGTCGATGTGGATCGCACAAAGCGCCAGGTCTATACCGACCAGGGCTATGTCAAATACGACTACTTGGTGTTGTCGCCCGGTATCGACTACAACTACGAGGCAATCGGGGTGTCCGATCCAGCCGATCAGTTCCGGTTGCGCACCCAATACCCGGCCGGCTTCATGCCGGGCTCCGAGCATCTTTCGATCAAGCGCAAGCTCGAGGAGTTCGAGGGCGGTACCTTCTTGCTCACGGTGCCGGCCGGCAATTACCGCTGCCTGCCCGGGCCGTACGAGCGCGCCTGTCTGATGGCCCATTATTTCAAGAAGAACAAGATCAAGGGCGAAGTATTGCTGCTCGATGCCAACGCCAATATCACCATCAAGGCCGAAGGCTTCCAGGCCGCCTTCGACGATCTCTACAAGGGTGTGCTGCGACGTGTTGCATCTGCCGAGATCAAGGGGGTGGACTTGGCAGCGAAGACGGTGAAGACCGAGTTCGATACCTATAACTTCACCGATGCAGCCATCTATCCCCGAGTCCGCGGTTCTCGTTTGCTGGAAACCTTGGGCTTGGTCGCTAAAAATACGCAGATGGAGGCGAACATCGATGTGTTGAAGTATCACGTCAAGGGCGACGAGCGCGTGTTCGTGGCTGGGGATTCGCGTCCCATGCCATTCTCCAAGAGCGGTAACACCTCCAACTCGGAAGGGCGCTTCCTCGGCAAGCTGATCGCTGCAAAATCCAGGGGTAAAGATCTGCCTTGGGAAAGCCCGCGCACCATCTGTTATTCGATGGTCAATGGCGCCCCGGAAGAGGCGATCAAGGTCGATGCCTTCTATAAATACGATCCAGCCAAGGGCTTCAGTTTCGACCGTGCCAAGGTCGATAACACGCGAACCAAGGACCTTGGTATCGCGGCCAAGGATTGGGCCAAGGGCATGTATCGGGATATGTTCTCCTGATCTCCGCCCCTGCCGGGTAGTCCCCGGCAGGGGTCAGCGTTGGTGTGGTGATCCAGTGTTTGTGGCTTAGAGGAAAACTTCACGAGGAGATGCGATGAAACGCAGGGGATTTATCAAACTATGCAGCACGGCAGCGGTCACAGCGGCGCTGTCTCCATCTATGCTGGGCACAGCCCTGGCGGCCGAGCCCGTTTTATACAAGAGAGCCAAGCTCATGGATCGGCAAGGCAAGCCGATCAAGGCGAGCCAATTGGCCGTCGGCGAGGAATACGTATTCCACTATCCATACAACAGTACGCCGGTTCTACTCTTGCATCTGGACAAACCGGCCAACGGCGGTGTCGGCCGCGATGGCGGCCTGGTCGCGTTCTGTGCGGTATGTACGCATCAGATGCAATATCCCAGAAAAGGGGATGCGAACCTGTTCAACTACTATCACAATGAGAAGAGCGGTGCTGCCGAACGCTCGGGTGTGATCGTTTGCTGTGCCCACAACAGCGTATTTGACCCCGCTCAAGGGGCGAAGGTGCTGGGTGGCCAGGCAACGCATCCGCTCACAGCCATCGCCTTGGAATACGATGCCGCTACGGACGAGGTTTATGCCGTGGGTACGCGTGGCCAGGAAATCTATGAGGACTTTTTCAAGGCATACAAGCAGGTGCTCAACGAAGATTATGGCCGGGGCCAATATAAGACCTTAATCGAAGGCCAGGCCCCTGTTTCTTTACTGAAAGAGTTCGTGTCCATGCAGGTTCGTTGTTGAGGATGACGGTGTTCACGGGGGTCGGAGGTGCCGCGATTTTTTCTTCAAGTCATTGCTGACTCCCGATTCCGGCCCGGGCTGGATGTCGCGTTCGTGGCATCGATCATGCGCCCGGATATGTAAAGCCGATTAAGCCAGGATATGCCTCATTTCCTGCCGGTTTCCCGCGTTGCCCGCCTGATTGGCGTGCCTCGCGCCGTCTTGCAAAATATGATCAAAGAAGGTGCGCTCGATACCTTCGACGGCATGATCGAGTTGGACGAGTTGCTGAGCAAATTCCCGGATGTGCACTGGCAGGATGAAGGGGAGCTCGAACATGTCAATGCGATCAAGGAGCGGGCCTTCGGCAAGCGTATCTTCGAGCGCGCCTTGCCCGACAAGGAAGTATTGGCCGAGCGTTTGTACGAATTGGGCAAAGAGTTCGCCTCGGCCAAGTCCCTGCTGCGGCACTACGACCAAGTGCTCGATTGGTTAAGCCGGCAACTGGACGATCTGGCCGATACCGGCGACACGGGCGCCTCGGCCCTGCAATCCCTCAAACAGCGCTTGCGTCGCCAACTCGAAGCGCTACCGCAAGAGGCCGACCGTGGCCGTGCCTTACTCGCCCAGGAGAGCGTGATGCGAATGATGTCTGCGCACGTGGCCGTGCAGCCATCCGGCCACGAGTTTTTCGTGGAGGGTAACGACACCCTGCTGGAGGCGGCTTTGCGTGCCGGCATTCCGCTCGATTATGGCTGCAGCAATGGCAACTGCGGCGAATGCAAGGCCAAGCTGGTGTCGGGCCAGGTCAAGAAGGCACGGCCGTATGACTTCGTGCTGAAGGAGCCGGAGAAGGCCAACGGTACCATCCTGCTGTGTTCTTATACGGCGGTGACCGACTTGGTCATCGAGGCCCATGTGGCCGGGGCCGAGGATATCCCGCGACAGACCTTACAAACCCGTGTGCGCAGTATGGAACCGCTGACGGAAGGCCTGCTTGCCCTGCATCTCTTTACGCCGCGCAGCCAGCGTTTGCGTTTCCTGGCGGGGCAGCGGGTCAAATTGAGTGTCGGCGACGTCGCAGGCGACTACTATGTCGCGAGCTGTCCGTGCGAGGAACGCCATATCGAGGTGCACGTACGGGCCGCTGCCCAGGCTTTTGCCCACAAGGCCTTTGGCGAGCTGCATAAGGAAGATGCCGTGACCTTGACCGGGCCTGAAGGCAACTTTGTCATAAAGCTCGATTCGCGCCGACCGGTGCTATTCTTGGCCTGGGACGAGGGGTTTGCCCCGATCAAGAGCCTGGTCCAGCACGTCATGTCGCTGGAAATGGCCGATAGCATGGCCTTATATTGGGTGAGCGACCGTTTGCCGCATTACCAGGAGAATCTTTGTCGATCTTGGTCCGATGCCCTGGATAACTTCCGCTACCAGCCCCTGTTTGCCCAGAACGGCATGGATGCGGTGATCCAGGCGATATTCTTCGGCCATGCCGACCTTGGCCATTGCGACATCTATGCCGCCGGCCCAGCCGGATTCCTCGATGCGGCCAAGGCTGCGGCCATGAGCCGGGGTTTGTCCTTGCTCGGTTTCCATTCGGAGAAGGTAGAATAGGGCTATGACAGCAAAAGTAATCGCCGTAGTGAATCAAAAGGGCGGGGCCGGCAAGACCACGCTTACCATGCTTTTGGCCGGCAGCCTGGGCAGTGCCGGGTATCGCGTCCTGGTGGCCGACGCCGATCCGCAGAATACCGCCTTGCGCTGGGCCAGCGCCGGCGATGCCTTCCCGGCCGACGTCGAAGACCTGTCCGGCGAAGAGGGCAAGCTGCACAAGCACTTGCGCAAGCGCGAGGATGAATACGATTACATCGTGATCGACAGCCCGCCGGCGGCCACCGCACCGGTGACCGAAAGCGCCTTGAAGCTGGCCCATGTCGCCTTGGTGCCGGTCATCCCCTCGCCGCTCGACCTATGGGCCTCGGAAATGATCCGCGACGCGATCCAGATTGCCCGCGAGAAAAACCCCAAGCTCGAAGCGCGCCTGGTCATGAACCAATTGCAGCCGAACACCTTGATCTCGCGCGAGGTGATCGGCCTGTTGCCGAACTTCGGCATTCCCTTGCTTTCCGCTACCTTGCGTCAGCGCACGGTCTACAAGGAGTGCGCGGCCGAGGGCCACAGCATCGAGGGACTGGGTAGCCGGGCGCAAATGGCAGCGAAAGAGGTGGATTTTCTCAAACGCCGCGTATTGGCCCTGCTGCGCAAGGTCGAGGCCAGCTGATTCCTAGGCATCGGGGTCTTCGCCCCGACCTGTTTTCCGCATGACAGCACATTCCCTGACGTGGCTGGACTTATTGCGCCACGGCGAGCCTGTCGGTGGCCGCAAATATCGCGGCCAGACCGACGATCCGCTATCCGAAAAAGGCTGGACCGAGATGCGGGCGGCTGTGGCGGGCGAGCGGCCATGGACGGCCATCGTCAGTTCGCCGCTCGCCCGTTGCATCGAGTTCGCCGAATGGCTGGCGCAAGAAACCGACTTGCCGCTGGCGGTGGATGCGCGCTTGAAAGAAGTGGGCTTCGGCAGTTGGGAAGGCAAACGGGGCGAAGAATTGACCGCCCAAGATCCCGATCTGCTGTTCCGGTTCAAGCATGACCCGATCGAGCAGCGGCCGGAAGGCGCCGAACCCTTGGATGCCTTCTATCACAGGGTAGCGGCGGCCTTGACCGACATTCATGTACGCCATGCCGGCGGCCATCCCCTGGTCGTGGCCCATGCCGGTGTGATCCGGATGGCAGTATGCCGGACGCTGGGTATGTCCCCTGCGCACGCCTACCGGATCAATATCGCCAGCGCGGCGCTGACGCGCATCAAAATCGAACAGCGTGCTGGCCGTACCTTGGAAAGCTTGGTGTTTCTCGATCGGCGGCCCTGAGCGGTGTGCGTGGCGCGATCCCGCTGGGATTACCCGACGCGGCCGTGGTGACAGGCGACGAACCTGTTCAGGCGCATTTGTCTTCCAGGCATTGCAGGTAGAGGGCCTTATCCAATTCGCCATGCTGGCGTTGTGCTTGCCAGATCACCTCGGCGAGGCAATCCATGATCGCATGCTGCGCGGCGTGGGGGTCTTGGCTACGCGCAAGCAGTTTGTCGTAGGCCGACTTGATGCCGGGCGGCTGGTCGATGGACAACTGCTCGGAGATCGCCAGGTGCAAGGCCAAATGCAGGAACGGGTTGGTCTCGCCCATTTCCGGCAACCAGTCGCGTTCGAGCCCGGCGTCACCCTCGCACAATAGGGCGTGGTATTCGGGGTGGTGGAGGATATGCCCGGCCGCCATTGCCTCGAGCTCGCTCAAGATGGATTTTTCGCGCTGCTTGCGCCAAGCCTCGATGAAAAAACGGCGGGTCTGTTCGCGGCTAGGGTTGAACATGGTTAGGGTTGCCTCATAAATAGCCTAATCCGAGTACCGCACTGTATTGCAGTAGCCGGTTCGTGCCGTCGAGCGGGGCGATCTCGCCATTACCGTAAAAACCGATCAAGGGCAGCTCGGGGTAATGCTCCAGGATCGATGCGATGTCGCGATCCTCGCCGCCATAGAAACTGGGGCCGCGGCCAAGGCATGGGAAGAATAGGCCGAAGGCCGGTGCGTCCAAGGTATCGCTGCCGACCTTGTCCAACATGATGCGCATGTCCTGCTCGGCCGCTTGCGGCTGGCGGACGGCCCAAAATAGCAGATCGCCGGGCGCGAGCGGCGCCGGCACGGTCACCGAGCCGGTATCGGCACTGGCCGAAATGATCGGCATCATTTGATAACGGCCTTCCTCCAGCGCATGGGCGGGATCGCCGTGAGTGACCCCGGCCATGAACAGATGCAGCGGCATGCGGTCCATTTCCCGATTGATCTGTGGTAAGGCACTTGCCAGGCTACCGAGGGCGAGGTGGCCGCCGACCGCCAAGACATCGTTGCCATCGACCTCGGTGACGACCTGCGGCTGCGACAAGGGGCGGGCCCCTTGCGATAGGCCGATGCGCAGGCGCGCACCGTCGAAGGCGAGGTCGCAATGGCCTTCGTTCTGCACGCGGCCACCGCTCCAGACCTTGAACGGCCCTTGGCCATCGCTATCGCTGGCGATGGCGCCGAAACGCGGCGATTCGCATTGCAGCCAAGCCAAATCCAAACCGTTCGGTGCGGCGAGGGAGAAGATGGGGGAGTCCGCTGCGCGCGCGCGCCGTAGTTGAACGCTATCGCCGAATACCATGGCGGCCGCGGCGGGGCCGCCTAAGCAAGCATCTTGCTCGGTGAACAGACCGGCGCCGATGCTGCCGTCGATTTGCAGGCAGCCGGCAGTGCGGGCGGCTTCATGCAGGGCCGGTTGCGGATCGTGTGCGAAATGCGGACTCAAAAACAGCAAGACGGCATTGGCATAATCGAGTCCGGCCCGGTCGAGCGCGCCCTGCACGGCCGCACGCACGAGATCGGTCTTGGCACTGCGGCTATGCGCCAAGGCGGTAGCGATGCTCATATCGCCCCCTCGGTTTTGTTCTTGCGTGGTTTGCCGGTGCCGGCTTTTGTCGGTATGGCACGGGCTGTGCGTGGGCGAGCCGTATTGGCGGACGCGCCGTTTTTATCGGCAGGAGCAAGCTTCCGATCGCATAGGTCGCGAATCAGGCAATTCGGGCAATCCGGGTTACGGGCCTTGCACACATAACGGCCATGCAAGATCAACCAATGGTGGGCGTCGTGCTTGAATTCGTCGGGGGTGGTCTTGAGCAGCTTCTGTTCGACTTCGAGTACGGTCTTGCCGGGGGCCAGGCCAGTACGGTTGGCGACACGAAAGATATGGGTGTCCACCGCGATGGTCGGTTGGCCGAAGGCGGTGTTGAGCACGACATTGGCGGTCTTGCGGCCGACGCCGGGTAGGGCTTCCAGCGCCTCGCGTTCGGCCGGCACCTCGCCGCCGTGCTTTTCCAGCAAGAGCCGGCACAGGGCGATGATGTTCTTCGCCTTGGTCTGATACAGGCCGATGCGGCGAATGTGTTCTTTCAGGTCGGCTTCGCCGAGATCGAGTAGTTTCTTCGGGGTGTCGGCGACCTTGTACAAAGTCGCCGTGGCTTTATTGACGCTGACGTCGGTGGCCTGGGCCGAGAGGACGACGGCGATCAGCAATTCGAAGGGCGTGCGATAGACCAGCTCCGTGGTCGGTTTGGGGTTGGCCGCACGCAGCCGCTCGAAGATGGCGCGGCGCTTGGTGGCATTCATGCCGGTTGCTGACCGCGTTCCTTCTTGCGCAGGTCGATCCAATTGCGCAGGGCGATGAGCAGGCCCAGGCCGATGAAGGCGCCGGGCGGCAGGATCGCGAGCAAAAAGCCATCGTAGCCGGGCGCGAGTTTGATCGTCCATGCCGCCGCTTGCGGCCCGAGGGCGAGATCGAGGCCGGATAGCAGCGTCCCTTTGCCGAAGGCCTCGCGTAGCATGCCGAGCGCGACCAGCACCAAGGTCAGGCCCAGGCCCATGAAGGTGCCATCCAATACCGAATGCCAAGTGGAGCGCTTGGAAGCGAAGGCCTCCACCCGGGCCAGCACGATGCAGTTGGTCACGATCAGCGGGATGAAAATGCCGAGCACGAGGTAAAGCGACAGCAGGTAGGCATGCATCAGCAGGTCGACGATCGTGACCAATGCGGCGACGATGAGGATGAAGACCGGGATGCGGATCGCATGCGGGATCAGATTGCGTACCAGCGCGACTGCGCCGTTGGACATGGCCATGACAGCAGTCGTGGCCAGCCCGAGCGATAGCGCATTGACCAGATTGTTACTGATGGCGAGCAAAGGGCACATGCCGAGGATTTGGACGATACCCGGATTCTGCTTCCACAAGCCGTTGATGATAATGTCACGCGTTTGGCTGCTGCCGTCGCCCTGCGGCTTAACCTGGGCATCGCTCAGGTCGGCTTGCGCCGAAACGGGGTTTTCTTGTGCAGACATGGCGTTACTCCTTTGCCTTGGCGAGCAGCTCGGCCTTATGCAGCTCGAAGTATTGCAAGGCCTTGTTTACCGCCTTGACCACCGCGCGTGGCGTGACGGTCGCGCCGGCCAGATAATCGAAATGTCCGCCGTCCTTCCGCACTTTCCACTGCGCTGCCGTCGGGTTGCTTAACGATAGTCCATCGAATTGCCGAATCCACGGATTTTTCTTGATCTCGATATAGTCGCCCAGGCCGGGTGTTTCCTTATGCCGGACTACGCGTACGCCGCCGATGCGGCCATCGGCCAGGATGCCGACCAGTAAGCCGATCTCGCCGGCATAACCGTCCGGTGCCGTCACCTCGAACACCACGCCGCTGGCTTGGCCATTCTTGCGCGCAAGATAGACCTGACTCGCTTTCTTATTGCCCAGCAACGGGTCGGCCGGCAGAGGGGTCGTCTCCTGGGTGAGGTCGTTGTCGAAACTGCCGTCGGGTAGGGTCTGCGCGAGCAGGGCCTGCTGTTTGGCCTGCTCGCTGCGGGCGATCATGTTCAGGGTCAGACTGTAGGTGCCCGCCAGCAGGGTGGTGCCGATGACCGAGAAGGCGAGCAAGGCCAGGCCGTTACTCAAGGCGGTGCGCATCAGGCGCTTCACGGCTTCTCTTCCTTCTTCGTCGTGCCGAACACGCGCGGTTGGGTATAGACATCGATCAGCGGCGCGGCGATGTTCATCAGCAACACCGCAAAGGCCACACCATCGGGGAAATTGCCGAAGCTGCGGATGATCACGGTCAGGAAACCGGCGCCGGCGGCATAGATCAGCTTGCCCTTCGGCGTCGAGGCGGCGGTGACCGGATCGGTCGCGATGAAGAAGGCGCCGAGCATCGCCCCGCCGCTGGCCAGATGGAACAGCGGGCCGACAAAGTGCGCGGGGTCGTGCCATTGCAACAAGGCGGCGGTGACGGCGATGCCGATGATGAAAGCGAGCGGGATGTGCCAGGTGATCAAGCGTCGGCCAAGCAGGTAGAGGCCGCCGAGCAGAAACGTCAGCGCAACGATCTCGCCGCCGCTGCCAGCGATATGGCCATAGATGGGTTGGCTCATGATGTCGGCGAGCGCTGTGCCGGCCCGCAACTGGGTCTTCAGGCTATCCAGGGGCGTGGCCGAGGTGTAGGCATCGGGACTCAACGCGCCTTGGCCGGCGAACACCAGATCGAAGGCGTCGGCCAGGCTGGGGATATGCGCGGCCAGTGCGGCGGGGGCCGCCCATTGCGTCATCTGTACCGGGAAGCTGATGATCAATACGGCATAGCCGACCATGGCCGGGTTGAACAGGTTTTGTCCGAGCCCGCCATAGAGATGCTTGGCGACGATGATCGCGAAAAAGGTGCCGAGCAGATACAGCCACCACGGTGCCAGGGTCGGCATCGACAGGGCCAGCAGCCAGGCGGTGACCAGGGCCGTGTTGTCGCGCAGATAGAAGCCGAGCGGTTGCCCCCGCATCAACAGCGCCAGGGTCTCGAAACCGATGGCGAACAGGCTGCACAGCAGCAGACCGACCAGGATGCCGGGGCCGAATAGCCAGACGTGCGCGGCAATGGCGGGCAGCAGGGCCAGCATGAGCTGGCGCATGATCTGTGGCGTGGAATGGCGGGCGTGCAGCTTATACGGTGAGCCGGTCATGCGCTGTCCTCGTCTTTAGCGTGCGCGGTTTCGCGCAGTTGGGCGCGCCGTGCTTCGATGTCGGCGATCTCTTGCTGGATTTGGGGCGTGAGACCGTCGACGTTTTTCGGCGTGATGCCTTCTTTGGCTTTTTGCGCCCGTTCGATCGCCGCTTGCAAGATAGCCTTCTTGCGCTCGGCCTCGGGGTCGCTGCTGCCGGTCTCGACCGTCTTCAAGCGGTCGACCGCCTTGGCTGCCAGCTTGTCGGCCTTTTCCTGCTTCTCGCGTTCCAACCGGAACTGGTGGAATTCATGCCGCTGGCGTGCTTGTTCCGACGCCTCTTTCTCCCGCTCGCGCGCCCAGATCTCGCCCTTGGCGAAACGGAAGAAATCGACCAAGGGGATGTGGCTCGGGCAGACATAGCTGCAGCAACCGCATTCGATGCAATCGAACAATCGGTAGCTCTGAGCCTTGCCGAAATCTTTCGCCTTGGCATACCAGTACATCTCGAACGGCTGCAGCAAGGCCGGGCAGGCACGAGCGCATTCGCCACAGCGGATGCAGGCCAGCGCCGGCGGCGCGGCAGGAAACAGCTTGCGATTCTTGACGATTACACAGTTGACCGCCTTGGTCAGCGGAGCCGTGTCGTCCCGTAGTTCGAAACCCATCATCGGGCCACCGATCAGCTTGCCCGTGGCCCCAGCCAGCTCGCCACCGGCCTGGCGGATCAGGTCTTCGATCGGTGTGCCGATGCGGACCTCGAAGTTTTGCGGCTCGCTGACATGGCCGGTCACGGTGACCACGCGCGAGAGCATCGGCTCGCCCAGATCAATCGCGCGATGCAGGCTATAGGCCGTGGCGACGTTGAACACCTGCACCCCGGCGTCGGTCGAGCGGCCGCCGGCTGGCATCTCCTTGCCGGTCAGCAAGTAGGCGAGTTGCTTGCCGCCGCCGCTGGGGTAGAGCGTGGGCACGATCGTTACCTCGACCGGCAAGCCGAGTTGTTTGGCCGCCGCCTGCAGTGCGGCGGCGGCCTCGGGTTTGTTGTCTTCGATGCCGACGATAATCGCGTCGGCATGCAATATGGCTTGCATCGCGACAGCACCGCGTAGGATGCCCTCGGCCCGCTCGCGCATCAGACGATCGTCACAGGTAATCCACGGTTCGCACTCGGCGCCGTTCAAGATCAGGGTGGGCACCTTCCGCGTGGCACCGGGGTTGAGTTTGATGTAGGTCGGGAACACCGCACCGCCTAGGCCGGCCAAGCCCAGGTCGCGAATGCGGTTGCGCAGCGCGCTGGGATCGAGATTGCGCCAGTCGAGCGGCTGGAATTCGGTAGCGCGATCCTCGCCGTCGGACTCGATCACGATGCACAGATCGGGTAGGCCGGACGGGTGCGGCACCGGTCGCGGCTCGACCGCCAGTACGCGGCCGGAGGTCGGCGCATGCACCGCAGTGGAGACATAGCCTTCGGCCTGGCCGATCATCTGCCCCTTAAGCACGCTGTCGCCAGCCTTGACCGTAGGCGCGGCCGGGTTGCCGATGTGCTGACGCAGCGGTACGACATAGCACGGCAGCAGCGGCATCGTGGCGATCGGCCGGCCGTTCGATTCGGTTTTGTGTTCCTCGGGGTGGACGCCGCCGTGGAATGGGTGGAGCGTACGCGCGTTCAATGCGGCCTCGCGGGATGCAGGGAGTGAACCGGATAACGCCATTTCCAGGTCGTCACGTCCTCGTGGATCACTTCCATGCGGATGCATTCGACCGGACAGGGCGGGAGGCACAGTTCGCAGCCGGTGCATTGCTCGGCCACGATGACGTGCATCTGCTTGGCGGCGCCGACGATGGCATCGACCGGGCAGGCCTGGATGCACAGGGTGCAGCCGATACATAGATTCTCGTCGATCACCGCCACGCTTTTTGGCTTGTGCTCCAGGCCTTCGCCCAAAGGTTTCGGATCGACGCCGAGCAGTTCGGCCAGGCGCTTGACGCCGTCCTCGCCGCCGGGCGGGCAACGGTTGATGTCGGCCTCGCCCTTGGAGATCGCCTCGGCATACGGTTTGCAGCCGGGGAAACCGCATTGGCCACACTGGGTCTGCGGCAGGATGGCGTCGATCTTTTCCACCAGCGGGTCATCCTCGACCCGATAGCGGATCGAGGCCCAGCCCAGTACGCCGCCGAGTACTAGGCCGCCTAGGGCCATGACCAGGATGGCGCTCAGCATTATTTGATCAGCCCTGCGAAGCCCATGAAGGCCAAGCTCATCAGCCCGGCGGTGACCATCGCAATGCTGGTGCCGCGGAAGGGCAGCGGAATATCGGCAGCCTCCAGGCGCTCGCGCATCGCCGCGAACAGGATCAACACGAGGGTGAAGCCTAGCGCCCCGCCCAGGCCGAACAACAGCGACTCGACGAAGTTGTGGCCTTCTTGCACGGTAAGCAGCGGAATGCCCAGCACCGCACAATTGGTGGTGATCAGCGGCAGATAGATGCCCAGTACCCGGAACAGCACCGGGCTGGTCTTCTTGATGAACATCTCGGTGAAGCCGACGATGGCCGCGATGGTCACGATGAAGGACAGGGTACGCAGGTAGGAAAGGTCGGGGCCGAGCAGATAGGTGTCGATGATATTGCTGGCGCCGGAGGCCAAGGTCAGCACGAAGGCCGTGGCGGCCCCAAGACCCAGCGAGGTCTCCAGTTTCCTGGATACCCCCATGAAGGGGCAGAGTCCGAGGATCTTGCTCATCACGATGTTGTTGACGAACACCGTGCCGATCAGAAGGAGGAAGTAGTCTTGCATATCAGGGCCGCCGCAATCTGCGGATTATCGGTTACCGGCCGAGGGGTGACAACCCTGGAAACAGCGGCGTTATTGGGGTAGGTGGGATTTGCGCCATAGTCGCCGGACCAGCCAGGTATAAACCACCAGATTGATTGCGATAGCGAGTAGACCCAGGCCGATTTGCCCGGGGCGGGTCAACCCCGACGGGTAGATGACGGCAAGCAGATAGTGGCCGATAAAGTCGCCGGTATAGCCGGCCTTACCGGCCAGTTGCCGGAAATGATTCTCCAACGGTGTGAGTGGGCAGACGATGTCGCCGATCTCGACTGCCACGCCCCAGGCGGCGGCGGGTAAATGCAGCCAAGCCAGGCGCGGCCAGCGCGCGATCAGTAGGCCGCCGGCACCGACGAACAGGATGAAGCCGAAGTGAAGGAGTAGGGCGAGATCGGCCAGGGCAGTGTAGAGCATGGCCTGGCCGATTCAAAAGTCTCGATTAATCGAGCAGTTCGTGGGCACCGTCGCAGAAGGGGCCATTGGCCGTGTGCTTGCAGGTGCACAACCAGTAGGTGTCCTTTTTCTCCACCTTAAACATCTGCGGCTGGAAGCTGGTGCCTTCGTGGGCGCCATCGCAGAAGGGCTGGTTTTTCGAACGGCCACAGGTGCACCACCAGTATTCGCCGGGCTCGAGTTCGAGGCCGAGCGGGGTTTTCGAGGCAACGACGGGTTTGTCCATCAAGAGCTCCTTCGGGAAAATGCTTCGTTATCGGATCAACTGGCGCCAATCGGCATGGGCTAGCCCCAGGTCGTCGGCCAGGCCGGCGTGGGCGATCTGGCCGTGGGCGAGGTTGAGGCCATTGGCGAAACCGGCTTCCCGCTCGAAGGCGGCGCGCGGACCATGGCCGGCCAGGCTTAGTAAATAGGGCAGTGTGGCTTCGGACAGTGCCAAGGTGGCGGTGCGGGCCACGGCACCGGGCATATTGGGGACACAGTAGTGCACGACACCTTCTTCGATATAGAACGGCTCGGTGTGGCTGGTCGGACGCGAGGTCTCAGCCGTGCCTCCCTGGTCGATCGACACGTCCACGAGCGCGCTGCCCTTGGCCATGCGGCGCAGCAGGGCGCGATTCAGCAGCCGCGGGGCATGGCGGCCGACCACGTAGGCGGCGCCGATCACCAAATCGGCCTGGTTTACGCTGGCCTCGATGTTGGCCGGCGTCGCGAACAGGGTTTTAAGTCGCCCTTGGTAAAGTTCATCGTAGCGCTTGAGTGTTTCCGAGCTGTGGTCGAGCAGGGTTACCTCGGCACCGATGCCGACTGCGATGCGTGCGGCATTGCCGCCGACGTTGCCGCCGCCGAGGATGACGACGCGTCCCGGCGCTACGCCCGGCACCCCGGAGAGCAGCACGCCGCGGCCGCCGTTTTTCATTTCCAGGGCCTGCATGCCCATTTGGATCGCCAGCCGGCCGGCAATTTGCGACATCGGTGCCAGCAAGGGGGTACCGCCGTGTTCGCCACTCACGGTTTCATAGGCGATGGCGGTCAGCCCGCATTTCAGCAGGGCTTGCGTCAGTTCCGGTGCGGCGGCGAGGTGCAGGTAGCAGAACAGGATGTGGTCCTGGCGCAGCAGCGGCAGTTCGGCGGCCAGTGGTTCCTTGACCTTGTAGATGAGTTCGCTCTCGCGGTAAAGGGTGGCGGCATCGTCGGCGATTGCCGCGCCGGCTGTACGGTAGGCGGTATCGTCGTAACCGATGGCTTGGCCTGCGCCGCTTTCCACCATGACCCGATGGCCGGCTTCAGCCAATGCGGCGATGGCCGCTGGGGGAGCGGCGACGCGATATTCCTGATCTTTGATTTCTTTCGGGATGCCAATGCGCATGATGGCTCTCGTCGGTCGAGCCGACATGTTACCGGTTATCGTGGTCTCGCCCAACCCCGTGTGGGATGGGGGATTGGCGGGCTAGCGGGAAAAGCGGAAGGGGTAAAAAGGCACAGACCCCACCCTGGAGGAGATGCCTAAAGGGGTCTGTGCGGAAAGTGGTATGCCCCGGAATCGGGGCGAAAGTGGCGGTACTTAAGGTTTGACGTAGACGTAGCCGGCCTTGGCTTGCAACTTAGCCAGTTCCGCTACGCCAGACGGCACGATCTTGGCTTCAGGCACCACGGATTTAGGATCGATCTTGCGGCCCTTCAAGGTGTTGTTGCAGACATCGAATTCGACGCCCTGCTCCTTCAGCGCCTGGACCTTCGGCTCATAGGGATTGCCTTGGGCGTCTTGGGCGCCTTCCAGCAGGAAATCGATGCCTTTACCGTGGGTTACCACCACGATATGGGCCTTGGGGCTGGCATTCAAATGATTCTTGATGTTTTGCATGGCGGCGTTGGCATTGGCCGCGTCGTTAACGTGGTAGACGACGTTTTCCGGGGCGTCGGCATTGCCGTCGCCGGCGAAGGCGGGGGTGACCGCGAGCAGTAGGGCGGCGGCGGTGCCCAGTAGGATGCTTGATTTCATGGGTGAAGTCTCCAGTAAATTTATAAGGATGTATGGCATGGCCATGCCAAATACGGCCATGCCTGCTTATTAAGACGCGGTAGCTGGCGGATTTATTCCACTAAAATGACCGCTAGTAAAATATGGAATAAATCGGCGACCTGGCTCGTCTATCCATATGAAGAGCACCGCCGTTTAGCGGCGATGAAAAGCTTTTGGGGATTCAATGGCCATCATTTCGCTTTTTTCGAGCTCGCGTGAATGTTGTGCGCGCTTAAAACAGCAGCATGCCAAATTGCTGCGCGTGGCCTATTCCTGGTGCCACGATCGGGCCTTGGCCGAGGATTTGGTGCAAGAGACCTTGGCCCGAGCCGTCGAGAAATGCGATCAACTGCGCGAGTCCGAGCAGACCGAGCCCTGGTTGTTTGCGATCTTGACCAATTGTTGGCGCGATCACCTGCGCCGTCAGCGGCCCCATGACGATATCGAGGATATCGAAGAATCGCTTTATGACACCGGGGTTGGCCCGGAACAGTCCGGCGAGCGTGGCCAGATCGTGGATCGCGTTCGCAGCGCAGTGGCCCGCTTGCCACTCGGGCAGCGCGAGGTGCTGACCCTGGTCGATCTGGAAGAATTTTCCTATGCCGAGGTGAGCGGCATTCTCAATATCCCGATCGGTACGGTGATGAGTCGTCTATGCCGGGCGCGTCAGTCCTTGAAGAAAGACTTGATCGAATTTGATATGTCGGCGGCCAGCGAGTCCGCTCGACTGAGGAGGGTGAAATGAAACCCGAGCAGCATTTTTCCGATGAGTATTTGAATGCCTTCGTCGATGGCGAGTTGTCGCAAACCGAGCGTGCGCACACGATCGGGCTGATCAGCGGCGACGAGTTGTTGAAGAAACAGGTTTGCGAACTACACATGCTCAAGGAAATGGTGAAGTCCAGCTATCGCCATGCCGAGGTTGCGGTACCCGATGCGCGGCATGGCCGGCGCTGGCCCTATACCCGCCAAGCCTTGGCGGCTTGTTGCTTAATCGTGGCCGGACTGGTGGCCGGCTGGCTGGGGCGAGGCCTGACCGAGGCTGACAATTCCTATTTCCGGGTGGCTTCCTTGAAGGATGTCATTGCCGACTCCGATCGTGTCGTCTTGCATGTCGATACCGCCTCGTCGGCGCGTTTCGAACGCGCACTGGATCGCACCGAGGCCTTGTTGGCCGAGGCCAAGCTTGAAGGCAGGCCGATCCAATTGCACCTGGCGGCCAATAGTTTAGGCCTGGATCTGTTCCGCACCTCGACCTCGCCCTTCGCGGCTCGCCTGCATGCGCTGCAGGTGAAGTATCCGAATTTGACCTTGATCGGTTGCGGCCAGACGATACGCCGCTTGCAAGAGCGGCATCAGGACGCGGCATTGCTGCCCGATGTCCAAGTCGTGCCGGCTGTACTCGACGAGGTGGTGGACAATCTGAAATCCGGTTGGACCTATATCAAGGTCTGATTGGTTTTAGGTGTGCAGGCCCGGCCTTGGCCGGGTCTTTTATTTTGTCTGGCGCTTCATAGCTCGATCTGAGTGCCGAGCTCGATGACGCGGTTGGGCGGGATATTGAAGAAGCTCATCGCACTTTGCGCATTGCGCGACATCCAGGCGAACAGGCGCTCGCGCCACAAGGCCATGCCCGGCAGGTCGGTCGGGATCAAAGTCTCCCGGCTGAAGAAGAACGAGGTCTCCAAGAGGTTGAAGTTGTCGCCGCAGGCCTTGCATTGACGCAGTGCCAACGGGATGTCCGGCGTTTCCTTGAAACCGTAGTTGATCAGTACGCGGAATAGCCCGTCGCCCAAGTGGCTGACTTGAATGCGGTCTTCTTCTTTGACATAGGGAATGTCTTTGGTCAGCACCGTCACGAAGACGACGCGCTCATGCAGCACTTTGTTGTGGGCCAGGTTGTGCAGCAGGGCATGGGGCACCGCATTGGGGTGGGTGTTCAAGAAGATCGCATTACCGGGGACGCGTAGCGGCGGATTGGCCATCAGGCTAGCCAGAAAGGGTTCCAGTTCGATGGCGCTGCTCTGCAGCCGTTCGCGCACGATCATGCGGCCACGTTTCCAGGTGGACAGCAGTACAAAGGCCACGGCGGCCATGGCCAAGGGGAACCAGCCGCCATGCAACAGCTTGAGCGAGTTGGCGCCGAAGAAGGCCAGATCGACCGTCAAGAACAGGATCAAGCCGGAGATGGTCAGCGCCCGGTTCCACCGCCACAGCACGGTCACGACGATGAAGCCTAGGATGGTGTCGATCGCCATGGTGCCGGTCACCGCGATGCCATAGGCGGCGGCGAGATGGGTCGAGGATTGGAAGCCCAGCACCAAGGCGACGATGCCGGTGAGCAGCATCCAATTGATGAATGGGATGTAGATCTGGCCGATCTCATGTTCCGAGGTGTGCAGGATTTGCATGCGCGGCAGGTAGCCTAGCTGGATGGCCTGGCGGCTGATCGAGAAGGCGCCGGTGATGACGGCCTGCGACGCGATGATGGTCGCGGCGGTGGCCAGTGCGATCATCGGGTAGAGCGCCCATTCCGGGGCTAGCAAATAGAAGGGGTTTTCAATCGCGGCCGGGCGCTCGATCAACAGCGCGCCCTGGCCGAAATAGTTCAGCATCAGGGCAGGCAAGACGAAGAAGAACCAGGCCAAGCGGATAGGTTGCTTGCCGAAATGGCCCATGTCGGCGTAGAGGGCTTCGGCACCGGTGACGGCCAGCACCACGGCGCCCAGCGCAAGAAAACCATAGCCCTTGTGCGCCTCGAAAAATTCAAAGGCGGGCAACGGACTGAGCGCACCCAGCACCTCGGGTGCATGCGCGATATTGAGCAGACCGAGCAGGCCCAGCGTTGCAAACCATACCAGCATGACCGGCCCGAACAGCACGCCCATGCGCGCGGTGCCTTTGCTTTGGATCACAAACAGTCCGATCAGGATGCCGAGCGAGAGCGGCACGATCAGTGGTTCCAGACCTGGGGCGGCAACCTGCAGGCCTTCTACGGCCGAGAGTACGGAGATCGCTGGGGTGATCATGCCATCGCCATAGAACAGGGCCGCGCCGAAGATGCCAAAGCTGGTCAGAATCCAAGCCAGCCGCGGATTGCTTTGGGTGGCGCGCTGCACCAGGGCCAACATGGCCATGATGCCGCCCTCGCCGCGATTGTCGGCGCGCATGACGAAGACTACGTATTTCAGCGATACCACGATCACCAACGCCCAAAAAATCAAGGACAGGATGCCGAGTACATTGGCGGGCGAGGTGGCCAGTGGGTGCGAGCCGGCGAAGACCTCTTTCATCGTGTAAAGCGGGCTGGTGCCGATGTCGCCGAACACCACCCCCAAGGCGCCGAGGGCAAGGGCGGGGAGGGCTTGGCGGGGCTGATCTACACGGGTGGACATGGCGGACGCTTGGAGTCGAGGATGGCGGCGGATTCTACGCCTGGAACCTGGCGGGGGATAGCGCGTGCGGCTGACGGCGGCTTAGGCCGGGGCGGTGAATGCACGGGCGGCCTCGGCGACCAGAGCGGGACCGCGATAGATCAGGCCGCTGTAGATTTGCACCAGGCTGGCGCCGGCCGCCAGTTTCGCGCGGGCATCCTCGCCGGAGAGGATGCCACCGACGCCGATCAACGGAATCTCGCCCGCCAGTGCCCGATGCATCGCCGCCAGTACGGCGGTCGATTTCTCCCGCACCGGCGCGCCGGACAGCCCGCCAGCCTCGTCGGCATGGGGCAGACCTTCGACGCCTTGGCGCGACAGCGTGGTGTTGGTCGCGATGATGCCGTCGATCCGATGCGTGCGGAATAGGCCGGCCATCTCATCGATTTGCGCCTGATCGAGATCGGGGGCGATCTTGATCGCGATGGGGGTGTATTTGCCGTGTCGCTCGGCCAGTTTGGCCTGCTCGGCCTTGAGCGCGCCGAGTAGGCGGTTGAGCTCGTCGGCTTGCTGCAAATCGCGCAGGTTCTTGGTATTGGGCGAGGAAATATTGATCGCAACATAGCTGGCCGGGCCATAGGCCTTGCGCAGGCCGATCAGGTAATCGTCCACGGCTCGCTCGATCGGGGTGTCGAAATTCTTGCCGATGTTGATGCCGAGGATGCCGCGATAGCGGGCACGGGCCACGTTGGCCAGCAGGGCATCGATACCGTCGTTGTTGAACCCCATCCGATTGATGATGGCGGCGGCTTGCGGCAGGCGAAACAGCCGTGGTTTGGCATTGCCTGGCTGCGGGCGCGGCGTGACCGTGCCGATCTCGATGAAACCGAAACCAAGCGAGGCCCAGGCGTCGATGCATTCGCCATTCTTGTCCAGACCAGCGGCCAAGCCGACCGGGTTTGGAAAATCCAGCCCCATGACCGTGCGCGGATTGTCAGGCACGGCTTGTGCGGCCAAGCCCAGCAGGCCGGTTGTTTGCAAACTGCGCAGGGTTTTCAGCGTGAAGTGATGGGCAGTCTCGGCATCGAGGCCGAATAGCACGGGGCGGAGCAGGGGGTAGAGATCCATGGAGCAGCAAGAAAACGGGTTGAGGCGCGTACTTTACCGCATCGGCGGCGGTGTCTCACGCCGTAGGGCCTATGTGGATTGCCAGAGTTCGATGCGGTTGCGGCCGTTTTCCTTGGCGCGAATCAGCGCCATGTCGGCATTGGCAATGGCCTCTTCGACCGGCCGCCGATTATGCATCTCGGCCAGGCCGAAGGAAACGGATATCCGCAGGGTCTCGCCCGATGGCAGTTCGACCGGCAATTCGGCCAGTCCGTGCCGAATGCGCTCGATGACCTGGTAGGAATCCTTGAGCGGCGTGCCGGGCAGGCAGATCAGGAACTCCTCGCCGCCATAGCGGTAGATCGAATCGTATTTGCGCAGCAGGCCTAGGGTGAACTTCATCCCTTGGCGGAGCACGGCGTCGCCCGCCGGGTGACCGAGTTCGTCGTTGATCCGCTTGAAGCGGTCGAAGTCCATCAATGCGATACAGCAGGGACGCTGGATACGGACGGCGCGTTCTTGCTCCTCGCGCAGCTTGGCCAGCATGCCGCGGCGGGTCGCGCAGCCGGTCAGGCTGTCGGTGGACAGCAACTCGCCGATGATATCCAACTGCAATTTGCGCAGCTTGGTGTTCAGCCGCAGACTGAGGTCGATATAACTGTCGTAGGTGTCCGGGTAGGGGCGCGAGCCGTCCATCACGTCGAGCAGGGCCAGCCGTGCGGCATTGTGCATGGCCTGTTGCACCTCGCCGAGTTCCTGGAAGGCGGGATATTCGCTGAGCGGATGCGTTTCATGGACGTAATACCATTGGCCGAACGGCGAACGCAGGTGGGCATCGGGCGCGAGATCGGCCTGCGGCGGGTCGCAGGCGCAGACTAGGGAACGGTTCAGCTGCTTGAACCAAGCCAAATGGGCCGCGATGATGACCTCGAGCTCTTCGGTGAGGTTTTGAATCGCTTCGCGTTCCAGGGGTAGCGGCATGGTTCGGTGCGGGTTTTCCAGTGGCTCTATCTTAGTCAGATTATCGCTTGCTGCGGTGCTTTCCTGTGCCAGGCGTTCACACGTCGCCGCCAAGTGTGGCGTGGCCGCACTCGGGTAGAATGAATTTTCGATGAAAAATAGCTAAACCATGGAACCGAGCCGGAAGGAAGTGCTTTATGCCAAGCTCAACGGCGAGACGGCTCGCCTGCACTGGCAAGAGCTGCAGCGCCATTTTGCGCGCGGGGTGGTCATCAAGGTCGCGCCGGGGCTCGATCTGGTCGAGGTGGCCACGCAATTCGCATTGGACGACAAGTTGGCCATTTCGGGCCAATTGAACGCCGGACTGGTTGCGCAGGCAAGCGCCGAGGATGCGATCGGTTGGAATGAACGGCAGTCGGTGTTCTGGGCCGTGGTAGCGGCACCCTGGGTGTTGGTGCAGGAAATACCGGCACAGCCCGGTAATTAGCCCGCGCCGTCTTTAGGGAGGGTGGCCGCTTGGACGAACCGAAAAATGCCTTGCCTTTTCCCGAGCGCCGAAAGCATATCCGCGTGCGCGAGGCCTTTCCCGAGGTATGTCGCCTGTTGGCGCCTTTGATGGGTGGGATTCGGCAGGGGCAGATCTCGGACTTTGCCCTGAGCCATATCGTGCACGACCAGCTTCCGGGCATGTCGGGCATCGACTTGGAGATATTGATCATCGCCATCCGTCGGTATTGTCTGCGCACAGGCCCGAACTAGCCATGCCGCCGGCTTGAACGGCTAATTCTTGGCGAAGCGGGCACGAGCGGTGGGATAATCGCTCACCTCATCCAAGCGTTTAGCTGAACATGCCTATCCAGTGGTTCCCCGGCCATATGACCTCGGCCCGCAAGAAAGCGGCCGAGACCATGGCGCGTATCGATGTCGTGATCGAGGTGCTCGATGCCCGTTTGCCCGAGGCCAGCCACAACCCGATGATCGAAGAGCTACGCCGTCATCGGCAACGGCCTTGCCTGAAGATCCTGAACAAGAGCGACTTGGCCGACCCCGAGGTGACCCAGGCCTGGATCGAGTTCTATGCCAAGCAGTCAGGGGTCAAGGCGGTTGCGCTGTCGGCCAAAAAGCCCGGCGACGTGGCGAAGATTCCCGCCCTGTGCCGAGCCCTGGCGCCGCACCGCGACGACGGCACCAAGCCGCTGCGCATGATGATCATGGGCATTCCCAACGTCGGCAAATCCACCCTGATGAATGCCTTGCTCAAGCGCAAGGTGGCAGCGGTCGGCGACGAGCCGGCGGTGACCAAGTCGCAGCAGAGCCTGGAACTCGGGCCGGGCATGACCCTGACCGACACACCGGGTTTGATGTGGCCGAAGATCGAGCATGACAGCGACGGCTACATGCTCGCCGCCAGCCACGCCATCGGCCGCAATGCGGTGATCGACGAAGAGGTCGCGCTGTTTTTGCTCGACATCCTGCTGGCGCGTTATCCCGCGGCGCTGGCGGCACGCTACGGTTTCGCCACGGCCGGCCACGACGCGGTCGCCACGCTGGAGGCCATCGCCAAGCGGCGCGGCTGTATCCTGAAGGGGCGGGGCGGCGAATTGGATTTGGACAAGGCCGCGCAGATTCTATTGACCGACTACCGTGCCGGCAGCCTGGGCCGAATCAGTCTGGAAACGCCGGAGACGCGCCAGGCCATGCTGGCAGGCACCGGCAAGCGGCCTGCCGCTGTAGCGGATAGCGAGGGGGCGTAGCTGTGGAGTCCAGACTGACCGAACTCGAAATCAAGCTGAGCTACACCGAAGACTTGGTCGAGGAACTCAACCGCACCGTCTACCGCCAGCAGGAACAGATCGAAAGCCTGCAAAGGCAGATACTCAATTTGCAGCAGCAGGTGCAAGACATCGGCCCGCCGGGGCAGGGCGGCGACCTACGCGACGAAATTCCACCGCACTACTGACCTGACCCTGCGGTCGGCCAGCAGGCGCGGATTATGGCGGGCTTATTTAGCGGGCGTGGCCGATTGACACTTCTTCATGAAGGCCGACTTGGCGGCGCCGGCCAGTTTCTTCTCGGCGGCCTGGGCTTCACAGTCGTTCTTCATCGGTGCATTGGTTTCCCGTTCGCACTTCTTGATGAAACTGGCCTTGGCCGCGCCGCGCAGGTTCTTCTCCGCCGCCTTGGCCTCGCACGAGGCATGGTCGGCGAAGGCGAGGTTGGCGGTGAACAGGCCGGCTAATAAGACGATGACGATCTTTTTCATGAGCGATCTCCTAGGTCATGTGTTGGGTAGCCGTACATGCAGGTTGCCTCAATGTACGGTTCCCAATTGATAAAACATAAACCCTTAAGCGGGACTTAGGCTGCCTCAGCCGGTATTTTCTAGCGGCTGATCGGCTTGTAGCGAATGCGCTTGGGCTTCGCGCCTTCCTCGCCCAGCCGCTTCCTCTTGTCCGCCTCGTATTCCTGGTAGTTGCCGGCGAAGAACTCCCAGTGGGATTCGCCTTCGCAGGCCAGGATGTGGGTGGCGATGCGGTCGAGGAACCAGCGGTCGTGCGAGATCACCAGCACGCAGCCGGCGAATTCCAGGAGGGCATCTTCCAGCGCGCGCAGGGTTTCGACGTCGAGGTCGTTCGACGGCTCGTCCAACAGCAGCACGTTGCCGCCCTGGATCAGGGTCTTGGCCAGGTGCAGCCGGCCGCGCTCGCCGCCGGACAGTTTGCCGACGATCTTTTGCTGGTCGCCGCCCTTGAAGTTGAAGCGGCCGATATAGGCGCGGCTGGGCATCTCGAAGCGGCCGACGGTCAGGATGTCGGCACCGTTGGCGATGGCGTCGAACACGGTCTTGTCGTCCTCCAGCCCCTCGCGCGACTGGTCGACCGAGGCGATCTTCACCGTCGGGCCGATGTCGATCTCGCCGGAATCCGGCTGCTCGCGGCCCTGGATCATCTTGAACAGCGTCGATTTACCGGCGCCGTTGGGGCCGATGATGCCGACGATGGCGCCGGGCGGAATCTGGAAGGAGAGGTTGTCGATCAGCAGACGGTCACCGAAGGCCTTGGACACGCCGTTGAACTCGATCACCTTGTCGCCCAGGCGCTCGCCCGGCGGGATGAAGATCTCCTGGGTCTCGTTGCGCTTCTGGTATTCGACCGAGTTGAGTTCCTCGAATCGGGCCAGGCGGGCCTTGGACTTGGCCTGGCGGGCCTTGGGGTTCTGCCGCACCCACTCCAGTTCCTGCTTCATCGCCTTCATGTGGGCGTCGATCTGCTTCTGCTCCTGTTCCAGCCGGGCCTCCTTCTGCTCCAGCCAGGAGGAGTAGTTGCCCTTCCACGGGATGCCATGGCCGCGGTCGAGTTCGAGAATCCACTCGGCGGCGTTGTCGAGGAAGTAGCGGTCGTGGGTGACGGCGACCACGGTGCCGGGAAAGCGGGTGAGGAACTGTTCCAGCCACTCCACCGATTCGGCGTCGAGGTGGTTGGTCGGCTCGTCCAGCAGCAGCATGTCGGGCTTGGACAGCAGCAGCTTGCACAGGGCGACACGGCGCTTCTCGCCGCCGGACAGGTGCTCGATCCGGGCATCCCAGGCCGGCAGGCGCAGGGCGTCGGCCGCGATCTCCAACTGGGTCTGGGTGTCGTTGCCGGCGGCGGCGATGATCGCCTCCAGCCGGGCCTGCTCCTCGGCCAGCTTGTCGAAGTCGGCGTCCGGTTCGGCATAGGCGGCGTAGATCGCTTCCAGCTTCTGCTGGGCCTGCATCACCTCGCCCAGGCCGGCCTCGACCTCTTCGCGCACGGTCTTGGCCGGGTCGAGCTGCGGTTCCTGCGGCAGGTAGCCGATGGAGACGTTGGGCAGGTGCTGCACCTCGCCCTCGTAGTCCTTGTCGGCGCCGGCCATGATGCGCAGCACGGTGGACTTGCCCGAGCCGTTGAGGCCGAGCAGGCCGATCTTGGCGCCGGGGAAGAAGGACAGCGAGATGTCCTTGATGATCTGCCGCTTGGGCGGGACGACTTTGCTCACACGGAGCATGGACATGACGTATTGGGCCATTGGTCGAATCGAGTTAAAGCAAAAAACGGATTATCGCATTACGGGGCGGTCGGTAGCGTACGGCGGTGTCAGGCCGGCGGGGACTGCACTGAACGCCTTGGGGTGATCGGATACCGATCGAACAGGCTGAACTACTGGGGGTTTTGCGTGACGGCCAGGCCCTTGCGGACCAGGTCGGCCAGAGAGTCTGCGCGCATCTTGGAATAGAGATTGGCGCGGTGCACTTCGATTGTGCGTGGGCTGACGCCGATCTTCCTGGCCATTTCCTTATTGGACATGCCGGCCATGATCAGTTCCAGCACCTCGCGCTCGCGCGGAGTCAGGCGCGTCATCAGTCCATGGACTTCTTGCGAGCTTTCTCGCGGCGACATCGGGGCGCCACATTTCGCCAAGGCCTTTTGCACGGCATCGAGAAAGATTTGGGCCTTGAGCGGCTTTTCCAGGAAATCTTCGGCCCCGGCTTTCATGGCCTGTACTGCGGTGCCGACATCGCCATAGCCCGAGGCGAAGATCACCGGTAACCAAATGCCGCGTTCACGCATCTTTTCCATGACGGCGAGACCGGTCATATCGGGCAGGATCATGTCGATCACGGCACAGGAGGATTCGGACGGGTGCACCATGTCCAGGAACTCCTGGCCAGTGGTATAGAGCGCCACGCTGACGCCAATAGATTGCAGCAGGCCGATATACCACTGGCCGAGTGTGGGGTCGTCTTCCAAGATGTAGACGATGCTATGGGTGCCATCTTTTGCCATCGTTATTCTCGCTCTTGAGTCAGTTTTCGGCTGAGATCAAAAGGATCCTCCCGCTGTCATGCCGGCAATATACCGGTAAAAAAAAGATATGGCATCTGTCATATCGGCCGAGCATAGCGCACAAACAAGCAGGGCCGCTAATGCGGCCCTGGGACGGGGGTTATTTTTTCGCGGTACGTCGTAAACGTGACAACAAGCGCCGCGCCAGTTCGCCGAACAGCTCGGTCTGGGTCGGATGCGGGAAGATGGCCTGGGCGACCTGGGTCAGGGTCATGCCGCCGGACACCATCATCACCGCCGCGCCGATCAGGGTATCGGTGTGGTCGGCCAGGAAGTGCACGCCGATGATCTTCTGGCTGGCCTTGTCGGCCACCAGCTTGATCATGCCGTGGGTCTCCAGGGCGATCATGGCCTTGGCGTCGATGCTCATCGGCATCTTGGCCTCGACCGCGTCGATGCCCTTGGCCTTGGCCTGTGCCACGCTCAAGCCGACGAAACCGGCCTCGGGCCGCGAGAAGGTGACGCCGCAGTCCAGGTCCTGGTTGTATTGCAGCGCATGGCCGGTCAGGTTGTGCGCGGCGACGCGGCCCTGAGTGGCGGCGGTGTGGGCCAGCATGTAGCCGCCGATGACGTCGCCCACCGCGTAGATATGCGGCACGTTGGTGCGGCAAGAGTTGTCGGTCTTGATCGCCGCGCCGTCCAGCGCCACGCCTACGGCCTCCAGATTCAGCTTGGAAGTATCGGGCCGCTTGCCGGTGGCCATCAGCACATAGTCGCAGGCGTATTCCTCGGCCTTGCCTTCGGCGTCGCTGTACTTGATCACCATCTTGCCCGGCTTGCCGGAAATCTCGGCGATCTTGGCCGAAGTGACGACCTTGAATTCCTCGTTCAGCAGGCCGGTCAGGTTTTTGGCGATCTCTTCCTCGATCTCGGCCAGGATGCGGTCCTTGGCCTCGAGCATCAGGATGTCGGCACCGAAGTCGCGCCAGATCTGGGCCATCTCGACGCCGATGACGCCGCCGCCGATGATGCCCAGCTTCTTGGGCGGCTTGGGCAAATTCCAGATGGTGTCCGAGGTCAGCACGCCGCCGCTGGTCACGCCTTCGCGGGCGCCGGGGATGGGCGGCACGAAGGGCGGGGCACCGGTGGCGATCACCGCCGCGCCGAAGGTGAGGGTGGATTCCTTGCCGTCGGCAGAGACGATTTTCAGGGTGTGGCCGTCGACGAAGGAGGCGAAGCCCTCGCGCACGTCGATCTTCACGCCCTTGTCGGTCTTCAATGCGAGTTCGCCGCGGGTCTGCAGGATGTTCTTACGGTGGGCCTCCAAGGTTTCCCAGACCATCTTCGGCTTGTCGGTGCCGGTCACGCCCTTGGCGGCGTCGTGCGCGCGGTCGCGGATGATGTCGGCTGCGTGGCGCCAGGCCTTCGACGGGATGCAACCGCGCCACAGGCACTCGCCGCCGGGGAAAGGTGCGTTGTTGATCATGGCGACCTTGATGCCGTGCTCGACCAGGTCGCGCGCGCAGTCCTCGCCGCCGGGGCCGCCGCCGATCACGGCGACCTGCACGTCCCAGTTGCCCTCGGGGATGGGCGATACGGTAGGGGTGGCCGCGGCCACGCTGCCGGTACCGGCCATCCAGCCTTCCGGTGCCTCGATCACCTGCTTCAGCTCGGCCAGGTAGGCAGCGACATCGGCGCCGTTGAGCACACGGTGATCGCCGGTGATGGTGAACGGCGTGCCCTGCGGCGTATTGGCCGCGATGGCCAGGATGGCCGCGATGCCCGGGGTCGGGATCGCGGTGAAATGGGTCACCCCGAACATCCCCATATTGGAGATAGTGAAGGTGGGGTTGGCAAATTCCTTGGGCGCCAGTTTGCGGATGCGGGCGCGCGGCACCAGGTCGTTCCAGTCGGCCTGCATCTGCTCCAGGCTCTTGGCCTGGATGCCGTTGACGATGGGCACGACCAGGCCACCGTCGTCCGACTTCACCGCGATGCCGAAGTCGTGGTTGGGCCGCTCGATCAGCTTGTCCACCGGCTGGTAGGCCCAGTTCATGCGCGGGAAGTTGGCCATGGCCACCGAGCAGGCCTTGGCGATCGCCACTGTGACCGATACCTGGCGCGCCTTGGCGGCGGCGGTGAGCTTGCCGGTGTCGATGTTCATCGTGACGTTGAAGGTCGGCAGGGTCAGCGACGCGGTCATCGCGTGCGACACCGCCTTCTCCATGCTGGTCATGGCCCGACCTTCGCCCGGCACGTCGACCTGCGGCAGGCTGTGCGCCACTTCCTTCATCGACGGCCGCGCGCGCAGCACATCGTCGGCGACGATGGCGCCTGCCGGGCCGCTCGCGGCAACGCCGCTCAATTCCACGCCCATCTGGCCGGCCAGTTTGCGCGCCAGCGGGCTTGCCTTGCGGCCGGCCGGGCGGGCCGCCGGCTTGGCGTCGCTACGGATGGCAGGGGTGGGCGTGGCAGCAGCGGCCGGTTTCGGCGCGGCGGCGATCTTCTCGCCCGGCTTCACGTGATGGGTCTCGACCACCTTGTGCTCGGCCGAGACGGTGGCGACGGTGTCGTTGACCTGGGCCACATCCTGCACGATGAAGGCCATCGGGTGGCCGACCTCGATGGTGCTGCCGACATCGGCCAAGGGGCCGGACAGGATGCCCTCGTTGAACACCTCGACGTCCATGATCGCCTTGTCGGTCTCGACCGTGGCGACGATGTCGCCGCGCTTGAGCGGGTCGCCGATGGCCTTTTCCCAGGTGACGACGATGCCCTCGGTCATGGTGTCCGACAGTTGCGGCATGACGATGGGCGCGCCGGCGTGGTGCGGGATCATCTCCGACGGGGCCTGCTCGGTGACCACCTCGTCGGCGGCGATGGCGAGATCGCCTTGGGTGTCGGTGATGTAGGCCATGGCGGCGCCGACGGCGACCGTGGCGCCGACCTCGGCCAAGGGCCCGGCCAGGTAGCCGGCCTTGAACACCTCGACGTCCATGAGGGCCTTGTCGGTCTCGACCGTGGCCACGATGTCGCCGCGCTCGACGCGGTCGCCGGGCTGTTTTTCCCAGGTGACCACCACGCCCTCGGTCATGGTGTCCGAGAGCTGGGGCATGGTGATTGCGTAGTGTTGGGACATATCTTTTTCCGTGAGGAGTTAGGAGTGAGGTGTTAGGAGGAAAGGCGTTGGTGCCTCACTCCTTACCCCTCACTCCTCACTGAATTTACGCCTTGCCGAACAGCTTGAGCACGGCCTTCACCACATCCTCGTGGTTCGGGATGGTGGCCTTCTCCAGATTGTGCGCATAGGGCTGGGGCACCAGGGCGGAATGCACGCGCACCGGCGGGGCATCCAGTTCCCAGAAGCATTCCTCATTGATGATGGCCATGACCTCGGAGCCGACGCCGCATGGCGCCTCGTCTTCCTCGGCGATCACCGCCTTGTGGGTCTTGGCCACCGACTTCTTGATGCCATCGCGGTCGAGCGGGGCCAGCGAATACAGGTCGACCACCTCGGCGCTGATGTTGTACTGCTTGGCCAGGATCTCGGCCGCCTTCAGGCACCAGTGCACGGAGACGTTGTAACCGAACAGGGTGACGTCGGTGCCCGGGCGAGTGACCTCGGAGCCTTCGAGCGGGTGGAAGTATTCCTCGTCCGGCACCTCGCCCTTCATGTTGTACATCAATTCGTGTTCGTTGATGTACACCGGGTCGGGCGAGCGCACGGCGGATTTGAGCAGACCGTAGGCCTGCTTGGGGTTGGACGGGGTGACCACGCGCAGCCCGGCCACGCCCATGAACACCTTCTCCATCCGGGCGGAGTGCTGGGCGCCGAGTTGATGGGCGGCGCCGCCGGCGGAGCGGACCACGACCGGGGCGGTGAGCTGGCCACCGGACATGTAACGGACCTTGGCGGCGCTGTTGAAGATCTGGTCCATCGCCAGCCAGGCGAAGTTGACCGACATGATCTCGATGATCGGTTTGACACCCAGGAAGGAGGCGCCGACGCCGAGGCCGGTATAGCCGTTTTCCGAAATCGGGGTATCCATCACCCGCAGCGGGCCGTATTTCTCGTACAGGCCCTTGGTCGCCTTGTAGGTGCCACCGGCCACGCCGATGTCCTCGCCCATGCAGATCACCAGCGGATCGCGAGCCATCTCTTCGTCGTGGGCACGCTGAAGCGCTTCCCAGTACATGATTTCAGCCATGTTCTTATTCCTTTCGTCGCGTGTGCGGCGCGTGCGCGCGGCTTAGTCGGCCAGCACGTACTTCGTGAGTTCTTCGACCTTGGGATCGGGCGACTCTTCGGCGAACTTGATGACTTCGTTCTCGATATAGGCGTCGATCTCTTTCTCCATGGCCTCGAACTCGGCCAGGGTGTACTTATCCTCGGCGATCATGCGGTCGCGCAACATGTTGATCGGGTCGCGTTGCTTCCATTTTTCTTCTTCTTCGCGCGAACGATAACCGCGCGAATCGGACATGGAATGACCGCGATAGCGGTAGGTCTTCAGTTCCAGGAAATAAGGGCCCTTGCCCGAGCGCACATGCTCGACCGCCTTGTGGGCGTGCTCCAGCACGACCTCGATGTCCTGGCCGTCGCAGACGGCGGACTCGATGCCGTAGGCGCACATGCGCTTGTATTGATCGACCACGGCGGTGGACCGTTCCAGCGCGGTGCCGATGCCGTACAGGTTGTTCTCGCAGACGAACAGCACCGGCAGTTTCCACAGCGCGGCCATGTTCATGGTCTCGTGGAAGCTGCCTTGGTTGTTGGCGGAATCGCCCAGGAAGCAGATGGCGATCTCTTCGCCGCCCTTCATCTGGATCGCCTTGGCCATGCCGGCAGCGAGCGGGAAGGGGCCGCCGACCAGGGCATAGCCGCCCATGAAGCGGTGCTCGACGTCGAAGATGTGCATCGAGCCGCCGCGGCCTTTGGAACAGCCGGTTTCTTTGCCGTAGAGTTCGGCCATCACCGCCTTGGGGTCGGCGCCGCACTTGATCGCGTGCACGTGGTCGCGATAACCGGTGATGACGTAGTCGAAGCCAGGACGCGCTGCCTCCATGACGCCATAGCAGCAGGCCTCTTGGCCGGGATAGAGATGCAGGAATCCACCAATCTTGCGCTCGATATAGGCCTGATAGCAGCGTTCTTCGAAACGCCGGGCCAACACCATCTCACGCAATACCCGCTTACGATCTTTCAGCTTCATCGAGCTAGACCTCTGGGTTGAAAAAAACGCGGTATGATCGCGGAAAGACCGCGTCCGGTCAAGGATTCGAGAGAGAATGGAATTGAACTCACTGGCTGAACTCATTGAAACGAAAAAGGATTTCTCAGGGCTAAAAAAAGGTGTCGCGGGCCATGTGCTGCATGTGCTGGCGAAAGGCGCCGCATTGCAGAATGCGCACGGCTGCGAGCGAATCGCGGCCGTGCTGAAGCGCAAGGGCATGAAGCCGGAGGCGCTACTCAAGTCGCCGCTGTCATGCGAATCGGAAGCGGGCGGGATCGAACGCTGGGTCATGGTCGATGCCAAGGCCGATAGCTTTCAGCGCCACGAGCTTCTGCGCAAAGCCCTGTCGCCCTTGTTGGAAGAGCATCCGGCCGAGATCCAAATCGCCGTGCATGGTACGGCGGCCGAGCGCATGGTCTTGGCCGAGGCCGCGGCCTATGTCGCTTGGCTCAACGGCGCCGAGCTGCCCAATTACAAGAGCAAGAAAAAGGCGAAACCGCTTAGCAAGATCCACCTGCACGGCTGCCAGAGCGCCGATGGCTTCGCCCATACCCGCGCGCTGGCCGAGGGTAATACGCTGAGCCGTCAACTGACCATGCTGCCGCCCAACGAATTGACCCCGCGCAGCTATCGGCAGCGTATCGCCAAGCTGGCCAAGGAAGCGGGTTGGGGTATCGAGGAGCTCGATGTCAAAAAACTGCGCAGGCTCAAGGCCGGGGCTTTTCTCGCGGTCGCGCGCGGCAGCGGCCACGAGGATGCCGCTATCGTGCATCTGAGCTACACGCCGAAGAAGGCCAAGGCCGGCTATGCCCTGGTCGGCAAGGGCATCTGCTTCGACACCGGCGGCCACAATTTGAAGCCGGCGCGCTATATGAACAATATGCACGACGACATGAACGGCTCGGCCGTGGCTTTGGGCATCCTGCTCGCGGCTACACGCTTGAAGCTGCCGGTGCGCATCGATTGCTGGCTGGCCATCGCGCAGAACCACTTGTCACCCGAGGCCTATACCCAGAACGAAATAGTGACTGCGCTGAACGGCACCACCATCGAGATCGTGCATACCGATGCCGAGGGCCGCATGGTCCTGGCCGATACCCTGACCCTGGCGGCGCGCGCCAAGCCGGCGGCTATCGTCGATTTCGCCACCTTGACCGGCAGCATGGCCGTGGCGTTGGGCGAACGCATGAGCGGGGTGCTGGCCAATCGCGATGAACTTGCCGCCAAAGCGGTGCAGGCGGGTAAGTCGTGTGGCGAACGGGTCGTAGCGTTCCCGCTACCCGAAGACTATGACGAGGCGCTGGATTCGACCGTGGCCGACGTCAAGCAATGCACGCTGGACGGCGAGGCCGATCACATCCTGGCCGCGCGTTTCTTGAACCGCTTCGTCGCCGACACGCCATGGCTGCATGTCGATTTGTCGGCCAGCCGTTGTAAGGGCGGCCTCGGCGCGGCCGCCTCGGACATCACTGGTTTCGGAGTCGGCTTGGGACTCGAATTGTTGAGCGCCTGGTCGGCCTGATCAATCGGCGGCGGTATCCGACGGGTTCGGCATATAAAACCGATAGGTGTTGCGGTTTTCCGTCTTGGCCGTATACATGGCGCTGTCGGCGAGATTGACCAGTTCGTCGACCGTCTGTGCATCGCGCGGATAGAAGGCGATGCCGATGCTGGTGCCGATTTTCACCTCATGGCCTTCGAGCATGAAGGGCTTGCCGATCGACCGGATGATCTTGTCTGACACGAGGGCGGCATCGTTCGGGTCTTGAATGTTGGACAGGATGACGGTGAATTCATCCCCGGCCAGCCGGGCCACGGTATCGCTCTCGCGCACGCATTTGCCCAGGCGTTCGGCCACTTCCTGCAACAAGAGATCGCCAATGGCGTGGCCCAAGCTGTCGTTGACTAGTTTGAAGCGGTCGAGGTCGAGGAACAGCAGGGCCATTTGCTGCTTGTTGCGCTTGGCCTCGCGCATCGACTGCTCCAGCCGGTCATAGAACAGGTTGCGGTTTGGCAGTTGCGTCAGCGCGTCGTAATGCGCCATGTGGTGGATGCGGGCTGCCGTTGCCTTTTGGCTGGTGATGTCTTCGTGAATGGCGATGAAGTGGCTGACTTCGCCGCTACCGTCCAGAATCGGCGTGATCGTTTGACGCACCGTGTACTCGTAACCACTCTTGTGTCGTTCGACCGTTTCGCTGCTCCAGGTCTTGCCGGCCAGGATGGTTTGCCACAAGGCTTGGTAGTATTCCACGCCCTGCTTGCCCGATTTCAAGATGCGCGGTGTTCGCCCCAGCAGCTCATCCGTGCTGTAACCGCAGAGCTTGGTGAAGGCCTCGTTGACCCATTCGATATGGCCCTTGCGGTCGCAGATCAGCACCGCATTGCTGGCTGTGGACAAGGCCGTGCCCAGCAGGCGCACTTCGTACTGCTCTTGGGCCATTTCCAAGGCCACGCTGATGCGGTTGATGATGCTTTCGATCATGCGCACGGTGGCGGGTTGGTCGAAGGCATTACGGTCCCGCGCGTACAGGCTGGCTACACCATAGATCTGGCCGCGCAAAATGATCGGCAGCGAGATCACGGCGCCCAGGCCATATTGCAGGGCCGCGGCCCGCCAGGGCTGGAAGGCGAAGCTGTCGGTTTTCACGACCTGCGTTTTGCCGGTGCGAATGGCCAAGCCGGACGGGCCTCGGCCGGTTGGCGACTCGTCCCAGCGCACGCCGATACGGTTGAAATCCTCGGTGTACTGGTTGTTCTGGCTTTGCCAGCTCAGGATGCGGATGCTGCCATCGGTCTTTTTTTCGCCGACCCAGGCCAGGCTGTAGTCGAAGGTCTGCACCAGGCGTTGGCAGACGATCTCGAGCAGCGTATTGAATTCGGTGGCGCTCAAGGCCATTTGGTCGATGTCTTGCAATAGGCTTTCGATCGCGTCGTGCCGGCGCTGTTCGGTCACGTCCTCGGAATAGATGGCCAAGCTGAAGACTTGGCCGTTTTTATCGAGCACGGGGTAGACCGTGGTCTTGTATGTGGTCGGGCCATGCCGATCTTCGAAGGTGCGCGGCTGAACGGTGCGAATCACATCTTGGAAATAACTGCGGCACTTGGCGGCCTGCTCGGTGGACTTGAGTTCGTAGAGCCGGCTGCCGAGCAGGAGCTCGGGCAGCCTTTCGAAACGCTGGGCGCCGACATCGTTGATGGCCAAAATCTTGCCCTCGAGGTCGATCAGCAAGGCCGTTTCGGTCGTGGCGTCGAGCATGGCCTTGAATCGCGCATCGGACTCTTGCCGTTGCCGTTCGATCTGCGTCCGCTCGGTGACGTTGTTCAGATTCAGCAACAGGCTTTCTACCTGGCCTTCCGCATTCTTGATGGGGTAGAGCCCCCAATCCCAATAGCTGACGCCGCGCCCTGGATGGCCCGGATGCTCGAAGGGCTTGGCGTAGGCGTGATAGGCTTCGCCGGTCCGGGCTACCCGACTGAAGATGGCCAGGTTCTCGGCGTTGGGGTAGAGGTCGAAGTGGTTCTTGCCGATAAGCTGCTCGGCTTGCAACTCGTCGAATTGGGCATAAGCCTGATTGACCCAAACGAAATTGAAATTGGCGTCCAAATAAGCCACGCCGGTTTCCAAGTTGGAAAAGATGCGCTCCAGCAAGGTATTGGATTTTCCCAGGGCGGCCTCGACCGCCAAGTGGGCGCTGATGTCGCGGAGGAATACGGCATAAAAGCGGCCGTAGCCATCCTCGGCCTGGCTAATGGACAACTCCAGCGGGAATTCGCTGCCGTCCTTGCGGGCGCCGGTAAGGATGTTGGCGGCGCCGGGGATATGGACGGTGGCCGTGTGCCGGACATACTGGCGCAGTTCGGCATATTTCGTATTGCGTTCGGATAGGGGCAGCAAGATGCGGCTGTCCTTGCCGACCAGCTCGGATTCGGCATAACCGAACATCGTTTGGGCATCGGTGTTGATCGAAGCGATGCGGCCGTCCTCATCCAAGATCACGATGCCGCCGGTGACCGCCTGGGTGATCGCCTTGAGCCGCAGCGATTCCCGCATCTGGTTCTTCAGCAGCGGTTTGATGACCCATAGCCAAAGCACGGGCAAGAAAATCGAGCCAAATAGGGTGAGATCGAGCGCAATATGCGCGGCGATGCCATACCCGCTATCGCTGGACGGAAGATGTGGGACGGTCGCGATCTCTACGGCTACGAGTGCGCAGAGCAGCAGGGCGGTGAGCGCGTATCTTGGGTGCCACGGTGTGACGGCTAGATGCCATTTCATAAGCGAATTTTAATGCTCGGCGCCGCACAAGCCTTTCCGCACGGTGCCCTAGGACAAATACGTAGACCGGCCGGCCGTTTGATGGGGTCATGGGTTAAAATCCATCCGTTCAATCGTTAGGTTCTGCCATGTCTGGAAACACCATCGGATCGTTGTTTTGCGTCACTTCCTTCGGCGAATCCCACGGCCCGGCCATCGGCTGCGTGGTCGACGGCTGCCCGCCCGGCCTGGCCATTACCGCCGAAGACATCCAGGTCGAACTGGACCTGCGCAAGCCCGGCACCTCGCGCCACGTCACCCAGCGGCGCGAATCGGATACGGTGGAAATCCTGTCCGGCGTGTTCGAGGGCAAGACCACCGGCACGCCCATCGCCCTGCTGATCCGCAACGAAGACCAGCGCAGCAAGGACTATTCCGAGATCGCCCAGACCTTCCGCCCCGGCCATGCCGATTACACCTATTGGCAGAAATACGGCATCCGCGACTACAAGGGCGGCGGCCGTTCCTCGGCGCGCGAGACCGCCGTGCGCGTCGCGGCCGGGGCCATCGCCAAGAAGTGGCTGCACGAGAAATACGGCACCGTGATTCGCGGCTACCTGGCCCAGCTCGGCCCCATCGCCGTGCCGTTCAAGGATTGGGCCGCCGTGCGCGAAAACCCGTTCTTCGCCCCCGATATGGCCAGCGTGGCCGGCCTGGAACAATACATGGACGAGCTGCGCAAGGAAGGCAACTCGGTCGGCGCGCGCATCAACGTGGTCGCGCAGAACGTGCCGGTCGGCCTGGGCGAGCCGGTGTACGACCGGCTCGACGCCGACCTCGCCCATGCCTTGATGAGCATCAACGCGGTGAAAGGCGTCGAGATCGGCGACGGCTTCGCCGTGGTCGAGCAGAAGGGCACCGAGCATCGCGACGAACTCACGCCGCAAGGCTTCCTGTCCAACCATGCCGGCGGCATCCTCGGCGGCATCAGCACCGGCCAGGACATCGTCGCGTCCATCGCGATCAAGCCCACGTCGAGCATCCGTCTGCCCGGCCGTTCGATCGACCTGGCCGGCGAGCCGGCCGAGGTGGTCACCCACGGCCGGCACGACCCCTGTGTCGGCATCCGGGCCACGCCCATCGCCGAGGCCATGCTGGCCATCGTGCTGATGGACCACGCCCTGCGCCAGCGCGGCCAGAACGCCGATGTCGCCTGCCCGACAAAGCCCATCCCCGGCCAAGCGCCGCGCTGAACCGTTTTTACCCTGGAGAATGACAATGGAATTGGAACATCACGACCTCGCCCACGAGTTTCCCGAATTCAAGGAAACCATGCACAGCCTGAAGACCGGCAATGCCCACTTCGCCAAGCTGTTCGACGAATACCATGAGGTGGACCGCGAGGTGCGCCGCATCGAGCAGAACATCGAGCCGGTGTCCGACGCCTACGCCGAAGAAAAGAAGAAGCAGCGCCTGGCCCTGAAAGACGCGCTGTACCAGATGCTGGTGGCCGCCAAGGCCTGATCGCCACCGCTTGATGTAACCCAGCGCGCCGGGCCACGCCGGCGCGCTTAAACGCAGCCCATGCCCCCATCCCTGCCGTACTGGCGCCTGTCCGGTTTCTATTTCTTTTATTTCGCCTTCGTCGGCGCGATGGCCCCGTACTGGGGGCTGTACCTGCGCTCGCTCGGGTTCGACGCGCTGCACATCGGCATCCTGATGTCGTTGTTGCAGGTGATGCGCATCTTCGCACCCAATGTTTGGGGTCACATCGCCGACCGCACCGGCCGGCGGGTGGCCATCGTCCAGTTCGTCGCGCTGGTCTGCCTGGTCGCCTATGTCGGCGTGTTCTTCGGCACGAGCTTCTGGTGGCTGTTCCTGGTGATGAGCCTGATCAGCTTCTTCTGGAGCGCATCCTTGCCCTTGGTCGAGGCGACCACGCTGTCGCACCTGAAGGAGCGCACCGAGCGCTACGGCAACATCCGCTTGTGGGGCTCCATCGGCTTCATCCTGGTCGTGGTCGGCCTGGGTGTCTTGCTCGACCACTGGCCCATCCGCAGCCTGCTTTGGGTGACCCTGGGCCTGCTCGCCGGCGTGGCGGTGTTCGCCCGCTTCATGCCCGAGGCCGAGATCAATACCTTGGAGGCCGAGCATGTCTCGCTGAAAAGCGTGCTCAAACGGCCCGAGGTCGTCGCCCTGCTGGTGGCCGGCATCCTGATGGCCGCCGCCCATGGGCCGTATTACACCTTCTTCACCATCCACCTGGTCGACGCCGGCTACAGCAAGACCGTGGCCGGCTGGCTCTGGGCCCTGGGCGTGATCTGCGAGATCGGCGTGTTCCTGGCCATGCCCCGGGTGTTCAAGCGGCTGCGGGTGGAGACCGTGTTCTTGCTCACCCTGGCCGCCGCCGCCGTGCGTTTTCTGATCATCGCCTGGCAGGTCGACAACCTGCCGCTGCTGCTGATCGCCCAAACCCTGCACGCGCTCACCTTCGGCGCCTACCACGCCTCGGCCATGGCCCTGGTCCATCGCCACTTCCGTGGCCGCAACCAGGCGCGCGGCCAGGGCCTCTACAACAGCCTGGCCTTCGGCGTCGGCGGCACCGTCGGCGGCCTGTATGCCGGCGTGGCCTGGGGCCCGCTCGGCCCCGGCGTCACCTTCAGCATCGCCGCCGCCTGCGCGCTGCTCGCGGCGCTGTTCTTCGCCTGGCGCGGGCGGGCCTTGCCAGCCTAGCCCGGCTGGCGTTTAATCCAGCCAGATAAATAAGCCTGCGCGGCAGAACGCGGGCAGTAACGATCAAGGCGGGTTCGGTCGCGAATCCGCTCAGGCAATCCGGCTGGGAGGCGTCATGGTTTCGAGGGGCATAACATTTTTGCGCCCAACCGGACCTGCGCGAACAGCCGCGCAGGTCCGGTTAGCTCCATGTTGGGCCTCACAAAGGAGAGCATTATGAAGATCGCTACAAAAGCAGTTATTGCAACCGTTCTCGTAGCTGGTTTCGTCAATATCGCAGACGCAAGGTGCAGAAAATCGCAGGTCTGCGATGACTACGGAAACAATTGTCGTGTTCAAGACATCTGTGACAGCACGCTTGATTTACCGTCTGTGGAACTTGCTCCGCTTAGACCACTTCCATCCACAGACCTAAAGCCCCTCCCATCAATGGAGTTGCCGCCGCTCGGTACCACGAAATGCCAGTACATGCAGGTAGACGGTCGTTGGCAAAATGTTTGCAGGTAAGTGTTGCCCAACCAGCAGCTGCTCATAACACGCAGCTATAAACTTTTTAGGGGAGAGAAATGCCAAGAACCATTCGCTCTATGAACCTCGACCTAATTCGCTGGCTCAACTATGGTCACAAGAACACAGCAAAAAAACTCTCCATCGTCACGAACGCCAACTACCTCTCCAAAATGGCAACTGGTGACATGGAGATAGGCGATCAAGAGGCCAGAACGATAGAAAAAACTCTTACGCTTCCAGTGGGCTGGCTTGACCGCGACAACATCGCAATGCTCAATTTGTCTGCAACTGAGTTCGAACTTCATCAACTGGTAATTCACCTACCAAACGAATCGAGAGTTGCACTACTCGGCTTCTTATCTTCTCTTCCGAAAATCGCCCAACCCGGCAGTCAATCGGACGCTGCGCGATAAAGCCGCGCAGCGTCCGATTACTTCCACGTTATGCCTTAAAGCTCAAAGGAGGCGCAATGAAAAATTATATTCTTGGACTTCTTATGGTGCTAACCGTCATCCCTTGCTACGCGGAGACATCCGTTCAAGTTGCGACCCTCACGGCAATGGTTCGGAAAGGTACATGCTCATTGAAAGACAAAGACTGGTGCCCCACTTATGCTGTAGATGCTAAAGGCGGGTTTCTCATGAACGCCACCGCTGTATCTGTGCGGTCAATGAGTCTAAATTACGATAACCTAACAGCAATGTGTTTCATATGGAAAACAGCCGGGGGCAAGGCCGATGCGGTGGCATCATTGCTAGTAACAGACCAAACTGGGCGCGTTCTCTTGCTGTCGAGGAATTGCGAGTGAGTCGGCGCAGAACTCGTAGGGCAGCTCCGCGCAGCAAGCCGCCGGATGGAAGAATATGGCCGCGCAGCCCGGTTGCCCCGCCTTGGGCCTGCCCCATACCGGGGGTGTAAGATGGCGGCCTACACGTTGGAGGTGATATGAACTTTCACATCGAATATGAACGTGAGGCGGATGGCCGCTGGCTGGCGGAAGTGCCGGAAATTCCGGGCGTGCTTACTTACGGAGCCAGCGCCGACGAAGCCATGGCCAAGGCGGAGGCTTTGGCGTTGCGTGTGCTTGCCGAACGCATCGAGGCCGGCGAGAGTCGGCCTATCCCGATTACTATCGAATTCGCCGCTGCATGAGCCAGTGGCCTGCTGCCAAGGCCAAGCGCGTTCTGGCTGCACTTCTTGGCATCGGCTGGGAAATCAAACGTCAAGCCGGTTCCCATCGCACGCTTTCCCGTAGCGGCTGGCCTGATTATGTGTTCGCCTTCCACGACGGCGAAGAGCTTGGCCCTCGCATGCTGGCCAGAATTTCCAAACATACCGGCTTGAAGCCCAGCGATTTATAGATAGCGTAGCAAGCGTAGCCCGGATGAAGTGAAACGGAATCCGGGGACACCCGGCCCCGGATTCCGGCCTGGCGGCCTGTATCCGGGCTGCCCTGTGGTCAATCAGGGCTGATGGCCCGTAGCGTCTAAGCCCCTGTAAATGCGATAATTCGCGCTTTCCGATCTGCGTTAGCGATATGTCTGCCCGTACCCTTTACGACAAGCTGTGGGATGCCCATGTGGTGCATGTGGAGCCCGACGGCACCGCCTTGCTCTATATCGACCGCCATCTGGTCCACGAAGTGACCAGCCCCCAGGCCTTCGAGGGCCTGAAGCTGGGCGGCCGCAAGCCGTGGCGCATCGCCTCGGTGCTGGCCACGCCCGACCACAACGTGCCGACCACCGACCGGGACAAGGGCATCGCCGACCCGATCTCGCGCACCCAAGTGGAGACCCTGGACGCCAACTGCCGCGACTTCGGTCTGACCGAGTTCGCGATGAACGACCCGCGCCAGGGCATCGTCCACGTGATCGGCCCGGAGCAGGGCTTTACCCAGCCGGGCATGACCCTGGTCTGCGGCGACTCGCACACCAGCACCCACGGCGCCTTCGCCGCGCTGGCCTTCGGCATCGGCACCTCCGAGGTCGAGCACGTGCTGGCCACGCAATGCCTGTGGCAGAAGAAATCCAAGGCCATGCTGGTCAAGGTGGAGGGCCAATTGGGTCAGGGCGTGACCGGCAAGGACATCGTGCTGGCGGTGATCGGCAAGATCGGCACGGCCGGCGGCACCGGCTATGCCATCGAGTTCGGCGGCTCGGCCATCCGCTCGCTGTCCATGGAAGGCCGCATGTCGATCTGCAATATGGCGATCGAGGCGGGCGCCCGCGCCGGCATGGTGGCGGCGGACGACAAGACCATCGAATACCTGCGCGGCCGGCCCTATGCGCCGCAGGGTGCGCAGTGGGACCAGGCGGTGGCCTACTGGCAGACCCTGGTCTCCGATGCGGGCGCCGCTTTCGACGCCGTGGTCGAACTGAAGGCCGAGGAGATCAAGCCGCAAGTGACCTGGGGCACCTCGCCCGAGATGGTGGTGCCGGTGGACGGCCGCGTGCCCGACCCGGCCGAGGCGCCCAATGCGGTGAAGCGGGGCGATTGGGAACGGGCGCTGCAATACATGGGGCTCAAGGCCCATACCCCGATTGCGGAGATTCCGGTGGACAAGGTGTTCATCGGCTCGTGCACCAATTCGCGCATCGAAGACCTGCGCGAGGCGGCGGCGGTGGCCCAATGGGCATTGAAGCAGCGCCGCAAGGTCGCGGCCAATGTGAAGCTGGCCATGGTGGTGCCCGGCTCCGGCCTGGTGAAGGCGCAGGCCGAGGCCGAGGGCCTGGATAAGGTGTTTAAAGAGGCCGGCTTCGAGTGGCGCGACCCGGGCTGTTCGATGTGCCTGGCGATGAACGCCGACCGGCTGGAGCCGGGCGAGCGCTGCGCCTCCACCTCGAACCGCAACTTCGAGGGCCGGCAGGGGCAGGGCGGCCGTACCCATCTGGTCAGTCCGGCCATGGCCGCGGCTGCCGCCGTGTTCGGCCATTTTGTCGATGTCCGTAATCTTTCGTGAGGGCTTGATGATGATTCCGAAGAAATTCATCGTGTTGGGTCTGGTCAAGGTTGCCGTGTTGGCCCTGGCGGCCGGCGTGGTGTTCAGCCTGTACGGTTGCAACACCGTGCGCGGCATCGGCCAGGATATCGAGAAGGCCGGCGAGAGCATCCAGAAGTCGAGCAACCGATGAAACCGTTCGTTAAACATGACGGGCTGGTGGTGCCGCTCGACCGCGCCAACGTCGACACCGACGCCATCATCCCCAAGCAGTTCCTGAAGTCGATCAAGCGCACCGGTTTCGGCCCCAACGCCTTCGACGAGTGGCGCTATCTCGACCGCGGCGAGCCGGGCATGGATAACAGCACGCGGCCGCTCAACCCCGAGTTCGTGCTGAACCAGCCGCGTTATCAAGGCGCCTCGGTGCTGCTGGCGCGGGAGAACTTCGGCTGCGGCTCCTCGCGCGAGCATGCGCCCTGGGCGCTGGAAGACTATGGCTTTCGCGCCATCATCGCGCCGAGCTACGCCGATATCTTCTATAACAACTGCTTCAAGAACGGCCTGCTGCCCATCGTGCTGCCGGCCGAGACGGTGGACCGGTTGTTCAAGGAGGCGTTCGCCGCCGAGGGCTATGCCCTGACCGTGGACCTGGCCGCGCAGACCGTGACCACGCCCTCGGGCGAGGCCTTCGGCTTCGAGGTCGATGCCGAGCGCAAACACCGGCTGATGAACGGCCTGGACGACATCGGCATCACCTTGCAGCACGTGGACGAGATCAAGGCCTACGAGGCGCGGCGCAAGAACGAAACCCCCTGGCTTTTTGTTTAACCGCAAAGGACGCTAAGGACGCAAAATCTTGGATCACGAAGAGATTGGGCGGACGATTCTAGATGCGGCGTTTCGTGTCCATAGCGCCTTGGGGCCGGGTTTGTTGGAAAGCGTGTATGAGGCTTGTTTGGCGCATGAATTGGCCAAGCAGGTTCCAGTGCTAAGGCAGGCCGTCCAGCCTGTCAGGTACGATGGTCTGGAGATCGAGTCGGGCTATCGGCTGGATTTGCTGGTGGCCGACAAGGTTGTGGTTGAGTTGAAGGCCGTGGATAGGATCACGGATTTGCACTTGGCTCAGTTGCTCAGCTATTTAAAGCTGGGCGACTACAAGTTGGGATATCTGATCAACTTCAATGTGCTGCGCCTGAAAGATGGAATCAAGCGCGTCGTGAATGGTCTGTGATGTTCTTGGCGTTTCTTCGCGTACTTTGCGGTAGAGGATTTGGATATGAAGCTTGCAGTCTTGCCGGGTGACGGCATCGGCCCGGAGATCGTGGCCCAGGCGGTCAAGGTATTGAACGTCCTCAAGTCGGACGGCATGAAGATCGAGATGGAACAGGCGGCCATCGGCGGCGCCGGCTACGAGGCGGCGAAAGACCCGCTGCCGGAAGCGACCTTCAAGCTGGCGCAAGAGGCCGATGCGGTGCTGCTCGGCGCCGTGGGCGACTGGAAATACGACAGCCTGCCGCGCGACCTGCGGCCCGAGCGCGGCCTGCTGCGCATCCGCAAGGGCCTGGGCCTGTTCGCCAACTTGCGCCCGGCGCTGCTCTATCCCGAGCTGGCCTCGGCCTCGACGCTGAAGCCCGAGGTCGTGTCCGGCCTGGACCTGATGATCGTGCGCGAGCTCACCGGCGACATCTACTTTGGCCAGCCGCGCGGCATCTCTCAGCTTCCGAACGGCGAGCGCGAGGGCATCAACACCATGCGCTACTCCGAGTCGGAGATCCGCCGCATCGGCCGCATCGCCTTCGACATCGCCATGAAGCGCAACAAGAAGGTCTGCTCCGTGGACAAGGCCAATGTGCTGGAGACCACCGAGCTGTGGCGCCAGGTCATGATCGAGCTGGCCAAGGACTACCCCGAGGTCGAGCTGTCCCACATGTATGTGGACAACGCCGCGATGCAGCTGGTGCGCGCGCCCAAGCAGTTCGATGTGATGGTCACCGGCAACATCTTCGGCGACATCCTGTCGGACGAGGCCTCGATGCTGACCGGCTCGATCGGCATGCTGCCCTCGGCCTCGCTGGACGAGCGCAACAAGGGCATGTACGAGCCCAGCCACGGTTCGGCCCCGGACATCGCCGGCAAGGACGTTGCCAACCCCCTGGCCACTATCCTGTCGGTTGCGATGATGTTCAAGTACACCTTCAACGACGAGGCCGCCTACAACCGGATCGATAACGCGGTGAAGCAGGTGATTGCCCAGGGCCATCGCACCGCCGACATCTGGACCGAGGGTTGCCGGAAGGTGTCATGCAGTCAGATGGGCGATGCCGTCGTGGCGGCGATGTAAGAGCAGAGCATTATTTACCGCGAAGGACACGAAGAAACGCAAAGCAGTTTCTGCTGTTTCTCTTTGCGATTCTTGGCGACCTTTGCGGTGAGAATTGATTTAACGGATTGAGGAAGACAGTCATGAAGAAGGTAGGTCTGGTCGGTTGGCGCGGCATGGTGGGCTCGGTGCTCATGGGCCGCATGCGCGAGGAAAAGGATTTCGATCTGATCGATCCGGTGTTCTTCACCACCTCCAACCCCGGCGGCAAGGGCCCGGACATCGGCAAGGACGTGCCGCCGCTGAAGGACGCCAACAGCATCGACGAACTGAAGGCGATGGACGCGATCATCACCTGCCAGGGCGGCGATTACACCCAGGAGGTGTACCCGAAGCTGATGGCCGCCGGTTGGAAGGGCTATTGGATCGACGCCGCCTCGACCTTGCGCATGAAGGACGACGCGATCATCATCCTCGATCCGGTCAATAAGAACGTGATCCAGGACGGCATCGCCAAGGGCATCAAGACCTATGTTGGCGGCAACTGCACCGTGTCGTTGATGCTGATGGCCATCGGCGGCCTGTTTGAGAAGGGCCTGATCGAGTGGATCGCGCCGCAGACCTACCAGGCCGCCTCCGGCGCCGGCGCGCGCAACATGCGCGAGCTGATCCAGCAGATGGGCGCGGTGAATGCCGAGGTGAAGGGCCTGCTCGACGACCCCGCTTCCGCCATCCTGGAGATCGACAAGAAGGTCGCCGATTTTATCCGCTCCGACCGCTATCCGCTCGACGCCTGGCCGGTGCCCCTGGCCGGCTCGCTGATCCCGTGGATCGACGTGCAGCTCGAATCCGGCCAGTCGAAAGAGGAGTGGAAGGCCCAGGTCGAGTGCAACAAGATCCTTGGCCGCTCGGACAAGCAGATTCCGATCGACGGCCTGTGCGTGCGCATCGGCGCCATGCGCTGCCACAGCCAGGCGCTGACCATCAAGCTGACCCGCGACGTGCCGCTGGACGAGATCCACGGCATCATCGCCGCGCACAACCAGTGGGTGAAGGTGGTGCCGAACGATCGCCAGATCACCATGGAGCATCTGACCCCGGCCGCCGTCACCGGCACCCTGACCGTGCCAGTCGGCCGCATGCGCAAGCTGAACATGGGCAAGGAATACCTCTCCGCCTTCACCGTCGGCGACCAGCTGCTGTGGGGCGCGGCCGAGCCGCTGCGCCGCATGCTGCGCATCCTGCTCGAGGCCTAATGGCTATCAAGCTGGCTGTCATCGGTGGCGACGAGCCGCTGGCCGAGGCCCTGTTCAAGGAACTGGAAGAGCGCAATCTGCCGATCGCCGAGGTCTACGCCCTGACCTTGGGCGAGGCCGAGGCGAATACGACCTTCAACGGCGAGGAGATTCCCTGCCAGCCGGCCGCCGGCTTCGACTGGGCCCAGGCCGATCTCGTCGTGATCGCGACGCGCAGCCGCGCGGCTGGCCATTTCGTCGATGCCGCCCTGGCGGCCAAGCGCCCGGTGCTCGGGGTGGGCGAGGCCCTGGCCCAGCATGCGCAGGCCGTCGGGCTCGATCCCGATATTGCCGAATTCCCCGCAGGCAAGCTGTGGCTCGCGCCGGATGCGGTGACGAGCCTGATCGCGCGGGTATTGCGGCCCCTGGTCGCCAGTCTCGGCGTCGAGCGGATCGATGCCTTCGCCAATCTGGCCGTCAGCGCGATGGGTCAGGCCGGCATCGACGAGCTGCACGAGCAGGTCAGCCAATTGTTCAGCCTGAGTGGCATCGACAATGCCGTATTCCCGCTACAAATCGCCTTCAACCTGATCCCGCAGGTCGGCGACATCCTGGCCGATGGCCGCACCCAGGCCGAGCAGGCCATGGAACAAAGCCTCGGGCAATTGCTGGGCGCCAATGCACCGGCCTGTCACCTGACGCTGAGCTGGGCGCCGGTGTTTTACGGCCATGGCATCGCGCTACATCTGGCTGGCGGGGTTGGTCTGAGCATCGAGAATGTGCGCACCCGTTTGCAGAATGCACCCGGTATCGTGTTGATGGACGAACACATGCCCGGTGGCTGTCCGACCCCGGTGACCGATGCGGCCGAGAGCACCGATGTCTTTGTCGGCCGCTTGCGTGCTGCCGGGACAGGCGATAACAAATCTGTGCAGTTGTGGCTTGTGGGCGACAATGTGCGCGTGGAAGCCGCGAATCTCGCACAGATCGTCGAGCGTTTCGTTGTAAAACAATGAGCTTCGGTGCTAACTTAGGCCGGAGACTCAACTAAACGCCGGGAGGCCGTCGAAGCGGCGGCCACTCGTTCCTCGATAACGACGCATGACTTAGGTCGTAGACAGACGAGGTAGAGGACGGAGCGATGCATAAAAAATTCAAGATAGCCGGTTTGCTGGCGGTACTGTTGTCGGCATGGATGGAGGCCGATGCGGCCGGACTCGGCAGGCTGACCGTGCAGTCGGCCTTGGGGCAGCCGCTCAAGGCCGAGATCGAGCTTTATTCCGTAACCCGGGACGAGTTGCCTTCGGTTACGGCCAAACTGGCCACGATCGATGCCTTCCGCCAAGCGAAGATCGACCGCATGGATGCGCTGAACAATTTGCGTTTCAGCGTGGAACAGCGGCCAAATGGTCAGCCCATTGTGCGCATCACATCGAGCGCCCCGGTCAGCGAGCCTTTCCTCGATTTACTGATTGAATTGAATTGGGCCTCAGGGCGCTTACTGCGCGAATACACGCTGTTGCTCGATCCGCCAGCCGAGGCCAAACCGGCCGCCCCGGCCGAGCGTCCGGCGCCGGCTACGCCGCCGATGACCGCCGCCCCGGTGGAAAGCAAACCGTCGATGGAAGCCAAGCCGGCAATGGCCCAAAAGCCGGCCGAACCGGCCAAAGCGCCAACCGCCGAGTCCAGGCCGGCGAAGCCCGCGGCCAAGGAATACGGTCCGGTGCAGCAGGGCGAGACCTTGCGTGCCATTGCGATCAAGCTCAAGCCGCAAGATGCCACCACCGAACAGATGATGGTGGGCTTGTTCCAGGCTAACAAAGAGGCCTTTTTCGGCGGCAACATGAATCGCATGAAGAAGGGCGAAGTGCTCAAGGTACCGGATTTCGAGAGCCTGATGCTGATGGCGAGTCCGACCCAGGCACGCCAAGTGGTGCATGAGCAGGCGGCCGAATGGCGTGCGACTCAGGGCAAAACGGCGGAGGAAGCCACCCCGGCCAAGGACAAAGCGGCTGCGGCCGGTAAGATCGAGCCGATCAAGCCCGAGGCCAAGCCCGCTGCCGCGGCATCGGCGAAGGATGTGCTGAAGCTATCCAAAGGCGAGCCGGTCACGGCCGGCAAGACCGATGCCAAGACGGCAGAACGGCTGCATGCGATGGAAGAAGACTTGGCCGCGAAGAGCCGCGCCTTGAAAGAGGCGCAAGACCGCGTGGCCCAGCTCGAGAAAACGGTAAAAGACCTGCAGCGCTTGATCGAGTTGAAGGGCCAGCAAGCCGCGACGGTGCCGGTACCGGAGGCCAAGCCGGCTGCGCCTGCCGCCCCGACAGTGCCGGTCGAGGCGGTCAAACCCGCGCCGGCCCCGAAACCGGCCCCGGCCCCCGTGCCCGAGGCAAGCCTGCTCGATGAAATCATGGCCAACCCGCTGTATCTGGGCGGCGGATTGGCAGGCGCCTTATTGCTGGCATTGCTGGGCATTTCGGCCATGCGTCGGCGCAAGCAACAGGCAGTCGTGCCAGAAGTGTCGAGTGTCTTAGGGGACGACCTGTTCGGCGAGGCCGCGGCTACGACGGCGGCGGTGTCCGGCGTCGCCGCCGCGGCGCCGACGCAGCAGGACAGCGGTGTTTTGACCGACTTCAGTCGCTTGGGGCTGGGCGCGATCGATACCCAGGAGATCGACCCCATTGCCGAGGCCGAGGTCTATCTGGCCTATGGCAAGGAAGCGCAGGCCGAAGAGATTCTGCGCGACGCCTTGGCCAAGCACCCCGACCGCGAAGATGTGCTGTTGAAGTTGTTGGAGATCTATCACGCTCGCAAGGACATCGCGACTTACGAGGCGACCGCGCGCAACCTACAGAGCGTGGTGGGCGGCAACGCCGAGAATGTTTCCTGGATCAAGGCCGCCGAGATGGGGCGTGAGATCGATCCGGGTAATTCGCTGTATGTCTTGGCTGGCGTCATGGCCGAGCCCATGGCAGAGGCGGTATCGCCGGAGCCGCTCCAGGCAGCTGCGCCTCCTGAGCCGGTGAGCATGCTCGACATGGAAATTCCGGCCATGGAATCGCTGGAGATGCCGGCCGAGTTCGAGCCGGAAACCCCTGCGCCTGAAGCGGCTGCGCCCGCATCGCCGGTTTCGGCCTTGCCGATGGGGCTCGATTTCGAGTTTTCCATGTCCTTGCCTGAAGAAGCCGAGACCCCGGCCGCACCCAAGCCCGAGCCGCAGGCGGCGGCCGAAGAGATGCCTGGCCTGGATTTTCCGTCCGAGCCGACGGAGATGGCGGCGGTCGGGACCGATGCGATCGATACCTTGCCGCCCTTGGAAGCCGAGGCTGAGGTTGAGCCGGTGGCGATGACGGAACCCGCGGCGGCGGCCGGCGGTCTGGAAGCGGTGCCCGGTTTCGCCGAACCGGAACCCGAGGCCGAGGCTGCGCTTGAGCCGCCTGCTTCGCAATTGCCCGATCTCGATTTTGGCGATCTGGATCTGGAACTGAGTACGCCTGCGCCTGAAACGGAGGTGGCCGCCGAGGCCGAGATGGAACTGCCCGATCTCGATATCGGCGCCTTGGATTTTGCTGCCGAAGAAGCGGCACAGCCTGCCGAATCGGCTGCCAAGGCGGCTGAACCGGCTTTGCCCGATCTCGACATAGGCGATCTGGATTTGGACGTGGGTGAGGCTGAGGCGAGTGCTGCGGCGGAATCCGAGATCGCTATCGAGGCGCCGGTCAGCGAGGGCGCGGAGGTCTTGGCCGAGGTCAATACCAAGCTCGACTTGGCCCGTGCCTACATCGAGATGGGCGATAAGGAAGGTGCGCGCGAGATTCTGGAAGAGGTGCTCAGCGAGGGCAACAGCGAGCAGATCGCGGAAGCGAACAAACTCTTGTCCGAGGCGAGTTGATTGCATCCCGCTACGCGCATCCTGATCGCGATACTTTCAGCCCTGGCCCTGCCGGGGCTGAGTTTTTTTTACCTGGCGGTTTTGAGCCTGCCGCTTTGGCTTGCCAGCCTGGTTTCGCCCTGGCGTTTGTTCGGTTTATTGCGCCGCAGCCGTTGGCTTTTGCTAGGCATCGTGCTGGTCTATGCCTTCCAGTTGCCTGGCCCGGCCGTGCTTGATACCTGGGCTTGGGGTCCCAGTCAGCCTGGCGTCGAGGCCGGGGCCATGCAGGCCTGGCGCTTGGCGACGATGCTGCTGCTGATCGATCTTTTGGTGCTGCGCTTGCCGGCGGTGACCCTGCTCTCGGGTCTGTTCGCGTTGTTGTCGCCGTTGAACGGCCTGGGATTGCCGGCCGAACGCTTGGCGGTGCGCTTGGGACTGACCCTGCATGCCTTGGCCCAGCCGGCACAGCGGGGGCTGCCGAATTTTTCTTTGGCGGCGATGGAGGCGAGCGCCTCGGACCTGCCAGCCAATCTCAGCGTGCAGCGCCATCCCTGGCATGCTCGCGATAGCGTGTCGCTGCTCGCCGTTCTTAGCGTTGTGGTTTGGCTATGGCACGCATAGCGCTGGGTCTTGAATACGACGGCCGCCTGTTCTGCGGTTGGCAAACCCAGCCCGGCGGTTGCGCCGTGCAAGATGCGCTGGAAGCCGCGCTGGCCTCAGTGCACGGTGCACCAGTCGCCACGATCGTGGCTGGCCGCACCGATGCCGGGGTGCATGCGCTGAACCAAGTGGTGCACTTCGATGCCATCAACGACCGGCCGGAGAGTGCCTGGCTGCGCGGCGCCAATGCCCTGCTGCCTGAAGGTGTGGCCGTGGTCTGGGCCCGGCCGGTTGCCGGGGAATTCAGTGCCCGCTACTCCGCGTTGGAGCGGGCCTATCGCTATGTCTTGCTCAATCATCCGGTGCGGCCGGCACTGTTGGCCGGCCGGGTGGGCTGGGTGCATGCGCCGCTCGATCCGGCGGCGATGACCGAGGCGGCGCAGCACCTTGTCGGCGAACACGATTTTTCCGCCTTCCGCGCGGCCGAGTGCCAGGCCAAATCGCCGGTGCGCGAGTTGCGGAAGATCGGCATCGTCCGGCATGGCGATTTCGTCGTGTTGGAATTCCGTGCCAATGCCTTTTTGCACCACCAGGTACGCAATATGGTCGGCGCCTTGGTCTGGGTCGGCCGCGGTCGGCGCCCAGCAGACTGGATCAAGACAGTGCTGGCATCGCGCGACCGTAGCCAGGCCGCGGCCACCTTCGCGGCGGACGGTTTGTATCTGAGCGAGGTGCGCTATGACCCGGTCTGGGGCCTGCCGACCGCGGCCGACCGTAGCGGCTGGGCATTTGCGGGCGCGGCTGGCATCATGCCGACTTTCTGAGAGCGGCTTCGTTCATGACCCAGACCCGCATCAAAATCTGCGGCATCACCCGCATCGAAGACGGCCTGGCCGCCGCTCGGGCCGGGGCCGATGCCATCGGCCTGGTCTTCTACGGCAAGAGTCCGCGCAATGTCGGGCTGGACCAGGCGCGGGCCATCGCCGACGCCTTGCCGCCGTTCGTCACTACGGTGGCCCTGTTCGTCGATCCTTCGGTGGCCGAGGTGCAGACCGTGATCGAGGCGGTACAGCCCGATCTCTTGCAGTTCCATGGCAACGAATCGCCCGAATTCTGCCGCGGTTTCAAGCGGCCCTACCTCAAGGCCGTACGGGTGAAGCCGGGGCTGGATTTGCTACAATACTCGGCCCGATTTGCCGAGGCCCGCGGCCTCTTGCTCGATGCCTATGTCGAGGGCGAGGCGGGAGGCACCGGCCAACGGTTCGATTGGGACTTGATTCCGCATGACCTGCCCAAGCCGGTGGTGTTGGCCGGCGGCTTGGAGCCGGGCAACGTAGCCGAGGCCGTGCGCGCGGTGCGGCCCTGGGCGGTGGATGTCTCCAGCGGGGTCGAGGCCGGCAAGGGAATTAAGGATGCGGCGCGGATCGCGGCATTTGTGAACAAGGTCAAGGAAGTCGATGTACAACTATCCCGATAGCGGCGGCCATTTCGGCCCCTACGGCGGCATCTACATGGCGGAAACGCTGATGCCGGCGGTCGACGAGCTGCGCCGCCAGTATGAGCATTTCCGCGACGATCCCGAGTTCAAGGCCGAGTTCGCCTATGAGCTGAAGCACTACGTCGGCCGGCCCAGCCCGATTTATCACGCCAAGCGGCTGTCCGAGCAGTTCGGCGGCGCGCAGATCTATTTGAAGCGCGAGGACCTCAACCACACCGGCGCGCACAAGATCAACAACGCCATCGGCCAGGCGCTGTTGGCCAAGCGCATGGGCAAGAAGCGGGTGATCGCCGAGACCGGCGCCGGCATGCACGGCGTGGCCACTGCCACCGTGGCGGCGCGCTTCGGCATGGAGTGCGTCGTTTACATGGGGGCCGAGGACGTCCAGCGCCAGGCGCCCAACGTGTTCCGCATGAAGCTGCTCGGCGCCACCGTGGTGCCGGTGGAGAGCGGTTCGCGCACCCTGAAGGACGCCTGCAACGAGGCGATCCGCGATTGGGTGACCAACGTCGAAACCACCTTCTACATCTTCGGCACCGCCGCCGGCCCGCACCCTTATCCCATGCTGGTGCGCGACTTCCAGTGCGTGATCGGCAACGAGGCCAAGGTGCAGATGCCGGAGCTGATCGGCCGCCAGCCGGATGCGGTGATCGCCTGCGTCGGCGGCGGCTCCAATGCCATCGGCATCTTCCACCCCTATATCGACGTCGAGGGCGTGCGCCTGATCGGGGTCGAGGCCGGCGGCCACGGCATCGGCAGCGGCCAGCATGCCGCGCCTTTGACCGGCAACGCCAAGGTCGGCGTGCTGCATGGCAACAAGGTGTATCTGATGCAGGACGAGAACGGCCAGATCGTCGAGACCCATTCCATCTCCGCCGGCCTGGACTATCCCGGCGTCGGTCCCGAGCACTGTCTGCTGAAAGACCTGCACCGCGCCGAATACGTTGCGATCGACGACGACGAGGCGATCGCCGCCTTCGACGCCCTGTGCCGGTTCGAGGGCATCATCCCGGCGCTGGAATCGAGCCACGCCCTGGCCCACGCGTTGAAGATCGCGCCGACCATGACCAAGGACAAGGTGCTGCTGGTCAACCTGTCCGGTCGCGGCGACAAGGATATGAATACGGTGGCCCGGATCAAGGGCATCACGCTATGAGCCGCATCCAAGCCGTTTTCGAGAAGCTGAAGACGCAGCAGCGCAAGGCCCTGATCCCGTTCATCACCGCCGGTGACCCCGATCCGCAGCTCACGGTGCCGCTGCTGCACGCGCTGGTCGAGGCCGGGGCCGACGTGCTGGAGCTGGGTGTGCCGTTTTCCGACCCGATGGCGGACGGCCCGACCATCCAGCGCGCCTCGGAACGCGCCTTGAAACACGGTGTGTCCTTGCGCGGCGTACTCGACATGGTCGCCGAGTTCCGCCAGCAGGACGCGACCACCCCGGTGGTGCTGATGGGCTATGGCAACCCGATCGAGGCCATGGGCTGGGAGGCCTTCGCCCAGCGCGCGGCTGCCGTCGGCGTCGACGGCGTGCTGACCGTCGACTTCCCACCGGAGGAGAGCCACGAGGCCTTCGGCCATCTGGAGACGCACGGGCTCGACCCGATCTTCCTGCTCGCGCCGACCACGGTCGATGCGCGCATCGCCGAGGTGGCCAAGCTGGCCCGCGGCTATGTCTATTACGTGTCGTTGAAGGGCGTGACCGGTGCCGGCCATCTCGACCTGTCCGCGATCGAGCAGAAGCTACCGGCCCTGCGCAAGCATATTTCGTTGCCCATCGGCGTCGGCTTCGGCATCCGCGATGCCGAGACTGCGCGCCGCGTGGCCGACCTGGCCGATGCCGTGGTGATCGGCAGCCGCATCGTGCAAGAGATCGAACAGTCGCCGCGCGAGCGCGTGGTCGACAATGTCAAACAATTCGTCGCCGGCGTGCGCGCCGCGCTGGACAAGAAATAACCCATCCGAGGTAAGCCCATGAGCTGGTTCCAGAAGATCATCCCGCCCAAGATCAAGCGCCGCGCCGAGTCGCGCAAGACGATGCCCGAGGGTCTGTGGAGCAAATGCCCGAGCTGCGAGGCGGTGCTGTACACGGCCGATCTCGACAACAACATGCAGGTTTGCCCCAAGTGCAACCACCATAACCGGATCAGTGCCCGCCAGCGCTTGGGGATGTTCCTCGACGAGGACAGCGGCAGCGAGATCGGCAACAACGTGGTGCCGGTCGATACCCTCAAGTTCAAGGACAGCAAGAAATACGTCGATCGGTTGGAAGATGCCGAAAAAGAGACCAAGGAGACCGATGCCCTGGTGGTGATGGAAGGCAAGGTCGAGGGCGTGGCCATGATCGCCGCCGCCTTCGAGTTCCGCTTCATGGGCGGGTCCATGGGCTCGGTGGTCGGCGAACGTTTCGTCCGCGGCGTCGAGGCGGCGATCAAGGGCAAGAAGCCCTTCGTCTGTTTCTCCGCCAGCGGCGGTGCCCGCATGCAGGAAGGCCTGTTGTCCTTGATGCAGATGGCCAAGACCAGTGCGGCCTTGACCCAGTTGGCGGCCAATCGGCTGCCGTTCATCTCGGTGCTGACCGACCCGACCATGGGCGGCGTCTCCGCCAGTTTCGCCACCCTGGGCGACGTGATCATCGCCGAGCCCAATGCCCTGATCGGTTTCGCCGGTCCGCGCGTGATCGAGCAGACCGTGCGCGAAAAGCTGCCCGAAGGCTTCCAGCGCGCCGAGTTCCTGCTGGAGCATGGCGCGATCGATCGGATCGTCGACCGGCGCGAGCTGCGCGGCGATATTGCCCGGCTATGTACGGCGATGATGCGGAAGCCTGCGCCGAAAAACTGATGCACTCGCCAGCCACTTGAGCCTACCTCAAACGCTTTCCGAGTGGCTGGCGCTACTCGAAACCCGACACCCAAAATCGATCGACCTCGGCCTTGATCGCGTGCAAGCGGTCAAGACCCATCTCCACCTGCAGCCGACTTGCCCGATCATCACGGTGGCCGGCACCAACGGCAAAGGCTCGGTCTGCGCCTATCTCGAAGCCATGCTGAGCGCCGCGGGTTATAAGGTCGGCTGTTACACCTCGCCGCATCTCATGCGCTACAACGAACGCGTGCGCATTGCCCGCCACGAGGCAAGCGATGCCGATCTCGTTACCGCCTTCAATGCCGTGGAGCAGGCACGGGGCAACACTTCGCTGACCTATTTCGAGCAAGGCACCCTGGCCGCCGTCTGGCTGTTCCAGCAGCAAGGCGTCGAAGCGATGGTGTTGGAAGTGGGCCTGGGTGGCCGGCTCGACGCGGTCAATCTCTGGGATGCCGATTGCGCCATCGTCACCACCATCGATCTCGATCATCAGGATTATCTCGGGCCGGACCGGGAACGTATCGGCTTCGAGAAAGCCGGTGTCTTGCGGGCGGGGCGGCCGGCGATCTGTGGCGAGGCCGATCCGCCGCAAAGCCTGCTCAAGCATGCGGCTGCGCTGGGGGCCCGATTGTTCAGGATCGGGCAGGACATTCAGCTCGATATCGGCCGTGATCGCTGGTCTTGCCGGGTGGGCGACGTCAACTACGCGAACCTGCCACAGCCCCGCATGCCGGGCCGGCATCAATACGACAATGCCGCCGTCGCGCTCGCCGCATTGTGGGCCTTGCGGCGACGCCTGACGGTCGATTCCGAGGCCATCGGCGAAGGACTGAACGAGGCTCGCCAGCCTGGCCGCTTTCAGGTCGTCGGCGAGCAGCCCCGGCGCCTCCTCGATGTCGCCCATAACCCGGAGTCGGCCCGCAGCTTGGCGGCAAACCTGCGCGCGCTAGCCGATCCGGGCGAAATCCATGCGGTATTCGCCATGTTGGGCGACAAAGATATCGCCGGTGTCGTGGCCGAGTTGAGCGGGGTGATCGGCCATTGGCATATCGCCGGGCTGAATGTACCGCGCGGGGCCGATGTCGACGCCTTGGCTGGGGTATTGCAGGCCGCCGGGTGCGGCTATACGGTCCATGCGGACGTCGCAACGGCCTGGCAGTCGGCCTGTGAAGTGGCGAAGCCGACTGATACAATTGCGGCCTTCGGTTCCTTTTATACCGTTGCCCAGATCATGGCGCGCACCTAGGACATCTGAATGGCCGCTGCGAATACCCCGACTTCCGAAGAACTCGATCTGCGCCGTCGCGCGCGCCGCCGCTTGATCGGCGCGATTGCCTTGGCACTGGTCGTCATCGTCGTCCTGCCGATGCTGTTCGAGCCGGAGCCCAAGCCGCTGGGCGAAGATGTCGATATCCGCATTCCGGGCCAAGATACGCCATTTCAGCCGCCCGTCGCCCCGCCGGCGCCCGATTTGAAGCCATCGGCGCCCGCCACGGCCGGGCAAACGCAGCCGCCGGCCGCGGCCGGCAATAGCGCCCAGGCGGCCACAGCGCAGCCAGCCAAGGCCGAACCCGCCAAATCCGAGCCGGCCAAGCCGGTCACGTCCCCCGCCAAGGAGGACCCGCCGAGCAAGGCCGAGCCGAAGCCGGTAGACAAGCCTGCCGCCAAAACGGTCGACAAAACGGTCGACAAAACGGTCGACAAAACGGCCAAAAAGGCCGAGGCGAAACCGGTCAGTCCGACACCTACCGCCTCGGCAAAATCCGGTTATTTCGTGCAATTGGGCGTTTTTGGCAACGAACAGAACGCCAAGCAGCTGGCCGATAAGCTGGGCAAGACCGGCTACAAGACCAAGATCGTCCATGCCGGCGGCCAAAACCGCGTGTGGGTAGGGCCTTATGCCGAAAAGCAGCAAGCGCAAGAAGTGCAGGCTAAACTGAAGTCGAAGGAGTTCAATCCGGTATTGATTGCGCCATGACGATAGTCGACTGGCTCGTCCTCGCCGTCGGGGTCTTGTCGTGTGGGATCGGATTGATGCGCGGCTTCGTGCGCGAAGCGATGTCGTTGGCGGGCTGGGTGCTGGCCTTCTATGCGGCCAAGACCTTGGCGCCGGGATTCAGCGCCGAGGTACCGGGTATCGATAACCCGGCCTTGCGCTATGGCGTCGCTTTGGTGCTCGTGTTCGTCGTGGTGCTGTTGCTGGCGGGCTTGGTCTCGATGTTGTTGCGCAGCATGGTCAAAATGGTCGGCCTGGGCGCCTATGACAAGGCCGTCGGTTTATTGTTCGGCGGCGCACGTGCGCTGGTATTGTTGTTGTCGCTGACCGTCGTCGCGGGTCTGACTTCGTTGCCGAAGACCCAGGCGTGGCAGGACGCCTGGAGCCGCTCATGGCTGGAGTCGGCAGTAGTCGCAATAAAGCCGTGGCTGCCTGAGGATTTGGCGGCGCTTATTCAGTTTCAGTAGGAGATTCGCCATGTGCGGGATTATCGGAGTCGTTTCGCATCAGCCCGTGAATCAGTTGCTGTATGACGGCTTGCAACTGCTGCAGCATCGCGGCCAGGATGCCGCGGGTATCGTTACCGCCGACGGCAATATGTTCCACATGCACAAGAACAGCGGCATGGTGCGCGATGTCTTTCGCACCCGCGACATGCGCAATCTGGTGGGCAATGCCGGTGTGGCGCAGGTGCGCTATCCGACCGCAGGCAGCGCGGCCAGTTCGGCCGAGGCGCAGCCGTTCTATGTGAATTCGCCGTTCGGCATCGTGCTCGCGCACAACGGCAACCTGACCAACACCGAACGCCTGCAGGAAGAAATCTTTCGCCAGGACCTGCGCCACGTGAATACCGGCTCGGATTCCGAAGTGCTGCTCAATGTCCTGGCCCATGAGCTCAATGCGGCGGTCAAGGACCATCGCCTCACGGTCGAGGCCGTATTCGAGGCGGTCGCCGGCGTGCATCGCCGCTGCCAGGGATCCTATGCCGTGGTGGCGATGATCGCGGGCTTCGGCCTGGTGGCCTTCCGCGACCCGTTCGGCATCCGACCCTTGGTGATCGGTAAGCAAGAAAGCGAGGCAGGTAGCGAATGGATGGTGGCATCCGAGAGCGTCACCCTCGATGCCATGGGCTTCCGCGTTGAGCGCGACGTGCAGCCGGGCGAGGCCATCGTCGTCACCCTGGATGGCCACTTCTTCAATTGCAAGTGCATCGAAGGCGCCCAGTTGAATCCGTGCATCTTCGAGTATGTCTATTTCGCTCGGCCCGATTCGGTGATCGATGGCATCTCCGTTTATGAAAGTCGCCTGCGCATGGGCGAGTATCTGGCCGAGAAGATCAAGCGCCAGTTCGGCCACCTGAAGATCGATGTAGTGATTCCGATCCCGGATACCAGCCGGCCGAGCGCGCTGCAATTGGCCAACCGGCTCGGCATCGACTACCGTGAAGGCTTCATCAAGAACCGCTACATCGGCCGCACCTTCATCATGCCGGGGCAGGGTGTGCGTCGAAAATCGGTGCGCCAGAAGCTCAACGCGATGGCCATGGAGTTCAAGGACAAGAACGTGCTGCTGGTGGACGATTCCATCGTGCGTGGCACCACCAGCCGCGAGATCATCCAGATGGCCCGCGAGGCCGGGGCTCGATCGGTCTACTTCGCGTCGGCCAGTCCGCCGGTGCGTTTCCCCAATGTCTATGGCATCGACATGCCGACTCGTGCGGAATTGCTCGCCACCGGCCGTACCGACGAAGAGATCGCGCGCGAGATCGGGGCCGATGCGGTGATCTACCAAGACCTGCCCGATCTGATCGCGGCGGTGCAAGGGCTCAACCCGAATATCAAGCGCTTCGATGCCTCGTGCTTCGACGGCCACTACATCACCGGCAATGTGTCGGAGGAGTACTTGGCCCGTTTGGAAGCGCAGCGTAGCGGCGCGGCGGCGTCATCGGCATCGCTGCCGACCCGGCAGATGCATTTGAACCTGAGCACCGTATGAACTGATTGACATGGCTTCGCCGCCAGAGTAATTTTGAAACCGCGCCGATTTGAGAACAGCTTGCGGGCGCGTAAAAAATCCAGCTAAAGCGTGGGAAAACCCGTTTTGGCAGCGCAAGCGCAAAACGGGTTTTTTGTTTTTGGGGATTGCGATGATCGACGATTTCGAGCTTGAGACCCTGGCCGTGCGTGCAGGTACCGTACGCAGCCAGTTCAACGAGCACTCCGAGGCGGTATTCCTGACCTCGAGCTTTGTGTTCAACAGCGCCGCCGAGGCGGCCGCGCGCTTCTCCGGTGCCGAGCCGGGCAATATCTACGCGCGCTTCACCAATCCGACCGTAACCATGTTCGAGCAGCGTCTCGCTGCTTTGGAAGGGGCCGAGCGTTGCGTCGCATTTTCTTCCGGCATGGCCGCGATCCTCGCGACGGTGATGGGTTTGATGAAAGCGGGCGAGCATGTCGTCGCGTCACGCTCGATCTTCGGCTCGACCGTGCAGTTGTTCAACAACATCCTGGGCCGCTTCGGTATCGAGACTACCTTCGTCTCGCCGACCGATCCCGAGGAGTGGCGCCGTGCGGTCAAGCCGAACACCCGGCTGTTCTTCTTGGAGTCGCCGTCCAATCCGCTGACCGAGGTGAGCGACATCGCTGCCTTGGCCGCTATCGCCGATGCGTCGGGCGCCTGGTTGGCGGTCGACAACTGCTTCTGTTCACCGGCCTTGCAGCAGCCGCTTAAGTTGGGGGCCGATATCGTCATCCACTCGGCCACCAAGTATCTGGACGGCCAAGGTCGCGTGCTCGGTGGCGCGGTGCTGGGCAAGAAAGAGCTCATGGAAGGGGTGTATACCTTCCTGCGCACGGCGGGCCCGACGCTGTCCGCCTTCAATGCCTGGGTGCTGCTCAAGGGCATGGAGACCTTGAGCCTGCGCATGGACGCGCATTCGCGCCATGCGCTGGAGCTGGCGACTTGGCTTGAGGCGCAGCCCAAGGTCAGCCGCGTGCTGTACCCGGGGCTGCCGTCGCACCCGCAGCACGCGCTCGCGATGCGGCAGCAAAAGACCGGCGGCGGCATCGTCGCCTTCGACGTGGTCGGCGGCAAGGATGCCGCCTGGCAGGTGATCGACGCGACCCGACTCATGTCGATTACCGCCAACCTGGGCGACACCAAGACCACCATCACCCATCCGGCCACGACCACGCACAGCCGGATGACGCCGGAGCAGCGGGCCGAGGCCGGTATCGGCGACGGGCTGATTCGCATTGCGGTCGGCCTGGAGTCGGTGGTCGACCTCAAGGCCGATCTGGCACGCGGATTGGCCAAGCTATGAAGGCGTGTTGGCTGATGTTCGGCCTGTTGCCGGCATGGGCCGGTGCGGCCACGATGACGGAGATCGTCTACCAGGACAGCGACCCTGGCGAGGCGCCGTATCTGAGCCGCATCCTGGCCTATGGCGACAAGCTGCGTTTGGACTACGGCGTGGATGCCGAGGACTTCACGCTGTTCGATCGGCACGCCGGCAAGGTCTATATCGTCGCGCACGACAGCGAGCGCATCACCGAGATTAGCGCGTCGAAAAGGTCGGTCGCCTTGCCGAAGGGCTGGCGCTTGAATATGGCCGACACGGCACCGCAGACGCGGCAATTGAGCGTGAATGGCCAGCTTTGCCTGGAGGTGCGCTCGGCCCCATTGTTGCCGGACGAGGCGCGCCTGCTGGCCGATCTGCGCCGCGCCTTGGCGGCGAGCCAGGCAAAGGCCTGGCAGTCGACCCCGATCGAGCTGCGCGATCCATGTGCCCTGGCGGTGGATGGGGTGAGGGCGGGTTTCGAATATGAAAACGGTTTGCCGCTGTCGATCCGCTATGCCGATGGCCGCAGTCGCAGCTATCGCAGCCATTCGGCGCGCGCGGCGCGGCCCGAGCTATTCGAACTGCCGGCGAGCTACAAGCACTTCAATCTAAAGTAAACGCCGCGCAACCGGCCGCATCGCAGCGCAAATAACCGCCGCCTTCGTACCAATCGGGCAGCACCCAGCGTTCGCAGCGGTGGCCGTCGATCTCATGCACATGCCGGGCCGGTCTATGGGTATGGCCGTGGATCAGGCGCGGGTAGCCATGGGCGCGCAGGGTGGCGGCCACGGCCTCGCCATTCACGTCCATGATCGCCATCGCCTTCCCGGCCTTTTCGTGTTCGCTTTGTTCGCGCAGGGCTTGTGCCATCTGTCGCCGTTCGGCGTAGGGCTTGGCGAGGAAGGCCGCTTGCCAGCCGGGCTCGCGCACTTGCTGGCGAAAGGCTTGATACCGGCGGTCGTCGGTGCAGAAGGCGTCGCCGTGCGACAACAAGGTCGGGCTGCCGTGGATGTCCAACACCTGCGGGTCGCGCAACAGGCTTGCGCCGGCTGCGTGCAAGAACCGCTCGCCCAACAGGAAGTCGCGGTTGCCATGCATCAGGTAGATGCGAACACCTTTGCGCTGCAATTCGGCCAAGTCTTGGACGATCTCGCGGTGGAAGGGCAGGTCGAGTTCGTCGTCGCCGACCCAGGCCTCGAACAGGTCGCCCAGGATATACAGCGCCTCCGCCTGCGTCGCCGCAGCGCGGAGGAACTGTTTGAACAAGGCGGTCGCCCGCGGCAGTGCCGGGCTCAAATGCAGGTCGGCGATGAACAGGCTATGGCCGGCGGCGGGCATGAATCGAAGCCGCGTGTGCGCTTCAGTCGACGATCTCGGCCTTCTCGATCAGCACGCTCTCGGTCGGCACGTCCTGGTGGCCGCCGCGGTTGCCGGTCTGCACGGCCCTGATCCGGTCGACCACGTCCTGGCCTTCGACCACGTGGCCGAACACGCAGTAGCCGTAGCCGCGCGGCGACGGTTCGGTGAAGTCGAGGAAGTTGTTGTCCTTGACGTTGATGAAGAACTGGGCGGTGGCCGAATGCGGGTTGGGCGTGCGGGCCATGGCGATGGTGTAGGCCGTGTTCTTCAGGCCGTTGTGCGCCTCGTTCTGGATCGGGGCACGGGTCTCTTTCTGCTCCATATCGGCGGTAAAGCCGCCGCCCTGGATCATGAAGCCGTCGATCACGCGATGGAAGATGGTGTTGTCGTAGAAGCCGTCGCGCACATACTGCAGGAAGTTGTTGACGGTGTCCGGGGCCTTTTCGGCGTCGAGTTGCAGTTTGATAGCGCCGAAATTGGTATGCAGAATGACCATGGGGTGTTTCCTAACGGTGAAGTGAAATTAGCGGGTAAGTGCGGCGATGCGTTTCTCGCCGTCGATGGTTTTTTCCAGCGCGATACGCCATTCCTTGTCTTCCAGGCGCAGATACAGGCGCTTGCGCGAAGCGTCGGTGAATTTGTCGCTGGCATAGTCTTGCTGGAATGTCGTGACGGCGAGGTCCTCGTCGCCGAAGCGATAGAGATAGAGGCTGGCGTCCGACAGCGCGACGCGAATCCAGGTCTTGTCCGATAGATTGCGGCGCTTGCCTTCGGCCCAGGTACGGCCGGCGCCCTGCAAGAAGCTGCTCGAGTAATGCCGCAGGAACTGCTCGACATTGCGGCTTTCCCAGTCCGAGCGCCATTGCGCCAACTCGTCGAGCATGGCTTGGCGGTAATCGCTCCAGGCCTTGTGCTCCAGCCATTCAACCCGTTCCGTGATGACGATGGGCGTGCCGGGTTTGACCCACTGGCCCAATTCGTTCAAATCAGGATTGGTCAACACCAGGCAGCCGTCGCTGGCGCGCGGCGCCCGGTTGTAAGTGTTGGACGGCGTGCCATGCAGCCAGATGCCATGGCCGCTGCGGCCTTGCACCTGATCCCACTCGTTCGGATAGCTGATCGGGAAAGCGCCATCGCCATAGAGATCGGCCAGCTTGTCGCGCGGCAATTCGCCGGTGAGGCTATAGACGCCGATCGGCGTGCGCTTGTCGCCCTCGCTGCGCTTGTCGGTGCCGTTGCGGCCGATGGTCAGGTAATAGTCGCGGCGCAGGCGTGGCTCACCGTTGACGTTTTCGAACAGATACAGCCGGGCGCGACTGGCATCGGCCAACAGCACGTACTTTTGTTCGGCGGCTAATTGCAGCAGGTTCTTGGGCAGCAGATCGGCGCCGGGTTGGTCCAGATAGCGCATCAGCCGCAGCCGGGCCTCTTCGCGCAAATCGGACAACGGCTGTTCGGCGCCCCGAACCGAGGCGGCGCCCAGGGTCGGCAGCGGTTTGCTGCGGGCCAGCAACAAATCGCCTTTAATCAGGTGGGCCAGCTTGAAGTCGGGGCGAATCGCGATGACCTTGTCGACTTCCTTCAACGCATCGTCCAGACGGCTGGCGCGAATGGCCTCGAGGGTCTGCGCGATCAGCGCATCGGGCGAGGGCAGGTAGCGGCTATTGTCGGCCAGTTTGGTCGGCCGCTCGGCGGCGAGGACCGAGCCGGCCAGCAGGCCCAAGCAAGCGGCAAAGCACAGTTTGCGCAGCACAGAAAACACCACTTGGCTTAACGTTCCTCGACGATCTTCCATGTGCCGCCCTGTTTTTCCAGGGTGATGCGCTTGTTGGAATTGGCCTTCAGGATGTTCGATTCATAGCGCTGCTTGAAGCTCGCCACGACCTGATGGCCTTTGACCTCGATTTTGACATTCGACAGTTCGACCTTGATGCTGGTCGGCCGGGTCACCCGGTCACGCCGTTCCTCGGCCCAATCGGTATGGCTCTTCTTGTTGGCCTTGTAGTCGTCGGCATAGAACGACAGATAAGCGTCGGCATCGCGCCGGCTCCAGGCATCGGCCCAGGCTTGCAGCAGTTTTTGTGCGGCGGCCTTCGGCTCGGCCGGCAGGACCAGCGGCTTGACGGTCTTGGCCGGCGTGGTTTCGGCTTTGGCCTCCGGCTTGTCCGTTGCCGCTTGGGCTGGCTTGTCGCGCGCAGGCATTTCCGGGATCGGCGGTGCCGGCTCGGTGCTCAAGGCGGCGGTCTTGGCCGCGGCCGGCTTGCTCGGCTGCTTGTTCTTGCCGGCATCGGCCAAGCGCGGCGGGCCGAAGATGTCCTTGATCAGCGACAGCTTGGTCTGTGCGGAGACATTGCCCTTGTCCAGTTGCAGGGCCTTGTCGTAGGCCTGCGACGCCATCTTGGCGTAGATGTCGCCCAGGTTTTCGTGGGCGGTGGCATAGCTGGGGTGGGTGCGAATCGCCATCTCCAGGCTGTTCTTGGCCTTGTCGAACTGGCCCTGGGCGGCATAGAGCACGGCCAGGTTGTTGTAGGGTTCAGGCAGTTCCGGGTAGTCCTCGGTGAGGTCGGTGAATACGCGAATGGCGTCTTGCGTACGGTTCAGCTCGGTCAGTACCAGCCCCTTCAAGAAGCGCGCCTGGGCCTCTTTCGGGTGCGTGGTCAAATAGGCGTTGACCTTCTCCAGCGCAGCCGGATATTGGCCTTGCTTGAAGGCCTGGCTGGCGTCTTGCAGGGAGGGCGTGGCGGCCGCGAATGCCGCGCTGTAGAGAAGGGTGCCGAGGCCGAGGATGAAGAAGCGTGCAGAGGTCATTGTGCTATACTTTTTCTCGATTTTTGCGGGATCGCAACTGCCTGAATTTTAGCAGTCAAACAGAAAATATCACACAGCCGGCCCCTTGCGGCACAAACCCTTCCAGAACTTAGGCATGAATAGCCACATACCGCCCGTTCAGCACTTCATCCGCACCGTCATCGACCAAGACCTGGCCTCGGGCAAGCACAGCGCCATCCAGACCCGCTTTCCGCCCGAGCCGAACGGTTACCTGCACATCGGCCACGCCAAGTCGATCTGCCTCAACTTCGGCCTGGCCGTCGATTACCAAGGCCGATGCAACCTGCGCTTCGACGACACCAACCCGGAGAAGGAGAGCACCGAATACGCCCAGGCCATCCAGGAAGACGTGCAGTGGCTGGGCTTTCAGTGGGCGGGCGAGGTGCGCTGGGCCTCGGACTATTTCGAGAAGCTCTACGGCTTCGCGGTCGAACTGATTCAGAAGGGCCTGGCCTATGTCGACGACCTGACGCCGGAGCAGATGCGCGAATACCGCGGCACGCTGACCGAGAAGGGCAGGAACAGCCCCTATCGCGAGCGCAGCGTAGCCGAGAACCTGGACCTGTTCACCCGCATGCGCGCCGGCGAGTTCGCCGATGGGGCCAAGACCCTGCGGCTCAAGATCGACATGGCCGCCCCCAACATCAACCTGCGCGACCCGGTGATCTACCGCATCCGCCGTGCCCACCACATCCGCACCGGCGACGCCTGGGTGATCTACCCGATGTACGACTACACCCACTGCATCTCCGATGCGCTGGAAGGCATCACCCATTCGCTGTGCACCCTGGAGTTCGAGGACCACCGCCCGCTGTACGACTGGGTGCTGGACCACATCTCGGTGCCCTGCCACCCGCAGCAGATCGAGTTCTCCCGGCTGGAGCTGCACTACACCGTCACCAGCAAAAGGAAACTCCTGCAACTGGTGACCCAGGGTCGGGTCGCCGGCTGGGACGACCCGCGCATGCCCACCATCCACGGCATGCGCCGGCGCGGCTACACGCCGGAGGGCATCCGCGAATTCGCCCGGCGCATCGGCATCTCCAAGAGCGAGAACGTGGTCGACATGGCCGTGCTCGAAGGCGCCATCCGCGAAGACCTGGAGGCCAAGGCCCCGCGTGTGATGGCCGTCATCCGGCCGCTGAAGGTCACGCTGACCAATTTCCAGGACGGCGTTACCGTCAGCCGCTCGGCCGGCTTTCACCCCAACCACCCGGAATTCGGCGAGCGCGACGTGCCCATCGCCAAGGAAATCTGGATCGAGCAGGACGACTTCGCCGAGACCCCGCCCGCCGGCTGGCAGCGCCTCACCCTGGGCGGCGAGGTGCGCCTGCGCTACTCGTATGTCATCAAGTGCGACGAGGTGGTGAAGGACGCCGCCGGCAACGTGACCGAGTTGCGCTGCAGCATCGACCACGACACCCTGGGCAAGAACCCGCAAGGCCGCAAGGTCAAGGGCGTCATCCACTGGGTCTCGGCCGAACACGCCGTGCCCGCCGAGATCCGCCTGTACGACCGCCTGTTCACCGACCCCGAGCCCGACGGCCACAAAGACCGCGACTTCCTTGAATTCATCAACCCGCATTCATTGGAAACAGTGCAGGGCTGGGTCGAGCCGGTGGTGGCCCAGGCCGCGCCCGAGACCCGCTACCAGTTCGAGCGCCTGGGCTATTTCTGCACCGACCGTTTCGACCATAAACCTGGCAAGCCGGTGTTCAACCGGGCGGTGACGCTGAAGGATTCGTGGGCGAAAGAGCAGGGCTGACGCTTGCTGCACCGCAAATGAAAAGGCCCGCTGATGCGGGCTTTTTTGTGGCCTTGGAGCCTGAAACCTTGGCCATGCGGCCGCCATGGCCGGCAACACGCCGATGCCGGGGGCGAAATGGGACGTTTCACTCCGCTTTTAGTTCGCCCTGCATTGTGGAGACCGCTGCTCTCTAAACTTAATGCAATGTAAATTGCCTTAATGAAGCCTTGTGCTAGAAGTAAATACGGCTGTTAAAAACAATACGGGGTTGCGTTGCGCATAGATCAAACTTCTAAAGAAGGGCTGCAGGTGAACTCATTGCCGTTAATGCCAAATTTCAGGGGAATCCGCCATCGGCCTGAAATGGGCAGGCCTTTCATGGCCGTTTTTCCCTCAGGTCTCCGAGGTCGGTATTTCAGTGCTTCCCTGCGTCCCTGCCGTCGGCAGATGCCATCCACATCTTCCTCGGTCAGAGGGCGGAACCGGGTCGAGCCATGAAACCAAAAACACCGTCAGAGGCCCCCAAGTCGGGGACGTGCGCGCCGACAGCCTGGTACTGCAGCGCCATGGAGCAGCTGATCGAGGTGGTGCAGCAGTTGTCCATGGCCCGGGATCTCGACACCGTCATGGACATCACCCGCAAGGCCGCCAGAAGGCTCACGGGGGCCGACGGGGCGACCTTCGTCTTGCGTGACGGCGACATGTGCTTCTACGCCGAAGAAGATGCCATCAGCCCGCTTTGGAAGGGGCAGCGGTTCCCGATGAAGATATGCATCAGCGGCTGGGTGATGCTTAACCGGGAGCCGGCCGTGATCGAGGACATTTATGCCGACCCACGCATTCCGGCCGATGCCTATCGCCCGACCTTTGTCCACAGCCTGGCCATGGTGCCGATCCGGACGATGGATCCCATCGGGGCGATAGGGAATTACTGGGCCAAGCAACATAAACCCACACCCGAGCAGGTCAAGGTGCTGCAAGCGCTTGCCGACACCACTGCGGTGGCCTTGGAAAACGTGCGGGTCTATTCGGAGCTCGATCGCCGCGTCAGTGAAAGAACCTCCGAACTGTCCGCCATCCTGGACAACGTGCAAGTCGGTATCCTCTTCGTGAGGGACGGCAATATCGAACGAGCCAATCCCAAGGCCGCCGATATATTCGGCATCCGGTCCACGAAAGAACTGCTCGGCATTCCGCTCGAACAATTATTTCGAACCGAGAAGGCCAAGGCCTCGATTCTGCGAAAGGCGGAATCGGCATTTGCATCGGGGCGGCTATACGACGTCGAGGCCAAGCTGTTGCGCCAGGACCAGTCGCCGTTTTGGGCGCATTTGGTGGCCAAATCGATCGGCACGGAAGCCTGTCCTGATAGCGGCATATGGCTGGTCGACGACATCAGCGTGGCCAAGGAAAGAGAAAACCTGCTGACCAAAATGAAATTGGCCGCGGAGGAATCGACTCAATTCAAGAGCGAATTCCTCGCCACGATGAGCCATGAAATTCGAACCCCGCTGACAGGCCTGCTCGGCATGTTGGAGCTGCTCTCCATGAGCAAGCTGGAACAGGAACAAAAAACGACCTTGAACGCGGCATGGGGTTCGGCCAGAAGTCTATTGCGCATCGTCAATGACATTCTCGATTGGTCGAAGATCCAAGAGGGCAAACTCGAGCTGTCCTTGCAATCGGTTTCTATCCCTCATGTGCTGCAAGAAGTCGTCAATACCTATTCGCGCATGGCGAGCGCGAAAAGCCTGACATTGTTGCAGCACGCCGATTCCCGGCTCAGCGCGGCCCACTTGGCCGATCCCTTGCGTCTTTCGCAGGTGCTGAATAATTTCGTCAGCAACGCCATTCGCTTTACCAAGCAGGGCGAAATTGAAATCCGCGCCGAGCTTATAAGGCAGGCCGAGAGTGGCGAACAGATCCGCTTTTCAGTCAAGGACACCGGGGTCGGCATCGCCAAGGACGTTCAAAAGCGCCTATTCCAACGCTATCGGCAGGAGAGTGCGGATACTGCGCGTATGTATGGGGGGACAGGTTTGGGGCTGGCGATCTGCCAACGCCTGGCTGATTTGATGGATGGTCAAATTGAATTGGAGAGCGAACCGGGTTTGGGGTCTATCTTCAGTATCACGTTGACGCTACCGGTATCGGGTGTGCCTGGCGAGGCGATGCAATACGCCCATCCTGATGTGGCGCAAGGTGCGGTTTCTCCGTTGTTCGATGGCAGCGAAACCAGCCCTCTGGTGCTGTCGGTGGATGATCATCCGATCAATCGCGACCTGCTGGCCAGTCAACTCAAATTGCTCGGGTTGCGCGCGGTGACAGCAGAAAACGGAGAACAAGCCTTGACCAGATGGCGGCAGGGCGATATCGCCATCGTGATCACCGATTGCCATATGCCGGAGATGGATGGCTATGCGCTGTCACAGGAGATTCGCAAGACTGAAGCGGAAGATGAACTACCGCATACTCCGATCATCGCCTGGACGGCCAATGCCCTCGCCGAGGAATCTCGCCGATGCCAAACCGCGGGTATGGATGATCTACTGGTCAAACCGGCTAGCGTGTCTCAATTAAAAAAAATGATCGAGAAATATTTGCCGGCGGTGACAAAGGCGGCGGGCCCAGCGTTGCCTGCTGAATCCGACAGGCCAAGCTCGCGGGAGGATGCCCCCGTCGACCTTTCCATGCTGGCTCAAGTCGTGCCGGAGGTCTCGGCGCAATTGCAGACATTGCGTGAATTCGAAGCTTACCTCTATCCCGATTTCCAGCGTTTGACCGAGGCCATCGAAAAGGCCGAGCTGAATGAAGCGGCGACGATGGCACATCGCATGAACGGGTCCTGCAGGATGGTGGGGGCCAAATATCTCTCGGCGGCTTGTGCCGCCATTGAGCGATCTGCGCGCAACCAGGATATGAATGGGACGAGAACGGCAAAAATCTTATTGGATAAAGCCGTCGAACAGTTCGGTGCCTATCTTGATGGCATTGGAGAACCCGAAGCGACGCCCTGAACGAGAGCCGAATGAAAATAGCGGATATGCATATCCTGGTGCTGGAAGACGACGACTTTCAACGCCGTATGGTCGCCAACATGTGCCGTTCCTTGGGGCCGGCCTCTGTTTCGGAAGCGGCCGATGGCAAGCAAGCGCTGCAAATCATCGGTGACGAGGCCGCCGATCCGGTCAATGTCGTGCTATGCGATTTACAGATGCCGGGTATGGACGGCATGGAATTTTTGCGTCACCTGAGCGAAGAGCGTAGCGAGGTCGGAATCGTCATCACCAGTGCACTGGATGGCAATCTGCTCGCTTCGGTAGGTCGCATGGCCAAGGTCTACGGTATCAGACTGCTTGGCATAGTCGAAAAACCGATTGTATTGGCGCGTCTCAAGGAGCTTCTCGCTTCATATGAAAGCGAAGAGAGAAAGTGGCAGCAGCTGCCCGCCGATGCAAAAAACTTCACGCTTGATGAAATACTACAAGGCATCGATGCAAATCAGTTCCAACCGTTCTTCCAACCCAAGGTGGATCTTAAATCAGGCCGTCTAATCGGCGCAGAAGCGCTGGCGCGTTGGCTTCATCCGCAACATGGCGTAATCGATCCCTATGCCTTTATCCCCTTGCTCGAGCAGAGCGGGAAAATCGACGACCTGACTTTCCAGATGCTCGAAAAATCGGCCTCGGCCTGTCGTTCGTTCCACGACAAAGGGCAAATACTCGCCATCTCGGTCAATTTGTCGCTGTCCTCGCTGGCCGACCCGGCGCTGGCGGACAAGGTCACCCACGTGGTGCGCAGCGCCGGTATCGAGCCGCAATACATCGTGCTCGAAATCACCGAGTCGGCCGCCATGACCGATGTGGCTTACGCCTTGGAAAACCTGGCCCGCCTGCGCATGAACGGCTTCGCGCTGTCCATCGACGATTACGGCACCGGCTATTCCAGCTTGCAGCAGCTCACGCGCATCGCCTTCAACGAGTTGAAGATCGATCAGTCTTTCGTGCAAGATTTCACGGCCAACGAGGCGCTGCGCATCGTGGTGGAGTCGAGCGTAAATATGGCGCACAAACTCAAGATAAAGAGCACGGCCGAGGGGGTGGAAACGCAAAACGAATGGGATACGCTCAGGAGCGTAGGCTGCGATACGGCGCAAGGCTATTTCATCTCGAAGCCATTGGATATCACGGCGTTTTATGAATTCATGGCGAGCTACAGCTATAAAAGCCCGGTCATATCGCCACGGCCCGCCACGGCTCTCAGCAAGACCAACATCCTGGTCGTCGACGACAACAATTTCGAGCGCAAGATCATCGTCCGCGTCCTGCACGATCTAGGGTTCGCCTACATCGCCGATACGAACGGCGGGGCCGCGGCACTCAAACTGCTCGAATCCAATACCTTCGACCTGATCATTACCGATGTCTGCATGCCCGAGATCAGCGGCTTGATGCTCATCCAATTGATTCGGTCGGGTAAAACGCATGCCAAGCCGGATACCCGGGTCATGGTGGTGACCTCGTTCTCCCAGGCGGAGATACTCGGGGCCGCCTTGGCGCTGGACATCAATGGTTTCCTGGTCAAGCCGATCGTCCCGGCCGTGTTGGATGAAAAGATTGCGCAAGCCTTGGCCGAGCGCCTGCACCTGCATCCGCCCTTGGCCTATGAAGCCGTCAAAACCGTGTTCAAGAGCCTGCCAGGCCCTGACCATCGGCCACCCGGCCGCAGCCCGGGAATGGTGGCCATTTCCCGTGGCGAGCCCCAAGCGCACGACGGCGATGTGGGCCCGGGCGTGCGGCGTGTGGCGATACAAAAACTACACCCCGGCATGGTGCTCAAGGACAATCTGCATCTCGAAAACGAAATTTTGCTGTTGTCGCCCGGGCATGTTTTCACCGTGTCGTCGATCAACCGCCTAAACGACCTGAAGGGGCTGCTGAAGGAAGGCAGCGTCTTGGTCCAAGAAGCGCCGATGGCAGGCTAGGCGGGTCGAGCCGGTGCTCGGTCGGGCGGTGACGCTGAAGGATTTGTTGGGAAGGAGCAGGGCTAAGGACTTGCCTGTCATCGCGTGTCGCGAAGCGACGCGACGCGGCGATCCACGATTTGATGTTGTGGCAGTCTAGCCAAGCAACCTGTCGTACTCGGCATGATTGCCGATCCAGAACCAGACAAGATCACCATCCGCCTCGACCGCCAGCGCCCGGTGATACAGACCGACCCGCGCCGACCAGTACCGGCCGACCTTCTTGAAGTGGAGGGAAGGATGCTTGGGGTCGACCTTCAATAAGGCGAAATTCTTGTCGGCGACATCGCGCACCGCCGAAGGCAGTTTGTCGTAAGTCGCCCAGAAGTCGGGCGAGGCGAAATGCCTCACAGCGGCTTGGTTTGATTGGTGCGATGCGCCGCAAGTGCCTTTTCGGCCAGGGCATCCAGCTTGCCGGCAGCCACGTCCTGTTCGAATTGACGGTCCCAGGCATTCACATCGAAGCGGACAAACCAATCGCGGAAGCGCGCCAATTCCTGCTCATCGAGCGCGGCAACCTCTTGTTCGATGCTTTCAACTTTTCCCATGTGGGCATCCTCAGAGAGGGTGGTTTTGCCTTAACGTACACCGCTTGGGCCTAAAGCTCAATATGAAGCAAGTCTGGCTACCCTCAGCTATGGCTGCATTCGGCGCAATACGCTTCGCTATTGCCGCCCTACGAGTTCTGGATTTTCGCTATTGGAAGAGAGTGTCGTATAGACATAGTCGAAATTCCAATCTGCTATGCCTTCACAGCCGCTGACTAGATAGTCTGATGGTATTGGAATTATCGGATTAACCGACAGATGCATTCTCTCGACAACATCTTGCTTTGCTTGCTTTGAGAGCCTATCCCACCATGAGATTCTGAATGCATGATTCTCGCAGCATGAGACAGAGAAACGAAATAACGCATCTTCTACTCTATCGCCACCAGCCACACGTGATGCCAAGGACTGAAGAAATGGCACACAAGAGCGACTGCTTGAGACATGCCAAGCAAACCCGAATGCCCAACCATCAGATGTTGGTGCAGTAAAGAAAGTAATTAAATCAAGTGGCGATGACCAGTTTCCGAGGTTTTGTAAGTGTCTCCCTGTAAAGTCAAAATCTGGGTATAGCAGACCTGAAAGCTGCATCGAACAAGATGATTTCGAGGTGAAGTATGTAAACTCAAATTCCTCATAGTTTTTGCTACGTAGAGCATCATCGTAATAGTGCTTATGATGTTTTAGCCCTTCGAAGCCAAACAAGCTGCCAGTGAAAAAAATATTCAGGAATGCTTGTTTGTCACTATCGAGTTCGGGATGCTGTTTGATGCTTTCGATAAGGTGTGTGGCGTTTTCCTTTACAAAGTACTCTCGGCATAGACTGCGGTAGGCGTAAAGGGCAATCTGATATTTGTTGGGTTCCAGTGGGTTATTGTCTATGGGTTTGAAAAGCTCATTGTCATGATGCTTGCAGAATCCAGCGAATGTAGAGGTTTTTCTGATTCCTTTCTTTTTTGGCTGGGGCCAGCCGCCACTTTTGCGTAATGTTGAAAATTCAGCATTCAATCTGTAGACAAGGCCATCTTCTGCAATCAATCCTAACTGATTACGCCTTTGAATTGAGTGCGCAGAAATAATCTCGTTGCAGCGCTCACCTTGATCGAAGTGTAGGCATCGACCACGATTACCAAGGCGCTTTGCTTCTCTGTGAAAATCGGAGATGAACGACATGGCTATTTTTATGTTGCTTATTTCACCTTCGGCACCTTCACCGGTTCCCCGGTGACGAAGGCCCAACACTGCGGCGTGGCCGACCAATAGGCCCGGCCGTCTTGCTGTTTGCCGATGTCCTTGTAGATGTAGTCGCAGACCTTGATGCTGCCGGTGACCGTGTCCAGGATGACCGGCCGGCGGAACTGTTTTTCCGAGGCGTCGGGCGTGTTGGAGAAGCTGGCGTCGATCACCTGGTAGCGGCCGATGGGCAGCGGTGGCGGGGTGGGAATCTGCTCAGTGGCCGGGGCTGGCGTCGGCTCCGTGGGCAGGGTTGGAGTTGGCGCTGGTGCCGGCCCCGCCGCCAGGGCAATGCTCGCGCTCAATCCGAGCGTGGCGAGTATGAGCAGCGGCTGGTTCATGCGTCCCCCTTGTTTGGCTATGTGGGAACTATACCGCCAATCATATAGCTGGCGCGGACGATCAGCCCTCCGCCCACTCCGCGATCAGCTCCAGCAGTTCCGCCCCATAGTGCTCCCGCTTCGCCGCGCCCAGGCCCGAGATGTCGGCCAGAGCGGCCTCATCCTCGGGGCGCAGGGTGGCGAGCTGGCGCAGGGTCTTGTCGTGCAGGATGACGTAGGCGGGCACGCCCTGTTCGCGCGCCTTGTCCAGGCGCCATTCGCGCAGCGCGTCGAACAGCGGCTGGTCTTTGCTGAGCAGGCCTTCGACGGCCTTGGCCTTGGCGCGGGCGGCCTTGCCGGCGGGCCGGGTCGGCTTGCGCAGTTGCACGCTTTGTTCGCCTTTCAACACCGGCCGGGCGGCCTCGGTGAGCTTGAGCGCGCCGTATTCGGCGAGGTCGGCCTGCAACAGGCCGGCGGCGACCAGTTGGCGGAAGATGCCGCGCCACTCGGCCTCGCTGTGCTCGGTGCCGACGCCGAAGGTGGGCAGCTGGTCGTGATCGAAGTTGGCCACCTTGTCGGTGCGCTTGCCGAGCAGGATGTCGATCAGGTGGACGGCGCCGAAGCGCTGGCCGGTGCGCCAGGCGGCGGACAGGGCCTTTTGCGCGGCGACGCTGCCGTCGAACAGCTCGGGCGGGTCGAGGCAGACGTCGCAGTTGCCGCAGGGTTGGCTGTGCTCGCCGAAGTAGTCGAGCAGCACCATGCGCCGGCAGCGCGGGGCCTCGCAGTAGGCCAGCAGGGCGTTGAGTTTTTGCGCCTCCAGCCGCTTTCTTTCCGGCGGCGCCTCGGATTCGTCGATGCGGGCGCGCTGCAGGGCGATGTCCTGCAGGCCGTAGCTCATCCAGGCCTCGGCCGGCTCGCCGTCGCGCCCGGCCCGGCCGGTCTCCTGGTAATAGGCCTCGATGCTCTTGGGCAGGTCCAGGTGGGCGACGAAGCGCACGTCGGGCTTGTCGATGCCCATGCCGAACGCGATGGTGGCGACCATGACCACCGCCTCTTCGCGCTGGAAGCGGCGCTGGTGTTCGGCCCGCAGGGCGCTGTCCAGGCCGGCGTGGTAGGGCAGGGCCTTGAAGCCCTCGCGCTGCAGCCATTCGGCGGTCTCTTCCACCTTCTTGCGCGACAGGCAGTAGACGATGCCGGCCTCTTTGCGGTGGTCGGCCAGAAAACGCAGCAGCTGCCGGCGCGGGTTGTCCTTTTCGACCACGGTGTAGCGGATGTTGGGCCGGTCGAAGCTGGCCAGGAACACCCGGGCGCCGACCAGGCCCAGGCGCTGCGCCATCTCCTTGCGGGTGGCCTCGTCGGCCGTGGCGGTGAGGGCGACGCGCGGCACCCGGGGGTGGCGCTCGTGCAGGGTGGACAGTTGCAGGTATTCCGGGCGGAAGTCGTGGCCCCACTGCGAGACGCAATGGGCCTCGTCGATGGCGAACAGGGCCAGGCCGGGGCCGGCCTCCAGCGCGTCGAGCAGGTTCAGGAAGCGCTCGGTGACCAGGCGCTCGGGCGCGACGTAGAGCAGCTTGATCTCGCCGGCGCGGGCGGCCCGCTCGATGGCGCTGGCCTCGCCGGCCTCCAGGCTGGAGTTGAGAAAGGCGGCGGCCACGCCGTTCTGGCGCAGGGCATCGACCTGGTCCTGCATCAGCGCGATCAGCGGCGAGACCACCACGCCGACGCCGGGCCTGAGCAGGGCGGGCAGTTGGTAGCAGAGCGACTTGCCACCGCCGGTGGGCATGAGCACCAGGGCGTCGTTGCCCTGGCTGACGTGGTCGATGATGGCCTGCTGGCTGCCGCGGAAGGCGTCGTAGCCGAAGACGCGGCGGAGGAGTTCGAGGGCGGGGGTGTCATTATGGGGCATGGCGGCGGATTATCGCACTGGGGCTGGCTGCCGGCTTCCGTTAAAATCTCCCCTTTTCGCCGCAAGCGCCGCCCGCCCCATGCTCAAGCTCTACAACTCCCTCGCCCGCGAAAAGCAGGCATTCGTGCCCATCGAACCCGGCCGGGTGCGCATGTACGTCTGCGGCATGACGGTGTACGACTATTGCCACCTCGGCCACGCCCGGGTGCTGGTGGTGTTCGACATGATCACCCGTTGGCTCAAGGCCTCGGGCTTCGAGGTGGACTATGTGCGCAACATCACCGACATCGACGACAAGATCATCAAGCGGGCCAACGACAACGGCGAACCCTACACCGCGCTGACCCAGCGCTTCATCGACGCCATGCACGCGGACGGCGCCGCCCTGGGCGTGCAGCCGCCCGACCATGAGCCGCGGGCGACCGAGTATGTCGGCAAGATGCTGGACATGATCCAGGCCCTGATCGAACGCGGCTACGCCTACCCGGCGGCCAATGGCGACGTCTATTACGCGGTGGGCAAGTTCGCGCATTACGGCCAGCTCTCCGGCAAGTCGCTGGACGATCTGCGCGCCGGCGAGCGGGTGGAGGTGGACCCGAACAAGCGCGACCCGATGGACTTCGTGCTGTGGAAGTCGGCCAAGCCGGGCGAGCCGGCCTGGCCCTCGCCCTGGGGGCAGGGGCGGCCGGGCTGGCACATCGAGTGCTCGGCCATGGGCTCGGACCTGCTCGGCCGGCACTTCGACATCCACGGCGGCGGCCAGGACTTGCAGTTCCCCCACCACGAGAACGAGATCGCCCAGTCGGAGGGGGCGCACGGCTGCAAGTTCGTCAATTATTGGTTGCACAATGGCTTTGTCCGGGTGGACGACGAGAAGATGTCCAAGTCCCTGGGCAACTTCTTCACCATCCGCGAGGTGCTGGCCAAGTACGATCCGGAGGTGGTGCGCTTCTTTATATTGCGTGCCCACTACCGCAGCCCGCTGAATTATTCCGACCAGCACCTGGACGACGCCAAGGCGGCGCTGACCCGGCTGTATACCGCGCTGCGCGGCATCGAAGCGCCGACGGTGGCGATCGACTGGCACGAGCCCTATGCCGCGAGCTTCAAGGCCGCGATGGACGACGACTTCGGCACGCCAGAGGCCTTGGCCGTGCTGTTCGATCTGGCGGCCGAGCTGAACAAGGGGGGCGACTCCCGGCTGGCTGGCCTGCTCAAGGCCCTGGCCGGGGTGCTGGGCCTGCTCGAACGCGAGCCGGAAGCCTTCCTCCAGGCCGGCAGCGGGGAGGGCGGCTACAGCCCCGAGCGGATCGAGGCGCTGATCGCCGAGCGGCTGGCCGCGCGCAAGGCCAAGGACTTTGCCCGCTCCGACGCGATCCGCGACGAGCTGAAGGCGGCCGGTATCGTGCTGGAAGACGGCCCGCAGGGCACGCTCTGGCGGCGGGAATGAGTTATGCGGTCTATTTCGGCGCGGCCGGCTGGAACCACCCGGGCTGGCTGGAGACCTTTTATCCCGAAGACATGCCGGAGGACTGGCGGTTGGCTTTCTACAACACCCAGTTCCGCTGTAATTATTTAGAGCGCGCGGCTTGGGCCGGTTTGGCACCTGAAATCTGGGCACAATGGGCTCAAGAAACCCAAGAAAGCTTTTGTTTCGTGTTGGAGTCGTCCGCTTCGGCCGAGATCGATGCGGCGGCGGCCGAGGCCTTCGGTGGCCGGGCGGTGATCGTCGATTCTGCGCAGGATGCTCGGCTGCTTTGGTTCGATGCGGCGAGCGATCTGCGCACCCTGGCGGCGCAGGTGCGCGAACGCGTTGCCGGCGGCACCGTCTATTTGATCAGCCGGGATGCCGATCTGCCCCGTATGGAGCAGGTGCGCACGGCCATAGAGCTGATGGGGCTTTGATTGAGGATGCGCGGGCTTTTGCTAGAATCGCGTCAAAACTAGGACCAAACGTGTCGGATAACCTCGTCCAGATCAGGGACCTCTCCTTTACCTATGGCGATCGCATGGTGCTTCAGGGTATCAATCTGAATGCCCGGCGCGGCCAAGTGGTGGCCATCATGGGCAATTCGGGCTGCGGCAAGACCACGCTGATGCGCTTGATCGGCGGCCAGGTCAGGCCCAGCGCCGGACAAATCTTGGTCGACGGCATCTCGGTCGGTGGACTCGATATGCACGAACTGTACGATCTGCGCCGGCGCATGGGCATGTTGTTCCAGTTCGGCGCCTTGTTCACCGACATGACGGTGTACGACAACGTGGCCTTCCAGTTGCGCGAGCATACCGACCTGCCCGAGCCGATGATCCGCGACCTGGTGTTGATGAAGCTGCAGGCCGTCGGTCTGCGCGGCGCCCAGGACTTGATGCCGTCCGAGTTGTCGGGCGGCATGGCGCGGCGGGTGGCCTTGGCCCGCGCGGTGGCGCTCGACCCGATGCTGATGATGTACGACGAACCCTTCGCCGGCCTGGACCCGATCTCGCTCGGCGTGATCGGCAACCTGATCCGCCGGCTGACCGATACCCTGGGCATGACCTCGCTGGTCGTCACCCACGACATCCAGGAGTCGCTGAAGATCGTCGATTACGTCTATTTCATCTCGGACGGGGTGATCGAGGCCGAGGGCACGCCGGCCGAGATCAAGGCCTCGGGCCTGCCCTATGTGCATCAATTCGTCCACGGCGAAATGGATGGCCCGGTGCCGTTCCATTATCCTTCGCCGACCTATCTCACCGACTTGGGGCTTGCGCAATGATGGAAGGTTTGGCCCACGGCCTAAGAAAACTGGGTGCCCGCGTCGTCGATGCGGTCTGGCGCCTGGGCATGGCCAGCCGTTTCCTGGTGCTGACCTTGATCTATTCCGGCACCAGCTTCCGGCGCTTTCAGTTGGTGATCAAGGAGGTGTTCAACTCGGGCGTGTTGTCGCTGATCATCATCCTGGTCTCCGGCCTGTTCGTCGGCATGGTGCTGGGCCTGCAAGGCTACGAGACCTTGCAGACCTACGGTTCGGAGGAGGCCCTGGGCGTGCTGGTGGCCTTGTCGCTGGTGCGGGAACTGGGGCCGGTGGTCGCCGCCTTGCTGTTCGCCAGCCGGGCCGGCTCGGCCATCACCGCCGAGATCGGGCTGATGAAGGCGACCGAGCAGCTTTCCGCCTTGGAGATGATGGCCTTGAACCCGATCGCGCGGGTGATCGCCCCCCGGTTCTGGGGCGCGGTGATCTCGATGCCGATGCTGGCGGCCATGTTTTCGGCGATGGGCGTGTTCGGCGGTTATCTGGTCGGCGTGGTCTTGCTCGGCGTCGACGAGGGCGCGTTCTGGTCGCAGATGCAGGCGGCGGTCGATTTTCGGGACGACATTGTCAATGGGATCATCAAGAGCGCGGTGTTCGGGGTGGCGATCACCCTGATTGCCCTGTTTGAAGGGTATGATGCGCCGCCGACGGCGGAGGGCGTGTCCCGTGCCACCACGCGCACCGTGGTAACCTCCAGCTTGGCCATTTTGGCACTGGATTTTGTGTTGACCTCGTTTATGTTCAGGGGAGTGGGCTGATCATGGCCATGAAGCGTTCCACGCTAGATCTTTGGGTGGGAGTGTTCGTCGCGGCGGGCTTGGCCGCGCTGATGTTTCTGGCCTTCAAGGTAGGCAGCATGGGGGCCTTCGATGTGGCATCGAGCTACACGATCAAGGCCGACTTCGAAAATGTCGGCGGCCTGAAGGTGCGCGCGCCGGTGAAGAGCGCCGGCGTCGTGGTCGGCCGGGTGTCGGACATCCATTTCAACCCCGAGACCTATGAAGCCGAAGTGATGCTCAACATCGATGATCGCTTCAAGTTTCCCAAGGACTCCAGCGTCGCGATCATGACCTCGGGCTTGCTGGGCGAGCAGTATGTGGCACTGGAAGCCGGCGGCGACGACAAGATGCTGGTACCGGGCGAAAGCCTCAAGATCACGCAGAGCGCGGTCGTGTTGGAGAATTTGATTGGCCAGTTCTTGTATAACAAGGGCGATGGCGGTGGCGAGTCGGATAAGGCCGCCAAATAAACGGATTGTTCAGGAGTGAATATGTTGAAGATTGTTAAGGGATTGCTTGCGCTGGTTTTGGTGGGCACCGCCGCGCTGGCGCAGGCCGAGATGACGCCGCCCGATGTCCTGACCAAGAACACGACCAACGAAGTGATTCGCATCGTCAAGCAGGACAAGGATATCAAGGGCGGCAACAGCAAAAAGGTCTATGACCTGGTGGAGTCGAAGATCCTGCCGCACTTCGATTTTCGCCAGATGACCCAATTGGCGGTCGGCAAGAATTGGCGCCAGGCCTCGCCCGAGGAACAGCAGCAGTTGACCAAGGAATTCCGTGCGCTGCTGGTGCGTACCTATTCGGCGGCGATCACCAGCGTGGCCGACTACAAGATTGAATTCAAGCCGCTCAAGATGCAAGCGGGTGAGACCGACGTGCTGGTCGGCACCGAGGTCAGCAAGTCGGGCATGGCGCCGATCACCATCGACTATCGCCTGGAGAAACAGGACAACGGTTGGAAGGTCTACGACGTGCTGGTCGACAACGTCAGCCTGGTCACGGTCTATCGCAACTCCTTCAACAGCGAGGTGCGCAAGAACGGTATCGCCGGCCTGATCCAGTCGCTGGTGCGGCGCAACCAATCCGCGACGAATGGCGGTTGATCCGGTATGCGTGTCGAGGCCGATACCGCCTATCCCGAAGGCGACTGGGTATTAAGCAATGCCACCCGCTGGTTGGCTGAAGGCCAGCAAGCCTTGGAGCAAGGCTGCGCCTGTTTCGATCTGGCGGGCGTTGGGCGCGTGGATTCGTCGGCCTTGAGTCTGTTGATGGCTTGGCGGCGCATCGCACTGACGCTAGAGCGGCCCCTGGCCTTTCGCAATATCCCCGCCAGTCTGACCAGTCTGGCCACGCTCTACGGCGTGGCCGAGTTCCTGCAGTAATGAGCCGCGCGATCAGCGTGCGCGGGCTGGCCAAGCGCTTCGGCAGCTTGGAGGCCCTGCGCGGGGTCGACCTTGAGATCGAGCAGGGCGAGTTCTTCGCGCTGCTCGGGCCCAATGGCGCCGGCAAGACCACGCTGATCAGCATCCTGGCCGGCCTGGTGCGCGCCAGCGCGGGCGAGGCCAAGGTGATGGGCCACGATGTCGTGCACGATTACCGCGCTGCCCGGCGCAATCTGGGCGTGGTGCCCCAGGAACTGGTGTTCGACCCCTTCTTCACCGTGCGCGAAACCCTGCAATTCCAGTCCGGCTATTTCGGCTTGCGCCATAACGACGACTGGATCGACGCGCTGTTGCACCACCTGAACCTGACCGACAAGGCCGACACCAATATGCGCCGGTTGTCCGGCGGCATGAAACGCCGGGTGCTGGTGGCCCAGGCCTTGGTGCACAAGCCGCCGGTCATCGTGCTGGACGAACCGACGGCCGGGGTCGATGTCGAATTGCGCCAAACCTTGTGGCAGTTCATCCGCGATCTCAATCGTCAGGGCCACACCATTTTGTTGACCACGCATTACCTGGAAGAGGCCGAGGAACTGTGCGAGCGGGTGGCGATGCTGAAGGAGGGCCGCATCGTGGCGCTCGATCGCACGGCCAATCTGCTGCGGGCCGATTCGCAACGGCGGGTCGAGTTGCGGTTGAACCCGCGGCGTTTGCCCGAGGCCTTGCAGCCGCGCTTGGTCGGGGAAAAAGAGGGGGCGTTTTTACTGAGCCTGCACGACTTCGCCGAGCTTGAAGGCATGTTGGCCGAGATTCGCCAGGCCGGGGTGCAGATCGACGGCTTTTGCGTGCGCCAGCCCGACCTGGAAGAGGTGTTCTTGCAGACGATGCACGGGGCGGCACGATGACCGGCTTTCTGACCCTGTTCCGCAAGGAGGTGCTGCGCTTCTGGAAGGTGCTGATGCAGACCGTGGCGGCGCCGATCCTGACCACCTTGCTCTACCTCTTGATCTTCTCCCATGTGCTGGAGGCGCACGTGCAGGTTTATCCGGGCGTGTCCTATACCAGTTTTCTGATCCCCGGCCTGGTGATGATGGCGATCCTGCAGAACGCCTTCGCCAACGGCTCATCCAGCCTGATCCAGTCCAAGATCAGCGGCAACATTGTGTTTTTCCTGTTGCCGCCGCTGTCTTATCTAGAGTTCTTTCTGGCCTACCTGCTGGCGGCCATGGTGCGCGGCTTGGTCGTCGGTTTGGGGGTGGCGGTCAGCGGCCTGCTGTTCACCGATTTATCGTTTGTGCACCCGCTTTGGGTCATGGTTTTCGCCCTGGTCGCGAGCGCGGTATTCGCCTGCTTCGGCATCATCGCCGGCATCTGGGCCGAGAAGTTCGACCAACTGGCCGGCGTGCAGAACTTCGTCATCATGCCGCTGACCTTCCTGTCCGGCGTGTTCTACTCCATCCACTCGCTGCCGGCCTTCTGGCAGGCGGTGTCGCACTACAACCCGGTGTTCTACATGATCGACGGTTTCCGCTACGGTTTCCATGGCGTATCCGATGTCGATCCCTGGCAATCGTTGGCCGCGGTGTCGCCGATTGCCCTGGTCCTGGCCGGCCTGACTTTGCAGCTATTGCGCTCGGGCTATAAACTCCGCCACTGAACTCCTTCTAAGCATTCCCATGGTGACTCCCGAACAAATCGAGCAATGGATCAAGGCCGGCCTGCCGTGCGACTACATCAAGGTCGACGGCGACGGCCATCACTTCGAGGCGGTGATCGTCAGCGCCGAATTCCGCGGCAAGATGCGCGTGGCCCAGCACCAACTGGTGTACCAGGCCCTGGGCGACAAGATGAAGGCGGAGATCCACGCCCTGTCGATGCGCACGCTGACCCCGGAAGAGTGGCATGGATAAGCTCGTCATCGAGGGCGGCCAGCGCCTGACTGGCGAGGTCGCCATCTCCGGCGCCAAGAATGCGGCCTTGCCGCTGCTATGCGCCTGCCTGCTCACGCGCGAGCCGGTCACCTTCACCAATGTCCCGGCGCTGAACGACATCCACACCATGCTCAAGCTGCTGGAACAGATGGGCGTGAAGGTGGCGCGCGACGGCAACAGCGTGACCCTGGATGCCGGCGGCCTGAACAACCCGGTGGCGCCCTACGAACTGGTCAAGACCATGCGCGCGTCCATCTTGGTGCTGGGCCCGCTCATGGCCCGCTGCGGCGAAGCCAAGGTGTCCTTGCCCGGCGGCTGCGCCATCGGCGCCCGGCCGGTGGACCAGCACATCAAGGGCCTGCAGGCCATGGGCGCCGAGGTCAACGTCGAGCACGGCTATGTCCATGCCAAGACCACCCGGCTCAAGGGTGCTCGGCTGTTCACCGACATGGTAACCGTGACCGGCACCGAGAACCTGATGATGGCCGCCTGCCTGGCCGAGGGGGAGACGGTGATCGAGAACGCCGCGCGCGAGCCGGAGGTGGTCGACCTGGCCCAGTGCCTGATCGCCATGGGTGCACAGATCAGCGGCGCCGGGACCGACGTGATCCGCATTCGCGGCGTCGAGCGCATGCATGGCGCGACGCACCGGATCATGCCGGACCGGATCGAGACCGGCACCTTCCTCTGTGCCGCGGCGGCGACCGGTGGCGACGTGCGGCTGACTGGCACCTCGGCCGGCTACCTCGACGCGGTGGTCGACAAACTGCTCGATGCCGGTTGCGAGATTCAGACTGAAAAGTCGCCCAGCTTCGAGGCCATCCGCATCACCGCGCCCAAGCGGCTGAAGGCGGTGTCGATCCGCACCGCGCCGTACCCGGCCTTCCCGACCGACATGCAGGCCCAGTTCATGGCAATCAACGCGGTGGCCGAGGGGTCGGCGGTGATGCGCGAGACCATCTTCGAGAACCGCTTCATGCATGCGGTGGAACTGATCCGCCTGGGTGCCGACATCAAGATCGACGGCAACACCGCCTTCGTCACCGGCGTCGAGCGGCTGCAGGGCGCCACGGTGATGGCGACCGACCTGCGTGCCTCGGCCAGCCTGGTCATCGCCGGCCTGGTGGCCGAGGGCGAGACCCATATCGAGCGGATCTACCATCTGGACCGCGGTTACGAGAAGATCGAACAGAAGCTCACCCAGTTGGGTGCGCGCATCCGCAGGGCGAAGGCATAATTCATTTACCGCTAAGGACGCAAAGGACACGAAGATTTTTGAATCTTGGCTCCGTGGCCAGATTATTAATGCTTTCTTGTGCTTGTTTTTTTCTTTGTGACCTTCGCGATCTTTGCGGTAGAAAATTGCAGTTGAAAGAAATTAACCTATGACCCAGATCACCCTGGCCCTATCCAAGGGCCGCATCTTCGAAGAGACCCTGCCGCTGCTGGCGGCGGCCGGCATCACCCCGAGCGAGAGCCCGGAGTCCTCGCGCAAGCTGATCATCGGTACCAACCGGCCCGACGTGCGTCTGATCATCGTGCGCGCCAGCGACGTGCCGACCTATGTCCAGCACGGTGCGGCCGATCTCGGCATCGCCGGCAAGGACGTGCTGATGGAGCACGGCGGGGAAGGGCTGTACCAGCCGGTCGATCTGAACATCGCCAAGTGCCGGATGATGGTGGCGACCCCGGTCGGCTTCGACTACGAGGGCGCGGTGCAGCGCGGCGCCCGGCTGCGGGTGGCGACCAAGTACGTGCAGACCGCCCGGCTACACTTCGCCGCCAAGGGCGTGCACATCGACCTGATCAAGCTCTACGGCTCGATGGAGCTGGCGCCGCTGGTCGGCCTGTCCGACGTCATCGTCGACCTGGTCTCCACCGGCGGCACGCTCAAGGCCAACAACCTGGTCGCGGTCGAAGAGATCTGCCAGATCAGCTCGCGCCTTGTGGTGAATCAGGCTTCGCTCAAGCTGAAGCACGACGAAATCCAGCCCATTATCGACGCCTTCCGCCAGGCCAGCGGGGTATAATGCGGCTTTAACAAAGCCTGCTTGCACAGCATGTCCCGCGTCGCTATCACCCGTCTCGATGCCCAAGCCGCTGATTTCCAGAAGCAGCTGGCCGCTTTGCTGAGTTTTTCCGCCGACACCGATGCCGCCATCCACCGGGCGGTGGCGGAGATCCTCGACGCCGTGCGCAAGCGGGGCGATGCCGCCGTGGTCGAATACACCCAACGGTTCGACCGTATGCAGGCTGCCGACATGGCGGCCCTGGAGCTGTCGCAAGCGCGCCTGCAGCAGGCCCTGAAATCGCTGCCCTTGCGTTTGGAGACCGCGCTCAAAGCCGCGGCCGAGCGCGTGCGCAGCTACCACGAAAAACAAGTGCAGCAGTCCTGGACCTATACCGAGGCCGACGGCACCGTGCTGGGCCAGCAGGTCACCGCGCTCGACCGCGTCGGCCTTTACGTGCCCGGCGGCAAGGCGGCCTATCCTTCCTCGGTGCTGATGAACGCGATCCCGGCCAAGGTGGCGGGGGTCAAGGAACTGATCATGGTGGTGCCGACCCCGGACGGCGTGCAGAACGACCTGGTGCTCGCCGCCGCGGCCGTGGCCGGGGTCGACCGCGTATTCACCATCGGCGGCGCCCAGGCCGTGGCTGCCTTGGCCTACGGCACCGAGACCGTGCCCCAGGTCGACAAGATCGTCGGTCCCGGCAACGCCTATGTCGCCGAGGCCAAGCGCCGGGTGTTCGGCATCGTCGGTATCGATATGATCGCCGGCCCGTCCGAAATCCTGGTGATCTGCGACGGCAAGACCGATCCGGACTGGATTGCGATGGACCTGTTCTCCCAGGCCGAGCACGACGAGTTGGCCCAGTCCATTCTGATCTCGCCCGATGCCGCCTTCCTCGATGCGGTGCAGGCCAGCATCGACAAGTTGTTGCCCAGCATGCCCCGGCAGGAGGTGATCCGCACCTCGATCGTCAATCGCGGCGGCCTGATCCTGTGCAAGGATCTGGATCAGGCGGCCGAGATCAGCAATTTCATCGCGCCCGAGCACCTCGAATTGTCGGTGGCCGACCCCGAGGCGATGCTGCCCAAGATTCGCCACGCCGGTGCCATCTTCATGGGCCGCAACACCTGCGAGGCCCTGGGCGACTACTGCGCCGGCCCGAACCACGTGCTACCCACGTCGCGTACCGCGCGCTTCTCGTCGCCACTGGGCGTTTACGACTTCCAGAAACGCTCCAGCCTGATCCACGTCTCGGCCCAAGGGGCCAAGGCGCTGGGTGAGATCGCCTCGGCCCTGGCCTATGGCGAGGGCCTGCAGGCGCATGCCCGCTCGGCTGAATACAGAATGGAGTCTTGATTCTTCGATTGAATTCGGGATGCAAGGCATCCGACAGGCATCGAAGCAATAACTCATCCAGACTGGCATAGACGACATGTCTTCCATCAAACCCGAACAGATCATCCGCGCCGACATCCGCGCGCTGTCGGCCTATCACGTCGCCGACGCGAGCGGCATGGTCAAGCTCGACGCGATGGAGAACCCCTATCGCCTGCCGGAGGACTTGCGGGGCGAACTGGGCGGCCTCCTGGCCGAGGCGGGGATCAACCGCTACCCGGACCCGCGCTCGCCGGAATTGAAGGCCGCCCTGCGTGACGCCTTCGGTATTGCGCCCGATCTGGAGATCCTGCTTGGGAACGGCTCCGACGAGATTCTGCAGATCCTCGCCCTGGCGGTGGCCCGGCCGGGCGCCACAGTGCTGTCGCTCGAGCCGGGCTTCGTCATGTACCGCATGATCGCCCAGTTCTCCGGACTCAACTATGTCGGCGTGCCGCTGAAGAGCGATTTCACATTGGACGAGGCTGCCATGCTGGCGGCCATCGAGCAGCACAAGCCGGTGCTGACCTTCATCGCCTACCCGAACAACCCGACCGGCAACGTCTTCGACCGCGCCGCGATCGAACGCCTGATCGATGCCGCGCCCGGCCTGGTAGTGCTGGACGAGGCCTATCACGCCTTCGCCGGCGGCCTGAGCTTTCTCGATGCGCTCGGCCGCTACGACAACCTGCTCTTGATGCGTACGGTGTCCAAGCTCGGCCTGGCCGGGCTGCGCTTGGGTTATCTGGTCGGCAAAGTCGACTGGCTGCAGGAATTCGACAAGCTGCGCCTGCCTTACAACGTCAATGTGCTGACCCAGGTCGCGGCCGAGTTCGCCTTGCGCCATGTGGCGGAACTGGAGGCGCAGGCAGCCAGGATCGTGGCCGAGCGTGCCCGTCTGCATGCGGCCTTGGCACAACAGTCGGGTGTGACGGTGTTCGACAGCCAGGCCAACTTTCTGCTGTTTCGGGTGGCCGATGCCGTTAAAGTCTTCACTGGGCTCAAGGCCCGCGGGGTATTGATCAAGAATCTGCATGGGGCGCACCCCTTGCTCAACGATTGCTTGCGTGTAACCGTCGGCGCGCCGGAGGAGAACGATGCCTTCCTCGCCGCGCTGGCTGCCGAATTGGAAGCGAGAGGATAGACACGATGCGTACGGCCGAAATCAGCCGCAACACTCTGGAGACCCGGATCACCGTGAAGGTGAACCTGGATGGCTCCGGCCAGGCCAAGCTGGCGACCGGTGTGGCCTTTCTCGACCACATGCTGGACCAGATCGCCCGCCACGGCCTGATCGATCTCGACATCCGGGCCGAGGGCGACCTGCACATCGACGCCCACCACACGGTGGAAGACATCGGCATCAGCCTGGGCCAGGCCTTCGCCAAGGCGGCCGGCGACAAGAGGGGCATCCGCCGCTACGGCCATGCCTATGTGCCGCTGGACGAGGCCTTGTCGCGCGTGGTGGTCGATTTCTCCGGTCGGCCCGGCCTGGAGTATCACGTCGATTTCACCCGCGCCCGCATCGGCGAATTCGATGTCGACCTGTTCCGCGAGTTCTTCCAGGGCTTCGTCAACCATGCCCAGGTGACCCTGCACGTCGACAACCTGCGCGGCATCAACGCCCACCACCAGGCCGAGACGGTGTTCAAGGCCCTGGGCCGTGCCCTGCGCATGGCCTTGGAGGCCGATGCGCGCATGGCCGACGTGGTGCCGAGCACCAAGGGGACGCTGTAAGTGCCGGACGTCGCTGTCGTCGATTACGGCATGGGTAACCTGCATTCGGTGGCCAAGGCCATCGAGCATGTGGCGCCCAAGGCCGAGGTGGCGGTGACCGGCGACCCGGCCGTGATCGCCCGGGCCGGCCGCGTGGTGTTCCCTGGCCAGGGCGCGGCGCGCGACTGCATGGCCGAGATCGACCGGCGCGGCCTGCGCGAGGTGATCGTCGAGGCGTCGAGGAGCAAGCCCTTCCTCGGCATCTGCATGGGCCTGCAGGTCCTGTTCGAGCACAGCGAGGAGGGCGACACCCAGTGCCTGGGCCTGCTGCCGGGTCGGGTGCTGCGCTTTCCCGATGCGGCCATGCACGACGACAAGGGCAAACGGCTCAAGGTGCCGCACATGGGCTGGAACAATGTCCATCGGATGATGGAACACCCGATGTGGGCCGGCATCGACGACGGCGCCCGGTTCTATTTCGTCCACAGCTATTACGTCGAGCCCGCTTCGCCCGATGTGGTGGCGGGGGTGAGTCACTATCCCTTCGCCTTCACCTGCGCGGTCGCGCGCGACAACCTGTTCGCGGTACAGTTTCACCCGGAAAAGAGCCAGGCGGCCGGTCTGCGTCTACTTGGCAATTTCATCACTTGGGAAGGCAAGTCGAGGTAAGCAAGATGTTGATCATTCCTGCCATCGATCTGAAAGACGGTCAGTGCGTGCGCCTGAAGCAGGGCGAAATGGACAGCGCCACGGTGTTCTCCGCGGAGCCCGCAGAGATGGCCAAGAAGTGGCTAGCCAGCGGCGCCCGCCGGCTGCATCTGGTCGATCTCAACGGCGCCTTCGCCGGCAAGCCGGTGAACGAACCCGCGATCAAGGCGATCACCGACGTGGTCGGCGACGACATTCCGGTCCAGTTGGGCGGAGGCATCCGCGACCTGGAGACCATCGAGCGTTATCTGGACGACGGCATCACCTACGTCATCATCGGCAGCGCGGCGGTGAAGACGCCGGGCTTCCTGCATGACGCCTGCAATGCCTTCCCCGGCCACATCATCGTCGGCCTCGACGCCAAGGACGGCAAGGTGGCGGTCGACGGCTGGTCCAAAGTGACCGGCCACGACGTGATCGACCTGGCCAAGCGCTTCGAGGGTTATGGCGTCGAGTCGGTGATCTATACGGACATCGGCCGCGACGGCATGCTGTCCGGCGTCAATATCGAGGCCACGGTGAAGCTGGCCCAGGCGCTGACCATCCCGGTGATCGCCAGTGGCGGCGTGACCAATCTGGACGATGTGCGCAATCTCTGTGCGGTGGAGAGCGAAGGCATCGAGGGCGTGATCACCGGTCGCGCCATCTACGAGGGCACGCTCGACTTCGCCGCGGCGCAGAAGCTGGCCGACGAACTCGGAGCGACATAAGCCGATGTTTTCTCCTGACCTCGCACTCCTTACTCCTTACTAAATCATGGGTCTGGCCAAGCGCATCATCCCCTGTCTCGACGTGACCGCCGGCCGCGTGGTCAAGGGCGTGCAGTTCGTCGAGCTGCGCGACGCCGGCGACCCGGTCGAAATCGCCAAGCGCTACGACGACCAGGGCGCGGACGAGCTGACCTTCCTCGACATCACCGCCAGCTCGGACGAGCGCGACATCATCCTGCACATCATCGAAGAGGTGGCGGCCCAGGTCTTCATCCCGCTTACCGTCGGCGGCGGCGTGCGCGCGGTGGAAGACGTCCGTCGCCTGCTCAACGCCGGGGCCGACAAGGTCTCGATCAACACCTCGGCGGTAGTCAATCCGCAACTGGTGCGCGACGCCTCGGACCGTTACGGCAACCAATGCATCGTGGTCGCCATCGACGCCAAGCGGGTGGCCGGCCCCGAGCCCAAGTGGGAGGTGTTCACCCATGGCGGCCGCAAGGCGACCGGGCTGGATGCCGTCGAGTGGGCGAAGCAGATGCAGGAATACGGCGCCGGCGAAATCCTGCTGACCAGCATGGACCGCGACGGCGCCAAGATCGGCTTCGACCTGGAGCTGACCCGGGCCATCTCCGACGCGGTCGAGGTGCCGGTGATCGCCAGCGGCGGCGTCGGCAACCTGCAGCACCTGGTCGACGGCGTGAAGATCGGCGGCGCCGATGCCGTGCTCGCGGCCAGCATCTTCCACTTCGGCGAATACACCGTGCGCCAGGCCAAGGAATACATGGCCCAACATGGAATAGAAATGCGCTTATGAGCGACTGGCTCGACAAGTTGAACTGGCCGGCCGACGGCTTGCTGCCGGCCATCGCCCAGGACGCCGCCAGCGGCGACATCCTGATGGTGGCCTGGATGAACCGCGAGGCCTTGGCCAAGACGGCCGAGCTGGGCGAGGCCGTGTACTGGTCGCGCTCGCGTCAGAAGCTGTGGCACAAGGGCGAGGAATCGGGCCATACGCAAAAGGTATTGGACATTCGCACCGACTGCGACGAGGATGTGATCCTCTTGAAAGTCGAGCAGCAGGGTGGCATCGCCTGCCACACCGGCCGGCACAGCTGTTTCTTCCAGAAATTGGAAAACGATCAATGGAAGGCCGTTGAGCCGGTCTTGAAAGACCCCAAGGACATCTACAAGTGAGCGACATCCTCGACCGACTGGCCCAGACCCTGGAGGCCCGCAAGCAGGCGGACCCGCAGAGTTCCTATGTGGCCAAGCTCTACGCCAAGGGCCTGGACGCCATCCTGAAGAAGGTGGCGGAGGAGGCGGCCGAGACCATCATGGCGGCCAAGGACGGCGAACGCGACAAGATCGTCTACGAGACCGCCGACCTCTGGTTCCACAGCATGGTGCTGCTGGCCCAGCAAGGTATCCATCCGGACGAAATCCTCAACGAGCTGGCCCGGCGAGAAGGCCTGTCAGGATTGGCCGAGAGGGCATCCCGCAAGGAGGACGTATGAGCGACTGTATCTTCTGCAAGATCGTGGCCGGGCAGATCCCCAGCCGTAAGGTCTACGAGGACGACGATGTGCTGGCCTTCCACGACATCAACCCGGCGGCGCCGGTGCATTTCATGATCATTCCCAAGGCGCATGTCGACTCCCTGGTCGAATGTACTGCTGCGCATCGGGATATCCTGGGTAAAATCCTGCTATTGGCACCCAAGCTGGCCAAGGAGCAGGGCCTGGGCACGGATTTTCGTACCTCGATCAACACCGGCAAAGGTGCCGGTCAAATGGTTTTCCATCTGCATGTGCATGTGCTCGGTGGGGCCGGGCCGCGGCCGCTATAAAGGCAGGCCGCAGACTTTTTGAAGGAGTAGGGCAATGGGCGGTTTCAGTATTTGGCATTGGCTGATCGTATTGGTGGTGGTGTTGCTGATTTTCGGCACTAAAAAACTGCGTAATATCGGCACCGATCTGGGCGGCGCGGTCAAAGGCTTCAAGGATGCGATGAAGGAAGAGCAGAACAAGCCGACCGAACTGCCGCGTCAAGGCGAGGCTGGCGGCAGCACGATCGAGGGTGAGGTCAAGGACAAGCAACATAGCTGATCATTCAAGTGAGGGCAGGGTGAGGATAAGCATCTCGCCGGGCCCTTCGCGCCTCCCCAATCATGTTTGATATCGGTTTTTCCGAACTCCTGTTGATCGGCGTCGTGGCCTTGGTTGTCCTCGGTCCGGAGCGGCTTCCTAAAGTCGCGCGCACGGTGGGCAGCCTGCTTGGCCGTTTGAATCGTTACGTTTCCCAGGTCAAGCAGGATGTCGAACGCGACATGCAGCTCGATGAGTTGCGTAAGACGCAGCGCGAGATGCAGGCGCAGGCGCAGCAATTCGAAATCGTGGCCGAGGAAACCAGCCAAACCATCCACCAAGGGTTAAGTCAGGTCGAGAAAGTGGCCGAGGCCATGGCGGCCACGGATGGCGGATTGGCGCTGCAACAGAGCGAGCAGATCAAGGCGGAGGGCATGGCCTCTGAAGAGATGCCTGCCCAGGCACAGCTTGAGTTAAGCCTCGAACCTGAGCCTCCGGCTGCCGGATCGAAATCTCACGACCATGGATAGCCAAGAAACCTTCATTTCGCATTTGATCGAATTGCGCAATCGCCTGCTCAAGGCGGTGCTGGCTTGGGTGCTGTGGTTTGTGGTCCTTGTGCCCTTTGCCAATCATTTGTATGCCTTGTTGGCCCAACCCTTGCTGGCGAAGTTGCCCAAAGGCGGGCAGATGATCGCTACCGAGGTGGTCACGCCGTTCTTCGTGCCGATCAAGGTGGCGATGATGACGGCCTTTCTCGGCGCCTTGCCTTACATCCTCTATCAATTGTGGTCGTTTATCGCGCCCGGGCTGTATGCGCACGAGAAAAAATTCATCTTGCCGCTGGTGATATCCAGTGTGGTGCTTTTCGCCTGCGGCATGTCTTTCGCCTATTTCTTCGTGTTTCCGGTGGTGTTCGGTTTTATTGTGGGCATTGCGCCGCAAGGCGTCGCGGTGATGACGGATATCAGCAAATATTTGGATTTTGTCATCACTCTGTTTGTTGCCTTCGGTATCACTTTCGAAGTGCCCATCGTCGTGGTGGCCTTGGCCCGGATGGGCATGGTGAGTGTCGAGCAGTTCAAGCAGGCGCGGCCTTATGTGATCGTCGGCGCCTTTGTCGTCGGTGCGATCTTCACGCCGCCCGATGTCATTTCCCAGATCATGCTGGCGGTACCACTTTGGCTGCTTTATGAGTTGGGTGTGCTGGTCGCTAGCTGGGTCGAGAAGAAGGCAGGCGCTACGGAAGAGGAGGCCTATCGCCCTTTGAGCGAGGATGAACTCGACAGCGAGCTGGATAGCATCGAAAGCGAGCAAAACAGGCCGTAATGTTCATAACAGGTGCACATTTCAGCAAAACGCCCCAATACGGGGCGTTTTGTTTTGGTGCGCGTCTGGTAAGCGATTGTTTTTTCGTGCACTATTTTAAGGCATGACTCTTGCTTGCAGTCTTTCCTGTTTGCATTGGAGGCTCTGATGGACGTGTTTAAATCTGGTTCCGACGTGGTATTCCTGCTGTTAGGCGCAGTCATGGTGTTGGCCATGCATGCAGGCTTTGCATTTCTTGAACTAGGGACGGTGCGCAAGAAGAACCAGGTGAATGCCTTGGTCAAGATTCTGACCGACTTCAGCGTCTCGACTATCGCCTATTTCTTCATCGGCTATACCTTGGCCTATGGCGTCGATTTCATGTCCGGTGCCGATGTATTGGCCCAGAAAAACGGCTACGAGCTGGTGAAGTTCTTCTTCCTGCTGACCTTCGCCGCGGCGATTCCGGCCATCATCTCCGGCGGCATTGCCGAACGGGCAAGATTCAATCCGCAATTGGCCGCCACCTTCCTGCTGGTCGGCTTTGTCTATCCCTTCTTCGAAGGCCTGGTCTGGCATGAAAATCTGGGCTTTCAGGCTTGGCTCAATACGGCGTTCGGGGCCAAGTTCCATGATTTTGCCGGCTCGGTCGTCGTGCACGCGGTCGGCGGTTGGATTGCCTTGCCGGCGGTGCTCTTGCTTGGTGCGCGGCGCGGCCGCTATCGCCAGGACGGCATGGTTTCGGCGCATCCGCCGTCCAGCATCCCATTTCTGGCGCTGGGCGCTTGGATTCTGACCGTCGGCTGGTTCGGCTTCAACGTGATGTCGGCCCAGACTGTCGAGGCTGCTTCCGGCCTGGTGGCGGTCAATTCTTTGATGGCGATGGTGGGCGGCACCTTGGCGGCCCTGGTAATCGGCCGCAACGATCCGGGCTTCATTCACAACGGTCCATTGGCTGGGCTCGTGGCCGTCTGTGCCGGCTCGGACCTGATGCACCCGGCCGGTGCGCTGGTGACCGGTATCGTGGCCGGTGCGCTGTTCGTCTGGATGTTCACGATCACCCAAAACAAATGGAAGATCGACGATGTGCTCGGTGTTTGGCCTTTGCATGGCCTGTGTGGTGCCTGGGGCGGGATCGCGGCGGGTATCTTCGGCGCGAAGGCCTTGGGCGGGGTCGGGGGGGTCACGCTCGGTGCGCAAACGCTTGGCACCTTGACGGGTATTGTCGTCGCCTTGCTTGGCGGTGCCTTGGTCTATGGCCTGCTTAAGCTGCTCGTCGGGATACGGCTCGATGCCGAAGAGGAATTCAACGGTGCCGATCTGTCCATCCACAAGATCTCGGCGACACCGGAACGCGAAACCAACTGGTAAGCCCATTCGACCGCTAGGCGCAGATCAGTTGTCCGCTGATTCGCCTAGCTTCTCGTCCACCTGTTCGTCGAAGCTCTTGCCATGGCGGTAGTGCTGATAGAGGCGCACGCCCAAGATGCTAGACACAATGAATAGACCGGCTGCTAGGGCGACGCGCCACTGGTTGTCCACTTGCACACCGCCGCCGACCAGTGCGAATACGAGGCTTTGCGGCAGATAACCCAGCACGGAGCCGACGAAGAACGGCAGGGCGCGTACCTTGGAAACGCCGGCAAGCAAATTGGTTATCAGATTGCTCCCCACGGGTAACAGCCGAATCAGCAAGGTCATGCTGAATGGATGGCCATGGACAAAATCATCCAGCTTTTGAATCCGTGAGGAATAACGCGCCGCCAACATCGCGCGTCCCAGGAAGCGCGCGTAGTAGAAGGCCAGGATGCAGCCAATCCCCGCCGCCAGGGTAGCAAGCACGGTGCCGGTCAAGATGCCGAAGGCATAGCCGCCAAGGAAGGCGATCAACTGCCGAGGCAAGCCGACGGCGGTGAATAAGCCGCCGACTGCCAAGAACAGGAGGTCGCCAGTGAAACCATGTCCGCGCACTTCGTGGTCGATCCATTTCTCGTCGAGTAGGCCAGCGAACTGGGTGGTGCTGGCCATATAGCCCAGCAATGCCAGAGAAGCGATCACGACGAGGCCACGGAGGATAGTGCGATAGTTCATACGGACGCTTAAAGCCGGTTCGGCGAGGGAAAACGCCGCATTCTAGCACCCGGCGCGGCCGCGGCTCGCGGCCGAAATGCTTGTGCCGCCTTGCTTCGAGACCGGCTTACGTGTATCCTCGCGCGCTTTCGGTCGTCTGGCATCGGGCTATGGCCCCCACTGGACGAAACGGTATCTGGAGAGGTGGATGAGTGGTTTAAGTCGCACGCCTGGAAAGCGTGTTTAGGGTAATACCCTAACGCGGGTTCGAATCCCGCCCTCTCCGCCAGATAAAAAAATGGGGCCTCGTGCCCCTTTTTTTATTTGGTGGGGCGTGCGGGCAGTTCGAGAAGCCGCCTGGGTTCGACTAGCCGAGCACGGCTCGGCTGGACGCGCCAAGCGCGGTCCCGGAGCGCAGCGAAGGGATTCGTGGATCGCCCCGAGGCGAGACACGAACAATCCCGCCCTCTCCGCCAGATAAAAAATGGGGCCTCGTGCCCCTTTTTATTGCCATCGTCTTCTCGCTGAAATTCCTTTTCGGTAGGATTGTTTTGCCATTTTGCTAAATGGCGGAATTTTCGCTTGATTCGCAATTTTGTTCTTGATCTCCGGTGCGGCATAGTGTTTTACTCGCGCCGTGGTGGGATAAGCTCAGGAGTCAAATGGGCGGATGGAGAACAAACGATAAATGAATGCGGTGAGCTATCTGGCCCGGCAGCCGATTGTGGACGGGGAACATAAGCTTATTGCTTATGAGTTGTTGTTCCGACAGACGGCGGCCAGCCTTTCTGCCGACGTGCGCGATCCGCTTCAGGCCGGCGTCGAGGTGATCAGTAATACGCTTTGCCTTGGCACCGATTGGCTGCTGCAAGGGAGCCTGGCCTTTATCAATCTCGACGAATCGACGCTGATGAGCGAATACATCACCTTGCTGCCGCAGGAGCATGTGGTGTTTGAGATTCTGGAGACGGTAAAGGTATCCCAGGTCTTGGTGGCGCGCATCCATGAGCTGCGCCAGCGCGGTTTTCGCTTTGCCTTGGACGATTTCGTCTGCCTGCCCGAATACAAAGTACTGATGCCCTTGGTGGATTACATCAAGCTGGATGTGCTGGAACAGCCGCCGGACAAGACGGTGGAGATCATCCGTCATGTTCGCTCGATATATAAAGGCAAGCTGCTGGCCGAAAAGGTCGAAACGCGCGAGATGTTCGAGCTGTGTAAAGCGGAGGGCATCGAGTATTTCCAGGGCTATTACTTTGCCCACCCCGAAAATATCGCCAATAAAACCATCAAACCGACGCAGGTGACGGTGTTGGAGTTGATGAATCGGGTTCGTATTTGCGAGGATTTGAAGGAACTGGAGGAGCCGCTGCGGCGCGATGCGGCACTGACCTTCCGGCTGCTGCGCTTCGTCAATTCCGCCACTTTCAGCCTGCCACGGGAAGTCCACAACATTCGCCAGGCCTTGGCGGTCATTGGCTTGAACTCGCTCTATCGCTGGTTGTCTCTGCTGCTGGTATCGGCTAGCGATAGCAAGACAGGCTCCTTGCTGGCGCGCATGGCGGTAAACCGCGGACGCATTTGCGAACTGCTCGGTGAAGGGCGGGTCGGTCGGCACGAGCAGGACGACCTGTTTATCGTCGGCCTGTTTTCCCTCTTGGATGTGTTGATGGAAATGCCGATGGCGGATGTCCTCGACCGCACCCCACTGGCCGAGCCGGTAAAAGAGGCCTTGCTGCATCGGGCAGGGCGCTATGCACCCTATTTGAGCTTGGCCGAAGCTTGCGAGCAGCAGGATTTCGATAAGGTCGAACTCAATGCCAAGGCCCTGGAATGCACTCCAGACGACGTCAATGCGGCGCAGCTCAAGGCCCTGGCCTGGACGGAAGACCTATTGCTCGAATAAATAGAGGGCAAGGTACGGTGTCCTATTGAAGCGCCAGGGCACATTGCGCATAATCGGGCAGAGGGAAACCAAGCATCCATGAAAACCCAGCCCGTTCCAGCTATAGAACTACCCAGCACTTCAGGCCGAACGTTTCGTTTCGCCGAGCAGCAAGGCAAGCCTTACGTTCTGTATTTCTACCCCAAGGACAATACGCCCGGCTGTACGACGGAAGGGCAGGATTTCGTCCAGCTCTACGCCGAGTTCCAAGCCCAGGGCTGGGATGTCTACGGGGTTTCACGCGATAGCCTGAAGTCACACGCGGCCTTCAAGGCTAAGCTTTCCATGCCTTTCGATCTGCTGTCGGACAGCGAAGAGGTCGCCTGCCAGGCTTTCGATGTCATCAAGCTGAAGAATCTTTATGGCAAACAGGTGCGGGGCATCGAACGCAGCACCTTCCTGATCGACGGCCAGGGCCGGCTGGTGCAGTCATGGCGTGGCGTCAAAGTGCCAGGTCATGCCCAGGCAGTACTCGATTTCATCAGAACTTCCACGAAAACAGCGTAAAGGCGACCTAAGCAGATGGCCAAAAAATCCGCCAAATTGAACAAACTCTTCGTCCTCGACACCAACGTTCTGCTGCACGATCCGACTTGCCTCTACCGCTTCCAAGAGCATGACATTTACCTGCCGATGGCGACCTTGGAGGAGCTGGATCACAACAAGAAGGGCATGTCCGAAGTCTCGCGCAACGCCCGCCAAGCCAGCCGTTTCATCGAAGAGATCGTCAGCGCCTGCGAGTTGGACATCGGCGATGGCGCGCCGCTGGCGCAGCATAGCCACAATGCGGCGACCGGCAGGCTGATCCTGCAAACCCATCCGATCACCGGCGATGCCGTCGCCGTGCTGCCGCACAGCAAGGTCGACAACCAGATCCTCGGTGTGGTGAGTTACCTCAAGTCGCAACATCATGGACGCGAGGTCGTGCTGGTGTCCAAGGACATCAACATGCGCATCAAGGCGCGTGCCTTGGGCATTCAGGCCGAAGACTACTTCAACGACAAGGTCCTGGAAGACACCGACCTGCTGTATACCGGTGTACGGGAGCTGCCGGCGGATTTCTGGGAAAAGCACGGCAAGGGCATGGAATCGTGGCAGAAGGACGGCCACAGCTATTACAAGGTCACCGGCCCCCTGACGGATTCGATGTTGATCAACGAGTTCATCTACCAGGAAGGCGAGCAGCCCCTGCATGCCATGGTCACCGAGATCGCCGGCAAGACCGCGGTGCTGACCACGGTGAAGGACTACACTCACCACAAGAACGCGGTTTGGGGCATCACCGCGCGCAACCGCGAACAGAACTTCGCGCTCAACGTGCTGATGGACCCGGAGATCGACTTCGTCACCCTTTTGGGCCAGGCCGGTACCGGCAAGACCCTGCTCACCTTGGCCGCGGGCCTGACCCAGACCCTGGAGAGCAAGATCTACAGCGAGATCATCATGACCCGGGTGACCGTGCCGGTGGGCGAGGACATCGGTTTCCTGCCCGGTACCGAGGAGGAGAAGATGACGCCGTGGATGGGTGCGCTGGAGGACAACCTCGATGTGCTGAACAAGACCGACGACGAGGCGGGCGAGTGGGGCCGGGCCGCGACCCAGGACCTGATCCGCTCCCGGATCAAGGTGAAGTCGCTCAACTTCATGCGCGGCCGCACCTTCATCAACAAGTTCCTGATCATCGACGAGGCGCAGAACCTGACGCCCAAGCAGATGAAGACCCTGATCACCCGCGCCGGCCCCGGCACCAAGGTGGTCTGCCTGGGCAACATCGCCCAGATCGACACGCCGTATCTCACAGAGGGCAGCTCCGGCCTGACCTATGTGGTCGACCGGTTCAAGGGCTGGCCGCACAGCGGCCACATCACCCTGGCGCGCGGCGAGCGTTCGCGCCTGGCCGACCATGCGGCCGGCGTACTTTAACTATGGCGAGTAATTAAATGATTTTGGTCACTGGCGGGGCGGGTTTTAGCTCCGACATAACGCCTGCTATGCAGGCATTAGTCTTCACTGAAACCCGCTGAGGTAAATCGTTATGCTATTGGTCACTGGCGGGGCAGGTTTTATCGGCTCCAACTTCATCTTGGACTGGCTGCGCGCGTCGGACGAGCCGGTCTTGAACCTGGACAAGCTGACCTATGCCGGCAACCTGGAAAACCTGGCGGCCTTGAAGGGCGATGCCCGGCATAACTTCGTGCAGGGCGACATCGGCGACCGCGCGCTGGTCGAGAAACTGCTGAAGCAGCATCGGCCGCGGGCCATCGTCAACTTCGCCGCCGAGTCGCATGTCGACCGTTCCATCCATGGCCCGGAAGACTTCATCCAGACCAATGTGGTCGGCAGCTTCCACCTGCTGGAAGAGGCACGCGCCTATTGGGCTGCCTTGCCGGATGCGGAGAAGGCGGCTTTCCGCTTCCTGCATGTCTCGACCGACGAGGTCTACGGTTCGCTCGGACCGAGCGATCCCGCCTTCACCGAGGCCACGCCCTATGCGCCGAACAGCCCCTATTCGGCGTCCAAGGCGGCCTCGGACCACCTGGTGCGGGCCTATCACCATACCTATGGCCTGCCGGTCCTGACCACCAACTGCTCGAACAACTACGGCCCCTATCAGTTCCCGGAAAAGCTGATCCCGCTGATGATCCTCAACGCCACCCGGGGCAAGCCGCTGCCGATCTACGGCGACGGCACGAACGTGCGCGACTGGCTCTACGTCGGCGACCATTGCACGGCGATTCGCGAGGTGCTGGCCCGAGGCCGTCTGGGCGAGACCTACAACATCGGCGGCTGGAACGAGAAGCCGAACCTCGAGATCGTCAATACCATCTGCGCCCTGCTCGATGAGCTGCGGCCCGACCCGGCCGGGCCGCACGCGCGGCTGATTACCTATGTGAAAGACCGGCCCGGCCATGATCGGCGCTATGCCATTGACGCGCGCAAGATCGAGCGCGAGCTCGGCTGGCGCCCGGCCGAGACCTTCGACACCGGCATCCGCAAGACGGTACGCTGGTATCTGGACAACATGGCCTGGGTCGAGCACGTCGCCAGCGGCGAGTACCGGCACTGGCTGGAAAAGAACTATCAGGCGAGGGAATCGGCATGAGGAAAGGCATCGTCCTGGCCGGCGGCTCTGGCACCCGGCTCTACCCAGTGACCCACGCGGTGTGCAAGCAGCTGCTGCCGGTCTACGACAAGCCGATGATCTATTACCCGTTGGCCACCCTGATGTTGGCCGGTATCCGCGACATCCTGATCATCTCGACGCCGGACGACACGCCGCGCTTCGAGCGCATGCTGGGCGACGGCCGGCAGTGGGGGCTGAACCTCTATTACACGGTGCAGGCCGAACCCGAGGGCCTGGCCCAGGCCTTTATTTTGGGCGAGGGCTTCCTCGACGGCAGTCCCAGCGCCTTGGTACTCGGCGACAACATCTTCTACGGCCACGATCTGGCCAACGACCTGCGCCATGCCGTGACCCGACAAGCCGGGGCGACGGTGTTCGCCTATCCGGTCACCGACCCGGAGCGTTATGGCGTGGTCGAATTCGACGCCCGGGGCCGCGCGGTCAGCATCGAGGAGAAGCCCGCGCAGCCGAAATCGCGCTATGCCGTGACCGGTCTCTATTTCTACGACGACCGCGTGGTCGACATCGCCAAGAACCTGAAGCCATCGCCGCGCGGCGAGTTGGAGATCACCGACGTCAACCGCCAGTATCTGGAGTGGGGCGAGCTCGATGTCTCGGTCATGGGCCGCGGTCATGCTTGGCTCGATACCGGTACCCACGAGTCGCTGCTGGAGGCGGCGCAGTTCATCGAGACCATCGAGCGGCGGCAGGGACTCAAGATCGCCTGCCCGGAAGAGATCGCCTATCGCCTCGGCTATATCACGGCCGAGCAGGTCGAGCGCCTGGCCGAGCCGTTGAAAAAGAATGCCTATGGCCAATATCTCTTGGCCATGCTCAAAGACCAAGTGTTCTGAGTCGTTTCCGTATGAATGTCATCCCCACCGATTTGCCCGAAGTGATCCTGCTCGAACCCAAGGTGTTCGGCGACGAGCGCGGCTTCTTCATGGAAAGTTACAACAAGCGGGTGCTGGCCGAGGTCGGCATCCACCATGACTTCGTCCAGGACAACCACTCCCGTTCGGCCAAGGGCGTGCTGCGTGGCCTGCATTACCAATTGCAACAGGCCCAGGGCAAGCTGGTGCGGGTGGTGGCCGGCCGGGTGTTCGACGTGGCGGTGGACCTGCGCAAGAGCTCGCCGACCTTCGGCCGTTGGGCCGGGTTCGAGCTGTCGGCCGAGAACAAGCGCCTGGCCTGGATTCCGCCCGGCTTCGGCCACGGCTTCCTGGTCCTGTCCGATTCGGCCGATTTCCTGTACAAGGCCACCGACTACTATGCGCCGGAACATGAGCGCAGCGTGCTGTGGAACGACCCCGCCATCGGCATCCAGTGGCCGCTGGACGGCGAGCCGCTGTTGTCGGGCAAGGACCGGGCCGGCGTGCTCTTGAAGGACGCCGAGGTCTACCCGTGAGCCTGCGTATCCTGCTGACCGGCGGTAGCGGCCAGGTCGGTTGGGAGTTGCAGCGCACCCTGGCCTGCCTGGGCGAGGTGGGGGCGCCGAACCGGGCGGCCTTGGATTTGACCCAGGTCGACTCGATTCGCCAGGCCGTGCGCGACTGGCGACCCGATGTCATCGTCAACCCGGCGGCCCACACCGCGGTGGACAAGGCCGAGTCCGAGGCCGAACTGGCGACGGCGATCAACGCCACCGCGCCCGGCATCCTGGCCGAGGAGGCCGCCCGGCTCGGCGCGCTGCTGGTGCACTATTCCACCGACTATGTCTTCGACGGGACCAAGGCCACGCCCTACATCGAGGACGACGCGGCCAATCCGCAGAACGTCTACGGCCGGACCAAGTGGGCGGGGGAGCAGGCGGTGCGGACGAACAGCCCGAAACACCTGATCCTGCGCACCAGTTGGGTCTACGGCCGGCGCGGCGGCAATTTCCTGCTCACCATGCAGCGGCTGATGCGTGAGCGGCCGGAACTCAAGATCGTCGCCGACCAGATCGGCGCGCCGACCTGGAGCCAGCTCATCGCCGAGGCGACCGGTCAGATCCTGGCGCAATGTCTCGGGCCGGCCCGGCGGTCGGACTTCGCGCCTTGGGGCACCTATCACCTAACTTCCGACGGCGAGACCTCTTGGCATGGCTTTGCAGCGGCCATTGCCGAATTGAGCGGCATCGACCCGGTGCCCAAGCTCTCGCCGATTCCCAGCAGCGATTACCCGACGCCGGCCAAGCGCCCGGCCAATTCCCGGCTGTCGAACGCCAAGCTGGCGGCGACCTTCGGCCTCGGCCTACCCGACTGGCGTCAGGCCCTGGAACTCTGCCTCGGAGATTGAGCTTGTCCAAACGCGTTTCCGGTCCGCCGCGGCGTCCGCGCAACCCTGTGGCCAAGGCCGTGCGCACCCCGGCCTTCCGCATGCTGGTGGTGCCGGACAAGCGCAAGAAATGGCCGAAGCACCCCGCGCAGGACGAGGCGAATCCGGAGCTCGACGACGCAAAAAACGGGCCGAATGCAGGCGATGTCGATTCTCAAGATTAGTCAATAAACGGCTGTTTATTAAAAATAAAAAATATGGAGTCCAAGTCATTTCCGATGCGGCCCGGCCCGACGAATAGCGGTAGAATGCAGGGCTGAAATCGCCGCCCCGGATAAGCCCCCAGCATGACCCAGCCCCAGTTCGTCCACCTGCGCCTGCACAGCGAGTACTCCATCCAGGATGGCTTGCTGCGTATCGACGAGGCGGTGAAACAGGCCAAGGCGGATGCCATGCCGGCCCTGGCCCTGACCGATCTGGCCAACGTGTTCGGCATGGTCAAGTTCTATTCCGCCGCGCGCAAGGCGGGGGTCAAGCCGGTTTGCGGCTGCGATGTCTGGGCCGCCAATCCCGAGCAGATCGACAAACCGCATCGCTTGCTGCTGCTGGTCCAGCACCGCGAGGGTTATCGCCGGCTGTGCGAATTGCTGACCCGGGCCTATCGCGACAACCTGCACCGCGCTCGCGCCACCATCGACCCGCGCTGGTTCAGCGAGCTAGGCACCGATGGCCTGATCGCGCTGTCCGGCGCCCATCTCGGCGATGTCGGCCAGGCCTTGCTCAATGAAGCTCAGGAGCAAGCGCGCAAGCTGGCCCTGGACTGGGCGGCTTTATTTCCCGATCGCTATTATCTGGAGATCCAACGCGACGGCCGGCCGGAGGCAGAGCCGCATCTGGTGCGGGCGGTGGAGCTGGCGGCCGAACTGGGGCTGCCCGTGGTGGCCACCCATCCGGTCGAGTTCCTCAAACGCGAGGACTACAAGGCGCACGAGGCGCGGGTCTGCATCGCCGAGGGTGCAATCCTGGCCGACCGGCGCCGGCCGCGCGTGTTTACCGAACACGACTACTTCAAGAGCCAGGCCGAGATGGCCGAGCTGTTCGCCGACCTGCCCGAGGCCATGAGCAACAGCGTCGAGATCGCCCGCCGCTGCAACCTGACCCTGGAACTGGGCAAGAACAAGCTGCCGCTGTTCCCGACCCCGGCCGGGATGACGCTCGACGATTATCTGCGCCAGCGCTCGCAGGAGGGTTTGGCCCAGCGGCTGGAACTGCTCTATCCCGATCCGGCCAAGCGGGCCGAACAACTGCCGAGTTATCAGGAGCGCCTGGAGTTCGAGCTGGGCACCATCATCCAGATGGGCTTCCCGGGCTACTTTCTGATCGTGGCCGACTTCATCAACTGGGCCAAGCACAACGGCGTGCCGGTGGGGCCGGGCCGGGGCTCCGGCGCCGGTTCGCTGGTCGCCTACTGTTTGGGCATTACCGATCTCGATCCAACCCGCTACGATCTGCTGTTCGAGCGCTTTCTCAACCCCGAGCGGGTGTCCATGCCCGACTTCGACGTCGACTTCTGTCAGGACGGCCGCGACCGGGTGATCCAGTACGTGCGCGACAAGTATGGCCACGAGGCGGTATCGCAGATCGCCACCTTCGGCACCCTGGGTTCCAAGTCGGTGATCCGCGACGTCGGCCGCGTGCTCGACATGCCCTACAACTTCTGCGACATGCTGTCCAAGCTGGTGCCGATCGAGGGGGTGAAACCGGTGCCGCTGGCCAAGGCGCTGGAGCAGGAGGCGCAGCTCAAGGACAAGTACGAGGCGGAAGACGATGTGAAGGAGCTGTTCAACCTGGCCTTCAGCCTGGAAGACCTGACCCGCAACGTCGGCATGCACGCCGGCGGCGTGCTCATCGCGCCGAACAAGCTGACCGACTTCTGCCCGCTCTATCGGGCCGACGGTTCGGAGGCCATGGTCTCCCAGTTCGACAAGGACGACGTCGAGAAGGCCGGTCTGGTCAAGTTCGACTTCCTCGGCCTGCGCACGTTGACCATCATCGATTGGGCGGTGCGCTACATCAAGCGTCTGCATCCCGAGGTCGATCTGCGCATCGAGACCCTGCCGCTGGATGACGCGCCGACCTACAAGCTGCTCAAGGGCTGCAACACCACCGCCGTGTTCCAGCTGGAATCGCGCGGCATGAAGGACCTGATCCGGCGCCTGCAGCCGGACTGTTTCGAAGACCTGATCGCCCTGGTCGCCTTGTTCCGCCCCGGTCCGCTGGAATCGGGCATGGTCGACGACTTCATCAACCGCAAGCACGGCAAGGCGGAGATCTCTTATCTGCACCCCATGCTCGAAGGCGTGTTGAAGCCGACCTACGGCGTCATCGTCTACCAGGAGCAGGTGATGCAGATCGCCCAGATCATGGGCGGCTACACCCTGGGCGCCGCCGACCTGCTGCGCCGGGCCATGGGCAAGAAGAAGCCGGAGGAGATGGCCGAGCACCGCGGCATGTTTGTCGACGGCGCGGTGGCGAAGGGGGTCGAGTCGGCCCAGGCCGAATACATCTTCGACCTGATGGAGAAGTTCGCCGGCTACGGCTTCAACAAGTCGCACTCGGCCGCCTACGCCCTGGTCTCCTATCAGACCGCCTGGCTCAAGGCGCATTACCCGTCCGCCTTCATGGCCTCGACCCTGTCGGCCGATATGGACGCCACCGACAAGGTGCGCAATTTCTACGAAGACACCGTGGCCAACGGCCTCGAGGTGCTGGCGCCCGACATCAACCTGTCCGACTACCGTTTCGTGCCGATCGACGCCAAGCGCATCCGCTACGGCCTGGGTGCGATCAAGGGCACCGGCGAGTCGGCCATCGCCGCCATCATCCAGGCACGGGAGGAGGGTGGCCAGTTCAGCGACCTGTTCGACTTCTGCCGCCGGATCGATCGCCGCATCGTCAACCGCCGGGTGATCGAGGCCCTGGTCCGCGCCGGTGCCTTCGACGCCCTCAATCCCAATCGGGCACAGTTGTTCAACGCGGTCGGCCTGGCCATGGAGTGGGGCGACACCGTGCAGCGCAACGCCGCGCAGGACAGCCTGTTCGGCGAGGCGATGAGCGAAGTGCCACCGGGCCTGCCTGAGGCCAGCGAGTGGCCATTGAAGGAAAAACTGGTTCAGGAAAAGGGCGCGCTCGGCTTTTATTTCAGCGGCCATCCCTTCGATGCCTATCGCCAAGACTTGGTCGGGATTGTCGACAAGGGTTTGAATCAGCTCACGCCGCAGCAGCAACCAGTCTGGATGGCCGGTACCGTACTGGCTGTGCGCACCCAGATGACCCGGCGCGGCAAGATGGCCTTTGTCCTGCTCGACGATGGCAAGGGTCAGATCGATGTGGCCGTGTTCAACGAGAAATTCGAGGCGCGACGCGATCTGCTGAAAGAGGACGCCTTGCTCATCGTGCAGGGCAAGGTCAGCCACGACGACTATTCAGGCGGCCTGCGGGTGACGGCCGACGAGTTGTACAGCCTGGAAGGGGCGCGTAGCCGGCATGCCGATCGGTTAAGGCTTTCGATGAACGGCGAGGCCCATGCCGAGCGGCTGCGCCATGCCTTGCAGCCTTACCGTCAGTCGGAGCCAGGGGCCGGTTGCTTGATCAGCCTGCAATACCGTAATGGTCAAGCGGAATGCACCATCGATCTCGGTGAGGCCTGGCGAGTACGTCTGGCCGACGACCTGCTCGAAGATCTGCGCGTCTGGCTGCGGCCGGAAAACGTCCGGATCAGCTATGGTCGTGGGCGAACCGCTCAATAATAACAATAAAAACAATAACCTAAATAAAAATCCCTCCCTAGGCATAGCGCCTGGGCACCGCCCGCAAGTCGCCCCAGTAAATTAATTTCACTCTAAGTGCAAAAAAATGTTGCACAAAAAATAATAATATTAGAGAATTCTTATAACGCTGATGTCGCACTTCTCCCCTTAGTGCCATCAGCGTTGTCTCCTCCATCCTCCTCCTTTGGTGGATTTCAAGCCCGGTCAAGTCACCGGGCTTTTTTTTTGTACGGCTGCTCGGTTTAGAATGCGCATGTCACCCCGCTTCCGACAAATATGACATCGCATAATTTTTGGTATGTCCGCAGAAACAACAAAGTCGTGGGCCCCTTCCCACGAGCGCAGATTCAGGAATACCTAGCGCAGGGCAAGCTCGTAAGCCGCGATGAAGTCAGCCATGATCGCGAGGTATGGACCACTATAGAGCGGTGCGCGGATTTTTCCGAAGAGAAACCCGAAGTCAAATCCGTTTTGCATCGCCTCTGGTATGTGCGTAAGGACGGCAAGGTCAGCGGACCTTTCCCGCAGCCGCAAATAGAAGAAAACCTGTCGCAAGGGGTACTCACGCGCAGCGACGAGATCAGCCACGATAACGCGTCCTGGACCAGCATTGAACACAGCGGGTATTTCACGCCGGATGGCGTCGCGGGCAAGCCGGCCTCGCATCATCGCTGGTATGTGCGTCGCCACAGTAAATTGATCGGCCCTTTTCCTCACGCGCAGATCGCGGAATACCTGATGTTGGGCAAGCTGTCGCGCAGCGACGAGATCAGCGATGACCGGGTAGCGTGGCGCACGATTCAGGACAGCGGCTATTTCCCAGAAGGTCCAAGCCTTGTCCAGCCCACCGAAGGCACAGACGAAGAGAACGCTTGGGAGGTAGAGCGGGCACGGGCCAAGCATCGTTGGCTGGACGAGCGTCTTTATGGTGACGGCGATACTGCCCCGGGGCCGGCGGCCGCGCCGGAGGCATTCCAATCCTTACGGCACGATCATCAAGTTACGCAAGCTATGATCCAGGCCGAGCGCGAACAAAAACCCAAGATCTGGCAAGGCATCGTCGCGCTCTTGGTGCTGGGTGCGATCGTTGCGGGTGTTTGGTATGGCGGCCAGGGCGAAGGGTTGGTGATCGCCCCGCCAGCGCAGCCGCTGGCACAGCCGAATTGCACTGCCAACGGGCCGGGGGTCAATTGGACCAACTGCGTCAAAACGGGGGCCAATCTGCGCGGCGCCCAACTGAAGCAAGGCCAACTGAATTCCGCCAAGCTCGATAATGCCGATCTTAGCGGGGCGGATCTGAGCTATGCCAGTCTCGTGCGCACGAGCCTGAGGTCGGCCAATATGGAAGGTGCCGCGCTGCGCGCGGTGGACTTCAGTGGTGCGGATCTAACCGGCGCCAATCTGGGCACCAGCGATTTGAGCTATGCGGTCTTCACCGGCGCGCTGGTCGATGGTTTGCGCCTGACGGGGGCGAGGCTCGATAAGGCGACCTGGATCGATGGCCGTATTTGTGCCGAGGGCTCGATCGGCACATGTCTATAAAGTCGGTCACATCCCGCGACAACCCCGAGTTTCGACAATTACTGAGCCTGGCCGATGAGGCCAAGACCAGGCGCGAGACCGGCCTAACCTTGCTTGATGGCTGGCACTTGATCGAGGCTGCGCTGCAGGCCGGTTACCTACCGAACAAACTGATCGCGGTCGAAGGCCAAGCCTGGCCGAGCGAGGCGCAAGGCATGCTGCGCGAAGTCCCGCAATTGATCGTGAGCGAGGCCTTGATGCGCGCGCTATCGCCGGTCAAAAGCCCGACCGGCCTGATCGCGGTGATCGATATTCCGCAGCCTGTGCCCCAGGCATCGACATTTGCAATCCTGCTGGAAGACATCCAAGACCCCGGTAACCTCGGTGCCTTGTTGCGCACGGCCGCAGCGGCCGGGGTCCAGGCGGCGTATTTATCGGCGGGCTGCGCCGACGCATGGTCGCCCAAGGCCTTGCGCGGTGGCCAAGGCGCGCATTTTCAACTGGCTATTCATGAGCGTATGGCGTTGACCGAGGTGGCGCGGGCTTTTGCCGGCAGCGTCTACGCTGCGACGCTGGGCGCCGAAACCAGCCTCTACCAATTGGACTTGCGGCAAGATGTCGCATTCGCATTCGGAAATGAGGGGGCCGGGCTAAGTGCGGCCTTGCGCGAGGCCTGCCGGCCCTTTTCCGTGCCGATGCCGGGCCGAGTCGAGTCGCTCAATGTCGCGGCGGCGGCGGCGATTTGCCTGTTCGAACGGGTGCGCCAGAGGCAACGCAGCTAAGGCAGCGAGCCGAGCGACTGTTTTAAGCGGGCAGCGATCTCTTCCACCGAGCGCTGCGTGCTATCGATCAGGGGGATGCCGCGTGCACGTAGCATGCGTTCTGCGGCATGCAATTCTTGGCGGCAATTGGCTAGGCTGGCGTAAGTGCTGCTTGGCCGGCGCTCCTCCCGAATTTGGGCCAAGCGTTCGGGCAACAAGGTCAACCCCCGCAGTTTGGGCAGGTATTTATCCAGGCGCTGCGGCAAGGTGCTTTGTTCCAGATCCTCGGGGGTCAGCGGATCGTTGGCGACCTTAAGGCCATATTGCATGGCCATGTAGAGCGAGGTGGGGGTCTTGCCGCTGCGCGATACGCCGACCAGGATCAAATCGGCTTGATCGTAGCGTTCGATGGCCAGGCCATCGTCGGTTGCCAGCGCGAAATTCACCGCCTCCATGCGGGCCCGATAGAGGCTGTTGTCGCGCAGGCCGTGAGCCTGTCCGAGCGCCGGCGTCGCGCTTTCGCCCAATTCGCTTTCCAATTGCGCTAGAAATAAAGAGAAGACGTCGAGCAATAAGCAGTCGGTTTGCGCCAAGCGCTGGCGCAAACGGCCATCGGTCAGGGTGGAGATGACCAGGGCCCGTTGGCCGTGCGCGCGCGTGGCGGCCTCGATGGTGCGGGCGGCATGCTCGACTTTCTCCATGTCGTCGGTGAACGGTAAACTGCGGACAGTGAAGCTATGCTCCGAAAAACGCGATAACAAGCTTTTACCAACGACCTCGGCGGTGATGCCGGTGTGGTCTGACACGAAAAAGACGGGGCGCGTAGCGCTCATGAATCGAAACCTGAACAGGAGCTGCGATGGACTATATCTTGCGTTTTCATGAGCTGTCCATGCACGATGTGGACAAGGTGGGCGGCAAGAATGCCTCGCTGGGCGAAATGGTCGGCCAATTGCAGAGCGAAGGCATTCGCGTGCCGGACGGTTTCGCCACCACGGCCGACGCATTCCGCGAATTTTTAGCCAAGGATGGTTTGGCCCGCCGTATCGCCGACAAGCTGCAAGGCCTGGACGTGGCCGATGTCCAAGCCTTGGCCCGTTGCGGCCTGGCCATACGCGAGATGATCCTGGCGACCGATCTGCCCGCCGGGCTGGAAGCGGCGATCCGTGCCGCGCACCAAGAGATGGGCGCAGGGGCGGGCGATGCCGCGACCTTCGCGGTGCGCTCGTCAGCGACGGCCGAAGACCTGCCGGATGCCTCCTTCGCCGGCCAACAGGAGACCTATCTCAACATCCACGGTGCCGACAATCTGCTCGATGCGGTCAAGCGCTGCTTTGCCTCGCTCTACAACGACCGCGCCATCGCCTATCGTGTGCATCATGGCTTCGAACATAGCCATGTCGCCCTGTCGGCCGGCATCCAACGCATGGTGCGGTCGGATACCGGAGCGGCCGGGGTGATGTTCACGCTCGATACCGAATCGGGTTTTCGCGATGTGGTGTTCATCAACGCCGCCTACGGTCTGGGCGAAACCGTGGTGCAAGGTTCGGTCAACCCGGACGAGTATTACGTGCATAAGCCCGGGCTTGCCGCCGGTAAGCGTGCGCTGGTGCGGAAGAAATTGGGCGAGAAGGCGATCCGCATGGTCTTCGCCGACGACCGGCGGGCCGATCATTCGACCCGGGTCGAGCCGGTGCCGGAGGCGGAGCGTCACAGCTTCGCCTTGAGCGAGGCCGAGGTGCTGGAACTGGCACGCTATGCCATGACCATCGAACGGCATTATGGTCGGCCGATGGACATCGAATGGGGCCGCGACGGCATCGACGGCCAGCTCTATATCCTGCAGGCGCGGCCGGAAACGGTGGAGTCGCGTGTGGGCCAGGTGCAAGTGCGTTACCGCATGCTGGAGCAGGGGCCGGTCTTGGCCAAGGGTAGGGCGATCGGCGCCAAGATCGGGCAGGGGCGAACGCGGGTGATCCGCCATGCGGCCGACATGCATCTGGTCGAGCCGGGCGATGTGCTCGTCACCGAGATGACCGACCCGGATTGGGAGCCGGTGATGAAGCGGGCCGCGGCCATTGTGACCGACCGTGGCGGCCGTACCTGCCATGCCGCCATCGTCGCCCGTGAGTTGGGCGTGCCGGCCGTGGTCGGTGCCGGCGATGCCACGCGCACCGTGCCGGATGGCCAGGAGGCGACGGTATCGTGCGCCGAGGGCGAGGATGGCCGGGTTTATGCCGGCAAGCTGCGTTTCGAACGCAGCGAGTTCGCCTTGCAGGCGATGCCGGAAATACCGGTCAAAATCATGATGAACGTCGGCAATGCCGAACAAGCCTTCCATTTCGCCATGCTGCCGAACGCGGGCGTTGGGCTCGCGCGCTTGGAATTCATCATCAACAACGACATCGGTGTCCACCCCAACGCCGCACTGGATTATCCCAACGTCGACGCCAATTTACGGCAAGCATTGGAAGCGAAGTCTCAGGGCTATGGCGGGCCGGTCGAGTTCTATGTCGAGAAGTTGGCGGAGGGCATCGCCACCATCGGCGCCGCCTTCTGGCCCAAGCGGGTCATCGTCCGCCTATCCGATTTCAAGTCGAACGAATATGCCAATCTGCTCGGCGGCCACGCCTATGAGCCGACCGAGGAGAACCCGATGCTCGGCTTCCGCGGTGCCGGGCGCTATGCCCACCCGATGTTCCGGCGCGCCTTCGAGCTGGAATGCCGGGCGATCCATCGCGTACGCGAGGACATGGGGCTGAGCAATATCGAAATCATGCTGCCCTTTGTCCGCACCTTGGCGGATGCCGATGCCGCCTTGGCCGTGCTGGCCGACAACGGCCTCAAGCGCGGCGAGCACGGACTCAAGGTGGTGATGATGTGCGAGATTCCATCCAACGTGTTGTTGGCTGACGAGTTCTTGCAGCGCTTCGACGGTTTTTCCATCGGCTCGAACGACCTGACCCAGCTGACCTTGGGCGTGGATCGGGACTCGAGTTTAGTGGCGGCCGCCTTCGACGAGCGTAACCCCGCGGTGAAGAAGCTGCTGACTGAGGCCATCGCCGCCTGCAAGCGCAACGGTAAGTACATCGGCATCTGCGGTCAGGGCCCGTCGGATCACCCCGATCTGGCGGAGTGGCTGATGGCCGAAGGCATCGACAGCCTGTCACTCAACCCCGATACGGTGGTAGCTACTTGGCTACGGCTAGCGGGGAAGGGCGCGGCTTAAGTCAGCCGGGTTTGGCCTTGGCCAGGCCACGCGCGGCCTGCAAACACAGGAGTTTGAAGTCGGTGTAGGTGGCAGGGTCGAGGTCGAAATTGCCGTGGCCACGATCGGCATAGATCAGGCCGATCGGTTTGTTGCCGGCGAACAAGGACATCGCATAGAAGTCCCCTTCGCCGATGAGCTGCTGGAGATTGGGGTGGACCAGCGGCCACATCCGGCCGCGGTTGCTCGAGTTCAGCCAAACGCCCTGCATCCTGGACATCAACTGGCCGAACATGTCCTTGGCGGCCAGCCTGATCTCGAAATGGCGCAAGGGATCATCCGCCGCGACCCCCAAGGTGAAGCGCGATTTCACCCGGGTGCCGTCGGGCGTCAGCATCGCGAACAGGATGCGCGATAGCCCAAGACCGCTGTGCAGGCCGCGCAATATCTGCGCGCTCATCTGCGTCAAGGTGAGGGAGCCATCCAAATGGTTCTCGATGGCCTTGAGACTTTCCTCGAAGATGCGCTTATTGGGGACCGGGTGGGCCATGTTCGAGGAGTCTGCCGCGGTGGCGGCTTTTGTGCTCGCGGCAGGGCCGGCCTTTTGTTGCGGTTCTTCTTCATCTTCCGGTTCATGCGGCCATTCGCCCGGCAGCATGGGCAACCAGCGCGCGGCAGCGGGGGCGGGTATCCAGGCCCCGGCCCGTGCGGCATGGACAGCATTGGAATGGACGATGCGCGCCATTTGCTGCGGCAACTGTCCCAACAGTTCGGCCAGATCGCCATAGGTCGCGGCCAATTCCTCATGCCACCAACCTTGCTCGCCCCAGCGGTCGATTTCAAAGGCTGTACGCAGCATGATTTGGCGCGGCCTTGGCTGCTTGCCTAGTGCCAGCATCTCCCGCATCTCTTCCGGCATTTGCCAAGCGGCGAGCACGGCTTGTTGTAGCGCATCCAGCGGACTGCCAAGTAGCTCAAGCTCCGCCATGGCCGCCGATTTTTTACGGCGCAGGCGCTGCAATTTGCCGATGGTTTCGGGCGCCACTAGGCAGAGCAGAAGCTCGGTAATGCAGCCTAGCAGCGCAGCGACCTCGACTTCCTCAGCCTGGATATCGAGGTGCAATGCGGCGAAATCGCGCGCCTGCCAGCTCGCATGAAAACTGCGCTGCAGGAGTCGATATGCGATCTGCAGGGCCATGGGCCGGCTGCTCAATGCCTCTTCGACGGTCGGTAACTCTTTGTACTTGTCGAAAAATGCGTTGATGCCGATTCTCATCAAGGCGTGTTGGACCGTGCCGGTCTCCGAGCCCAGCCGCTTGGAACGCAGGGCATTGGCATCGTGCAGGACGCGCAGGGTCATCAACGGGTCGGCCAGGATGACGGTAGCGATATCGTTGCTGTTGACGCTATCGCCTTGCTGGGCAAGCTCCGCCAGCAGGCGTGCCGTACGACGGAACACCGCTACCGGCCTCGGCCCGAGCTTTTCAAGCCACTGCTTGGGGTCGATTACGTCATTCGCCATAGCAGGAGACGTCCGCGATGGAGGTCGTGCAATTCGATGCTGGCGTCTGGCTTCACGCCGGGCACTTCGAAGGTATTGCTGACGAACAAACTGCCCGGCGGCATCTCGCGTTTGGCTTTTTGCCACAACCGGGCCATAGGTTCCGGCGAGAGAAAGGCGTACACGACGTCGTAGCGGGATAGGTCGACGTTCCACAGATCGCCCAGTGCGATAGAGGCGCGCGCCCCGAGCCGTAAGCGGCTCAGGAGCCAGAGCCCAGGCGCGGATTCGATACCGTCGAGCACCAGCCCGGGCCGGTTTTTTGCCAAGAAAGCGAGCAGGCCGCCAATACCGCTGCCGACATCCAAAAAGCGCAGCCCTGAATCCGCCGGCAATAGGCGCAGCAACTCGGTTTTGGCGCGCTGGCTCGACAGATAGAGCGGCACCCGGCTACGCACGGCGCCCAACTGGGTCAGCAACAATGCGACCAGGCCCGCAAGGTACCAGTGCGGGGCGAGTTCCCATTGCTGGGCTTGGGCAAGCACGGGAAAGAAGAGCGGATTGATGACCAGCCACCAAGCAGGCAGCGCGAAGAAATAGCTGAAGCCCCCTGCGAGCAGGCCCTGCAACAAGGCCCACATGCCCCAACTCAGATCGAGCTCGATCTGCCGGGCGGCGAAGGCGAGGCCGAGGACGAGTGCCCAGGCCAATACATGGATCAGCCCGGCCTGCAGCACGAGTGGCAGGCCGGTGTTGGATACCGGAAGCCTAAGGTTTGACACTGCCAAGCTTTTCCCCGACCTGCTTGGCGGTCAGGGCCTCGGTTTGCTGGCTTTCCTTGGTGATGGCCTCTTCCGCCTCTTTTTTCATCACGATGATGGAGATGCGCCGGTTGATCGGGGCGGCCGGGTCGTTCTTAAGGAAGGGGACCGCGTCGGCCAAGCCGACGACTCGTAGGATCTTGGTCTGTAGCAGTCCGCCGGTCAGCAACTCGCGGCGCGAGGCATTGGCCCGGTCGGCCGACAGTTCCCAGTTGCTGTAGCCACGCGGGCCGGAGGCGTATTGCACCGAGTCGGTGTGACCAGACAGGCTGATGCGGTTCGGCACATCATTCAGCGTGCGACCGATCTCGTGCAGGATATCCCGGGTATAGGGCTTCATGACTGCGCTGCCGGAGTCGAACATCGGACGATTCTGGTCGTCGACGATCTGGATGCGCAGGCCCTCGCTGGTGATGTCGATCTTGATCTGATTCTTGAACTGCTGAAGCTTGGGATTGCTCTCGATCAGCGTATTGAGCTTTTCCTTCAGTTCGGACAAGCGCGCGGCTTCTTGTGCCTTGTTCTGTTCCGTATTTTCTTCAGGCTTCTTCTTGGTTTGTTCAGACTCCTCGCTGCGTTTGCTATCCAGCGTTGTCTTTTTGGTGATGTCGTCGCCGCCGCCTTTGATGATGCTAGTTTGCTCGCCTACCCCCTGGCCACCGCTCAGCGCTACCTTAAGCGGGGTCTTGAAGTAGTCCGAGATGCCTTGCAATTTGGCCTTGTTGACCGAGCCCAACAGCCACATCAACAGAAAGAAGGCCATCATCGCCGTGACGAAGTCGGCATAGGCGATCTTCCAGGCGCCGCCATGCGCGGCATGCCCGCCTTTTTTGATGCGCTTAATGACTATTGGGCGTTGGGTATCGTCCGCCATGGCCTATCGCCTCACTTGGCCGCCTTGCGCGCCTTGATGTCGTCTTCCAATTCGAGGAAGGTCGGCCGCTCGGTGGAATAGAGCACTTTGCGCCCGAACTCGACGCAGACCTGCGGCGAGAAACCGTTGAGGCTGGCGAGAATGACCGTTTTCACGGCTTGCAGCACCTTACCGCCTTCCTCGACTTTGACTTCCATGGCGGTCGAGACCGGCGATACGAAGCCGTAGGACAACAGGATACCGAGGAAGGTACCGACCAGTGCGTGGGCAATCAGCACCCCCAGTTCAGTCGGCGGCAGATAAAGCGACTCCATGGTGTGGACCACGCCCATCACCGCTGCGACGATACCGAAGGCCGGCATGCCGTCGGCCATGCGTTGTACGGCCTGGGCGGGCCCCATGCCTTCGTGGTGGTGCGTCTCGATCTCGGCGTCCATCAGGTTCTCGATTTCGAGGGCGTTCAGGTTGCCGCCGACCATCAGGCGCAAATAGTCGGCGATGAATTCGATCAAATGATGGTCGGCCTGGATAGCGGGATATTTGGCGAACAGGGCGCTTTCCTCCGGATTTTCGACGTCCGGCTCGATCGACATCAGGCCCTCGCGGCGCACCTTGTTCAAGATCTCGAACAGGAGTGCCAGCAATTCCATATAGAAGGCCTTGGTGTATTTGGACCCTTTGAAAACGCCAGGCATGGCGGAAACGAAGGCCTTCATGCCCTTGGCGCCATTGGCCGCCATGAAGGCGCCGAACGCACCGCCACCGATCATGACCAGTTCCAATGGCTGGAACAACGAAGCCAGATGACCGCCGCCAGCGGCAAAGGCGCCGAACACGCTCGCCAAGGCGACGATCCAGCCAATGATTACCAGCATGCCTTGTCACTCCTCTTTGGCATCAACGTTCAATTCGTATTGCACTCGTCCAATATCCGTCTGACGGGACCGAAGGTCTTGCGATGTACCGGCGTTACGCCATGCAGCCTCAGGGCCTCCAGATGCGCGGCCGTAGGATAGCCGCTGTGCTGCTCGAAGCCATAGCCGGGATAATACCTAGCAAGTTCCAACATTGTCTTGTCGCGTGCGGTTTTCGCCAGGATCGATGCCGCCGAGATGGCCGGTTCGAGCGCATCGCCCTTAATGATAGCCCGAGTCGGATAGGGCAGTTCAGGGCAGCGATTGCCGTCCACCCACACGGCGTTGGGGACGACGGCCAAATCCATGACGCTCCGGCGCATCGCCAGTAGGCTGGCTTGCAGGATGTTGATCTGGTCGATTTCCTCGACCGTCGCCCAAGCCACGGCCCAGGCGAGGGCCTTGGCACGAATCTCGTCGGCCAGCCGCTCGCGGCGGCCGGCCGAGAGCTTTTTCGAATCTTTCAGACCATCGATCGGCTTGCTTGGGTCGAGGATGACCGCAGCGGCACAGACCGGGCCAGCCAGTGGGCCACGGCCGGCTTCATCGACGCCACAGATTAGATACGGTGCCGCTGTCATCGGAGAAACGGCGCCAGGGCCTCGGCAATCAGGCGCGGGGTGTCGCGTTTGAGCGAGCGGCGGATGGCTTCGAATACATCCTGCATGGCCTCGCGTGCCGTGCGATCTTGCAGTAGCCGTACGACTTCGTCGGCCAAGGCTTCAGGCGTGGCCTGCTTTTGGATCAGTTCCGGTACGACTGAGCGTCCTGCCAAGATATTGGGCAGACCGACATACGGCAAATAGGCCTGCCGGCGCATAATCTGATAGGTCAGCCAGGGCACCTTGTAGGTCACCACGTGCGGGCATTTGAGCAATGCGGCCTCCAAGGTTGCCGTGCCCGAGGCAATCAGGGCGGCATCGACCGCCTGCATGGCATCGTGGGCATGGCCGAACAGGATGCGGATCGGGATGTCGTGTGCCTGAAGCCGATAAATGGCCTCCTCGAATTGCAGCCGCGTCTCCCGGCTGATCAACGGCACCAGGAATTGGACGTGACCGCGCTGGGCATGGATCTTGCGCGCGGTTTCGATGAAGGTCTCGGCCATGAGCTTGAGTTCGCTCCGGCGGCTGCCCGGCATCAACAGCACATATTCGCCATTCGGTTTCAGGCCCAGCCGCTCGCGAGCCCCTTTGCGGTCGGGCTGGGCCGGTAAGGCGTGGGCGAGGGGATGGCCGACAAAAGTGGCCGGGATGCCGGCTTGGGCATAGAGGGCCTCTTCGAACGGGAAGATCAGCAGCATGTGCGAGACGGCCTTGCGGATTTTCCGTATCCGGCCCCGGCGCCAGGCCCAGATCGAGGGGCTGACAAAATGCACGGTTGGAATGCCATTACGCTTCAGCGTGGCTTCGAGCGAGAGGTTGAAGTCGGGGGCATCGACCCCGACGAACAACGCCGGTTTGTCTTGCAGCAGTTTTCGCTTGAGTTGGCGGCGAATGCCCAGGATCTTACGCAGGCCGGACAGCGCCTCGACATAGCCGCGCACGGCCAAGGTTTCCATCGGAAACAAGGAACGGGCACCCATGCCCTGCATCCTCGGGCCGGCGATGCCTTCAAATCGAAGCGGCAGGTGGGCCTGTCGTGTCGCCTCGATCAGCAGCGCCCCCAGCAAGTCGCCGGAGGCCTCACCGGCGACGATGGCGACCGCTTGAGTGGGCACAGTCGCAGCGAGCGCAGTGGCCACGATCTCATGGTTATCGTGTTTCATTCCGGCCGCCATTTATCGAACGATGCCACGCCCCGGTATCCGTAGGAAATCGGCCAAGGGTTGCAGCTCCGGTTGCTTGGCGGCTTCTTGGGCGATCGCGTCGGCGGCCTCGTTCAAGCCCAGGCCTGACTTGTAGAGCGTCTTGTAGGCACGCTTGAGCGCGGCCAGCGCCTCGGTGCTGAAGCCTCGGCGCTTCAAACCCTCGGCATTCAGGCCATGCGGTGCCGCCGGGTTGCCAGAGGCCGTGATGAACGGCGGAATGTCCTGCCGCACGACCGATGCGATACCGGTAATGACATGGGCACCGACTCGGCAGAATTGGTGCACGCCCGTGAAGCCACCGAGGATCGCATAATCGGCAACCTCGACATGCCCGGCCAGCGAGGCATTGTTGGCGAAGATGGTATGGTCGCCGACCGCGCAATCATGGGCGATATGCACATAGGCCATGATCCAGTTGTGGTTGCCGATCCGGGTGACGCCATTGTCTTGCACGGTGCCGGTGTTGAAGGTGCAAAACTCTCGAATGGTGTTGTGGTCGCCGATCTCCAGCCGAGTCGGCTCACCGGCGTATTTCTTATCCTGTGGCTGCTCGCCGAGAGAGACGAACTGAAAGATGTGGTTGCCTTGCCCGATGCGGGTATGGCCGGTGATCACAGCATGCGGGCCGACACGGCTGCCATCGCCGATCTCGACATGCTCGCCGATGATGCTGTAGGCGCCGATCTCGACATGGCTACCGAGCTTGGCATTGGGGTGCACGATGGCGGTGGGATGGATCATCTACGGGTCCTGCTCATTCCACGGTGCGCAAGGTGCACATCAGGTCGGCCTCGCATGCCACTTGACCATCGACTAGAGCCTGAGCGGAAAATTTCCAGATGCCGCGCATGTTCTTGGTGATGGTCGCCTCAAGCCGCAACTGATCGCCCGGCGTGACCGGCCGCTTGAAGCGGGCGTTGTCGATGCCGACGAAGTAGACCACCGTGTTGTCGGTAACCGGGGTGTCGGAACTCTGGAATGCAAGGATACCGGCTGCTTGGGCCAGTGCCTCGATGATCAGCACGCCTGGCATCACCGGGTGGTGCGGGAAATGGCCCGGGAAGAAAGGCTCGTTCATGGTGACATTTTTCAAGGCGGCGATACGCTCGCCTTTGCTGAGCTCCAATACCCGATCCACCAGCAGAAAAGGGTAGCGGTGCGGCAGGTGACGCATGATGTCCTTGATATCCATAACCGTGTCGGTGCTCACGAGGATTTCCTTTCCAATTCAGACAATTTCTTTTCAAGTTCCTTGACGCGCTCGTGCATCCTGTCCAGATGCCTTAATTGAGCAGCATTCCGCTTCCAGTCGGCATGCGCCATCAAGGGCTGGACCGAGGTGTAGGTGCCGGCCTCGCGGATGGACTTGCCGACGAAGGTGCCAGCCGAGATGGTGACCCGATCAGCGATTTCCAAATGGCCGATGATCATCGCCGCACCGCCGATTTGGCAGTAGGCGCCGATGCGGGTGCTGCCGGCGATGCCGGTGCAGGCGGCGATGGCGGTATGGGCACCGATCCGTACGTTGTGCGCGATTTGAATCAGGTTGTCGAGCTTGGCCCCGCGCTCGATCACGGTGTCGTCGAGGGCACCGCGGTCCACGGTGGTGTTGGCGCCGACCTCGACATCGTTTTCGAGCACGACACCGCCGATATGCGGCACCTTGAGCCAATGCTCGTCTTCCCAGGCCAGGCCGAAGCCATCCGAACCGATCACACAACCCGAATGCAGAATGATGCGGTGGCCCAGGCGGCAATGGCTGTAGAGGGTCACGTTCGGATGCAGCACGCAATCGTCGCCGATTCGGCTCTGCGCCCCGATCGAACAACCGGCGCCGATACGGCTGCGCGCACCGATGCGTGCATGGTCAGCGATATGGACATGCGGCCCGATCCAGGCATCGGCCGCAATTTGCGCGCTATCGGCGATATGTGCGCTCGGGTGGATGCCGGGCGTGACCTCAGGCTCGGGATGGAACAAGCCAAGTACACGGGCAAAGGCTGCGTGCGGGTTGGCCACCACCAGATGCGGCTGCGCGATCTGCGCACTCAGACGGCTGGAAACCAGCAGGGCACCCGCGCGCGAGCGCTGGGCGGCCGCCAAATGTTTTTCGCCGGTGACGAAGCTGATTTGTTCCGAAGTGGCTTGCTCGAGCGAGGCTACGCCGGTGTAACGATGGCCGGTATCCCCCACCAGCGCGCCGCCCAGGCAGGCCCCCAATTCGGCCAGGGTGTAGCCGGGCATTGGTGGGCTCTCAGCGCTCCAGCGCCTTCAGGACTTTGTCGGTGATGTCTACGCGTTGACCGGCATAGACGGCATTTTCGACGATCAGGTCGAAGCCATCCTTTTTCGCGATGTCCAGGATGGCATTGCGCGCCTTCTCATGGATATTGGCGAATTCTTCATTCTTGCGCTGGTTGAGGTCTTCGCGCAGCTCGCGTTGAGCACGTTGGATGTCGCGGTTGAGGTTGGCAACATCGCGCTCTTTTTTGGATCGCTCCGAATCGGGCAGGGTGAGCGATTCTTTTTCCAGGTTGGCCTGTAGGTCGCGTGCTTGCTTGACTTGCTTTTGGATGTCTTGCTCGCGGCCGGCAAATTCCTTTTCCAGTTTCTTCTGGGCTTTTTGCGATAACGCGGAATCGCGGAAGATGCGCTCGGTGTTGACGAAACCGATTTTAAGTTCCGCGGCAAACAACGGTTGCGCCAAGCTCAACCCAATCAGCAAGGCGGTAATGGCGGCTTTCATAGTTGAATCTCCTGCAATTAGAACACCGAGCCCAACTGGAATTGGAAGACTTGGGTTTTGTCGTCGGTTTTAGCGTTGATCGGTTTGGCCAGGGAAAACTTCAGCGGGCCGAACGGTGAATACCAGGTAAGACCAAGACCGCCGGAATAGCGGATATCGCCGAAGGCGATGCTGCTATAGCGACCTTGGTAGTCATCCGGGCCGAATGCGGCACCCGCATCCATGAATACGCTCATGCGCACCGAGCGATCTTTGCCTAGGCCGGGCATCGGGAACAGCAATTCGGCATTTCCGACCAGACGTTTGTCGCCGCCGATGGCATAGGGCGTACCGGCGCTGTCGAGTGACTTGGGCCCCAGGGTGCCGGCCTCGAAGCCGCGCACCGAGGTATTGCCGCCCGCATAGAAGTTGCGGAAGAACGGCATCGGTTTGCCGCCGAAGCCGCCGCCATAGCCGATCTCGCCATTGAGCAATAAGGTGAAGGTGTTGGACAGCGGCAGGTATTGTTGATATTGGTAATTGAGTTTGTAGTACTCCAAATCGCCGATCGGCGTGCCGACCTCGCCATAAACGCGTTGATAGCTGCCGGCTGTCGGATAGAGCAGGCTATTACGCGAATCGCGTGCCCAGCCGGCATCCAGGCGCAGGCTGGTCGTGGTCACGCCATTCACATCGCCGCCGAAGTCGAGCGCGAATTTCTTGAAATTGGTCGGGCTGTCGGCGGTCAAGTCCAGCGTGTATTGCTCGATCGCCGCACCGAGGTTGATGCTGTCCAGTTCGTTGATCGGCAGGCCCAAACGACCGCCCAGGCCGAGGGTCGAGGTCCGGTATTGCGCAATGCCGTTCAGGCTGGCGGTGTCCTGGTCGCGGCGGTAGATGTCATAGCCGAGACTGACCCCGTCCGGAGTGAAATAGGGATTGGTGAAGGACAGCGCATACACCGTGTTGACGCTGCCGCTATTGACCTGCACGGAGAGCTTGTTGCCGCTGCCAAAGAGGTTGTTCTGCGATACCGAGCCGGACAGCACGATACCTTCCGAACTGGAAAAACCGGCACCGAGCAGGATGTTGCCGGTGGATTTCTCGGTCACCGAGACATTGACGTCGACTTGGTCGGTGGTACCGGGGACGGACGGCGTCTCCAGATTGGTCTCGCTGAAGTAGCCCAGCCGCTCGATGCGCTCGCGCGAACGGTTGATCTTGTCGGCAGCGTAGACAGCACCTTCCGGCTGACGCATCTCGCGCCGGATAACCTGATCCTGGGTCTTGTTGTTGCCCGCAATCTCGATGCGCCTGACGTAGACCTTACGGCCGGGATCGACCAGGAAGGTAAAGGCGACCTGATGCTTTGCCTTGTCGATTTCGGGCGCGGCATTGACGTTGGCGAAGGCGAAGCCGTCGTTGCCTAGGCGGTCACCCATCTTCTTGACCGATTCGTTCAGCTTCTCGCGCGAGAACACGTCGCCGGCCTTGAGGCCGACCAGGGCGTCGAGGTCTTTTTCCGGGACGGGCAGGTCACCGGCGATCTTGTACCCGGAGACCGTGTATTTCTCGCCTTCGGTGACGTTGACGCTGATGTAGATGTCTTTTTTGTCCGGGGTGATCGAGACTTGGGTGGAGTCGATCGTGAATTCCAGGTAACCCCGGTTCAAGTAGTGCGAACGCAAGGCCTCCAGGTCGGCGGTCAACTTTTGCTTGGAATATTGGTCGTTCTTGGTCCACCAGGTCAGCCAACCGGGCGTGCGCAGCGCGAACAAATCGAGCAGGTCTTTTTCCTTGAACGCCTTGGCGCCGATGATGTTGATTGCGCGGATCTTCGAGATGTCGCCTTCGTTGATCTCGAAATTGACCGCAACCCGGTTGCGCTCCAAGGGCGAGGTGCGGGCGGCGACCTCGACCGCATACATGCCGCGGTTGTAATACTGACGCTTGAGTTCCTGTTCGGCCTTGTCCAGCAGGGACTTATCTAGGATGCGACCGTCGGCCAGACCGAGTTGCTTGAGGCTGGTCTTGATCTCATCCTTTTGAAATTCCTTCATGCCGGCGAAATCGATCTGCGCGATGGCCGGGCGCTCCTCGATTTGCACGATCAGCACGCCGTCGGTCACCTCAAGGCGCACATCCTTGAAAAACCCGGTGGCGTAGAGCGCCTTGATCGCAGCGGAGGCCTTGTCGTCGGTCAGTGTCTCGCCGACCTTGACCGGCAAGTAGCTGAAGACCGTGCCAGCCTCGGTGCGCTGGATGCCTTCGACGCGAATATCCTTGACCTGAAAAGGTTCGAAGGCGTGGGCCTGGGTGGAAACGAGCGCTGCAGCGAGCGCGATGCCTGGTATGCGTTTCTTCATTGTGTCAGCAAGCGCTGGAAGTCGTTGAACAAAGCCAAAAACATCAGTACGCCCAACAAGGCCATGCCGACTTTTTGCCCAATTTCTTGCACCCGCTCTGGAACCGGTCGGCCGGTCACGATTTCGGCCAGATAATACAGCAAATGCCCACCGTCCAATAGAGGAATAGGCAGCAGATTGAGCACGCCAAGGCTGATGCTGACGAGTGCCAAGAAGGCAATGAAACTGCCCGCGCTGCTGCGGGCGGACTGTCCGGCGTAGTCGGCGATGGTGACGGGCCCTGAAATATTCTTCAACGAAACCTGGCCGATGACCATGCGGCCCAGCATCTCCAGGCTGAAGCTGGAGAGTTCCCAAGTCTTGCCGACGGCATGCGCGAGTGCGGCGCCAAGGGAATAACGCATCTGCGTCTGTATGGCGTCGAAGGTGCCAGGGGGGATGCTCGGCGCGGCGCCGATCTTGCCGATGGTTTGGCCCGATTCCGTGCTCGCACTCGGCGTGACCTCAAGATGCAGCACCCGATTGCCTCGTGCGACGGTCAATTCGATTTTATGTGCGGGTGATTGCCGAATATGCTGAACCAACTGTTCCCAACGTGTAATCGCGTTGTGATCGACGGCCAAGATACGGTCGCCCGGCACCAGGCCAGCATGCGCCGCCTGGCCCTGCGGCAGCAATTCGCCGATGACTGGCGCGATGTCCGGCATGTAGCGCACCAGGCCCACGGCCTCCAGCAAACGGTTTTCTTTGTCTGCACTGGATAGGGCGCTTAGGTCGAGGATTCGGAAATAAAGGTGGCCGGTCGCATCCTGGGTTTCGAGCTTGAGTTGCTCGGCATCGATGCCTTCCCGTAGGACCAACCAATGCAAGTCCTGCCAGCTCTCGATGGTTTCGCCGTCGATGCGCATGACCGTTTCGCCATTGCGAATGCCGGCTGCCTGGGCCGCCGAGTTGGCCGGCGGTTCGCCTAGGATCGGTTTTAGGGCCGGCACCCCGGTGAGATACAGGCCCCAATAGATCAAGATGGCCAACAACAGATTGGCCACGGGGCCGGCCAAAATGATCGCGCTGCGTCGCCAAACGCTTTGGCGGTTGAAGGCCTGGGGCAGGTCTTGCTCTGCGACCGCGGCCTCCTGCTCGTCCAGCATCTTCACATAGCCGCCCATCGGGATGGCGGACAGTGCCCATTCGGTACCACGCCGGTCGCGACGGCTCGCGACGACGCGGCCGAAGCCGACCGAGAAGCGCAAAACCTTGACCCCGCAAAGACGCGCTACGGTGTAATGCCCCAGTTCATGCACCACAACCAGGATCGCGATGGTGACGAGGAAGGCGAGCAGCGTGGTCATCGTGTGTGGGCGGCGATGTATCGACGTGCCACGGCACGCGCTTCCTGGTCGATGGCGACCAGGTCATCGAGCGAATCGGCGCGGGCACTGCCCAAGCGCTGCATGGCGTCTTCCAGCGTGGCCGGGATCGTCAGATAGGCGATGCGGTGATCGAGGAAGGCGGCCACCGCCTCCTCGTTGGCGGCGTTGAGCGCAGTCGGCGCGGTGGTGTCAGTCTGCAGCGCATCGAAGGCCAGTTGCAGGCAGGGAAAGCGGCGGATATCCGGCGTCTCGAAGGTGAGGGTGCCGGTCTTGGCCAGATCGAGCCAGGGCACGCCGGCCTCGATCCGTTCCGGATAGGTCAGGGCATGGGCGATGGGCGTGCGCATGTCCGGATGCGACAACTGGGCCAGCACCGAGCCGTCGAGGTATTCGACCATGGAGTGGATGATGCTCTGCGGGTGGATCACCACCTCGATCTGATCGGGCCGGGCATTGAACAGCCAGTGGGCCTCGATCACCTCCAAGCCCTTGTTCATCATGGTGGCCGAGTCGACTGAGATCTTCTTGCCCATCACCCAGTTGGGATGGGCGACAGCCTGCTCGGGGGTAACGCTGGCCAAGGTGTCGACGGCACGGGTGCGGAAGGGGCCGCCGGAGGCGGTGAGCAAGATGCGACGGACGCCGTGCTTGGCCAGATCGCCGTCATAGCCGGCAGGCATCGACTGGAACACCGCGTTGTGTTCGCTATCGATCGGCAGCAGCGTGGCGCCGCCTTCGCGTACCGCCTGCATGAAGAAGCGGCCGGCCATGACCAGGGTTTCCTTGTTGGCCAGCAGGATGCGCTTGCCGGCGCGGGCGGCGGCCAAGGCCGGCTTCAGGCCGGCGGCGCCGACGATGGCGGCCATCACGCTATCCACCTCGGGCAGGGCAGCCACCTGCTCCAGCGCGGCCGCGCCGTGCAGCACTTCGGTCGTGCCCTTGCCCAGCAAGGTTTGCAAGGCTTCGGCCCGCTTCGCATCCGGCACTACCGCATAGCGCGGCTGGAATTGCCGGCACTGCTCGGCCAGTTTGTCGATCTGATTGAAACCGGTCAGGGCGACGACGCGAAAACGTTCGGGGTGGCGGGCCACCACGTCCAGGGTGTTGACGCCGATGGTGCCGGTGGCGCCGAGGATAGTCAGGTTGTGTGGAGTCATAAGCAAATTATCCGTGTAGCCACAGCCAGAGCAGCGCGGCGATCGGCAACACGGCAAGGTGGCTGTCGACCCGGTCGAGCACGCCGCCATGGCCGGGCAAGATATTGCCGCTGTCTTTCACGCCGGCGACCCGCTTGCACCAGGATTCGAACAGATCGCCTTCGATGCTGAGTACGAACAGTAAACCGCTTGCCGCGATCAGGCCCAGCAGGCATCTGCCGTCACAGGAAAAATAGCCCCCGACGACGAGGGCGAACAGACCGATAGCGATGCCGGCACCGACGGCGCCTTCCCAGGTCTTGCCCGGGCTGATGCGCGGCGCCAGTTTATGCCGGCCGAATGCCCGGCCGGCGAAATAGGCGGCGCTGTCGGCCACGGCGGAAAGGGCAATCGCGCCGAGCAGCAGGCCGGTGCCTTGTTCGCGCAGGTAGAGCAGGGCCAGACCGGCCGGCAGCAACAGCAGCCAACCGAGCAACCAGCCCAGGATGCGGCCGGGCAGGGGCCAGGCGCGGGCGAGCCAGAGCGGCACGAGCAGCAGCCAAAAACCCAAGGAGGCCAGATAGGCCTCGGCCAAGAACTGCACCTGGCTCATGGCCATGACAGCGATCAGGCTCGCGGTGAAGCCGACGAAGAGATGGCTGGACACCGGGCCGAATTTCAACAGGCGGGCCCATTCCCATGCGGCCGCGGCCAAGAGCAAGACAACCAGGCCGAGCCAGAGCGGAGCGGGGGCGGCGAATACCGCCAGCAGGATCGCAGCGAGCAGGCCGAGGCCGGTGACGACCCGGCGGCTAGTGCTCGAGGAGTTGTTCGCTGGTGCGGCCAAAGCGGCGCTCGCGTTTTCGATACCAGGCAATGGCTTGGGCTAAAGACTCGGCCCCGAAGTCCGGCCACAGGACGTCGGTGAAATAGAGCTCGGTATAAGCCAACTGCCAGACCAGGAAATTGCTGATCCGTTGTTCGCCGCCGGTGCGGATGAACAGATCGGGTTCCGGGGCATAGGCCATGGCCAGGTAAGGCGTCAGCATCGCTTCGTCGATCTGCTCGGCCTCCGGGTTGGCCGCCAGCCAGCGATTCATCGCATTGAGAATGTCCCAGCGGCCGCCGTAATTGGCGGCGATGGTGAGCACCAGCCGGTCATTGCCAGCGGTCTTGGCCTCGCCGGCGCGGATGAGTTCCTGCAATTGCGGGCTGAACTGGCTGAGATCGCCGACGACTTGGAGGCGGATGCCGTTCTTGTGCATCTTGTCGACTTCGCGTTCCAAAGCCATAACGAAGAGTTCCATGAGCTTGGACACTTCTTCTTTGGGCCGGCGCCAGTTTTCGGAACTGAAGGCGAACAGGGTCAGGTACTCGACGCCCTGCGCGATGCAGGCCTGGATCACGTCGCGCACCCGTTCGACGCCTTGCTGGTGGCCGGCAACCCGGGGCAGCAGGCGCTTCTTTGCCCAGCGGCCATTGCCATCCATGATGATGGCGACATGGCGGGGAATGGCCGAGGCCTGAGGGACCTCGGCGGTGGAACTGAAAAACTTGCGCAGCATCTGACGTTGTCTGCTCAGACTGCCAGCAGTTCTTTTTCTTTCTCGGCCAAGGCCTTGTCGATCTCGGCGATGTACTTGTCGGTCAGCTTCTGGATGTCATCCTCGGCGCGACGGTTGTCGTCCTCGCCGATTTCCTTGTTCTTCAAGAGGTCCTTGACATGGGCGATGGCGTCGCGCCGGATGTTGCGCACCGCGACCTTGCCGTTCTCCGATTCGCCCCGGACCAGCTTGACCAGTTCCTTGCGCCGCTCTTCGGTCAGGGGCGGCATGGGCACGCGGATGATGTCGCCCATGGTCGCCGGGTTGAGGCCGAGGTCGGCATCGCGGATAGCCTTTTCGACCTTGGCCACCATCGGCTTCTCCCAAGGCTGCACGCCTAGGGTGTGAGCGTCGAGCACTGAGAGGTTGGCGACCTGGTTGATCGGCATCGGGCTGCCGTAATAGTCGACCTTGACGTGGTCGAGGATGCCGGTGTGGGCACGGCCGGTACGGACCTTAGCGAAGTCCGTCTTCAGTGCCTCGATCGACTTCTTCATCTTGTCTTCGGCCGATTTCTTGATGTCGTTGATCATGCTTGTCTCCTGGTCAAAGCGTGACGAGGGTACCTTCGGATTCGCCGTGGACGATGCGCTTCAGCGCCCCGGCCTTGAAAATCGAAAAGACCTGCAAAGGCATCTTCTGTTCCCGGCACAGCGCGAACGCGGCCATGTCGAGCACACCCAGGTTGTTGGCGATCGCCTCGTCGAAGCTGAGCCGGTCGTAACGGGTGGCGCCCGGGTCCTTCTTCGGGTCGGCGGTGTAGACGCCGTCGACCTTGGTCGCCTTCAGCATCAGGTCGGCGCCGATCTCGGCCGCGCGCAGGGCCGCCGCGGTATCGGTGGTGAAGAAGGGGTTGCCGGTGCCGCCGCCGAAGATGACCACGCGGCCGGCTTCGAGGTGACGCACGGCGGCATCGCGCTCGAATGGTTCGCCGACATGGGCGATGGTCACCGCGGTCATCACCTGGGCCGGCACGCCGGCCGCCATCAGGGCATCTTTCAGCGCCAGCGAATTCATCACCGTGGCCAGCATGCCCATGCCGTCGGCGGTCGCCCGGTCCATGCCCGACAGGGCGCCGGTGGCGCCGCGGAACAGATTGCCGCCACCGACCACGATGCCGATTTGCACGCCCAGGCCGGCGACTTCGTCGATCTGCTTGACGATGCCGGCCATGGTCTCGGCGTGATAGCCGAAGGCGTCCGGCCCCATCAAGGCCTCGCCGGACAGCTTGAGCAGAATGCGGCGGTGGGCGATCGCGGTCACGGCTTAGACCTTGGCCGCTGCAGCCACCTCGGCCGCGAAGTCGCTGACCTTCTTCTCGATACCTTCGCCAACCACGTACAGCGTGAAGCTGCCCATGCTGGCGCCCTTGCCCTTGAGCACCTGCTCGACGGTCTGCTTATCGTCCTTGACGAAGGGCTGGCCCAGCAGGGTCACTTCCTTCAGGAACTTGGCGACCGAGCCTTCCACCATCTTTTCGACGATGTTGGCCGGTTTGCCGGACTCGGCGGCCTTTTCGGTCGCGATGCGGCGCTCGGTCTCGATCAACTCGGGGCTGACGCCGGAGGCATCCAGCGCCTTCGGCTTGGCCGCGGCGATGTGCATCGCGATGTCCTTGGCCAGTTGCTCGTCGCCGCCGACCACGTCGACCAGCACACCTATCTTGGAGCCGCCGTGGACATAGCTGGCCAAGGCGCCCTTGGCCGCAACGCGGACGAAACGGCGGATGGACATGTTCTCGCCGATCTTGCCGACCAACTGGGTGCGGGTCTCTTCGACCGTGGCACCGCCCAGGCTCATGCCGGACAGTGCCTCGACATCGGCCGGATTGTCCTTGGCCACCAGTTCGGCCAGGTTCTTGGCAAAGGCCAGAAAGTCGTCGTTCTTGGCCACGAAGTCGGTCTCGCAGTTGACTTCGATGATGGCGCCCAGCTTGGCATCGGGGGCGATATAGATGCCGACGATACCCTCGGCCGCGACGCGGCCGGCACTCTTGGCGGCCTTGCTGCCGAACTTGACGCGGATGATTTCTTCGGCCTTGGCCATGTCGCCGCCGGCTTCGTTCAGGGCCTTCTTGCAGTCCATCATGGGCGCATCGGTGCGCTCACGCAGTTCCTTGACCATGGATGCGGTGATTTCCGCCATTTCGATTCTCCTGATTACGCTTAGATTGCAACACGCCCCGATCTCGGGGCGTGGGTGTCGTTCAAATTAAAAAGGGGCTTGCGCCCCTTTATCGCGCCTGATTAGGCCGCGGGATTGTCCTCGACCTCGACATATTCGTCCTGGCTGGCGGCGACGATCTCTTCGATCACTTGCGATTTGCCTTCCAGCACGGCATCGGCGATGGCGCGGGCATACAGGCGGATGGCACGGCTGGAGTCGTCGTTGCCGGGGATGACGTAGTCCACGCCTTCCGGGGTGTTGTTGGAGTCGACCACGCCGATCACCGGGATGCCCAGCTTGTTGGCCTCGGTGATGGCGATCTTCTGGTAACCGACGTCGACTACGAACAGCGCGTCGGGCAGGCCGCCCATCTCCTTGATGCCGCCCAGGCTCTGGACCAGCTTGTCATACTCGCGCTGGACCTTGAGCACTTCCTTCTTGGACAGGGTGTTCTCGTTCAGCAGGGTCTCCAGGTCCTTCATGCGCTTGACCGACTGCTTGACCGTCTTGAAGTTGGTCAGCATGCCGCCCAGCCAGCGGTGGGAAACCCAGGGCATGCCGCAACGCTCGGCCTCTTCGGCCATGATGTCGCGGGCCTGGCGCTTGGTGCCGACGAACAGGATGCTGCCCTTGCGCTGCGCCAATTGGCGGGCGAACTTGGCCGCATCTTCGAACAGCGGCAGGGTCTTTTCCAGGTTGATGATGTGGATCTTGTTGCGATGGCCGAAGATGAACGGGGCCATCTTGGGGTTCCAGTAGCGGGTCTGGTGGCCGAAATGGACACCGGCTTCCAGCATTTGACGCATGGTCACGGACATGAAAAAACTCCTTGGTTAAGGTTGAGCCTCCATCCGCCAAACATCCCGCTGCGATTTCTCGTGGGCAGGACACCTTAACGGGGCGGATGTGTGGATTTTAGTTACAGCATTACGCCTGCTCGTGCAGGCATAAGCTTGCACTGAAACCTTGCAGGTTTTCCTGGACAATCCGGGAAGCCCGCGATTCTAACAGCCCGGATTGGTATGGGCAAGATGAAAAAGGCCAAAAAACCGTCACTTAGCGGCGTTTCTTGCGGGCCTTTTCATCCAGTCCTTTGAGGTGTGCCAGCTTCTCGGCGATCTTGGCCTCCAGGCCGCGCGGAGTGGGCTGGTAGAAGCTGGGTTCGGGCATGTCCTCGGGGAAATACTCTTCGCCGGCGGCATAGGCCTCGGGCTCGTCGTGGGCGTAGCGGTAGGCCCGGCCGTAGCCCAGCTCCTTCATCAGCTTGGTCGGCGCGTTGCGCAGGTGGATGGGCACCTCGCGCGAGCCGTCGTCGCGGACGAAGGCGCGCGCCGCGTTGTAGGCCATATAGCCGGCGTTCGATTTCGGCGCGCAGGCCAGATAGATCAGGGCCTGGGCCAGGGCCAGTTCGCCCTCGGGCGAACCCAGGCGCTCGTAGGTCTCGGCCGCGTTCAGCGCGATCTCGGCGCCGCGCGGGTCGGCCAGGCCGATGTCCTCCCAGGCCATGCGCAGGATACGCCGGGCGAGATAGCGCGGGTCGGCGCCGCCGTCGAGCATGCGGGTGAACCAGTAGAGCGCAGCGTCCGGGTTGGAGCCGCGCACCGATTTGTGCAGGGCGGAGATCTGGTCGTAGAAGGCCTCGCCGCCCTTGTCGAAACGGCGCAGGGAGGGGGACAGGGCACTGGCGACGAACTCGGCGTCGAGCTCGACGCGGCCGGCGGTGCGCGCCGCCGTCGCCAGTTGCTCGACCAGGTTGACCAGGCGCCGGCCGTCGCCGTCGGCGAAGCCGATCAGCAGCTTTTCCGATTCGGCATCGAGTTGTAGATTCAGCTCGCCCCGCTCCAGCGCGCGCAGCAGCAAAGCCTTCAGCTCGTCTTCGGAAAGAGCGGTCAGGACATAGACCTGGGCGCGCGAGAGCAGGGCGCCGACCACCTCGAACGAGGGGTTCTCGGTGGTAGCGCCGATAAAGGTGACCAGGCCCGACTCGACATGGGGCAGAAAGGCGTCCTGCTGGGCCTTGTTGAAGCGGTGCACCTCGTCGACGAACAAGATCGTTTGCCGGCCCATGCCCTGGTTGACCCGGGCCCGCTCCACCGCCTCGCGAATCTCCTTCACCCCGGCCAGCACGGCGGAGATCTGGATGAAGTCGGCATTGAACTGCTGCGCGGTCAGCCGGGCCAGAGTGGTCTTGCCCACGCCGGGCGGGCCCCAGAGGATCATGGAATGCAGCCGACCGGCCTCGAAGGCCAGGCGCAGCGGCTTGCCCGGCCCCAACAGATGCGACTGGCCGATCACCTCGTCCAAGGTGTGCGGCCGCAGACGCTCGGCCAGCGGGGCGCCGGCCGGCACGGTCAGATCAGGTGCTGCAGGGGCAAAGAGGTCGCCCGAGCCGGCGTCACTGGTCGCCAATGACATCGACCCCCTTGGGTGGGGTGAAGCGGAACAGCTCGGCCGCCAGGGCCGGGTTGCGTTGCAGTTTGCTAAAACGCAGCAGCGTGGTTTGGCCGAAGCGGTCCTTCAGTTCCATAACTTGCAGGTCATCGCCCTTGAAGCCGATGCGCACCCGCTCGAAGCTGCCTTCTTGCGACCTCGGCGTGGCCTCGATCCAGTCCAGGCCATCGCGGCTGCCGATGTCTTTCAATTGGAAAAACTTTTCGATCTCGTTATTGCCGGCAAGCAGGGCGGCCGGGCTTTCGCCGACGGCGCGGTCGAAGGGACGCACGGTGACCTGGGCCAGATCGGCGTCATAAATCCACACCTTCTTACCATCGCCGACGATCAGTTGCTCGTAGGGTTTTTGGTAGGTCCAGCGGAACTTAGCCGGTCGCTGCAGTTGAAAACTGCCGCTGGCCTCCTGGGTCTTGCGGCCGTTGCGGTCGTAGACCGTTTGGCTGAACTGGGCGGTCATGGCCTTAGTCTGGCCGATGAAGGCCTGCAGGCGGTTTTCCGCCTGGGCAGGCAGGGCGACACAAAATCCAAGAATCAATGTTGCAAAGCTCAACCTTTTAACCCTCTCCCGGAGGGAGCGGGGGTGTAGTGCCATTTTGATTCGGATCAATTGCTTATGCATTTTATTCAGTTCGGTTAGGCGCGATGACTTCGCGGTTGCCGTTGCTTTGCATGGGCGAGACTAGGCCGGCCCGCTCCATGGCCTCGATCAGGCGGGCGGCGCGGTTGTAGCCGATGCGCAGGTGGCGCTGGACGGCGGAGATCGACGGCCGGCGGGTCTTCAGCACCAGGGCCACGGCCTCGTCGTAGAGCGGGTCGGCCTCGGCATCGCCACCTTCGCCGCCGCCTTCGCCTTCCCCGGTGTCGGGCGCTTCCAGCACCGACTCGTCGTATTGCGGCGGGCCGATCTCGCGCAGGAAGCCGGTGACCCGGTGCACTTCCTCGTCCGACACGAAGGCGCCGTGCACCCGGCTGGGCACGCCGTGGCCGGGCGGCAGGTAGAGCATGTCGCCCTGGCCGAGCAGCGATTCGGCGCCCTGCTGGTCGAGGATGGTGCGCGAGTCGATGCGGCTTGAGACCTGGAATGCAATGCGGGTGGGGATGTTGGCCTTGATCAGGCCGGTGATCACGTCGACCGACGGCCGTTGGGTCGCGAGCAAGAGGTGGATGCCGGCGGCGCGGGCCTTCTGCGCTAGGCGGGCGATCAGTTCCTCGACCTTCTTGCCGGACACCATCATCAGGTCGGCCAGCTCGTCGATGACCACCACGATGTAGGGCAGGGTAGTCAGCCGCTCGGGGTCGTCCGGGGTGACGGAGAAGGGGTTGGTCAGCGGCTTGCCGGCCTTTTCCGCCTCCTGCACCTTGTTGTTGAAGCCGGCGATGTTGCGCACGCCCTGGGTGGACATCAGCTTGTAGCGCTTGTCCATCTCGTGCACACACCAGGTCAGCGCGACCGAGGCCAGCTTCATGTCGGTGACCACCGGGGCGAGCAGGTGGGGGATGCCCTCGTAGGCGGACATCTCCAGCATCTTGGGGTCGACCAGGATCAGCCGTACCTGTTCCGGCGTGGCCTTGTAGACCAGAGACAGGATCATCGCGTTGATCGCCACCGATTTGCCCGAGCCGGTGGTGCCGGCCACCAGCACGTGCGGCATCTTGCCCAGATCGGCCACCACCGGGTTGCCGCTGATGTCTTTGCCCAGGCCGATGGTCAAGGGTGAATGCATGTCGTGATAGACCTTGGCGCCGAGGATTTCCGACAGGCGCACGATCTGGCGTTGGTTGTTCGGCAGCTCCAACGCCATGCAGTTCTTGCCGGGGATGGTCTCGACCACGCGGATGCTGACCACGGCCAGCGAGCGGGCCAGGTCCTTGGCCAGGTTGACGATCTGGCTGCCCTTCACGCCCGAGGCCGGCTCGATCTCGTAGCGGGTGATGACCGGGCCGGGGTAGGCGGCCAGCACCTTCACCTCGACCCCGAACTCCGACAGCTTGCGCTCGATCAGGCGCGAGGTGGCCTCGAGCGAGGCATCGTCCACGGTCACGGTCGCCTTGGCCGGCTCGTCCAGCAGGTGCAGCGGCGGCAACTGGGCATCCGGGATGTCGCGGAACAGGAAGGCCTGGCGCTCCTGGTCGGAACGGTCGGATTGCGGGATCTCCAAGGCCGGCGGTTCGATCTTGATCGGCGGCTTGGTCTTGAGCTTCTTGCGTTCCTGCTCGACCACCGCCTCGCGCTCGATGGTCGCGGTCAGGCCGGCCTTGCGGTCACGCCGGGCCTGCCAATAATCGATGGCGCCGAAATAGGCCAATTCCAGCACTTTGCCCAAGCCCTCGGCCACGTTGATCCAGGACGCACCGGTGAACAGGCTGAAGCCGATGCCCCACGCGACCAATAAAATCAAAGTGCTGCCGTCGAAACCGAAAGTGCTCGACAATAAATGTGCGATGCCGCCGCCCAAGGCGCCGCCCGGTGCCAAGGGTAGGTCGGCATGCAATTTATAAAAGCGAAGGGCTTCCAGGGCACTGCTCGCGAGCAGCGTCAAACCAAAGCCGGTCAGAATGATCCATAGGCCATGGTGGTGTTCGGCTTCCGCTTCGCCGATCCGGCGATAGCCCCACCAGATCAAATACAGCGCCAGGATGACCCACCAGTAGGTGGAGATGCCAAAGAGATAGAGCAGAAGGTCGGCAAACCAGGCGCCAAAGGCCCCTCCGGCATTATGCAGCCCTTCATGGTCGGTCGCCCGTGACCAGCCTGGGTCGTGCAGGCTATAGCTGGCCAGGATCATGGTGAGATAGACAGCGGCGGCGACAGCGACCAGCCACCAGGCTTCGCGCAGTACACGGGCGACTTTCGGGGTCAGCGGTTTGCGCGCCGGTTTGTTGGCAACGGCGAATCGTTTCGATTTTGATAGCATGGCTCGCAACTATAAAGGAAAGCCTGTGCAATTTGCTGTATCAGCTCGACACGATCTCTCCGGCACGTTTTATTCGGATGGATAGGCCTAGGGTTCCTTGGGTGGGCTTCGTCGAGGCGTAGCCGGCTATCCATTAAACATACAATGTATATTATGTTAAATAAAATGCGCGGCGGTGTTTGTGCGCTTAATTACTACTGCTGTGGTACCACTCCACTTCTTTCGTTGCTAAAAAAAAGAGCGCCACCTGAAGTGGCGCTCTGATCGGCCGGTGGCTCCGGGGATTACTTGACCGTGAATCCCTGAGCCGTGCCGTTGGGGTATTTGATGTAGATCGTGCCCTTATCCATCCACCAGGCCGGGCGGCTGGCCCAATCGGCTGGTTTGATCACCTCCCAGTTCGGCACCAGCGTATAGCCCTTGCCGAGCACCGTCGCCGTGGCCGTACCATCCATATTGGGCCGCACGGTCAGATCGGGGTCATTCAAATCCGTGCGGAAGGTCGTCTCCAGGCTGGCGTAATCGCCGAAGTCCGGGACCAGCACTTGGCTGTTCGCGCCGCTGCTGAACAAGACGTTGTTATTGCCGGCACTGCTGAAGCTGGCCGTGCCGGGCTTGGCGGCGGTCTGCGACCAGACCGGGCGGCCGACATAGATCGCACCGTCGGCAGTCGTCACCTGATAGCTGCCGCTCGATTGCAGCACCGAGGACGCGCCGGGCAAGGCTTGGCCAAGCTTAGTGGCGAAGTCGTTCGGGCTAGCCACCGAAGGCGTGAAGCTGGTCACGTAACCGCCCGCCGTAACCTCGACCACCCCGGCCGTGGTCACCGTCAGGCCATCCGCGCGGGCGGTATCGATCTTCACTCGACCATTGGGGATGACCGACACCGTGTCGGCACCGTATTGGAAGGTCATGCCCCCCTCGGTGTTCTGCTGCGGCGTCGGAATGTTGGCACCCACGACCTTGTTGATGGCCCCGAACACTGCATCGTCGAGCTTGGTATCGCCTAGGCGCGGGGTTTTGGCATTCAGGCGCGGGATGACAGCCTCAGTCTTGAGGCCGTTGCCGGCCGTCAGCACATTGTCGCCAGCAAGGGTGGTGCTGTCGCCCTGGCGCGTGCCAAGGTAGGCTACGGTGACCTTGCCGGTGCTGTCGAACTCGGCCGTCTCACCGGCATACAGCTTGCCATCCTTGACTGCGGCGAAGCCGTTGCCGCCGAGCGACGAGAAACCGCCGCCACCCAGCGTGACAAAGCAGCTGTCGACTTGGACCAATTCGCGGTTCACGTCGCGGCTGGTAATGATCCGCGTGGTGCACTGCCCTGCCCCACTACCGGCGACCACTGTGGTGCCGCCTTGCAAGGACACGATGGGCTGGCCGGGGCTGGGCGCCGTGAAGCTAGCGCTACCGCTGCTAACCGTCACCATCGGCGTCGGCTGGGTGCCGCCGGGCAAGGTCACCAACTGCACGCCCAACACGGTGTTGGGCGTGTTGCCGGCGGCGATGATCGTGCTGCCACCAGGGAGCGTGATATTGATCGGCGAAGTCGTGGTTGAACCCGTGCCGGTTAGCGGCGGTGGCAGACTGATACTTGAGCCGCTGTTGCCATTGCTGGTGATGATCACAGTCGAACCAGCGGATGGTTTGGCTGTGGTACCGCCAGAGGAAATGAAGGTACCGCCCGTCGATGTCGCTCCAGCCGCCGCCGTTGTCAGTGTCGTGTTCGACACTGACGCGACCGGATTGCCTGCTGCGTCTTCGACGGTGACGTAGAGGTCATAGGCGGTGCTTGCGGCCAAGCCGCTTAGTGTGATCGAGCCCGCCGTGCCGCTCGGCAAGGCACCGCTGCCCTTCCCGACCACTGTCACCGCACCATAATTCGCGCCGGCCTTGACCTGGGCGACCGACGGCGCAGTCGCGCCGCTGGCCACGGCGATCCAGTAGCCCATCGCCTTCTCGCTGGCGGTGGCGGCCAGGGTGCCGCCGCTGCTGGTCGGTGTGCTGGTGCCGACGCTCGACAGGGTCGGTGCGGTGCTGTCCAGCACATGAGTGGCGCTCGCTTCAGTAACCAAGCCTGCCGCATAGGTATTGCCTGCCACATCGGTCAGCGTGGCCGGTGGCGTGACCTTCAGGTGGGCGTTCGCATCGGCATTGGTGATGTAAGTCTTGTTGTCGGCCAGGTTCACCGCAGCCAGCGTCAGGGTGATCTGGTTGCCGCTGGCCAGGCCGACGCTGGCCACGGTGTAGGCCGGGCTGCCGCCGTTGGCGGTGACCGTCCAGTTAGCGGCACTGCCGATGTTGCCGGAAGCGAGGTTTTCGCTGAAGGTCAGCACCAGTTTGTGCGGATCGGCCTGGTTGTTCACCACGATGTTGGCCGCCGGCAAGGTCGGCGCGGTGGTATCGACCAGCACGCTGGTGGTGCTGCCGACCGAGTTCAGCGTCAGCGTCGCATCCACACCGCTGCCGTTGCGGATGGTGCCGCCGTTCAGGCTCAGCGCGCCGACGGCAATGCCGTCGGTGTCGGTCTGGCCGGCCAGCACGGTGTAGCGGAACAGGCTGGTGGTGGCTGTAGGGCTGTTCACGTAGGTGGCGTAGACCGTGGTCGCGCCGATCACCAGGGCGATCCGCGGCGTGCCGGTCACGGTGGTGTTCTGGTCCCAGGCAACCGTGAAGTCCAGGTTGCCGCCGGCTTTGTAGCTGCCGTTAGCGGGCACCGCGACGCTTGTCACGGCCGGGCCGGGTTGTGGCGTCACGCTGTTGGATGCGCTCGAGGCCGAACCGGTGCCGGCCGAGTTGGTCGCCGTCACGGTAAAGGTATAGGCCGTCCCGTTGGTCAGGCCGGTCACCGTGATCGGGCTGGAGGCGCCGGTGCCGGTGAGGCTGCCGGGGGTGGAGGTGACGGTGTAGCCGGTGATGCTCGCCCCGCCGGTAAAAGCCGGCGCGGTGAAGCTCACCGTGGCGGAGGTATCGCCGGGCGAGGCAGTGCCGATGGTCGGCGCACCGGGTACCACGGCGGCTACGGTGAAGCTGCGGCTGACCGTGGTGGCGGCAAGGTAGCTGCCGTTGCCGGCCTGGTCGGCGTTGATGGTGCAGGTGCCGGTGGTCACGAAAGTCAGCGCGCCGCCCGAGGTGATGGTGCAGACGCCGGTGGTCGAGGAAGTGAAGCTGACGGTCAGGCTGGAGTCCGAGGTCGCGGTCAGCGTCGGCGTGGTGCCGAAGTTCTGCGTGGCCGGTTGGTTAAAGGTGATGGTCTGGCTGGCCTTGGGGACGAACGAGTTCGATGCGGCCGAGGCCGAGCCGGTGCCGGCCGAATTGGTGGCGGTTACCGTGCAGGTATAGGTCTTGCCGTTGGTCAAACTGTTCACGGTGACGGGCGAGCTGCCATTGCTTGCATTGCCCGCCGCGCCGCCATCGCTCGAGGTGCACGATGCATTGTAGGCAGTGATGGTCGCCCCACCGTTGCTACTCGGCGCGCTGAAGGCCACCGAGGCCTGGGTATTGCCCGCCGTCGCGGTACCGATGGTCGGCGCACCGGGTACCACGGCATTCACGGTAAACGACTGTTGTACCTGGGGCGCGGCATTGAAGGTGCTGCTGCCGGCCTGGTCGGCGTTGATCGTACAGGTGCCGGTGGTGACCAAGGTTACGGTGGTACCGCTCACGGTACACACGCCGGTAGTGGCCGAGGTAAAGCTCACCGTCAGCCCGGACGTGGCGGTCGCGCTCAAGCTCGGCGTGGCGCCGAAGTTCTGCGGCGAACTGGGGCCGGTGAAGCTGATGGTCTGGTTGGCCTTGGGCGTGATGCTGCCGGTGGTCGTCGAGGCGCTACTCGTACCGGCCGCATTGGTAGCGGTGACGGTGAAGGTATAAGCGGTGCCGTTGGTCAGGCCGGTGACCGTGATCGTGCAAGCGGCCGGGCCGGCACAGGTGCCGGTGAGACCGCCAGGGCTGGACGTGGCGGTATAGGTGGTAATGGCGGAACCGCCGTTGCTGCCCGGTGCGGTGAAGTTCACCGTGGCCTGGGTGTTGCCGGCCGTGGCCGAGGCGCCGGTCGGCGCGCCGGGGGCGACGGCGTTCACGGTGAACGACTGCTGCACCTGCGGCGCGGCATTGTAAGTACCGTTGCCGGCTTGGTCGGCGTTGATGGTGCAAGTGCCAGTGGTGACCAGGGTCACCGTGGTGCCACTCACGGTACAGACGCCGGCGGTGGCCGAAGTGAAGCTCACTGTCAGCCCGGACGTGGCGGTGGCGCTCAAACTCGGTGTGGCGCCGAAGTTCTGCGGCGAGCTGGGGCCGGTGAAACTGATGGTCTGGTTGGCCTTGGGCGTTACCGAGTTCGATGCGGCGGAGGCCGAGCTGGTGCCGACCGAGTTGGTCGCGGTGACGGTGAAGGTATAGGCCGTGCCGTTGGTCAGGCCGCTGACCGTGCAAGGCGATGCGCTGCAACCGCTGCTGGTCAGGCCGCCGGGGTTGGAGGTCGCCGTGTAGCTCGTAGTCGCGCTGCTGCCGCTAGAACCAGGGGTGAAGGCAACGCTGGCTTGACCGACACCCGCCGTCGCGGTGCCGATAGTCGGCGCACCGGGGACCGAGGCGTTGCTCACGGTGATGCCGTTGCCGGTGAGATCCGCCACGGTGACCGCGGCGTCGGCGCCGGCTGCCCAGTCTTCGGCGGCGGCCAGGTTGTAGGTGGTACCGCCAACCGAGCTAGTGCCGTTCTTGTTCAAAATATTGTTGACCCCCGCCTTGTCGGTACTCGACATCGTCAGGGTGAAGGCGGTGCCGGAGGTGATCTCGACGTTCGAGGTGTCGGTCAGGGTATAGGTGCCGCCGCCCTGGCCGGTGAAGGTGAATTTGTTGGCGACAATGTCGTTGATCGCACCGTTCAACTTGAGCAGGCCGGTACCGGTCACCACCAGCGCGCCGGTCGAGGCGTCGTAAGTGGCGCTGGTGATCGTGGGTGCCGGGACGTTGGACACGGTGACGCCGTTGCCGGTGAGGTCGGCGATGCTGCCATTGGTAATCACCGTATTCCAGTCGTCGGCAGCGGCCAGGTTGTAGGTGGTGGCGCCGGTCGAGGCCGTGCCGTTCTTGTTCAGAATTTGGTTCACTGCCGCCATGTCGGTGGCATTCAGGGTCACCGAGAAGCTGGTGCCGTCGGTAATCTCTATGTCGGTCGTGGTCAGCGTATAGGTGCTGCCGCCCTCGCCGGTCAGCGTGAGCTTGGACACGGTGATGTCGTTGGTCGCGCCGGGCAGCTTCACCAGGTTGCTGCCGGTGACGGCCAGCACGCCGGTGCCGGCGTTGTAGGTGACCGAGGTGACGGTGGGCGTCTGCACATTGCTGACGGTGATGCCGTTGCCGGTGGTGTCGGCCGGTGCGCTAGAGGCGGTGCTGTCCCAGCCCGAGCTCGCCGCCAGGTTGTAGGTGGTGGCGCCCACCGACGCGGTGCCGTTGTTGTTGAGCAGGCCCTCGACGTTGATCTGGTCGGCGGCGTTCAGGGTCACCGAGAAGCTGGTCGCGCTCGCCGCCGTGACGTTGCCGGAGGTCAACGTATAGGTGCCGCCGCCCTGGCCGGTCAGGGTCAGGTTGCCGACGACGATGGTGTCGCCCGTGGTCATGTTGGCGCCGGTCACCGCCAGTACATTGGTCGAGGCGTCATAGGTGGCCGAGGTGATGCTGGGCGTGGTCGGCGCGGTGATATCCAGATCGTCCAGCATGATGGCGGTCGCGCTCGAGCTCACAACGATGCCCAGGCTGGTGATGCCGTCGAAATTCGCAGCCGTGCCCGGGGTGAACGTTGTTACGGCGCCCAGAGTCCCCGGGTCGGACAACTCCTGTCCGGTCGCGGAGCCATTCGGCTTGAAGGTGTAGTTGCCGCCCGTGAAGCTGGGATCGCCGAACTTCACGGAGGCAAGCTTGAAGGCATCGCCGAAAGTGCTGTCGTTGTTGATATCCACGGTCACGGTAATGACGGAACTTGCTGGCAGGCTCCCGGTTGTCGAATCGGCCACCCCGTAATTGCCGGTGAATGTTGTGGTAAGGCCATAGGTCGCATCGTTGGTGTTCTGCCATTGGGCGCCGGCTGGCGCAGTCAGTTTTACCGAGATGTTCGAGGTGTTGTTTTTAATGGTCAGGGCATTGGTTCCGGTACCGGTGACCGTCGTGCCCGCATCGAATGTGAAACCGGCGGCGGCAGCGGCCTGCAAAGACACCGAGGATAGGAGCAAGGCCGTAATGGGCAGCGCCAAGGCCTTGATCAAGGTCGGCCAGATGCGATTCGATCGGTTCATGGTTTCTCCCTGCCCGAGTGTTTCGGGTTCCGGTTTTTAGTGGCTTTTCTGCTTCATTACAAAATCAAGCGAACCCAATTTGATAATGCCGCACGTCTGTTTGGTTTGCCATGTATGGCATGTGCAACGGCGTGACCAAGACCTGATCCAGCTTGCCTACCGCCTCGTGCTCCAGGATGTACAGGCCTTGCGGGATTTCCGGCCATCTGGGGCCGCGAAAGGCCATGAAAAACGGCATGCGTCGGGAAATCCCAACGGCATAGGCTTGGGGCCGCTCGGCCGCCTGGATCAGCACTAACTCGACGGCGGTACCCTCGCTGTCGGTCAGCCGCCAGACCTGGTTCAGGGCTGGCAGCACGTCGGCGCAGGTCAATTTGTCCAACATGGTTTTCTCGCGTTCTGCCCGGCTGCCGCCCCGACGATGGGACGGCAGCCAGCCCGTCAGGGCCGAGTCGGGTAAATACCGTTGGTGCAGATGATGTAGTTCACGACTTGATACGGCTGTATGACATTGATCGCATACGGGACGGCCACATTGACCGGCAACGGTTGTCCCTTGCCGGTAGTGGCGACTGCGACCGTGCCGCCGCCACCGGGCACCGAGATCGAGAACGGCTTCAGCGTGGTGTTGGGCGTGCCGGAGTTGTAGACCTTTATCTGGTTCGGCCCTATGTTCGGCGGCATGCCGGGCACCGCAGTGTTGCTCGGGGTGTTGCTGTCGCCGGCAGCGGTGCTGGCCGGAATCGCGATTTCCACACTGGCGCTGCCGCCGGATGGGGTGAAGGTCGCGGTATGGTTGTGTGCCGGCAGGTTGTCGACGCCGATGCTTGCAACGCCACCGCCATTCAGCGTGCCCGTCGCCGCGAGCGAACCGCCTTTGCTGCCGAGCGGGAACATCTGCGACATGCCGATCGGGACATTGCCGCTCAGATTGGGCAGGTTGAAGGCCGTCTGATCGCCGCCGAAGTTATTGCCGAGCAAGGAATACAGCGCTTGATTTTGATTGACTGGGACGGGTGCCCCGTTGCAGATTGCCCAGTCCACGGGTGCCCAATTCATGGGCCAAATCATGATCGTGCCAAGTAGCGGATCCATCTTGGTGTTTCCTTCCTGTATGGGTGGTTTTGTTTTAAAGCGTTTCTTAACAGCTTGTTATTTTTGGTTCTTTTAGTATTTTTCCCACCGATTTTTCGCAATATTCTGGCACATGCGTCTTACTTTGTTCAATCGAATATTCGGCAACTTGCCAGCCAAGTTAACGATCTGATCACAGTAACGGCAGGTCAAGCGATAACCCTATAGACCAGTTGAGGGTTGTCACTTAACTGGTAGTGAAATTGCAATGTTGCCCCCGCCTCGATCTTGCCGCGCAAAGGCCTCGGCGGAGTTAGACTGCAATCGTAGTCCTGCAAGCGGTGATCGCCGTAGACCACGATCTTGGTGAGCAGATGCGGCCGGTAGTGGCTTTCTATTGGATTTGGCAGCGTCACTTGGCCGGCGGGTAGGCGGTCGCCTTCGATGTTTTTCCAAGCGCGGATAGTGGCGGCGTTCAGTTCGAAGACCTTGCCCAAAAAGACCCGGTCGCGTTCCGGCTCCGGAATCGGTCCGATGTGGTCGGCGGGCAGGACGAGGTGTTCCTTGGCCCCGTTCACCAGCCAGGCCTCGACGCTGACCGATTGCGGCACCAGCCGTGCCTCGGGCGCTTGACCCAGCAGATGGCGGGCAATGGCGACCTGCGGCTCGTTGTGCAGGCAAACGGCCATGGTCTCGCTGACGACGATGTCGGGTTGCCGGTCGGCCGGGATTTGGTAACGAGTGGCATCCGCGCACAAGGCCGCGTCCAGGTGACCGGAAAAACCGAAAGCATCGATCAGCGCCAAGGCGCGGCCGAGCGATTCCTGGTGGATCTCCAGCAAGCTAAAGCGGACCCGGTCGGGTGCAAACAGCGCCATCGAGGGCAAGGCCAGCAAGGCATAGGGACCGCAGCCGGCATAGAGCACACGCACAGGCCGATCGGGCCGCAGGGTCTCGGCGATCGCCTGGTGCACCCCGCGGATGAAGGCCGGGGTGCGCGCCAGTTCGCGCAGGCACATGGCCGCGAGGGTCGGCGAGATGGCCAGTCCGCTGTCGAGCCGGGTCTCCCCCGCTGCAATGTCTTGCGTGGAATCGATTTGGAAGTTCGTCCGCCGCTCGAGCAAATCGCGCAGGCCTTGCGCTTCGGGGATCAAGTCTTTGAGTTTTTTCGCTGGATCGACGAGGGTGTGGACGATGCGCCGGAATTCGGCCAAGTCGGTGTCGGTCATTTTATCTCGCGGTCCCTGTTTTTATTTAATTAGACATAGCGGCTGAATGTTACTTGGATCGCCATGCCCATGCTATGCGCGTGGTGTGCGGCCTACCGGGCGATGGTGCAATTCCACCATGCGCTTCTGTCCAACTGCGCAGCCGTTTATTAGCCAGTGCTGATAGAATTGCGCATCGTTTTTTGATCGATGCCAACGAGATCTTCAGGAGCCGCCATGTCCACCAAGCACGCACAATTGTTGATTCTGGGTTCCGGCCCCGCCGGTTATACCGCCGCCATCTACGCCGCCCGCGCCAACTTGAAACCGGTCATGGTGACCGGTCTGCAGCAAGGCGGCCAATTGATGACCACCACCGAGGTCGACAACTGGCCGGCCGACGTCAACGGCGTGCAAGGCCCCGAGTTGATGCAGCGCTTTCAGGCCCATGCCGAGCGTTTCCATACCGAGATCGTGTTCGACCATATTCACACCGCCAAGCTGACCGAGAAGCCGTTCACCTTGATCGGCGATTCCGGCACCTATACCTGCGATGCGCTGATCATCGCGACTGGCGCTTCGGCCATGTATCTGGGTCTGGAGTCCGAGCAGGCCTTCATGGGCAAGGGCGTGTCCGGCTGCGCCACCTGCGATGGCTTCTTCTACAAGGGCCAGGAAGTGGCCGTGATCGGCGGCGGCAACACCGCCGTCGAAGAGGCGATTTATCTCGCCAATATCGCCAGCAAGGTCACGCTGGTCCACCGCCGCGACAGTTTCAAGGCCGAAAAGATCATGGTCGATCACCTGATGGAAAAGGTGAAGGAAGGCAAGATCGTGCTTGAATTGAATAGCGTTTTGGATGAAGTCCTGGGCGACAAAAGCGGCGTCACCGGCATGCGCCTAAAGAACGCGCAGACCAATGCGACCAAGGAAATCGCGCTGGCCGGCGTGTTCATCGCCATCGGCCACAAGCCCAACACCGACCTGTTCGTTGGCCAGTTGGCGATGGATCACGGCTACTTGGTCACTCAAGGTGGCCGCACGGGGTTCGCCACCCAGACCAGCATCCCTGGCGTATTCGCCGCCGGCGACGTGCAAGACATGATCTACAAGCAGGCCATCACCAGCGCCGCTTCCGGCTGCCAAGCCGCCTTGGACGCCGAGCGCTTCTTGGAAGGCAAGGCCTGATCGGCCACAGACGCAATCCGCCAGGCCGATGAAAAAAGGCGGGAAACGCACACTTCCCGCCCCGAAGGAAGAAGACGTCGTTCTCTTTCGGGCGGAGGTGGCCGACGCCACCCCGCTTGGCCAGCACGGCCGTTTTCTCCATCCGTTCGACCCGCCCCCTGCCCTGCCTTTGAGCCGCCTGCGCGATGAACGCGAGGTGATGCTCGAATCGCTGACCGACCCGAGCCACTGGGACGAATCGGTCGAGACCGGCGAGGAACTGGTCTATGTCCGCCAGGGCATTTCCCGCCAAGTATTGCGTAAGCTGCGCAAAGGCGAATGGCGCGTGCAGGCCGAACTCGATCTGCACGGCCTGACCCGGGCCGATGCCAAGATCGAACTGGTCGAATTTCTCCATGAGTGCTTTCGCCACGGCGCCCGTTGCGTGCGCATCATCCACGGCAAGGGCTTGGGGTCGCCCAATCGCGAACCGGTGCTGAAACAGGCGGTGCGCCATTGGCTGGCGCAGCGGGAAGAGGTGTTGGCCTATGTCCAGGCACGACCGGCCGATGGCGGTGGCGGCGCGGTGGTTGTGCTGTTGAAGAGCCAGCCGTAGGGTGCGCCTGCGTACCGTCTCGAACATTCATTGGTGCGCAGGCGCACCCTACACTTAATCAGGCCTCGACGATCTCGACCGGCGTATAAACCGGCACCTGCTCGAACAACTCGACGATGTCGCGATTACGCATACGAATGCAGCCATGCGAACGCGGCGCTTGCTCGAAGCCATCGTCCGGCGTGCCGTGGATATAGATGTAACGGCGCATGGTGTCGCAATTGCCCAGGCGGTTGAAGCCCGGCTCCTTGCCCGACAGCCAGAGGATGCGGCTCAGAATCCAATCACGGTCCGGTTCGGTCTGCCCGAGTTCCGACGTGTAGATCTCGCCGGTCGGCCGCCGGCCGACGAAGACGCTATCGATGGCTTGGCCGCCGCCGATCTTGGCCCGTACGATGTGTCGGCCCCGCGGCGTGCAGTAGCTGCCGCTCGCCTCGCCCGCGCCGCGGGCGGCGGTGGAGACCGGATAACGCCGGATCAGTTGGCCGCTATCGTCCAAGAGATCAAGTTCTTGGCGGGCGAGGCTAATCTTGATCCGCAAGGGCCTGTCCTTTTGCTTGCGCCCGACGTTCGGCGAAAAAGGCGCTGAGCAGGCTGCCGCACTCGTCGGCCAGCACCCCGCCGACGATCTCGGCATGGTGATTCAAGCGCGGCTCGTCATAGAGATTGAGTACGCTGCCGGCAACGCCGGTCTTCGGGTCTTTGGCGCCGTAGACGATGCGCTTGATGCGGGCATGGAACATGGCGCCGGTGCACATCATGCATGGCTCCAAGGTGACATAGAGGGTGCAATCGAGCAGCCGGTAGTTAGCGAGCCGGGTCGCGGCGTCGCGCAGCGCACGCACTTCGGCGTGAGCGGTCGGGTCGGCGCGGGTGATCGGGCAATTGAAACCGCGGCCGACGATCGCGCCGTCCTTGACCACGACCGCACCGACCGGCACTTCGCCCGCCTGCCAAGCCTGCTGGGCCAGGGCCAAGGCCTCGCGCATGAATCGGATGTCATCGTTGTCGTTCATGGGCCGAGAGTTTAGTGCGGTTTACCGGTGTGGGGTTAAACTGAAAGCAAAATCACCTTGGGCACAAGCAAGATGAACAAGACGCTACGCCGTAGTTTGATTGTCCTTTCTATCTTGGCACTGGCCGCCGCCGCGATCTGGTGGCTGACTCGGCCCAAGCCGATTGCCGTTGCATTGCACCCTGTCGGCATCGGCCGTGTCGAGGCGAGTATCGCCAACACTCGAGCTGGCACGGTGGAGGCCTGCCAGCGGACCAAACTGTCGACCATCAGCGGCGGCCGCATCGACTATCTGGGTGCGCGCGAGGGCGACCGGGTGAAGAAGGGCCAAGTGCTGCTCAGATTGTGGAACGAAGACATGGTCGCGCAAGCGCGCTTGGCCGAGGCCCAGGTGGCGACGGCGCGCAAACAGGTCGGCGAGGCCTGCTCCCTGGCCGATGTCGCCGAGCGCGAGGCCGAACGGGCGGCCAAGCTCAAGGCCAGCGGCTTTGTCTCGGTCGAGCGCGAGGATGCGGCGCGCAGCGAGGCCAAGGCCAAGCGCGCTTCGTGCGAGTCGGCCCACAGCAATGTCAAACAGGCCGAGGCTCGGCTACAAGTCACACAAGCCGAACTCAAGCGCATGGTGCTGATCGCACCGTTCGACGGCATCGTCGCCGAGGTCAGCGGGGAACTGGGTGAGATCAGCACGCCTTCGCCACCCGGCATTCCGACACCGCCGGCGGTCGACCTGATCGACGACAGTTGTCTGTACGTAAAGGCACCGATGGATGAGGTGGATGCGCCGTCGATCAAGCTCGGCCAGCCCGCCCGCATAACTTTGGACGCCTACCCCGGCCGCCATTTCGCCGCGCATGTGAAACGCGTCGCGCCCTATGTCGTCGCGGTGGAAAAGCAGTCGCGCACGGTCGATGTCGAGGTGGCCTTCGACAAGCCTCAGGAAATCGGCCGGCTTCTGGTCGGTTACAGCGCCGACGTCGAGATCGTTCTGGGCAGTCACGACAAGGTGCTCAGGGTGCCGACCTCGACCCTGTTGGAGGGCAAGCGGGTGCTGGTCTATCGCGAGACGGATGGCCGGCTGGAAGCGCGCCAACTGAAGACCGGCCTGGCCAACTGGGAATACACCGAGGTGCTGGATGGTCTGAAGCCGGGCGAGCGGATCGTCGCCTCGCTGGAGCGCGAAGGGGTCAAGGCCGGGGCCAAGGTGATAGCGGAACCGGCCAATAGCCGCTGACTCGGCATGATCGAACTCACCGACATCAACCGCGTTTTTCATTTGGGCGATAGCGAGGTTCACGCCTTGCGCGCGATCGACTTGCAAATCGCGCCGGGCGAATATCTGTCGGTGATGGGGCCGTCCGGCTCCGGCAAATCGACCTTGCTCAATATCCTGGGCCTGTTGGACCGGCCGACCACGGGCCACTACAGCCTGAACGGCCGTAATGTCAGCGACCTGTCGAGCGACGAGCAGGCACGGGTGCGCCGGGAACAGATCGGTTTCGTGTTTCAGGTGTTCCACTTGGTGCCGCGCCTGACCGCAGCGGAGAACATCGCCCTGCCCATGATGCTGGCCGGTATCGCCCCGGACGAGCGCGAGGCCCGCGTGAAGCAGGCCTTGGCCAACTATGACCTGACCCAGCGCGCCGGACATCGGCCGGAGCAGCTCTCGGGCGGTCAGCGCCAGCGGGTGGCTATTGCCCGTGCCACCATCATGCACCCCGTCGTTATCCTGGCCGACGAGCCGACCGGCAATCTCGACCGTGCCAGTGGCCAAGAGGCCATCAAGCTGCTGGAAGGGCTTAACGCCACTGGCGTTACCCTGATCGTCGTGACCCACGACCCGGCCATCGGCGAGCGTGCCCATCGTCGCTTGCAAATGGACGATGGCCGTTTGGTGCTGGATAAGCGCCATGAAGCTGGTTGACGCCTTGCGCTTTACCGGCCGCGCTGCGGCCGCTTATCCGGTGCGCACCGGTTTGATGATGCTGGCCATGGCCATCGGCGTCGCCGCCGTGGTGGTCCTGACGGCCTTGGGCGAAGGCGCCCGCCGTTATGTCGTCGGCGAATTCTCCTCGCTCGGCAGCCATCTGCTTATCGTGCTACCGGGGCGCACTGAGACCGGTGGCATCATGCCTGGCACGCTGCTCGGCCAGACCGCGCGTGACCTGACGCTGGACGACGCCTTGGCCTTGCTGCGGGTAGCCGGCGTCCAGCGCATCGCACCGATCACGGTCGGCGTGGCGGAGGTTTCCTATCGTGCCCTGAGCCGGGAGGTGAGCGTGGTCGGCACCACGGCCGAGTTTACCGAGGTGCGCCGGCTGGCGATGGGCCAAGGCCAATTTCTGACTCGGGAAGACCCGCGCAATGCCGGCTCCAGTTGCGTCCTCGGCGCGGTGTTGCGCGAGGAGCTGTTCGGCGCCGAGCCGGCCCTGGGCCGCTGGGTCCGGATCGGCGATCGCCGCTGCCGCGTGGTTGGGGTGATGGCCGCCTCCGGCCAAGGCCTGGGCTTCGATACCGACGAGATCGTGCTCGTGCCGGTGGCCACAGCCCAGGCGATATTCAACACCAACACGCTGTTCCGTATCTTGGTCGAAGCCAAAGGGCGCGAGGCGCTCGAATCGACCAAGGTGCGGGTCGAAGCCATCCTCAAGGAACGTCACGAGGGCGAACTCGATGTCACCGTCATCACCCAGGATGCCTTACTCGCCACCTTCGACCGTATCTTGCGCGCGCTGACCCTGGCGGTGGCCGGCATCGCCGCGATCAGCTTGGCGGTGGCCGGCATCCTGGTGATGAACGTGATGCTGGTCGCGGTGACCCAGCGCACCGCCGAGATCGGCCTGCTCATGGCCCTGGGCGCAGCCAGCGGCCATATCCGGCTGCTGTTCTTCACCGAGGCCGCCGTGCTCTCCTTAGGCGGTGCCTTGCTCGGCCTGGCCCTGGGCGAGGGCGGCAGCGCCTTGCTGCGTCAACTCTACCCTGCCCTGCCGGCATATGCCCCGCTGTGGGCCACGGTCGCCGGCGTGCTCATCGCCCTGCTGACCGGCATCCTGTTCAGCGTGCTACCGGCCCGCCGTGCCGCGCAGTTGGACCCGGTATTGGCCCTGTCGAAACGCTGACGCCATGCTGTGGCCCGACTTCTTGCACCTGACCCTGCGCGCGCTGATCGCCCACCGCTTGCGCAGCTTCCTGACCCTGCTCGGTATCGCGGTCGGCATCGCCGCCGTGATCCTGCTCACCTCGATCGGCGAGGGCGTCCACCGCTTTGTCCTGAACGAGTTCACCCAATTCGGCACCAATGTCATCGGCGTGCACCCGGGCAAGGTCATGACCCACGGCACGCCGGCCGGCGTGCTGGGCACGGTGCGGCCGATCACCCTGGAGGACAGCGAGGCCCTCGCCCGTCTACCCAATGTCGTCGCCGCGACGCCGTTCGTTCAGGGCAATGCCGAGGTCGAGGCCAATGGCCGGGTACGGCGCACCATGATCTACGGCGTTGGCCCGGCCATGGATCAGACCTTCCAGATGCGGGTCTCGGTCGGCCGTTTTCTGCCGCCGGATGACCTGCACAATCCGCGCACCTATGCCGTACTCGGCAGCAAGATGCGCAACGAGCTATTCGGCGACAGGAATCCCTTGGGTGAGCGACTCCGCATCGGCGGTTCCCAATACCGCATCGTCGGGGTCATGGAAACCAAAGGTCAGATCCTGGGGGTCGATCTGGACGATTCGGTGTTCATCCCGGCGGCCCGGGCCTTGGAACTATTCAACCGCGAGGGGCTGATGGAGGTCGACGTCAGTTATCAGCCCGGCATCCCGAGCGCCTATGTCGCGGCGCAGATCAAGCGATTGATGATCGCGCGACACGGGCGGGAGGACTTCACCCTCATCACCCAGGAAGACATGCTGCGTACCCTGTCCAACGTGCTCGATATCCTGACCTTTGCGGTCGGTGCCTTGGGCGGCATATCGCTCGTGGTCGGCGGGGTCGGCATCGTCACCATCATGACCATTGCGGTGGCGGAACGGACTAACGAGGTCGGCCTATTGTTGGCCTTGGGTGCGCCGCGCCGCACCGTGCTAAGCCTATTTCTCGGCGAGGCGACCTTATTGGCGGCCATCGGGGGCGTGTTCGGTTTGGTGCTGGGCATAGGCCTGGCCCAGTTGCTGCATTTGGCGGTACCGGCCTTGCCGGTACATACGCCCTGGACCTTCGTATTGGCCGCCGAATCGATCGCGGCCCTGATCGGTTTGACTGCCGGCGTGTTGCCAGCGCGTCGTGCCGCCCGCCTCGATCCGGTCGAGGCACTGCGGGCCGAATAAGGCCCGGCCTTATTCGGCCTTCTTATTCACCATGTCCTGATTGATTTTGATCTCGCTGTTGGCCTTCAAGCCATCGAGATACGCCCGTATCTCGGTTTGCGCGAAGAGTCGCTGCAACTCGCGGCGCAAGGCCTTGGCTTGTTCCGGCGGCATCTCGCCCGGCATGACCTGATTGACCCGATACAGGCGGTAGCCATCGGCCGTTTCCACGCCGGCCCACGCCGGCAACTTGGTCGTGGCCGCCTTGAAGATGGCCTTAATCGCCGCAGGCGACAGATTGAGCGGCCGCGAGCGGGATACCGTCATCGGCGCCGATAGGCCACTCGGGGCCTGACCGTTCTGAGCCGCTTGCAAGGCCTGCTGCCCCGCCTCCACCGCCTTCTTGTTGGCGGCTTCGTGTTGCAACTTGAGCCGGATCATTGGCGCCACCTCGGCCAGGGCACGGGTGCTGGCCGGGCGATGCTCCACCACTCGGGCTGCGACCAAGGTATTCGGTGCCACCTCGATGGCCTCGGTATTCTGCCGTTTGCTCAGCGCATCGCTGCTGAACAGCGCCTCGACAAGCCGCGGGTTGGACAGGATGGCCGGTTCTGCATGGCCTGCTTGTTGTATCCAGCCGCTCTCTTCCAGCTTGATCTGGAATTCCCGAGCGGCAGGCTCCAGGCTGTCCGGCTGCTCATAGACCATATTGCTGAAGCGCTCGGCAGCCTCGGCGAACTTGCGCGCGGCCTCCTGGCCCTGCAATTCGCGCATGATCTCGGCCTTGACCGTATCGAAGCCGGCCTGTGTACCGGGGCTGATGCCGTCGAGACGGATGATGTGATAGCCGAACTGGGTCTCGACTAGACCGCTAATCTCGCCCACCTTCATCTGGAAGGCCGCATCGGAGAACGGCTTGACCATCATGTCGCGGGTGAAGCTGCCAAGATCGCCACCCTTTGCGGCGGAACCCGGGTCGTCGGAGTATTGCTTGGCCAATTCGGCAAAGCGCGCCGGCTTGGCTTTGACTTCTTGCAGCACCTTTTCCGCCTTGGCCTTGGCCGCTGCTTTTGCGCTTGGCTCTGTACCGGCTTGGATCAGGATATGGCTAGCCCGGCGGCTTTCCGGCTGTTGATAACGTGCCTTGTTGCTGTCGTAGTATTGCCGCGCCATCGCCTCGCTGACCTGGATTTGGCCCTTGACGGCATCTTGCGACAGCACCACGTACTGCACGCGGACTTGGGCCGGCATGGCGTAGTCCTGCTTATGGGTGTTGTAGTCCTGCTCGACGCTGGCATCGTCGATCTTGACCAGGTTCAAGAAGCTTTTCGCGTCGTAGACGATCTCGTTGACTTCGCGCTGCTGCGCCAGCAATTGGGCCAGACGGTTGATGCTGGCCGTCGGCACCACGGCCCCCTCGCCATAGGCAAACTGAACCTGACGCAGCAGGATGTCCTGCTGCATCATTTGCGTGAGCTTTTGTTCCGTCCAGTTACGGCTGCGCAAGAAGGCATTGAGCCGCTCTTGGGAGAACTTGCCATTTTCCTGGAACAGTTCAATGCCGGCCAGCAAGGCGCCCATTTGGCTATCACTGACGGCAAAACCATCATTCTGCGCTTGGCGTGCCAGCAAGCGGATGTCGACCAATTGATCGGCGACTTGCTTGCGCAGTGCCTTCTCCATCGCCACCGGCAGATCGCCTTTGACACCCATGACCGAACGTTGCTGTTTGACGGCATCGAGAAAATCGCGTTGGCTGATCGTATCGCCATCGAGCGTGGCGACTGCGGGCTCCTTGCCGCCGCCTTTGAAATACCAGTCGACCCCCCAGATGGCGAAGGTTAGAACGATGAAGCCCAGGATGATGCGGGCAATCCAACCTTGGGCGCGTTCTCGGATAGCTTCAAGCATGGCGTTATGTCGTCGTCTAAGTGGCAAAAAAAAGGCGAACACACTGTTCGCCTTGATATAAGTTATTGGCGGAGTGGACGGGACTCGAACCCGCGACCCCCGGCGTGACAGGCCGGTATTCTAACCGACTGAACTACCACTCCAAATTCGCTTGTTTACACTGGTGGGTGCTGACGGGATCGAACCGCCGACATTCGCCTTGTAAGGGCGACGCTCTACCAGCTGAGCTAAGCACCCGGTAAAGCGCGCTAGTTTACCGAATCCGTGCCGGTTTTGCCAACACGGAACGTATCGGCGGCATTGATCAATGCTTGATGAGGGCTGGCGAGTCCTCTTTGGTAGCAACGGGCGCCGCCTCTGCGGCCACTTCGTCCGACAAGGGCTCGGGCTTACGTTCCAGGGTCGCATCAAGCACTTGCTCGATCCATTTCACCGGACGAATCTCCAGCCGATTCTTGATGTTCTCCGGCATGTCGACCAAGTCCTTGACGTTGCCCTCGGGGATCAACACCGTCTTGATTCCGCCACGGTGTGCCGCCAGGAGTTTTTCCTTGAGGCCGCCGATCGGCAGTACCTCGCCGCGCAAGGTGATCTCGCCGGTCATCGCGACATCGCAGCGCACCGGGATGTCGGTCATTGCCGACACCATCGCGCTGCATAGCGCGATACCAGCGCTGGGGCCGTCTTTCGGCGTCGCCCCCTCGGGCAGGTGGATGTGCATGTCGTTCTTTTCGAACGCCTCGGTCTTGATGCCGAGCGCCTTGGCACGGCTGCGCACCACGGTACGGGCGGCCTCGACCGATTCCTTCATCACGTCGCCCAGTTGACCGGTGCGGATGATGCCGCCCTTGCCCGGCATCATGGTCGCCTCGATGGTCAGCAACTCGCCGCCGACCTCGGTCCAGGCCAAGCCGGTGACCTGGCCGACCTGATTGACCTTCTCGGCCATGCCGTAGGTGTATTTGTGCACGCCCAGGTATTTCTCGAGGTTCTTCGGCGTGACGCTGATCTTGCCGCGCGCCTTCTTCAACTGATGCGCGGTGGCCGCCTTGCGGCAAATCTTGGCGATCTCGCGTTCGAGGTTACGCACGCCGGCCTCGCGGGTGTAATAGCGCACGGTGTCGCGCAGGGCGCCTTCCGACACGTTCAGTTCGGCCTCGGCGAGGCCGTTGTTCTTCATCTGCTTGGGCAGCAGGTAGCGCTCGGCGATGTTGATCTTTTCGTCTTCCGTGTAGCCGGACAGGCGGATGACCTCCATCCGGTCGAGCAGCGGCGCCGGGATGTTCATCGAGTTGGCGGTGGCGACGAACATCACATCGGACAGGTCGAAGTCGACTTCGACGTAGTGGTCCTGGAAGGTGTGGTTCTGTTCGGGGTCGAGCACCTCTAGCAGGGCGGACGACGGGTCGCCGCGGAAGTCCTGGCCCATCTTGTCCACTTCGTCGAGCAGGAACAATGGGTTGCGTACCGTGGTCTTGGTCAGGCTCTGCAGGATCTTGCCCGGCATCGAGCCGATGTAGGTGCGGCGATGGCCGCGAATCTCGGCCTCGTCGCGCACGCCGCCCAAGGCCATGCGTACGAACTTGCGGTTGGTGGCGCGGGCGATGGACTGGCCGAGCGAGGTCTTGCCGACCCCGGGCGGGCCGACCAGACAGAGGATCGGCGCCTTGAGCTTGTCAACGCGCTGCTGCACGGCCAAGTATTCCAGTATGCGCTCCTTGACCTTGTCCAGGCCGTAGTGCTCATGCTCCAGCACCTCTTCGGCCTTGGTCAGGTCCTTGCTGATCTTGGTCTTCTTCTTCCAAGGCAGGTTGACCAGGGTGTCGATGTAGGTACGCACGACAGTGGCCTCGGCCGACATCGGCGACATCATGCGCAGCTTCTTCAGCTCGGCCTCGGCCTTCTTGACCGCTTCCTTGGACATCGAGGCGGACTTGATCTTCTTCTCGAGCTCGTCGAGCTCGGCACCCTCCTCGATCTCGCCCAGCTCTTTCTGGATCGCCTTGACCTGCTCGTTCAGGTAGTACTCGCGCTGGCTCTTCTCCATCTGCCGTTTGACCCGGCCACGGATGCGCTTCTCGACCTGGAGGATGTCGATCTCGGCCTCCATGAAGCCCATCAGATGATCGAGCCGGCTCTTGAGGTCGAACATCTCCAGGATGGCCTGTTTCTGTTCGAGCTTGAGCGGCAGGTGCGCGGCGATGGTGTCGGCCAGGCGGCCGCCATCGTCGATGCCGGCCAAGGAGGCCATGATCTCGGGCGGAATCTTCTTGTTCAGTTTGACGTAGTTGTCGAACTGGGCCAGCAAGGCGCGACGCATGGCCTCGATCTCGGTATCTTCCCAGCCTTCTTCGCCTTCGGCCAAGGGTTCTGCGGTACCGGTAAAGTGGGTCTTCTCATCCGCGAAGTCGCGGATTTTCATGCGCTGGTTGCCTTCGACCAGGACTTTGACCGTACCGTCCGGCAGCTTCAGCATTTGTAGGATGCTGGCTACCGTGCCGACTTGGTACATGTCTTCGAAGCTCGGCTCGTCTTTGGCCGCCGATTTTTGTGCGACCAGCAGGATGTGCTTGCCGGCTTCCATCGCCACTTCGAGGGCCTTGATCGATTTCGGACGGCCGACAAAGAGCGGGATCACCATGTGCGGGAAGACCACTACGTCGCGCAAAGGCAGCAGTGGCAAGGTGACAGGACTGGTGTACTGGGCGGTTTGGCTCATGGCGATCCTCAGCGGCTAGGCCGCGTAACAATGACCTGTAACTGGTGGCGTTGCCGCTGATTTCAAGGGCGACAACGTTTACGGATCGGTGAAGGCTGCCCTGTGCTCAGGAGGCGACCTTAGGTTCCTTGGACGCTTCCGAGTAAATGAGCAGAGGCTGACCCTCGCCCGAAATAACTTTCTCGTCGATCACGACCTTGGCCACTTCCTGGAGGCTAGGCAGCTCGAACATCAGATCGAGCAAGGCGTGTTCGATAATGGAACGCAAACCGCGTGCGCCCGTTTTGCGCTCCAAGGCACGCTTGGCGATCGCGGACAAGGCTTCTTCGCGGAATTCCAATTCGACCCCTTCCATCTGGAAGAGTTTCTGGAATTGGCGGATCAACGCATTCTTTGGCTGGGTCAAAATCTGGACCAGGGCTTCGACATCCAACTCTTCAAGTGTGGCTAATACGGGCAGACGGCCGACAAATTCCGGGATCAGCCCGTATTTGATCAGGTCTTCCGGTTCGACCCGGCGCAGGGTGTCGCCAATGTCTTTGCTGTCGTCCTTGCTGACCACTTCGACCCCGAAGCCGATACCCGATTTTTCGGTGCGGTTCCGAATCACGCGGTCGAGGCCGCTGAAGGCGCCGCCGCAAATAAACAGGATATTGGTGGTATCGACCTGGATGTATTCCTGGTTCGGATGCTTGCGGCCGCCCTGGGGCGGCACCGAGGCCGTGGTGCCCTCGATCAGCTTAAGCAGGGCCTGCTGCACACCCTCGCCCGAAACGTCGCGGGTGATCGAGGGGTTGTCGGACTTGCGCGAAATCTTGTCGATCTCATCGATGTAGACAATGCCGGTACGGGCCTTTTCCACATCGTAATCGCATTTTTGCAGCAGCTTCTGGATGATATTCTCGACGTCCTCGCCAACATAACCGGCTTCGGTCAGCGTCGTCGCATCGGCGATGACGAAGGGCACGTTGAGTAAGCGGGCCAGGGTCTGAGCCAGCAGGGTCTTGCCCGAACCGGTCGGGCCGATCAGCAAGATATTGCTCTTGGCCAGCTCGACTTCTTCCGAGTTGCGCGTTTCAGGCTGACGCAGGCGCTTGTAGTGGTTGTAGACGGCCACCGCCAGGGCCTTTTTGGCCAAGCTCTGGCCAATGACATACTGATCCAGGGTTTGGTGTATTTCCTTGGGCGTCGGTAAGCGCTCTTCACCCTCGCGCCCTTCTTTCAAGCCCTGGGCCTCTTCGCGGATGATGTCGTTGCACAGCTCCACGCATTCGTCGCAGACGAACACCGAAGGTCCGGCGATCAGCTTGCGTACCTCATGCTGGCTCTTGCCGCAGAAGGAGCAGTAGAGAAGTTTGTCGTTACCCTGGTTGTCAGACATCTTAAATTTCCGCCTAGCCCCAAATACCTGAATATTTAAGTCAAGTTTAGCGAGCCTGCTCGCGATTGGCTAGCACTTTATCGACTATGCCATATTTGACCGATTCGTCGGCGCTCATGAAATTGTCGCGGTCGGTATCGCGCTCGAGGGCCTCCACGCTCTGGCCGGTGTGATGGGCCAAAACCTGATTCAGCCGCTGCTTGAGGTAAAGGATTTCCTTGGCGTGAATCTCGATGTCCGAGGCCTGGCCCTGGAAACCGCTGGAAGGCTGGTGGATCATCACACGGGAATTAGGCAAGCAATAGCGCTTGCCCTTGGTGCCGGCAGCCAACAGGAAGGCGCCCATGCTGGCCGCTTGGCCGATGCACAAGGTCGAAACATCGGGCTTGATGAACTGCATGGTGTCGTAAATACCCATGCCGGCCGTCACCGAACCGCCCGGAGAATTGATATAGAAGAAAATATCCTTGTCGGGATTTTCGGACTCCAGGAACAGGAGCTGGGCCACGACCAGATTAGCGCTGTCGTCGGTGACCGGGCCAACCAAGAAGATGACCCGTTCCTTCAGCAGGCGAGAATAGATGTCAAACGCGCGTTCGCCACGCCCGCTTTGTTCGATGACCATCGGGATATACCCGAGGCCAGACGGCTCCTGAGTCCAACGCGTCATTACGCTTTCCCCATCAAGGTTTCCATGGTGATCGGTTCATCGCTTACCTGTGCCTTGCCCATGATCCATTCGACGATGTTTTCTTCGAGCACCAGGGAATGTACTTCACGCAAGCGATCTGCGTCTTGATAGTACCATGCGACAACCTCACCGGGATTCTCATAGCTCTGGGCAAACTCCTCGACCATCGCCTTGATCTGTTCCTCCTTTGCAACAAGGCCGTTGGCCTTGGCCAATTCGCTGAGCAAAAGGCTCACGGCGACGCGACGCTGTGCCTGGGTTTCGAACACGGCATCGCTGAGCTTGATGTCTTCCAGCTTCATGCCGCGCGCTTGTAGGTCGTGGGTCGCGCGTTCCATCATGGCCTGACGCTCCATCGCGATCAGCCCTTTCGGCACGTCGAACGGCGTGGCCTTGAGCAAGGCCTCCACCACCTGCTCCTTGATACGGCTTTGGATGCGACGCTTGGCCTCGCGCTTGAGGTTGTCGCCGATGTCTTGGCGCAATTTGGCGACGCCGCCTTCGCTGACGCCCATGCTGTGGGCGAAGGCATCGTCGATCTCCGGCATCTGCGGCTCATGCACCGACTTTACGGTGACCTCGAAGGTCGCGGTCTTGCCGGCCACGTCCTTGCCGAAATAGTCGGCCGGGAACGTCAGGTCGAAGGTTTTGCTCTCGCCGGCCTTCATACCGGTCAAGGCGTCTTCGAAATCCTTCAGCAGGCGGCCTTCGCCCAGCACAACCGGAAAATCCTTGGCCTCGCCGCCTTGGAAAACCTCGCCGCCGATTCGGCCGACGTAATCCATATGCAGCCGGTCACCGGCTTGAGCGGCGCGGTCGACGGAGCGGTACTGCACGCGCTGTTTACGCAGAACCTCGATGGTGCGGTCGACATCGGCGTCGTTGACTTCCACCACCGGCCGGGTCACCTTGATCTGGCTGACATCGCCCAGCTTGATTTCCGGGAAGACCTCGAAGGTGGCCTTGAAGGTCAATTCGGCAGCGCCGGGCTCGTTACCGGCCGATTCGAAGTTGGGGTAGCCCGCAACCTTGATGTCCTGCTCGCGGACGCGATCGAAAAAGCGTTTCTGCAGGACCTCGCCCAGCACATCGCCGCGGACCTCGGCACCGTAACGCATCCGAATCATGTTCATCGGCGCCTTGCCGGGGCGGAAGCCATCCACCTTCACCGTCTTGGACAGACGTTGCAAGCGTTTGGCCGCCTCGGTTTCGATCTCGGCCGTCGGCAGGCTTAGGGTCAGGCGGCGCTCCAGGCCAGCCAGGGTCTCTACGGTGGTATTCATCGTGTTTCCTTCGTTGGGCAGCTTCAAAATCCTGGTGCGGAAGGGGGGACTCGAACCCCCACACCTTGCGGCGCTGGAACCTAAATCCAGTGCGTCTACCAATTCCGCCACTTCCGCGCAAAGCGTGTAAGTGTAATATACCGGCCACCCTGCTGTCAGGCGCGAACAGCCGCCGTTCGCGTATAACGCTCACTGCCATGACTACCGCCCAGACGCCCCGTCCCACCCTGGTCAACGTCGGCCATTACGAAAATTTCCCGGTCGCCTCGATTTTTTTGCCCCGGCGTTTGCGCCGGCCGATCCAGGCCATTTATGTATTTGCGCGCGCCGCTGACGACATCGCCGACGAAGGCGATGCGCCGGCCGAGTCCCGGCTGGCCGAGTTGGCGTCATTTCGCGAGCAATTGCATGGACTGGAGCGCGCTGAGCCGGCGACGGCCCCGCTTTTCGTCGAATTGGGCGAGAATATCCGCAGGTATGACTTGCCCTACAACCTGTTTCACGACCTGCTCGACGCCTTTGCCCAGGATTGCAGCAAGACCCGCTATGCCGATTTCGGTGAGGTCATGGCCTATTGCCGCAAATCGGCCAACCCGATCGGCCGGCTACTGCTTAAGCTCTACCAGGCCGATACGCCGCGCAATCAGGCCTATTCGGATGGCATTTGCTCTGCCTTGCAAATCATCAACTTCCTGCAGGATGTTGCGGTCGACTGGCAAAAGAATCGCATCTATTTGCCCCAAGACGAAATGGCCCGCTTTGGCATCGGCGAGCGCCAAATCGCCGAGGGCCGAACCGACGGCCTGTGGCAGGCCTTCATGCGCGAGCAGATCGAGCGCGCCCGCAAGCTGCTCGCCGCCGGCGCCCCGCTCGGCCGTATCCTCAAAGGGCGTATCGGCTTCGAGATGCGGCTGATCGTCCTGGGTGGCGAGCGTATTTTGTATAAGCTGCAGCGCAGCCACGGCGACATGTTCCACCAGCGCCCCACTTTGAATCCGAGCGACTGGATCTATATGCTGTGGCGCGCGCTAATTAAAAAATAATCATAGAGATGCTGATGGACGTTCATCGATATTGTCAGGATAAGGCCGCGGCCAGCGGTTCCAGCTTCTACTACAGTTTTCGCTTTCTGCCGCCGGAACGGCGGCGCGCGATCACCGCCTTCTATGCCTTCTGTCGGGAAGTCGACGACATCGCCGACGACTGCCAGGAAGCGGCGGTCGCCCAGGCCAAACTCGATTGGTGGCGCGACGAGATCGATCGCCTCTACGCCGCCCAACCCAGCCATCCCGTGACGCAGGCCCTGCAAGCGGCGGTGACGGCCTACGAGCTGCCGAAAGAGGCCTTTCTGGAAATACTGGATGGCATGGAGATGGATGCCAGCCGGCAGCGCTACCCCGATTTTCGTGCCCTGCGTCTGTATTGCCATCGGGTGGCCGGCGTGGTCGGCGAAGTCGCCGCGCTAATCTTCGGTTACCGCGAACATGCCACCCAGAAATATGCTGGGCTGCTCGGTCTGGCCTTCCAGTTGACCAACATCATCCGCGATGTCGGCGAAGATGCCCGCCGCGGCCGGATCTATCTGCCTCAGGACGAACTGGTTCGATTTGGCGTCAGCGAGGCCGACATCCTGCAAGGCCGGGAAACTTCAGCCTTTCGGCAGCTGATGGAGTTCCAGTACCAGCGGGCCGACGAGTTCTATCGCCAGGCCCTGGCCACCCTGCCCGCCGCCGACCGCAAGGCCCAGCGGCCGGGGCTGATCATGGCCGCCATCTACCGCACCCTGCTCGATGAGATCCGGCGCGACGGGTTCCCGGTCTTACGCTGCAGGGTGTCGCTGACACCGCTGCGCAAGCTGTGGATAGCATGGCGAACCTGGGTGCGCGGGTGACAGCGCCGACGCGCATCGCGGTCATCGGCGGCGGTTGGGCCGGCCTGAGCTGCGCGGTCGAACTGACCGGGCAAGGCCTGCCGGTCACCCTATTCGAAGCGGCCAAGCACTTGGGCGGCCGCGCCCGCCGGGTCGACTGGCAGGGCATCGCCATCGACAACGGCCAGCATATATTGATTGGCGCCTATCGCGAGGCGTTGTGCCTGATCAATAGGCTTGGCTGCGGCGACCTGCTGGAGCGCCATCCGCTCATCTTCGATCAGCCGCCGCATTTTCGCCTTGCCCTACCCCGCTTGCCGGCGCCGCTGCATGTCGCCTTGGGGCTGTTGACTGCACGCGGCCTCGGCTGGCGCGACAAGCTGGCCGCCGCCCGCTTCATCGAGACATTGAAGCATCAGGGCTATCGCTTGGCCGCCGACTGCAGCGTAACCGGGTTGCTGGACCGCCATGACCAAACCACGGCCCTACGCCACCATCTGTGGGAACCGATTTGTCTGGCCGCGCTCAACACGCCGATGCACATGGCTTCGGCCCAGCTCTTCTGCAATGTGCTGCGCGACAGTCTCGGTGCCAGCCGGGCGGACAGCGACATGTTCTTGCCGCGTAGCGATCTGGGCAGAATCCTGCCTGATGCCGCATCGGCATTTATCCAGGCCAAAGGCGGAAAAATCGAACTGGGCAGCCGCATCGATGCCATCGCGCACGATGCCCAGGGCTTTCGTCTCAGCGGCCGGGATGAGGTCTTCAGCCACGTGGTTTGTGCCAGCCACCCGGCCCAATTGCCTGCCTTGCTGGCGCACTTGCCGGAGTTGCAGCCGATTGCCCGCCTGGCCGCCGGCTATGGCTACCAACCGATCCAGACCCTGTGGCTAAGCTTCGAGCTCGACCTCGAGCTGAACGCGCCCATGCTCGGCCTCGACCGCGGCCCAGGCCAGTGGTTGTTCGACCGCAGCGATTTGGCCCCGGGGCTGGCCAGCGTCGTGATCAGCGCCGAAGGACCGCACCTGGCGATGAGCAAGCAAGATTTGCTTGCTGCCGTGCTCGGCCAGTTGCATCGGGCCGTAGTCGCCCTACCCGAACTGCGCGACTACTTTCTGATCGCGGAGAAACGCGCCACTTTCGCCGCCGTGCCGAATATGCAGCGCCCGGGCAATGCAACCGCCTTGCCTGGCCTCTATCTCTCCGGCGATTACACCCAAAGCGACTATCCAGCCACCCTGGAGGCGGCCGTGCGCAGCGGTGTGGCTAGTGCCCGGCTGATCCACAAGCAAATCGAAACAGCCCGTTAACAGCTTGTTGCGCTATGAAACCCCTGTATCCGGGGAGCACGCCTAGAGTGAGGTCTCCACAACCCACCAGGAAAGCGCCATGAACAAACCCTTGATTGCACTCTTCGCCGCCGGCCTTGTCGGAGCGGCCATCGCGGCCGAGCCAGCGCAACCGGAGCACGGCCAGAAAATGCGGCAACCACTGTTCGACCAAATGCGCACACTCGAATCCCAAAGCCACCAGGGGCGCATGCAAATTTTGAAGGAAGCCGAAGGCTGCATCCAGGCGGCCCGGACACCGCAGACCTTCCGTGCCTGCGAGCATACGGAGCACGCGGCACGCGAAGCCCTGCGCGACAGCATGCAACCTCAACGACAGGCACTACGGGACGAGTTCCAGCACATGCGGCGCGAACAGGCGCATGGGGCGCCGCAAGGCGATCGGCCCGAGAGCGACAAACCCTAGAGCCGAAGCGGCCGGGCGCCATGTCGGTTCCCGGCCGGGCTTGTTATACTGCGCCTCATTTTTCGCGGCGCTCAACCATGTCGTCTGCCAAAATCCAGCTCAAAGACTACCAGGCCTCGCCAAGCTTGCTCAAAGACCGCGTCATTCTCATCACCGGTGCGGGACAGGGCTTGGGCCGTGCCGTAAGCCTTACCTGCGCCGCCCACGGCGCCACGGTCATTCTGAGCGGTCGCCAGATCGCCAAATTGGAAAAAGTCTACGACGAGATCATGGCCGCGGGCGGACCGGAGCCCGTCATCTTTTCGACCGACCTAGGCACGGCCCAAGACAAGGATTACGAGGCCCTGGCCAATTCCATCGGCTGGCAATTGAAGCGGCTCGACGGCATCGTGCACAGCGCTTCTTTATTCTTCAACCTGTCGCCACTGAGCATCCAGACCAGCGAGCAGTGGCTGGATTTGTTCCGCGTCAATGCGATGGCACCGTTCGCCTTGACCCGCGCTTGCGAACCGCTGCTCAAACGCTCGCCCGATGCGTCGGTCGTGTTGGTCGGCGAGAGCCATGGCGACAAGCCGGCGGCCTATTGGGGCGGCTTCGCCGTGTCCAAAGCCGCGATGCACACCTATTTGAAGATTCAAGCCGAAGAATGGGAAAGCCAGAGCAGTCTACGGATCAATATGGTGATCCCCGGCCCCATGCATTCGCCCCAGCGTTCCCGCACGCACCCGGGTGAACTGAAGGAAGAGCTCGCCAAGCCTGAAGACCTCGCGCCTTATTTTCTATATTTGCTCGGCCCCGATGGGCAGAGCAGCCGCGGCCAGGTCATCAAATGCCGCGAGGGACAGGGCGAGCAGGATTACTGAATCAACTGAATTGGCGGGCGTAGTCGAGCATCTCGGCCAAGCTCTCAAGGCCGACGATCCGCGCTTCGCCACTCTTTTGTTTCGGTAGATTGGCCTTCGGCACCAACAGGGTATCGAAGCCGAGCTTGATCGCTTCGCGAATCCGCTCCTGCCCGCGCTGTACCGGCCGAATCTCGCCGGACAGGCCGATCTCGCCGAACACCGCAAGTTTGTGCGGCAAGGGCTTGTTGCGGATAGATGAAAATACCGCCATCAACACGGCCAGATCGGCCGCCGGCTCATTGATACGCACCCCTCCCACCGCATTGACGAAGACATCCTGATCGGAACAGGCGATGCCGCCGTGGCGATGCAGCACGGCCAGCAGCATGGCCAAACGATTCGGATCAAGGCCGACGGTTAGGCGACGCGGCGTCGGCGTATGCGCGGCATCGACCAGGGCCTGAATTTCGACAAGCAGCGGACGCGTGCCCTCCTGAGCCACGATCACGCACGAACCCGGGGCTTCGCGCTCGCTGCGGTTAAGGAACAACGCCGAGGGGTTGTTCACCCCCTTGAGCCCCTTCTCGGTCATCGCGAACACGCCCAGCTCGTTCACTGCGCCAAAGCGATTCTTGAACGCACGCACCAGACGGTAGCTGGAACCGGTATCGCCCTCGAAATAGAGCACGGTATCGACGATATGCTCGAGCACGCGCGGGCCGGCCAAGGCCCCTTCCTTGGTGACGTGGCCGACCATGATGATGCAAGCACCGCTGGTCTTGGCATGGCGCGTCAATTCCTGGGCACATTCACGCACCTGGGCCACGCTGCCGGGGGCCGACTGCAGGGCCTCGGTATAGACGGTCTGGATCGAGTCGATCACAACGATCTCGGGGCGTTCGGCCTGCAAGGTGCCGAGAATGGCCTCCAAGCGAATTTCGGTCAGTAACGGGAAATCGGCCTCGGCCAATTCCAAGCGCTTGGCGCGCAAGGCAATCTGGTCGGCCGACTCCTCGCCACTGACATAGAGCACCTTGCGTTGGCCGGCCAGCGTGGCCAAGGCCTGCAACAGCAAGGTGGACTTACCGATGCCAGGGTCACCGCCGATCAGCACCACACCGCCGGGCACCAAGCCGCCGCCGAGCACGCGGTCGAACTCGGATAGGCCGGTGCCGTGCCTGGGCGTTTCCTTGGTTTGGACCTGCGCTAAACGGACAACGCCGCCGCTCTTGGCCAAGGCTTGGAAACGGCGCGATTTGGCCTCGGCTACCGTCTCCGACAAAGTATTCCAGGCCAAGCAGCTCGGGCATTGGCCCTGCCATTTGCTGGACTGGCCGCCGCATTGGCTGCACACATAAAGAACGCTAGATTTAGACATGAATCAATAAATGCGACGCCGATCGAGCCCGGAAAATAATAAGCAGACTATCATTACGAAAATGTTTACACGCGCAGGCCTTTGCCACCCAACTTCAATTCAAGCAATGAATGCGCCACGACCGAGGCTTGCATTAGAGCATATATTTCCCACCCGACGGAGCGTCGGCCCATGAGCCGCCCGTCGCTCGATCCCATCCAGCAGGAACAGGTCAAACAGCTTTACGAAGCACAACCTTCGGCACTATTCGCCAGCCTAGTCAATGCCGCCATCGTCATCGCCATGCTCAGCGGACAGGTGCCAGCCTATCAGCTCATGGCATGGGCCATCGCGTGTGCCGTCATGCTGCTCGGCCGCTACGCCGTCATGCGCGCCTACCGCCGGCAGCCGCCCCATCCAGCCGCGTCGGCAATATGGCAAACGCGTTTTTACGTCGGCGTGGCTGTTGCCGGTTTGATATGGGGAGGAACCGCGCTCGCCATCTTCCCGGCCGCCAGCCCAGCCCACCAAATCTTGTTGACCCTGGTCATTGCCGGCACCTCTGCCGGGGCAGTCAGCACCCTGTCGTACCAATGGCAAACCATCTCTTTCTTCTTGGTGTTGACGCTGCTGCCTTTCGTGCTGCGTTTTGCCTATCAGAGCGACAGCTTGTCTCATTCCGTCGCGGTACTGGCCGCCTTCTTTCTGGTCATGATGCTGTTGACCTCCCGCCGGATCTATCGCAGCTACTATGCCAATCTCATATTGCGCGAAGAAGCCCAGGCCTCTGAAACCCGCTTCCGCAATTTGCTGCAGGCCACGCCCGATGCGCTGTTTATCGTCGACGACGAGGGGCGTATCGAATTCATCAATCAGCGGGCGGTCGGCTTGTTCGGCTATTCGGAAGAGGATTTGCGCGGCCAACCCGTCGATACCCTTGTACCGGTCGACCATAGGGAGCGACATGCGCAGCATCGGGAGAAAATCACCCAAGAGCCCCCGGCGCAATCCATGCAAGCCAATCGCAATGTATTCGCACGCCGGAAAGACGGCAGCGAATTTCCCGCCGATGTAACCTTGAGCCGCATCGCCTTCGCCAATGGCACCCGCACCTGCGCGGCCGTACGCGATGTGACCGATCGATGGGAGTCCGAACAGACCCTGCGCAAGGCAAAGATGGCCGCCGAGGCGGCGAACCAAGCCAAGTCGTCGTTCTTGTCGGCGATGAGCCACGAACTACGCACCCCGCTCAACGCCATCCTCGGCTTCTCGCAATTGATGCGGGATGACCCCGATTTAAGCCATGAACAGCGGGAGAATATCGGGGAGATTCACTTGTCAGGCGAGCATCTGCTGAAACTGATCAACGATGTGCTCGACCTCTCCCGGATCGAAGCCGGGCGGATGCAGCTTTCGATCGAACCAGTAGGGGTCGGCGATTTGGCCGAGGCTTGCATGAGCATGACCGAGCCCATGGCCCGGCATCACGGCATTGCGCTGCGCAGCCGGATCGAGCCCTGCTCGAAGGCCCTCGTCCGCGCAGACCGTACGCGGCTGCTGCAAACCCTGCTCAATTTGGTCAGCAACGCCATCAAATACAATCGCGAGCACGGTTCGGTCGAATTGGCCTGCGAACATAAACCGGATAACAAGCTGCGGTTCAGCGTGACCGACACCGGCCTTGGCATCAGCCCAGAGAAGCAGCGTGAGCTGTTTTTACCCTTTAGCCGCTTAGGCAAGGAGTTTTCCAATATCGAGGGCACAGGCATCGGTCTATCCTTGTCCAAGCAGATCATCGAGATCATGGAGGGAGAACTGGGCTTCAGTAGCGAACTCGGCAAAGGTACGACCTTCTGGATCGATTTACCCTATCTAGGCGAATTGGACGATCCTGCCAATTCACAAAACCTTGCGGCCTCTCAGGCCAAGCAGTCCGGCCAGATCACCCTGCTCTATATCGAAGACAATCCGATCAACCAACAATTGGTCGGCCGAATCTTCGCTGCCCTGCCGACCTACCGGCTGCTACAAACCACCGCCCCCAGCGCAGGCCTGCAAATCGCGCATGAAGCGCGCCCCGATCTGATCCTTTTAGATATCGACATGCCCGATATGAGCGGCCTTGAGGTCGCGACACAATTGAAACTCGATGCGGCGACGCAGTCTATTCCGATCATTGCCGTCACCGCGGAGAACCCGGACGATGTCGCCGCATTACGCGACCGAAGCCTATTCGCGGGCTATGTCGCCAAGCCCATCAATCGGCGATGGCTGCTCGATGCCATCGACAAGATGATCAATCGCACCGCATCCCGGACGCTGCCATAAACCGGCATGGACACATCTTCGCTACAGGGTATGCCCTGCGATATCTTTTGCAATGTCGTCGACAACTATGGCGACATCGGCGTGGCTTGGCGACTGGCGCGCCAATTGGCTGGAGAACACGAGATCCAAGTTCGATTGTGGTTGGACGACCTGGCCACCCTCCAGCGTATCTGGCCGGCCACGGACATTGACCGGCCCATCCAACAAATCTCGGGCATCGAGGTCAGACGCTGGGTCGAGCCCTTCCCTGAGACCTCGCCGGCACCCTTGGTCATCGAAGCCTTTGGCTGCGCGCTGCCCGAGCGCTATCTGGCCGCCATGGCCCGACGCGAACCTCGGCCACTGTGGCTTAATCTGGAATATTTGAGTGCCGAGGCCTGGGTCAAAGGCTGTCATGGCCTGCCCTCGCCGCACCCACGACTGCCATTGACCGCCTATTTCTACTATCCCGGCTTCGAGCCGGAGACCGGTGGCCTCATCCGCGAGACCGGCCTTATGGCGCAACGCAAGGCCTATCAAGCCGACCCGAATCAGCAGACCCTGTTCCGGCAGTCCATACGCTTGGCACCGCCGCCTAGCGACACGCTATCGGTGTCCCTCTTCGCCTACGATCACCCTGGCGTCCCCGAGCTATTGACGGCATGGTCGGCAGGCACGGCCAAAGTACGTTGCCTGTTGCCCGAAGGCGTGGCCCGCGATGGCGTGGCGCGCTTTGCCGGCGGCAGCGTGGTACCCGGGCAGACCCTACGGCGTGGCAATCTGGAGCTATGCAGCCTGCCCTTCCTCGATCAACTCGCCTATGACCGTCTGCTCTGGTCATGCGATTTGAACCTCGTGCGCGGCGAAGACTCCTTCGTGCGCGCGCAGTGGGCCGCCCTACCCTTGATCTGGAATATCTACGCCCAGCCGGACCATGCGCACTGGCCAAAACTCCAGGCCTTTCTGGATCTGTATTGCCATGGGCTCAGCCCCGAGGCGACCGCAGCCTATCGCGCCTTCACCGAGGCCTGGAATCGAGGCCAAGGCCTGACCGCCGCTTGGCCGGCCTTGCTGCCACATCGAGCCGAATTGGCGCGGCATGCAAGGGCTTGGGCCGATCATCTAGCCGACATGCCCGACCTGGCCAGAAAGCTGATGCATTTTTGTAAAGAAAAGTTATAATAATCAGCTTTTTATCCCAGCCAGTTTGCAGGACAGATTATGAAGACAGCACAGGAACTCCGCGCCGGTAACGTGATCATGGTAGGCAGTGACGCCATGGTCGTGCAGAAGGCCGAATTCAGTAAATCCGGCCGCAACGCCTCCGTGGTCAAAATGAAGATGAAGAATCTTCTCACTGGCGCCGGCAGCGAGACCGTGTACAAGGCCGACGAGAAGTTCGAGACCGTCACCCTGGAACGCAAGGAGTGCGCCTACTCCTATTTCGCCGATCCCATGTACGTATTCATGGACGGCGAATACAACCAGTACGAAGTAGAAGCCGACAACCTCGGCGACATGCTGAACTACTTGGAAGACAGCATGCCCTGCGAGGTCGTGTTCTACAACGGCAAGGCCATCTCGGTCGACATGCCGAGCTCCGTCGTACGCGAGGTGGAATACACCGAGCCCGCGGTCAAGGGCGACACCTCCGGCAAGGTGATGAAGCCCGCCCGGATCAAGCCGACCGGCCACGAGATCTCCGTACCCGCCTTCGTCGAGATCGGCGACCGAATCGAGATCGACACCGCCACCGGCGAGTATCGCAACCGGGTAAAGGCCTAAGCGTCAGCGCTCGATAAAAAAGGCAGCCGATCGGCTGCCTTTTTTTACGCCAGCATGGCCAAGGTCTAGGCGCTTGCAGCCACTTGCCCGCGAAACAGCGCAGCGATCAGATCGGATTGAGTGACCATCCCCACCAGGCGATTTTCCTTGTCGACCACGGGGATATGATGCAAACCCCGATCCGACAGCAACGGTACGAGTTCCACGATGTGCATATCCTCTTGTGCGATCAGCACCTCGGTGGTCATGACCTGGCCAACCACCTCGGCCTTCTCGGAGGTTAGTCCAGGGGTGCGGCGGATGAAGGCCAGCAAGCGATCCCGAAGCGTCTCATGGGTCTTGAGATTGGCGCGCTTCAGAAAATCCACCACAGTGACAATACCGATAACCCGGCGCGCACGGTCGATGACCGGAATCGCCTTGACCTTGTGGAAATGCAGTTGCTGCCAGACTTCTTCCAACTCCGTGGCGAATTCGGCGGTGGTAAGCTCCCTCGACATGATGTCCTTGCAAGTGATCTCTCCGAGCTTGCGCCGGAAGGCATGCATGCCGGCCTGGTTGTATATGTAGTTGAGGTCGTCGCGACTGACGTCTAGATAGCTGTTCAGATCGTTCAAGACAGCTTGCAGATCGTCCTGGCTTATGCCTAGCCGTTCCAGCGGTTGTGGATTATGGTGTTGATGGGTCTGAACCTTGGGCACGAAAAGCGCGCTCGGATAACGGCGGCCGGGTAGCAAATTGTTGGCGATGATCGCCATGGGCAATAGCACCCCGACGTTGAGCGCCACCGGGGTAAGTAGAAAGTGGTAGCCCAGGGCGTGGACTTTTGCGCCGCCCACGACGGCAAGCATCGTCGTTGCGGCACCCGGTGGATGCAGGCAATGCAACATATGCATCAGGAGAATCGAGAGCGCGACGCCCAACGCGCTGGCCAACACGATATCGGGAATCCACTGCGAGCACGTGACGCCGACCAGGGCAGAGAGGATGTGCCCGCCCAACACCGGCCAAGGCTGGGCCATAGGGCTATGGGGCACGGCAAAAAGCAACAGCGCCGAGGCCCCCATCGAAGCCACCAGCAAGGGAATACCGCTGGCACCGACCACTTCCGAGCTGGTCAGGCCAACCACGAAAATGGCAATGAAGGCCGCAGACGCCCCGCGCAGCTTCTCCGACAGACTCACCGGCGCGGATTCCGGAATGAAAAAACGCGCCCAATTACGAAGGTTCATCGTGTCCTCGGCAGTCGCGCGAGTATCGCTAGGCGTCATATTCATGCTGCCTGGTGCGTGAAGGCGTCCGAATGGATTTCTCGCATCGAGGCCCCGGCCAGAAAGGCCCGCTTGCGCGCGAGCTTCACCATGTCCGGATTACCGCACAAGTAAATGCGCCAGCCCGACAATTCCGGTGCATGGCTCAAGGCCAGATCTAATGCGCGTCCGGGAAGGAAACCATCGGGAACTTCACTGCCTGACAGGCAGGGGAAGTACCGAAAATTGGCATATCGTTGGGCGAGGTCTTGCAGTCGCTCAACCAAATACAAGCCGGCCGGTTCACGACTGCCATGATAAAGCTGAATCGGACCGCGATGTCCTTGAGCTAGCGCATCCCTGACGATGCCATATAGCGGGGCAAGCCCAGTTCCGGTCCCGATCAGCAACAGAGGTTGCTCGGGTTGGCCCGGCAGGTAGAAGCAATCGCCGGCCGGTGGCGATAACCGCACCCGATCTCCGGGCCGCAATGCATCATGAATCCAGGTGCTGACTTGGCCATTGGCAAAACGTCGGACATGCAGACGAAGCTCGCCATCCATATCCGGCACGCTGGCCAATGAATAGCTGCGCGCCGTGGCGTCGTCTTTGAAGATGTTGATGAACTGCCCAGGCCGATAACTAATGGGCGTTTGGCTGGACAAGCCGACACAAACGACATGATCGCTCAGTGCAGTGACATGGCTGACCGTGGCCTCGAGCCGCATCGTGTCGGTGTCGGGGCGGGCGATGGTCAGGTCATCGCCAGGCCGGCAGATGCAGGGCAGGAAATAGCCTTGAACCCGCAAGGTTTCCTTGATGCCGGCCTGACTGGATGCAGGCAACTCGCCCGTTTCCACCCGCATCATGCACGATTGACAACTCCCGCTCCGGCAGGAATGCGGCGCCGCGACACCCTGCGCCAGCAGGACATCGAGCACGGATTGACCCTCATCGCAGCGGTAGCTGTTACCCTCGAAAGTGATGCTCGCCACACCCCGCTCCCTTGTTATTTGCCTAGGACGTCGTTCCGGGTGCCTTCGCAAATGGCGGCGGCCTGGGCAATCAGCTCAGGCGGTACGTTGAGCTCCTGCAGCGTGGCCGCCAAATTCTCCATGACCGCATCGAAATGGCTATCGTTGAGGCCCCGGGCGACGAGATGGGCATGGCCACGCCGCATATCGGCACCGGAATAGTTGTTCGGCCCGCCCAGCGCCATGGTCAAGAAAGCCTTCTGCTTCGCTGCCTGGCGTTCCATATCGACGTCATCGAAGAAATGGCTGATGCGGTCATCGGACAGGACCTTCCGATAAAAGATGTCCACCGCCACATTGACCGCGGGCTCGCCGCCGATCTGGTCAAACAGGTTGTTGCTCATATTTTCACTCCCACGAAAAGCCGTTATTAATTCAACCGCGCAGCTGCGCAAACCAAGGAATCCATCACGCATTCAAGCAGTCGGAAATATACAAGGACTGCTTATAGATGTATTCTGTATGCATCTTATAGGCCGGGCTCAGGCTTGTCAAAACTTAATAGCGTGGTAGAAACAAAGCGATGAAACGACGCAGACAGCTATGCAACTAACCCAATACACCGACTACACCTTGCGCGTCTTGGTCTATTTGAGCCTGCAGCCTGAACGCCTAGTCACCATCACCGAGATTGCCGACTTTTATCACGTCTCGCGCAATCACTTGGTCAAGATCGTCCATGGCCTGGCGCAGCTCGGGTACATCGAGACGGTACGTGGCAAGCACGGCGGTATGCGACTGGCCCATTCGGCCGATAAAATTTCGATCGGTGCCGTGGTGCGGCAAACCGAACCGAATTTCGACATTGCCGAATGCTTCAATCAATCGACGAATCACTGCGCCATTACCCCCGCCTGCGGGCTGAAGTCGATACTGGATCAGGCCCGCAACCAGTTCCTCGAGATACTGGACAAATATACGATCGCGGATGCGATCAAGCGCCGTAGCGCCCTCTCCTTCATCGTAGAAGGCGGAGCCGAAGCATTGGCCGTAACGAAATCGCGCAAATCCTCTGTGGCCTGAGTAGCGGCCGAGAGATCAGATTCCGGCGATGCGCTGCTTGATGTGATCTAGGGCAGATTCGACCTGATCGACCAGGACCAAACAAAGGTCGCCGGAGTCCAGCCGTTTCAGCGCGTTATCGATCGCCAGGAATTCACCGCGCACCTCTTCGATGGTCGTCGTCCGCTTTGCCTGGGCCAGACCTTGCCGCAGCAGCGCCAACACTTCGCCATCGGCGCGACCGCGTTGGCATTGATCTTGGTACAAGACCACCTCGTCGAAGGTATCGCCCAGAATTGCGGTTTGCTGCCGGATATCCTCGTCGCGTCGATCGCCCGCAGCGCTGATGACCACGGTACGGCGCTTGGCCGGCATGGCCTCGACCGCGCGCACCAAGGCTTGAATCGCATCGGGGTTGTGGCCGTAGTCGGCAATCAAGGTGGCCCCCTTGTAATCGAAACGATTGAAACGGCCAGGCGCGCTGTCGCTGTCGAAGCTGCACAGACCGGATCGGATCGTGTCCCAATCGAGCCCCAGTGCCCAGGCAGCCGCCAGCGAAGCCATGGCGTTGTCCACCTGGAAGCCAATCCGGCCGCCCAAGGTCATGCGGATCTCACTGACAGGAATGCGCCAAACCTCGGTTTCGCCTTCCGCCGCCACCAGCTCTGCACCCTCCATATAGACCGTACGGTGGCCCTGGACTTTGTGCGCCGCGATAACCGGATGCTGCCGCTCATTGCCGAAGAAGATGACCTTGCCAGGGCAATAAGGCGCCATTTCGACCACCTTCGGGTCGCAGGCATTGAGCACCGCATAACCATCGGCCGCGACGTTTTGCACCACCACGCGCTTGAGCGCGGCCAGGTCATCCACGGTATTGATAAAGTTCATGCCAAGGTGGTCGCCCAGGCCGATATTGGTGACCACCGCCACCTTGCAGCGATCGAAGCCCAGACCTTCGCGCAGCAGACCACCGCGCGCCGTCTCGAACACGGCCGCATCGACATCGGGATGGAGCAAAACATTGCGCGCACTCTTGGGGCCGCTGCAATCGCCAGTATCGATACGCTGGCCCTCGACATAGACGCCGTCGGTATTGGTCATGCCGACCCGCTTGCCGCTCTGGCGCAGCATATGCGCGATCAGACGCACGGTGGTGGTCTTGCCGTTGGTGCCGGTCACCGCTACCACCGGAATGCGGGCATCGTCGCCATCGCGGAACATCGAGGCGATGATGGCCTCGCCCACGGCGCGGCCCTTGCCGAACGAGGGATTGAGATGCATGCGCAGCCCTGGCGCGGCATTGACCTCGACAATGCCGCCACCCTGCTCTTCCAAGGGCTTGAGCACGCTCTCACAAACGACGTCGACGCCGCAGATGTCCAGACCGATCATGTGCGCCGCATCGACGGCCCGGGCCGCCAGTTCAGGATGGACATCGTCGGTCACGTCGGTAGCCGTGCCGCCGGTACTCAAATTGGCATTGTTGCGCAGCACGACCCGTGCCCCTTTCGGCGGCACCGAATCGACCGTATAGCCCTGGATGCCGAGCCGGGCGATGGCAATGTCGTCCAGCCGCACCTTGGTCAATGAGGTCGCATGGCCCTCGCCGCGCCGCGGATCGCTGTTCACTTGGTCGACCAGCTCACGCACGCTGTGGACACCGTCGCCGATCACGTGCGGCGAATCGCGCCGGGCCGCCGCGACAACCTGGTTGCCCACCACCAGAAAGCGGTGGTCGTGACCGGTGATGAAGCGTTCCACCAACACTTCGTCGCTGATCTCCGCGGCCGAACCATAGACCGCCATGAAGTGCTCGCGCGTGCTGATGTTGACGGTCACCCCCTTGCCCTGGTTGCCGTCCTTGGGCTTGACCACAATCGGCAGGCCAATCGCACAGGCGGCGGCCCAACCCTCTTCCGCGCTGGTCACGACACGGCCGATCGGCACCGGCACGCAGGCCGAATCGAGCAGGCGTTTGGTCAGGTCTTTATCTTGCGCGATGGTCTCGGCAATCGCGCTGGTGCAATCGGTCTCCGCGGCCTGAATGCGGCGCTGGCGGCTGCCCCAGCCGAATTGGATCAGGCTGCCCTCGGTCAGGCGCCGATAGGGGATACCGCGCGTGACCGCAGCTTGCACGATGGCGCCGGTGCTCGGGCCGAGCCGAACGTCCTCATCCAATTCGTGCAAGCGGGCCAAGGCCTCGTCCAGATCGAACGGGGTATCGTCCAATGCCGCACGGCACAGGGCCTCGCTCAGCTCGAAGGCCAGGCGGCCGACCGCCTCTTCGGTATATTCGACGGTGACTTGGTAAACCCCGTCCTCTGCCATCGCAGCGGCATGGCAGTAGGTTACCGGGCAACCGGCTTGGGCCTGCAAGCCCAAAGCCGCATAGGCCAAGGCATGTGCCAGCGAGATGTCGCCGGTGTAGCCGATCGGACGCATCGCGCCGATGTCGGGGAAGCGGGCGCGCAGGCGCGGTTCGAAACCGGCCAGCCGGCCAATCGCGCACTCGTCCGGAATGCATTTGACCACGGCCTCGATCGAGGTATGCCGGCTCCAGAGATTGGGGCCACGCAAGGCGCGGATACGGGAAATTTCCATTCGGCGGTATTCCTAATCTTTCGGTGCTATCCAGTGCCTGGCTCAGTGCCCGGCTGTGGCTGTCTTTTCCGGCGCGGCACCGATTTGCCCCGCATCGAAAGTCTCGATGCCCGCGTGAATCAATTCGGGCGGAATGCCCAGCGCCCAGGCCGCGGCGATCGCGGCCAACAGGCTGAGCTGACACGTTTGCCGGTCGCCGCCGTCGATCACGGCACAGGAGGCGAGATCGGCGACACGGGTTTCCACTTCGCCGGCGGCATGAATGACATGGCTGTCGCGTATAAAGAAGACGGCGCCGCCCTTGCCGCGATGTGCCTCGATCACCGGATGCGTCGGGTCGATGCCATAGAAAACCACACCGCCGTCGCACAGCTCGGCCATCTTGGCCACGCTCGGGTCCATCGCATTCAGCACAGCGGCACCCTCGGGCAAGACCACATCGACCTGGGTGCGCAGCACGTTGTACAGCTGCTCCGGTTCCTGCAAGTAATACTCGCCGTAAACGGACACCTCGCCGAGATCGGTCACCACGCCGATCTGGCAGCGGTCATAAGGCAGGCCCTGACTCAAGATCATGTCGGCGCTGTGCTCGAACACGGCTGCCTCGACCTTGCGGTTGACCAGCAAGCGCTGCCCAGCTTGCCAGGTAGAGCGGTCGCCCGCCTCGATGCGGCGCAAACCCAAATAAAGCCCATCCTGGCATGCCAAGCCAACCTGCTTGCCGGCCATATTGAGCAGGAAGGCCAATAGGCGCGCGACCAAGGTCGTGCCCCGCGCGCCGGTAATGCCGACGACGGGGATGCGGCCATTGTCGGCATGCGGGAACAGGTGATCGGCGATGGCCTCACCCACCGGACGCGGCTGGCCGACGGCCGGCTTGAGGTGCATCAGCAAACCCGGTCCGGCGTTGACCTCGACGATTGCACCGCCCTGCTCGGCCAAGGGCCGGGAAATATCCTCGGCCACGAGATCGATGCCCGCAATGTCCAGGCCGACCACGTGGGCGGCCAAGGCCGCCACCACCACGACATCGGGGTGGACCTCGTCGGTGCAGTCGATGGACATATTGCCGCTGCGCTGGATCAGTACGCGCTGGCCGGCAGCCGGAATCGAATCGCCATGCAGGCCTTGGCGCTCAAGCAAGGCGCAAATGACCGGCTCACGTTCGAGGATGATGGTTTCGAGCGGAAACTCCTCGGCCTCGCCTCGACGCGGATCGCTGTTCAATTGCAGATCGATCAACTCGCGCACGCTGGCCTTGCCGTCGCCGTCCACCCACAACTGCTCGCCGCGCGCGGCCGCGGCCAGTTTGCCGCCTACCATCAACAGACGGTGCTCGTTGCCGGGAATATAGCGCTCGACAATGACCTCGCTACCTTCCGCCAAGGCCAGTCGATAGGCCGCCTCGACCTCCTCGCGCGCCTTCAAATCCAGCGACACGCCGCGGGCATGATTGGCGTCGGTCGGCTTGACGACGACCGGCAGGCCAATCTCTTCCGCGGCCTCCCAGGCATCTGCCGGACTCTCGACGATACGGCCTTCCGGCACCGGCACGCCGCAAGCCTTCAACAACCCCTTGGTCAGGTCTTTGTTTCGGGAAATACCCTCGGCGATTGCCGTGGTGAAGTCCGTCTCCGCAGTCCAAATTCGGCGTTGCCGGGCACCATAGCCCAGCTGGACCAGGTTGCCGTCGGTCAGGCGGATCGAAGGGATACCGCGTGCACTGGCCGCATCGACGATGCAGGCCGTGCTCGGCCCCAAACACAAACGGTCGGCCAGCTCGCGTAGGCGCTTGACCGTGCCCTCGACATCGAACGGTTTGTCCTCGATGGCGGCCATCAGCAAATCGCGGCCGGCCTGCAGGCAGGCGCGGCCCACCTCTTCTTCGCGGGTGCGCACGGCCACTTTGTAGACGCTGCGCTCCGAGGTCTGCCGGGCCTTGCCGAAGCCCACCTTCATGCCGATCAGGTTCTGCAGTTCGATGGTGACATGTTCGAGGATATGCGCCGGCCAGGTCCCCTCGCGCAGCCGCATCAGGAAACCGCCGCGTTCGCCGACCCCGCAACGGTGCTCGATCAGGCCGGGCAGCCAGGACGACAGGCGCTCGTAAAAGCCGGGGATGGTGTTGGACGGGGAATCCTCCAAATCGCCGATATCGACCCAGGCCTCCAGTACCGGACGATAAGTCCAGATATTCGGGCCGCGCAGGTGCATGACGCGGAGGAATTTGATGTCTCGATGGCTCATGGATGCTTGAGAGGGGCTAGGACGCGAGCATGCCGGCTTGGCGCATCCGGCGTTGGCGAGGGGCTGGGATATACTTCGCGAATGGCAAGGTTCTTGGGGTATTTCCGAATACGCGTAATTCAGAGGCAAACACTGCAGCCTCTGGGCGGGTCCGTCCGAGCATGAACATGGGCGCAAGCTTATCATTTCTGCAAGATATCCGAAGCGACTCCTTATAATCCGCCTACAACGCGCCAGCCCCCGATAACGATGACACGCCGCATTCAGGAATCGACCGCCATCTCCACACTACCGCTCGAATCCGGCCTGAATTTGGCGCCTGGCGAGGCTGTGCAGGCGTGGTTTGAACTCGATCTCGATACCCGGCTACGCTTTGCGCAAGGCGCGGTAGTGGCGACCGACCGGCGACTGATGGCCAAGGCAGCCGGCGAGCCGGCATGGCAGTCTTGGTCCTATCGGCCGACACTCAAACTGCGCCAACACGACCACGCCGGCGTCGCCACGCTGGAATTGCTCGATGGCGATGTCCGCTTGGCCAGTTGGCGCTACACCCTAGGGCAAAACCTCTCGGCCTTGCGTCTAATCAAGCGGTTCGAACGCCAGGCGCTAGCCCAAACGACGGGCCAAGCCACAGCCGCCGAAACCGAAACCCTGTGCCCGACCTGCAAGGCCCCGCTCGAACCCGACCAGGATGAATGCCCGGTCTGCAGCCGCGAGAGCCACGAGCCGCCGTCGACCTGGACCCTGTTTCGCCTGTGGCGCTTCGCCCGGCCCTATCAGAACCCGTTGCTGGCCGGCTTTCTGCTGACCCTGGCCGCCACCGCCGCCACCCTGGTGCCGCCCTACCTGACCATGCCCTTGATGGACGAGGTGCTGATCCCCTACCAGAGCGGCAAGCCCATCGACCTCGGCCTGGTCCTGCTGCTGCTCGGCGGCCTACTCGGCGCCGCCCTGCTGGCCTGGGGCCTGGGCTGGCTACGCACCTATATCCTGGCCCTGGTCAGCGAGCGTATCGGCGCCGACCTGCGCACCGCCACCTACGAGCACCTGCTGCAACTGTCGCTGGAGTATTTCGGCGGCAAGCGCACCGGCGACCTGATGGCCCGCATCGGCTCGGAGACCGACCGCATCAACGTCTTCCTGTCCTTGCACCTGCTCGACTTCGCGACCGATGTGCTGATGATCGGCATGACCGCGCTGATCCTGTTCTCGATCAATCCCTGGCTGGCCCTGGTCACGCTGCTGCCGCTGCCGGTCATCGCCTGGATGATCCACATCGTGCGCGACCGGCTGCGCACCGGCTTCGAGAAGATCGACCGGGTCTGGTCCGAGGTGACCAACGTGCTGGCCGACACCATCCCCGGCATCCGCGTGGTCAAGGCCTTCGCCCAGGAGAAGCGCGAGGCCCAGCGCTTCCGCGATGCGAACCGGCACAACCTGGCGGTCAACGACCGGCTGAACCGCACCTGGTCGCTGTTCTCGCCGACCGTGACCCTGATGACCGAGATCGGCCTCCTGGTGGTCTGGGCCTTCGGCATCTGGCAGGTCGCGCACGACCAGATCACCGTCGGCGTGCTCACCGCCTTCCTCGCCTACATCAGCCGCTTCTACACACGGCTCGACTCGATGAGCCGCATCGTCTCGGTCACGCAAAAGGCGGCGGCCGGGGCCAAGCGCATCTTCGACATCCTCGACCACGTTTCCAGCGTGCCCGAGCCGAGCCGGCCGGTGCACCTGGAAAAAGTCGACGGCCGAATCGAGGTGCGCGGCGTCGGCTTCCGCTATGGCAACCGCGCGGTGATCCGCGGCGTCGACCTGAACATCGCGCCGGGCGAGATGATCGGCCTGGTCGGCCACAGCGGCTCGGGCAAGAGCACCTTGGTCAACCTGATCTGCCGTTTCTACGACGTCAGCGAGGGGGCGATCCGGCTCGACGGCGTCGATATCCGCTCGCTGCCGATCGCCGAGTTCCGTCGCCACATTGGCCTGGTGCTGCAAGAGCCCTTCCTGTTCTTCGGCACCATCGCCGAGAACATCGCCTATGGCCGACCGGACGCCAGCCGAGAAGAAATCATCGCCGCCGCCCGTGCCGCCCATGCCCACGAATTCATCCTGCGCCTGCCCCAGGGCTACGACTCCCTGGTCGGCGAGCGCGGCCAAGGTCTGTCCGGCGGCGAACGCCAGCGCATCTCCATCGCCCGCGCCCTGTTGATCGACCCGAAGATCCTGATCCTGGACGAGGCCACCTCCTCGGTCGACACCGAGACCGAAAAGGAAATCCAGAAGGCCCTGGACAACCTGGTGCGCGGCCGTACCACCCTGGCCATCGCCCACCGCCTGTCCACCCTGCGCCGGGCCGACCGACTGGTGGTCATGGATCGCGGCCAGGTCGTCGAGGTCGGCAACCACGATCAGCTCATGGCCAGCGAAGGCGCCTACTATCGCCTGTACCAAGCCCAAGCGCGTAACGTCGATACCGATCTGGACGACAGCCAATCGCCTGCCGCCGAAACCAAAGCCGAGAGCGCCAAGCCATAGTCGTCCGCCCCTCGCCCGCAAGCGGGAGAGGGGTTGGGGGAGAGGAAAACAATGCCCATTGGATTCAAACTAACCCATAACCATCTTGGCCGCCTGGTGCTGACCCTGGCTGACGGCGAGATCCACGAGGACGTGGTGCCGGTGCGTGCCTTCCCCATCGCCGCGCCGAACGAGGGCATCGCCCTGGTCAGCCCGGATGGCCACGAACTGGCCTGGGTCGACCACCTGCAAGACCTGCCCGACGATTTGCGCGGCCTGATCGAGGCCGAGCTGGCCAGCCGCGAATTCATGCCGGAGATTCGCCGGATCGAACAGGTCTCGACCTTCGCTACGCCCAGCACTTGGCAGGTGGAAACCGATCGCGGCGAGACCCAGCTCACCCTGAAGGGCGAAGAAGACATCCGCCGCCTGCCCGGCGGCGTGCTGCTGATCGCCGACAGCCACGGCGTGCAGTTCCTGATCCGCGATCCGCGCGCACTCGACCGGCATAGCCGCAAACTGCTGGACCGCTTCCTGTAATCCGTAGCAACGCGCAGCGGGCCGGATTGCGCCATCCAGTCCCGCTGTGCCAGCGTTTTTGCCAAGCGCACCTCGGCCGGTGCACACTATGGCCAGTGCCCAAAGCCAAAGAGAAAGGCCGCACGTCATGGAAGACTGCTTTCGTTTCGCGGACGAGTTGGGCCCGGCCAAGATCATCCATGTCCACGAACCCGGCATCGGCCTGAAGGGCATCCTGGTGGTCGACAACGTCGCAACCGGCCCGGCGATCGGCGGCCTGCGCATGGCGCCGGATGTCAGTCTGGAGGAATGCAGCCGGCTGGCGCGCGCGATGACCTTGAAGAACGCGGCCGCCGGTCTGCGCCACGGTGGCGGCAAGTCGGTGCTGTTCGGCGACCCACGCATGCCGGCGGCGCAAAAAGAACGATTGATCCGCGCCTTCGCTCATGCCCTGCGCAACGAGACCGATTACATCTTCGGCCCGGACATGGGTACCGACGAAACCTGCATGGCTTGGGTACAGGACGAGATCGGCCGCTCGGTCGGCCTGCCCGAGGCGATCGGCGGCATCCCGCTGGACGAGATCGGCGCCACCGGCTGGGGCATCGCCCAGGCGGCCGAGATCGCCCTGCGCCATTGCGACTTCGAACTGGCCGGCGCGCGCCTGGCCGTCCAGGGCTTCGGCGCGGTCGGCAGGCATGCCGCGCGTTTTTTGACCGCGCAGGGTGCGGTCCTGGTCGCAGCGGCCGATTCCAGCGGCACCCTGTTCAACCCCAAGGGCATCGACGTGGCGGCGCTCGCCGCGCTCAAGGAGGCCGGCCAGCGCGTGATCGACTACGCCGACGGCGCCAAGCTTGAGCGCGACGCGGTGATCGACATCGAATGCGACATCTGGATCCCGGCCGCGCGGCCGGATGTCATCCACGAAGACAACGTCCATCGGCTCAAGACCCGCCTGGTCATCGAAGGTGCCAACATCCCCTTCACCGCCGGCGCGGAAAAATACCTGCACGAACACGGCGTGCTGTGCCTGCCGGACTTCATCGCCAATGCCGGCGGCGTGATCTGCGCGGCCATGGAGTATGCCGGCGCCAGTGAATCCGCCGCCTTCGCGGCCATCGCCGACAAGCTGCGCCATAACACCGAGGCGGTGCTGAGGCAGGCGAAAGATCAGGGCATCCTGCCACGCACGGCAGCCCTGAACCTGGCCCAGACCCGGGTGAAAGAAGCGATGTCCTACCGGCGCTGGTCTATCTTCTAAAGAGACCGACGGGGAGACCGCATGTATCGCATCCGCTTTCACGGCCGAGGCGGCCAGGGCATGAAGACGGCCAGCCGACTGTTGGGCACGGCCTTCTTCCTGGCCGGCTACCAGGTCCAGGACGCCCCGCGCTATGGCGCGGAACGGCGCGGTGCGCCGATCTTCGCCTTCGTCCGTGCGGCGAAGACGGCGATCTTCGAGCGCGGGATCATCCGCGAGCCCGACCTGGTGATCGTGGCCGACGACAGCTTGGTGCCGGTGCCGCTGGCCGGTGTCTTGCAGGGTGTCGGGCCGCGCACGGTGATGCTGCTCAACACCGGCGAGAGCGCCGAGACTTGGCGCCACCGGCTCAATTACCCCGGCACCTTGCTCACCCTACCGGCGGAGGCGGCCGAACGCGCGGAGCTGCGCTTCGTCGGCGCCACCTGCGCCGGCGCGGCGGCGCGCCTGCTCGGCGTCATTCCGCGCGAGACGCTGGCCGCCGCCTTGCACCAGGAACTGGCGGCCCACGGCGAGACGGTGGTCCAGCGCAACCTGGATCAGGCCCTCGCCGCCTTCGACGCCATGACCGAACACGCCGGCTGCGTCGGCGAGGGCGTGGCCATCGGCCTCGACCAGGCACCGGCGCCCGCCTGGGTCGAACTGCCGGCCGACCCGGCGAATGCGGCGGCGGCGGCGATCCACGCCGGCGCGACCAGCGTCGAGGTGCGCACCGGGCTGTGGCGCATCCTGCGTCCGGTGATCGACTACGAGCGCTGCAACCATTGCTGGTGGGTGTGCAGCGAATTCTGCCCGGACAGCGCGATCAAGGTCGTCGACGGCCGGCCGGAGATCGACTACGACCACTGCAAGGGCTGCCTGATCTGCGTCGCCCAATGCCCGCCGCACGCGATCGCCGCCGTGCCGGAACGTCAGTTCTCGGAGGCCACGCCATGACCCGCGCCCTCATCACCGGCAATCAGGCCGCCGCCTGGGGCGCGCGACTGGCCCGGGCCGAATACGTGCCGGCCTTCCCGATCACGCCGCAGACCGAGATCATCGAGACCCTGGCGAAATGGATCGACCGCGGCGCGATGGATTGCCGCATGACCATGCTGGAATCGGAACATGCCATGATCACCGCGGCCGGCGCGGCGGCAGCCACCGGCGTGCGGGTGTTCACCGCGACCTCCAGCCAGGGCCTGATGTATGCGATGGAGATGATTTTCAGCGTGCCGGGCCTGCGCGCGCCGTTCGTACTGGTCAACGTGTCGCGCGGCCTGCAGACGCCGCTGACCCTGGAGCCCGACCACAACGACGTGCTCGCCGCGCGCGACAGCGGCTTCCTGCAAATCCACTGCGCCACTTGCCAGGAGGTGCTGGACCAGACCCTGATCGCCTACCGTCTGGCCGAACACCATAAGGTGCGCCTGCCGGTGCTGGTCAACCTGGACGGTTTCTACCTGTCCTTCACCCGCGAGCCGGTCGAGATCCCCGAGCCGGCGGCGGTCGACCGCTTCCTGCCCGGCTACGATGCGGAGACCACCCGCTTCCACGCCGGCGAGCCGGTCAGCCAGGGCGTGGCCGTGCTCGGCTCCAGCCCCTACTCCTATTTCCGCTACGAGGATCACCTGGCCGCGCTGCAGGGCCTGCCCGCTTATGAGGCGATCGCCGCCGAGTTCGCCGCGCAATTCGGCCGCGACTACGCCGCGGTCGAGACCTACCGCAGCGACGATGCGGAATTCATGCTGTTCATGATCGGCTCGTTCGCGACCAAGGCGAAGGACGCGGTGGATCGCATGCGCGAAGCGGGCTGGCCGGTCGGCCTAGTGCGACCGCGCCTGTTGCGACCGTATCCGGACGCGCCCTTGCGCCGGGCCCTGGCCGGCAAGCGCGGCGTGGCGGTGGTCGACCAGAACCTGTCCCTGGGCAAGGGCGGCATCCTGCACGGCGAGCTGGCCTCGGTGCTCTATGGCCAGCCGGATGCACCGCCCATCTTGGCCAGCTTCATCGGCGGCCTGGGCGGGCGCGACATCGGCCCCGAGGAGTTTTTCGAGATGATCCGTATCGTGCGCCAGGCGGCCGAGACCGGCATCACCCCACCGCCGCGCCTGCTGTTCACCGAAGACGAGCTACGCGAGGTACGCAAGATGCAGGCCATCGCCCATGTCGAGCGCAAGGAGTCCGCGAAATGAGCGAGCAGACCGTCACCCTCTACAAGCGCATGAAGGACCTGCCGTCAACCCACATCCTCGGTGCCGGCACGCCGATGTGCGCCGGTTGCGGCGGTTTGCAGGCCCTGCACGAGGTCTATGACCTCCTCGGCGAGAAGACGGTGTTCGTGAACGCGGCCGGCTGCATGACCTTGTTGGCGGTGTATCCGTTCACGCCGTTCCGCGGCTCCTGGCTCTACACCTCGATGGCCTCCGCCCCGGCCGGCGCCCAGGGCGTGCGCGACGCGCTGGACATCCTGCTGGCCAAGGGCCGCATCCCGCCGGAGGAAGACCTGGCCGTCGCGGTGCTGACCGGCGATGGTTCCGCCTACGGCATGGGCCTGTCCGCCACCTCGGGCGCGATCGAGCGCGGGCTGGATTTCCTCTATCTGTGCTACGACAACGAGGGCTACGGCAATACCGGGCAGCAGACCTCGCCGGCCACGCCACACGGTGCCCGGACGGCCACCGCCACCGGCCCGGCGGGCTTCGGCGGCTACAAGAAGGACCTGTTCGCCATCTGGGCCGCGCACCGGCCGGCCTATGTGGCGACAGTGATCGGTACCGAGCCGCTGGACCTGGCGCGCAAGATCGAGAAGGCCAAGGCCATGAAAGGGCCGCGCCTGATCATCGCGCTGGCACCCTGCCCGACCGGCTGGGACTTCGACCCGATGGAAACGGTGGAAGTGGGCAAACTCGCGGTGAAGACCGGCATCTGGCCGCTCAAGGAATACGAGAACGGCCGGGTCAGCCACACCAAGGTGCCGAGCGAGCGCGTGCCGGTGGAGGAATACCTGAAGAAGCAAGGCCGTTTCGCCCACCTATTCGCGCCGCAACGGGACGAGTCGACGATCGCCGACATCCAGGCGCGGGTGGATGCCTATTGGGCCGCGGTCGAAGGCGCTCGGTGAGCAAACTGACAGCCAGCTACTGCCATCGCGGCGGCGATGTCCCGCTGCTCGGCGCCACCATTCCCCAGCATTTCGCCGCCATCGTGCAAGCCTATGCGGAAAACGAGGCCGTCGTTTCGCTGCCCCAGCAGCGCCGGCTGAGCTATGCCCAACTGGGCCGAGAGATCGACCGGCTCGCCCGCGGCCTGATCGGCCTGGGCTATGGCAAGGGCGACCGCATCGGTATCTGGTCGACCAACAACATCGAGTGGCTGCTGCTGCAGATGGCCACCGCGCGCATCGGCGCGGTGCTGGTCAACATCAACCCGGCCTATCGCACCCATGAGCTGGAATACTCGCTCAAGCGCTCGGAGGTACAGGGCCTGTTCCTGATCCCCGCCTTCCGCAGCAGCGACTATGTGGCCATGCTCGGCGAACTGATGCCCGAGCTGCAAGGCAACGAGACCGAGCTCCATAGCGCCAAGCTGCCCATGCTGCGCCGCGTGGTGCTGTACGATCCGGCCCGGCCCGAGCGCACCGTCCGGCCCCAGCCCGGCCTGACCTTGTGGCAGCAAGTGCTGGCTGCCGGCGAGACGGTTGCTCCCGAGCGGTTGGACACGGCGAGCGCGGCGCTGGACCGCGACGACCCGATCAACATCCAGTACACCTCGGGCACCACCGGCTTTCCCAAGGCGGTGGTGCTCAGCCACCACAACATCCTGAACAACGCCTACTTCTCGGCGCGAGCGATGCGCTTCACCGCGCAGGACCGGCTGGCGGTGCCGGTGCCGTTCTACCACTGCTTCGGCATGGTGCTGGCCAACCTGCTCTGCCTGTCGGTCGGCGCCTGCGAGGTGATCGCCTGCGAGCACTTCGAGGCCGAGGCGGTGCTGCGGGCCATCGACCGGGAACGCTGCACCGCCGTGCACGGCGTGCCGACCATGTTCATCGCCGAACTGGAACAGCCGACCTTCAAGCAATACGACCTGTCCAGCTTGCGCACCGGCATCATGGCCGGTGCCCCCTGCCCGCCGGCCTTGATGAAACGGGTGATCGCGGAGATGCACTGCAGCGAGATCCTGATCGGCTATGGCGAAACCGAGGCCTCGCCGCTGACCCATCTGACCTCGGCCGACGACAGCTTCGCGCGGCGGACCGAGACCGTCGGCACCAATCTGCCGCACCAGGAGGTCAAGGTGGTCGACGTGCAGAGCGGCCGGACCCTGCCCTGCGGTAGCGTCGGCGAGGTCTGCTTCCGCGGCTATCACCTCATGCGCGGCTACTACGGCGACGAGGCCGCCAGCCACAAGGCCATCGACAGCGCCGGTTGGCTGCATTCCGGCGACCTGGGCACCATGGATGCCGACGGTTATGTCCGCATCACCGGCCGGCTGAAGGACATGATCATCCGCGGCGGCGAGAACATCTACCCGGCCGAGATCGAGGAATTCCTGTACAGCCACCCCAAGGTCGCCCAGGTCGCGGTGTTCGGCGTGCCGGACGAATTCTACGGCGAGGCGGTGATGGCCTGGGTGCAGCTGCGCGCCGGCCAGAACGCAAGCGAACAGGAGATCAAAGATTTCTGCCATGGGCGGATCGCCCACTTCAAAGTGCCGAAATACGTCTGGTTCGTCGACGAATTCCCGACCACGGTGACCGGCAAGCTGCAAAAATTCCGGATGCGGGAGATCGCCCAAGATAAATTGGCCCATGCGGGAGAGTCGGCTTGATGCACAAATTGATAGTCAACGGCCAGGCCCATAGCGTCCCCGAAGGCCTGACCCTGCTCCAGGCCTTGCGCCGGATCGGCTGCGAGGTGCCGACCCTGTGCCACGACCCGCGGCTGAAACCCATCGGCGGCTGCCGGCTCTGTCTGGTGCAGGTGGTCGGCTGCAAGGGCCTGGTCAGCGCCTGCAACACCCCAGCCGAGGACGGCATGCAGGTCGCCACCCATACGCCGGAGATCGAGGCCGAGCGGCGTACCCTGCTCGGCCTGCTGGCCCGGCACTACCCGCCCGAGGCGGTCGAGCGCGAACCGGACAAGCCCTTCCACCACCTCTTGCGCAGCTACGGCGTGACGGCGCTGGGCGAAGCCGTGCCCGGCGAGCCGTTCCTCGACGACAGCCACCCCTATCTCAAGGTCGACATGCGCCGCTGCGTGACCTGCTATCGCTGTGTCCATATCTGCCAGGAGTTGCAGGGCAAATCGGTCTGGCATGCCCTGGGCCGCGGCGAACGCACGCATATCGTGCCGGCCGGCGCCGATTCCCTGCTGGCCAGCGCCTGCGTGAGCTGCGGCGCCTGCGCCGACACCTGCCCGAGCGGCGCCATCGACGACAAATTCAACATCGAGCGAGCGCCGGCCACGCGCTGGACCCGGACCACCTGCCCCTACTGCGGCACCGGTTGCGAGCTGGAGCTGGGCAGCCGCGACGGCCGCGTCGTCGCCAGCCGCCCGGTGCTGGCGGCACCGGTGAACAAGGGCCACCTGTGCGTGAAGGGCCGCTATGCCTTCGACTTCAATGCCGCGCCGGACCGGGTGACGGCGCCGATGATCCGGCGCAATGGCGAATGGCGCGAGGTGTCGTGGGACGAGGCCGTCGCCTTCGTCGCCGCCGAGATCGGCCGGATCAAGCAGCGCGGCGGCGCCGACAGTTTGGCGGTGCTCGGTTCCGCGCGCGCGAGCAACGAGGACAACTACCTCGCGCAGAAATTCGCCCGCCTGGTCCTCGGCACCAACAACGTCGATAGCTGCGCCCGGGTCTGCCACACCCCGACCGCGGCGGCGATGAAGCTGATGTTGGGGGCCGGTGCCGCGACCAATGCCTACGACGACATCGAACGCGCCCGGCTGATCATGGTCTGCGGCGCGAACCCGACAGAGAACCACCCGATCGTCGGCGAGCGCATCCGCCAGGCGGTGCTTCGGGGCGCCAAGCTGATCGTGCTCGACCCGCGCCGGATCGAATTGGCCGGCATCGCCGACCTGCACCTTGCCCTGCAGCCCGGCGGCAACATCCCTCTGCTCAATGCGATGGCCCAGGTGATCGTGACCGAGGGTCTGTACGACGCCGAGTTCGTCGCGGCGCGGGTGGACGATTTCGAAGCCTTCGCCGCACACATCCGCGACTGGACGCCGGAACGGGCCGCGCCCTTGTGCAGTGTCGCGCCCGATCTGATCCGCGCGGCCGCCCGCCTCTATGCCAATGTAAAGCCGGCCCTGCAGGTGCATGGCCTGGGCATGACCGAACACGTGCAGGGCACCGAATCGGTGATGGCCCTGGTCAACCTGGCGCTGCTCACCGGCAACCTCGGCATCGAGGGCGCCGGCGTGAACCCGCTGCGCGGCCAGAACAACGTGCAGGGCGCGGCGCACATGGGTTGCGACCCCGGCACGCTGACCGGCGGTGCCGGCCTGAACGACGCGCGCGAGGCCTTCGCTCGGCATTGGGGCGCGCCGCTGCCGACCGCGCCCGGCCTGAACATGTTGCAGATGATGGATGCCGCCGCGGCCGGCCGGCTGAAGGGCCTGTGGTGCATCGGCTACGACATCCTGCACTCCAACGCCAACAGCGCGGCAACCCGTAAGGCCCTGGCTGCGCTGGAGTTGCTGGTGGTGCAAGACCTGTTCCTGACCGAGACCGCGCGCGAGTTCGCCCATGTCTTCCTGCCGGCGACCTCGACCTTCGAGAAGGATGGCACCTTCATGAACGCCGAGCGGCGCATCCAGCGCATCCGCGCCGCCGTGCCTGCCCCTGGCGCCGCACGGCCGGATTGGCGGATCGTCGCCGACGTCGCCCGCGCCCTGGGCCATAGCGAGCAATTCACCTTCGACTCGGCCGAGGCGATCTGGCGGGAGATCGCCCAGGTCTGGCCCGGCGCGGCGGGCATCGATTATGCGCGCCTGGAACAAGGGGGGCTGCAATGGCCCTGTCCCGATCCGGCCCACCCCGGCACCGCCTTGCTGCACCGCGAGCGCTTCTCGATCGGTCCGCGCGCGGCGCTCAAGCGCCTGGATTTCCACCCCAGCCCCGAGCTGCTCGACGCGGAATTTCCGTTCCTATTGATCACCGGCCGCACGCTGTATCAATTCAACGCCGCGACCATGACCGGACGCACGCCGAACAGCGTGCTGCGGCCGACCGACACCCTGGACATCTCAGCCCAGGACGCGCAGCGCCTCGGCTTGCACGATGACCAGATCGTGCGCATCCGTAGCCGCTATGGCTCGGCCGTGCTGCCGGTGCGAGTCCGCGCGGAGATCAAGCCGGGCGAACTGTTCGCGACCTTCCATGACCCGGCCGTGCAGCTCAACGCCGTGACCGGCCCGCATCGGGACCGTTATGTGAAGGCGCCGGAATACAAGCGGACGGCGGTTGCCGTCGAGTTGACCGGCGGGCCGGCATCGGGCCAGAGTTAGACGGCAAACGCCTTGCCAACAATATGGCTGGATGTTGGATTGGCGAACACGTAACGCCCCCGTCCTGCCTGCTTGGCTTCGTACATGGCGCAGTCGGCGGCCGAGAGCAGACTATCCGCAGCGCTTCGCGCATCGCCGAGGGCTATGCCGATGGACAGGCCCAATGCCTGTTCCCTGCCGTTCAATTGCAATGGCATTTCGATCGTCTTGATGCACTTGGCGGCCAACATGCGGGCCGCGTCTTCCGCTTGGCCCGGCCCCGCACCGAGGTCGCACATGACGATGACGAACTCGTCGCCGCCGACTCGCGCCAGGGTATCCGATTCGCGGACGATCGCGGTCAGGCGGCGGGCCACCTCGGTCAGCGCGGCATCGCCGGCTTCGTGCCCGAGCGTGTCGTTGATCGGCTTGAAACCGTCGAGATCGAGAAACAGGACGGCGAGCCGGGTGCCGTGGCGACCCGCCCGTGCCAGCGCTTGTTGGATTCGGTCGGACAGGACCGCGCGGTTGGCCAAGCCGGTCAGGGGGTCCTGGTGCGCCAAGCGGACGAGTTCCCCCTGCGCGAGCTGCAGCTTCGCCAACAGCCGGTTGAAGGCCTCGGTCAAATGGCCGACCTCGTCGGTGCGAGCCACTGGCAATGGCTCCAGCGGTATCTCGCCTCGGGTCATCTTGTCGGCATGATCGGCCGCCAAGAACAGCGGACGGAAGACGACGATCAATCCCCCCGCGGCCATCAACAGAAAGAAAAGGGCCACAACCACGCCGTGGCGCAATATGTAGTGTTGGGTATGCGCCACCAGAGAAAAGGCCTCGGCCGTCGGCATGGCGGCGACGACGAACCAGCCGGTGCTCGGCACCGAGCTGATGGTCGCGAGCTCCTCGCTGCCGTTCTCGTTGATCGTGACACCACTGCCACGATAACCATCCATCGCACGATCATGTAGCCGGTTCACGCCGGGTGCCGGCGTGGGCTTGAAGACCATGGCGGCATCGTTTGCGGCAAAAAACAGCTTGTCCTTGGGCGAGACCACGCGAAAATCGCCGGTCCGGCCAATGCGTGCCTCTTGCAGCAGATCGAGCAGGCCCGGGGCCAGCGGGGTGCTGCCGACCAGAACCGCCACGACCTCGTCGGCGCCGTTTCTGATCGGCACGGCCAGCGGCAGGACGGGTCTCTGGGTTATTGGGTCCATGACCGGACGGCCGATCGCCGATCTCCCTGCCATGCCTTCCTGCAGGTAACCGCGATCGGTCTGATCGAGGCGCCGCGGGTAAGCGCTCAAGCTATGGCCATCACGACCAAGCACCTGCAAGCCCGGCGAGAACCATGGCTGCAGACGCTGCTGTTGCCCCAACCATGACCCGAGATCGTCAGGGTGCTGCAACAGCCGGGGCGGAAGCGCGAGCGCAAGCCTAGCCAGCATCGCTTGCCGCTCCCGGATCTTCTGGTCGATATCGTGCGCGACATAAGAGGCAAGGGTTGCTTGTTGTGCCGATACGACCTTTTGGAGTTCGTCACGCAGGATGTCGGCCAGCAAAAAATAGCGTGCGACGGTCCCGACGATGATGATGCCTATCCCCAATAGAATGATTCGGGTAACTATGCTATGGCTGATGCGTCGGAGATTCATGGTGCAAATGATATACGACATTGTGTTGCGTTGAATCGGGCGGCAGCCTCTCGCCAGCGGCTATCATGAATAAAGAAGGGCCGGTATATGGCCGGCCTTTTAACATTTGGTGAAGACGGCAGGCTTGCCCGGATTACAGTCGCCTCCCGCAATCCTCGGCCCTTCGAGCGCGCGTCCGCCGGCTACAATGACTATTCGTGCCTATTCTCAAGGAGGATGTTATGAAGACATTTGCCAAGTTATCCGCGTCGTGCATGCTGTTGCTACTAGGTTCTCTGTGGTTCAAACTCGCGGCAGCGGAAGAAATCGCGCAAGTGTGCTGGCTGACCGAGCAGAAGACCTTGCTGCGATTCTCGGTTACGCAGACTGCGCCAACTCACTTCACCTACACAGGCATATTCGACGATGGCGATGCAGATGGCGCTCACTATGCAATTTCAGGCGCCGTCGAGATTACCAGTGACGGTTCGCTGGTTGGGAGCTTTAGCGGGTCCAAATCGACCAGCAGTAATTTCAAGACGGCCATCGCCAGGGTAACCATCGATCCGGTCAGCTTTGCCGGCAGTGTCGAGATGATCAGGAACAAATACGATCGCATGTCGACGGCCACGACAACGGATTATCGAACACGTACGCTGACAAAGACCGATTGCCCCTGATTTCAGTTGGCCAATATAGCGGCGGGTTAGCCGCAGCGGCACCAACACAAAAAAATGCCACCGCTAAGGTGGCATTTTTGTTTGGTGGAGGCGGCGGGGATCGAACCCGCGTCCGCAAGCCCTCTACAGTCAGTTCTACATACTTAGCCTAGTCGTTTGATTTAACCCGTAACCCGCCGACTGGCAGGCTGGCTACGAGCGATCCGCTAAATTTCCGTGCAAGTCCGCGCGGTCAGAACTTGCCTTGCTCCTGCTGTTTATGACACTGCTGCTGGTTTTACCCAGCCCGACCCGCAGGCCGATCGGTGCAGCGTCCGGCCTTAAGCGGCCAGAGCGTAAGATTCGTCGTTGGCGACTATCTTGTTTACGGATGGATTAACGAGGTAGCCCGATCCTCGGTATGCCCTAACTGCTTTGCAACCCACGTCGAAACCAGGTCGCCCCCATAGAACAGTGGCTATGATGCCCTGAATCGGGAAAAGTTCAAGTCGATTCTGAAATTGGCTGTTTGAGCCAGTCGAATAACTGCTGCGGCGCATCGATAAGGCCGATTGCGCCCCACTCCTCCGGCTGATCGTCCGCGCCGAGATAGCCATAACGGGCGATGACCGCGGGCATGCCGGCGGCACGCGCCGCTTCGACATCGCGCTTGGCATCGCCGACGTAGAGGCATTCAGGCGCTTCAGCCCCAGCCAGCCGGCAGGCGTGCAGCATCGGCGCCGGATGCGGCTTGGGCTGCGCGCAAGTGTCGCCGCTGACTACGCAGGCGGCGCGTTCCAGGAGATCCAGGCCACGCAGCAAGGGCACGGTGTAACGCTCCGGCTTGTTGGTCACCACCCCCCAGCGGATACCGGCGGCCTCCATCTGCTGCAATACCTCGGCCATGCCGGGGAACAGCCGGGACAGACGGACGATATTGGCTTCGTAGATCGCGAGGAACTCCTGGCGCAGGGCCTGGAAATCGGCATCGTCCGGGCCAATATCGAAACCCAGTTGCAGCAGGCCACGGGCGCCGTGCGAGGCCTGGGGGCGGATGACGTCATCGGCCAACGGGGCCAAGCCATGACGCCGGCGTAGCTCGTTGAGGGCATAGCCGAGGTCAGGAGCGGTATCGACCAGGGTACCGTCGAGATCGAACAGCACGACCCGGTAGGTAGAATGCATCGGCATCAGGCCTTGCGAAAGGCCATCAGGTAATTAACCTCGGTGTCCCGCGCCAACTTGTAGGCCTTGCTGATCGGGTTGTAGCTCATGCCCATCACCTCGGCCAGATCAAGCCCGGCGTGGCGCCCGAAGCTGGCCAGCTCGGACGGTTTGATGAATTTTGCCCAATCGTGGGTGCCGCGCGGTAGCAGCTTGAGCACGTATTCGGCACCGACGATGGCGAACAGATAACTCTTCGGGTTGCGGTTGAGGGTGGAGCAGAACACCCAGCCACCCGGTTTCACCAATTCGGCGCAGGCCGCCACGATGCTGGCCGGACTCGGCACATGTTCCAGCATCTCCATGCAGGTGACCACATCGAAACTGGCCGGCTGCTCGGCCGCCAGCGCCTCGGCGGCGATCAACTTGTAATCCACCTGGGCACCGGATTCGAGCTTGTGCAGCTTGGCGACCTTGAGCGCCTTTTCCGACAGGTCGATGCCGGTGACCGTGGCGCCCTTCCCGGCCATACCCTCGGCCAGGATGCCGCCGCCGCAGCCAACATCGAGCACGGCCTTGCCGTTCAATGGGGCCAGACCGTCGATCCATTCCAGACGCAATGGGTTGATCTCATGCAGCGGACGGAATTCGCTGTTGGGGTCCCACCAGCGATGGGCCAAGGCACTGAATTTGTCGAGTTCGGCTTGATCGGCGTTGCTCATGATAGGGAAGGCTTAAGTCAGGTGCCTTATTGTCGCCCACACCTGGACGAGTGGCTAGCTGCCGCTCGAATTATCGTTCAGCGTCTCGTAGTGGCGGCGAAATACGAGTTCGAGTTCGTCGATCACCTCGACCGCCGGACGCTTGTGGATGAGGTGCTGGGTCATCAAGGCAGAGGTTTCGTGCAGCAGCTTGTCCCGGCTGCGATCGAGCATCGGGTAAGTGGTCATCAGACGCCGAATCGCCTTGACCACGTTTTCTTCGGCCGGGCGCGGGATGTCGAGCGGTTCGGTCGGTATGGCATCGCCAACCGCAGAACCGGCGCGGGCCACGAGAAAATCGGCATAGTCCAACAGACTGGTCTTTTGCGCATCGCCCAGATTGCGAAACGTCTGCAAAAGACGGCGTTCGTCCTGCGTCATGCCGAATTGCCGTGTTGCGCCCCCGGCTCGAGCAGCGGGCAGCATTCCAGGAAATCGAGAAAGGCCTGCAACAGCTTGCTGCGGAATTTTTCTTGTGGGTAGACCAAGGAAAGTTGCCGACGCAGCGGCGGGTTGAGCGGCACGGCCGTCAGTTCGCCCAGTTTGATTTCCCTGGCCACGGTCGTGCTGGAGACGATGGCAAAGCCCAGGCCGGCGATGACCGCCCCCTTAATCGCCTCGCGGCTGCCCAGTTCCATGGCGAGATTCAGCTCGTCCGATGACACGCCGTTCTGGTTGAAGTATTCATCGATGATCTCGCGCGTGCCGGAGCCCGACTCGCGCGTGATGTAGGGCTTGCCCGCCAGTTGCTTGGGCGTGACGGTCTTCAGCTTGGCCAACTCGCTGTTGGGCTCGCAGATCATCAGCAACTCATCTTCGCAGCAGGCACGACTGACCAGGTTGGGATGGTGCGAGTGGGCCTCGATCAAACCCAGATCGAGGGCATGTTCCGCCACCTTGTTCTCGATCGTTTCCGAGTTGGCTACGGTCAAGCGGGCCTGGGTTTCCGGGTGTTTTTTCTTAAAGTCGCCCAAGAGCCGCGGCAGCATGTATTCGGCGATGGTGGTCGACGCCCCGATCAACAAGGGGCCGCTGACCTGACCGGTCAATTCGGAGATGCGCGCCTCCATCTCCGCCGTCATGTCGAGGATGCGCTCGGCGTAGTCCAATGCCAATTCACCGGCCGGCGTCAGCGAAATCTTGCCGTGCGAACGCTCGAACAAACGGGTATTGAAGTGCTCTTCCAGTTGCTTGACCTGAAAGGTCACCGCCGGCTGGGTCATGAACAGTTGCTCGGCCGCCTTGGTGAAGGACAGCTGCTTGGCAACGGTATGGAAAACTTGAAGGCGCCGATCGGCCATTGCTTATCTAATAATCGGATAAAAAATAATTATGCAATTCAACCACACTTTGACGGTCAATAGTAGTCTATTCGTGCCAGCTTACTTGATCGTATACGGCGGTGGCTGATGTCATACCTGACGTGGTATAACGCGGTCTCCACACAACGATAACTTCTACTCGAGTTGTAATGAATCGAGGCTTTTACATCATCATGGCCGCGCAATTTTTTTCCGCGCTGGCCGACAATGCGCTCCTGATTTCCGCCATCGCCATGCTCCGGGAGATCCACGCCCCGGCCGAGTATGAGCCGCTGCTCAAGCTGTTTTTCACCATTTCCTACGTGGTACTGGCCGCCTTCGTCGGCGCTTTCGCCGACTCCATGCCCAAGGGCCGGGTCATGTTCATCAGCAACACGATCAAGATCGGCGGTTGCATCATGATGATCGCCGGATTGAACCCGCTTTATGCCTATGCCGTCGTCGGACTCGGCGCCGCAGCCTACTCGCCCGCCAAATACGGCATCCTCACCGAGTACCTGCCGCACAGCAAGCTGGTCATGGCCAATAGCTGGATCGAAGGCCTGACTGTGGCCGCCATCATCCTCGGCACCATTCTCGGCGGCTGGCTGATCAGCCCTTTGATCCAAGGCGCCTTCCAGTCGGCCGATACCTTCATTTTCGGGCACATCATGCATGGCCGTTTGTTGGGCACGCTGCTGGACTACAGCATGATCGCCATCGCCTTGGTCTACTTGGTCGCCGCCCTCTTCAACCTGTGGATTCCGAATACCGGCATCGATCACCGGGTCGCCCACAAATCGCCGATGTATATGATCCGCGACTTCGCTCATTGCGTGCGTCTACTCTGGATCGACAAACTAGGCCAGATCACGCTGGCGGTGACCACGCTGTTCTGGGGCGCCGGCGCCACCCTGCAGTTCATTATGCTGCGCTGGGCCGAAGAGGCCCTGCATATCCCACTGCACGAAGCCGCCTATCTACAAGTGGTGTTTGCCATCGGCATCGCCGTCGGCGCGGTCTTGGCCGGCAAACTCATACCCATCCACCAGTCGGTCAAGGTCATCACCGTCGGCATCGTCATGGGTCTATCCGCTGCCTTGATGGTCTTCGTCAAGGGCACCGTGCCGGCCATCGTGCTGATGCTGGCGGTCGGTGCCATGGCCGGTTTCTTCGTGGTGCCGATGAATGCGCTGCTCCAGCACCGCGGCCACATCCTGATGGGGGCTGGCCATTCCATCGCCGTGCAGAACTTCAACGAGAACCTCTCTATCCTCGTCATGCTCGGCCTCTACTCCGTCCTGATCTGGGCCGAGCTTTCGGTCTATGTCGTGATCATCCTGTTCAGCCTGTTCGTCGCCCTGGCCATGTATCTGGTGCGCCGCTGGCATGCGTCGAACATGCGGGTGCACAAGGAAGAATTGGAACGGCTGCTGGCAGCGGCCGAACACGTTCACCACGAATCGGCCCAGCACTAGGCGGGAGATTATCCCTTGTCGTCGGCCTGTAGGCCGCGCATCGTAGCCACTGCCAACAGCAGGTCTTCCCAGGCCCGCGCCTTGTCGGCCTGATTGCGCAGCAGATAGGCCGGGTGGTAGGTCACCACCAACGGTACCCCGTGATATTCATGCAGCTTGCCGCGCAACCGGGAGATCGGCGTGTCGGTCAACAATAGGCTCTGGGCGGCGAAACGGCCCAGAGCAACGATCAGCTTAGGGCGAATCAATTCGATCTGGCGTTCCAGATACGGCAGACAGGCCGCCACCTCGTCCGGTTTCGGGTCGCGGTTACCGGGTGGCCGCGATTTCAAGACGTTCGCAATATAGACATCGCGCCCACGTTGCAGGCCGATGGCCGCCAGCATCGCGTCGAGCAGTTTGCCGGCCTGGCCGACGAAGGGTTCACCCTGGCGGTCTTCATCCGCCCCCGGTGCCTCACCGACGATCAACCAATCGGCATTGGCATCGCCTACGCCGAACACACCCTGCTTGCGAGTCTTGTGCAGCTCGCAGCGGGTACAGCTGCGCACCGCCTCGCGCAACTCGTCCAGCCCCATCCCCGCCAGCGCGTCCATGGTCTGGCCAGCCTCTTGTTTTGATCCAGGCTGGGCGGGGGCCTCGCGTTGCCGCCACACCGGCCACAGCCCCAGCTCCTTGAAGCGGTCTTCCCGGCTCAGGCTCATAGCTCCCGCCGCATCACCAAGGCGTCTTCCCTGCCGTCGGCCGCCGGGTAATAGCCGCGGCGCAGGCCGATGGCCTCGAAGCCCAAATGCTCATAGAGATCGATCGCGCGCCGGTTGCTTGGCCGCACTTCCAGAAACAGCGTGGCGATACCGAATGCCTTGGCATCCGCCATCATCCGCCGCATCAATTCGCGGCCGATGCCACGCCCCTGATGGGCGGGTGCGACGCAGCAATTGAGCACATGCCCTTCGCCTGCGCCGCTGCTCAACACGCTGTAGGCCACCAAGTTGCCGTCTTGTTCGGCCACCTCGCAGCGATAGCCCGCGGCCAGACAATCCTTGAAGTTGCCACGGGTCCATGGAAAGGGATAGGCCCGCTGCTCGATCGCCAGCACGGCGTCGACATCGCTTTCGCTCATCGGCCGAAAATCGGGGGCAAGACTGCGCAAGACAGCGCTCATCGCTCGCAGGTCTTCAAGGCGACCTTGTCGCGGATATACAGCGGTTCGACCGACTCGGCCGCGACGAAATCGCCCGCCTGCCACTTGTCCGCTGCCAAACGGGCGATCGCCTCGGCATGCGGATGCATCTCCGGTGCGACACGAGCGAGCCGCCCGGCATAACGCTCGGCAAGAATAGCGCTATACCCTATGAATCCACTGCCGCAACCTAAATAAACCATGTCGCCCTCCGGCAACGGGGCTTGCCCCGGAGCATACAAGCCCGGTTCGCTTGCGGTGTGCAGGCCGGAAACCGACTTCTCATAGATCGCGGCATAGACCTCGTTCATGCGCGCATCCAGACAGGCCACCACGCCGCCTGAGGCGGCATCCTTCAGCGCATAGGCCGCCATCGCCTCCAAGGTGATCACTTCGACCACCGGCAAACTGGCACCGAAGGCCAAGCCCTGGGCGACACCGCAACCGATGCGCAGACCCGTAAACGAACCGGGGCCCTGGCCGACGGCAATGGCATCCACCTGGCTCAAGGCCAAGTCAGCCTCGGCCAATACGGCTTGCACCATCGGCAACAGCAACTCGGAATGTTTTTGCCCGGCCAGCACGGCCCGGCTGTAGACAGTACCATCCAGCAGCACGGCTGCACTGCACCACTCGGTCGAGGTATCGAAAGCAAGTATTCTCAAGGCCTGGCAACCAGACAAAAACAGTCAAGACAGGTGCGAATTGTATCTGCTTATAGGCAGCGCCTCGCCACTACTCAATCGCCACGATCCAGGTGGACATCGAACAAAACCCGCTGCCAGGGGTTACGGCTGCGTTGCAGATGCGCGATGCGCCCGGCCAGCTTCGTCCCCGCGTCCATCAGTCTGGCTAAATCCTTGTTTTCGCGCTTCGGCACAAAGCCGATCGGCACCCCATGCCATTCGACCCGGATGGCCGCGCTGTCATAGGGGTTCCACGGTTCGCGCACCAGAACCAGCCGGTCGCCGACCCGCAGCAAAGGCCAGAGCGCAGGCCCGGCATGGTACTGGAAACCGGCCAGCGGCGAGGTCTGCACCAGCAGTTCGACCGTCGGCGCCGCATGTAGCCGCCAAGGCATGGTCAATGCCCACAACACCAGCAAGAATCGGAGCCGGCGCCTCATGGCGTTACCGCTACGCAGGCCGAGTCGAAAAAGGCGACGGCCTCGTCCAATTGGCGGCTACGCCGCATCGGCGGCAGGGCCTGCCAGATCCGCCGGCCGTAGGACTTTTCTACTAGGCGCGGATCGCAAATCATCAAGACCCCGCGGTCGGTTTCGCGCCGGATCAGCCGGCCGGCCCCCTGCTTCAGGTTGATGATGGCATGCGGCAGTTGATAGTCGAAAAAGGCATTTTTGCCGGCGCGCTTGAGCGCATCGATGCGGGCGGCGAGTACCGGATCGTCCGGCGGCTGGAACGGTAGGCGGTCGATCACCACCAGCGACAAGGCCTCGCCGGCCACGTCCACCCCCTCCCAAAAACTTTGGCTGCCGAGCAACACCGCATCGCCCAGTTGCCGGAACTCGGCCAGCAGTTCTGAGCGGCTGCGGTCGCCCTGGCGCAACAATGGGAACGCCAGCCCGGTTTGCGCCATCCGCTCCTGCAGCCAACCATAGGCCTCGTTCATCGCACGCAAACTGGTGAACAGCAGAAAGGCCCGGCCGCCACTGGCTTGGATCACCGGCCAGGCGGCATCGACCACGGCCTGGGTGTAGTCGGCGGCATTGGGCTCGGGCAAGCCGCTCGGCACATAGAGCAGCGCCTGCTCGGCATAGTCGAACGGGCTGTCCCAATAGCCGGTTTCGGCGCCGTGCAGGCCCAACTCGGCCAGAAAATGGCTGAAATCGCCGCGCACCGCCAGGGTGGCCGAGGTAAAAATCCAGGCCTTCGCGCTGGCCTCGACCTGGCGGGCAAAGATCTCGCTCACGTTCAGCGGCGTCGCATGCAACATGACCGCATGGCTGCCGACCTCGACCCAGCGTATCGTGCCGTCCTCATCCGGTCCGCGCCACGACTCCAGCCGCGCTGCGCACGCCTCGGCCCGTTCCAGGCAGCTCTTCAGGCCCTCGGAGCGCTCGGCCTGCAGCTCGAGCAGACCATGCAACAAGCCCAAGCGCTGCTGCATCTCGGCCAGGGCCTCGACAAAACCTGCCTGCCCCAGAACCCGGTGCGCCGGCAGGCGTTGCTGCGCGCTATTGAATTGCAGCCGCAACGGCCGTACCGCTTGTTCGAAGTCGGTCGCGGCCTGGGTCAGTTGCATGAAATCGCCGGCGGCCTGGTCGGCCTCCTCCCGCACGTCGCGCGCCAATTCGAGCAGCATGCCGGTGGTCAGCGTCTCGCCGAAGAACAGACTGGCGACCTCGGGCAGTTGATGCGCCTCATCGAAGATCACCGCATTGGCTGCGGGTAGCAGCTCGCCCGCACCCTCGTCTTTGAGCAGCACATCGGCGAAAAACAGATGGTGGTTGATGACGACGAGATCGGCCTCCAGCGCGCGTTTGCGCGCCTTGAGCACAAAGCAGTCGCGATGGTTAGGACAATCGCCACCCAGGCAATTATCGCGGCTGGATACCGCATAGCCCCAGGCCGGCGACGCCTCCGGCACGGTCTTCAGGGCCATGCGGTCGCCGCTGTCGTCGAGCTTGGCGAATTGGGCAATCTGCTGCAGGTGGTTGGCCAACTCCCGGCTGGCCAATCTTGCGTCGCTCAACGCCCGCTCCAGATGATAGTGGCAGACGTAGTTGGCGCGCCCCTTGAGCAAGGCAACCGTAACAGGCTTGGCCAGCGCCTCGCGCACGGCGGGAATATCGCGGTGGAACAGTTGGTCCTGCAGGGTCTTGGTACCGGTCGATATGATGGTTTTGCCGCCCGACAGCACGGCAGGCACCAGATAAGCCAAGGTCTTCCCGGTCCCGGTGCCCGCCTCCATAACCGACACACGGCAAGAACTCAGGGCTGCCTCAACCTGTCGGGCCAGTTCTATTTGTTGCCCGCGCGGTTGATAATACGGTATTGCATCCTTAAGCGGGCCATCCGCTGAAAATACGGTGTCAAGCAAAGTCATGCCGATATGCAGTAGATTCTTCTCGCTGTTGATCGTCGCTTGCCTCATGGCGCTGACCGGCACGGCCGTTCATGCCCAACGGGTGACCATTGCTATCGACGGGCCGCTGACCGCCTCGGCCGAATATCTTGCCGGGCAACGCGACAAACCGGCAGTGCTCATCCTACATGGCTTTTTGCAAACCAACGAATTTCCCAGCGTCCGGCAATTGACCAAGCACCTGAGCGATGCGGGTTATACCGTACTCGCGCCGACCCTGAGCCTGGGTATCGCCAACCGCAAGCTCAGCCTACCCTGCGAGGCTATTCATACCCACAGCATGTCCGATTCGATCCGCGAGATCGATTTGTGGCTTGGCTGGCTGAAAAAGCGGCAGACCCCCATCGTCCTGGTCGGCCACAGCTTTGGCACCATTCATCTGTTGGCCTATCTCGAAACGCATCCCGATCCGGCCATCAGGAAATTGGTCGGCATCAGCCTGGTCGAAGGTAGCCTACACAACGTCGACGATGCCCAGCGCGAACGCCTGCTTCAGGAATTGCGCCGTTTGGCCGCACAGCCGCGACCGACCTTGGTCAAACGCGCGATCAGCTTTTGCAAGCAGTATCAATCGACGCCGCAAGGCCTACTTTCATACATGGAATGGACGCCGGATCGCGTCATAGGCAGCATCGATAAAATCAGACTACCGATGGCCTTCATCATGGGCTCAGGCGACGACCGCTTCGGCCCGGGCTGGCTGCCCCGTTTAAAGGCGACATCGGCCCGTGTCCACGTCATCGCGGGCGCCAACCATTTCATGGATGGCCAGCATGAGTTCGATATGCTGGACCGCCTGCTGGAAGAACTGAAGGGCGCGAATGGACCGGGCACATAAAAAGCTCCCCAAGGTCAGTTATCTCAGCATTGCCTACAACGTCCTGATCGGCCTGTTGCTACTTCTATTTGCCCTTTATAACTGGTGGGAAATCGACAAGACCTCGCAAGCGCTGTATGAACGCGAGACCATGTTGGCCAAACGGGAGGCGCTAGAAGCGGTCACCACCGTCACCAAGCGAATTCAGACGATCGAAAAGGTCCTGGCCGAATGGGACGAGACCCGGCAACAGCTCATGTACCGGCAGTACTATCCGATCTGGCGCGACCAGCGGGTGCGCAATGCCGGACTGTTGCCCGAGACGATCGACGACATTGCGCTGTACGATCGGAGCGGCCGCATCCTGGCCCCCGGCCATAGCAAGAACGTCATGCCCAATAGCCTGCCGCTGCGGACAGGCGGCACGCTATATGTCAATGAGGGCGGGCATATCCGCCTGCTCTCGTTCTTTCCGATATACACCGAATCGGGCGGCAGCCAACTGCTCGGTTACGGCGGACTGGTGTTCGATCTGGCGGATGAACTGCGCGCGGACCGGCAATACCGCTACATCGACCTCGCCACGATGCGAATACAGCTTCCGAGCGGCACCGTCGTCGATCGTGACAAGCTGGCGCAGAGCCTGAGCTTCGGCCTGATGCCCAATCCCAGCCTGGACAAGATGCGTTCGGTGTTCCAGCTTGCATTCATCCAGATTACCGCCGTCTTCTTGCTGATCCAGTTGGCCTCGGCCTGGCTGCTGCATCGCTTTTTCACCCGCCCCTTGCGCGAACTGGCAGAAGAAATCAACAGCCTGCGCGACTTGGACAACGAAGAGAAAAATTTTTGCCGGATCGAACCGCTCCCTATCCGCGAACTGGAAGAGCTACGCCACTCGTTCTACGAATACCACAGCCGCCTGCTCGACTTGAACCAGAACCTGGAGCGCAGCAGCCAGAATTTCTACGACCAGGCACGGCGCGACCCGATGACGGGAATATTCAACCGGCGCGCCTACGACGAGGACTGGCATAGCCTCGATGCCAGCAACAAGATCGAGCAATGCTCGCTGATCCTGTTCGATTGCGACCACTTCAAGGCGATCAACGACACCTATGGCCACCATGTCGGCGACAGCGTGATCAAGTCGCTGGCTTCGATCTTGCAAGGCACCTTGCGCGGCGAAGACCGCCTATACCGCCTAGGCGGCGACGAATTCGCTACCGTGCTGGCGCGTAGCGATGCCGACAATGCCGAGGCCATTGCGGCGCGCTGCCTCGAACAGGTGCTCAACCACGATTTCCGGCAATACGGCGTGATCGAACCGGTCACCATCAGCATCGGTATCGCCCATGGCAGCCCCGGTGTGCCATTGAGCGAGCTGCAAAAGCAGGCCGATATCGCCATGTATGCGGCCAAGCGGCCGACCAGCCGCAAGATCGAGGTGTTCGGCGAGCGGTTGAACGAGGTGTCGCCGCTGCTCACCAACAAGAGCATCTCGGCGATCTACCAGACCATCCAAGACCCGTTCTTGATGGAGATGCACTACCAGCCGGTGATCGACTTGCAAACGCGGGAGCCCGCCTATGTCGAGGCGCTGACCCGGATCAACATCGATGGCGAGATCATCCGGCCGAACGAGATCTTCCCGGTGGTCCAGGCCCGCCGGGTCGACGCCGAGTTCGATCAGGCGGTGATCCAGGCCGTGCAGCGCGACCTGGAATTCGGCCGCATCCCCGAGCATCTCGGCGTGTCGGTCAACGTGTCGGCGGTCGGTCTGTTGTCGAGCAAGGTGACCGACATGCTGGTCTACCTGAAACTGGCCTACCCCGAGGTCAAGATCGTGGTCGAAATCACCGAAACCGCGCTGATCGACCAAATCGAAAAGGCCACGCTGCATATCCATAAGCTGCGCGAGGCCGGTTGCCTGGTCGCGCTGGACGACTTCGGCAGCGGCTATTCTTCCTTGCGTTACCTGGCCTCGATGCCGGTCGATCTGGTCAAATTCGACATCAGCATGATGCGCCTGTTGGAAAAGGGCGATGTGCGCCAGAAAGAGGTGATCCGAGAAGTGGCCCGCATGGTGACCAACGCCGGCTACAAGATGGTGGCCGAAGGCATCGAAACCCATGCCATGCTGGAACAGGTGGTCGCCCTAGGCTTCGACTACGCCCAAGGCTATCTGTTCGAACCGGCGCAGAACGCCGCCTGACTAGGCCGCCTCGGCCAGGCGCAGCGCATCCTCCACATCCACCGCCACCGGGCGCGACACGCCCGGCTCCGGCATGGTCACGCCGACCAGATGCTGGGCCATTTCCATGGTGATGCGGTTGTGGGTGATGAACATGAACTGGGTCTCGCCCGACATCTTGCGCACCAGGTTGCAGTAACGCTCGGTGTTGGAGTCGTCCAGCGGCGCGTCGACCTCGTCGAGCAGACAGAACGGCGCCGGGTTCAGGCGGAAGAAGGCGAACACCAGCGACAGCGCGGTCAGCGCCTTCTCGCCACCGGATAAGAGGTGGATGGAGCTGTTCTTCTTGCCCGGCGGCTGGGCGACCACGATCAGGCCGGCGTCGAGGATCTCCTCGCCGGTCAAAATCAACTGCGCCTCGCCGCCGCCGAACAGGTCGGTGAACAGGTTGCGGAACTCGCGGCTGACCGTGTCGTAGGTTGCCTTCAGCCTTGACCGGGTCTCGCCGTCGATGCGGCGGATCGCCTCTTCCAAGGTGTTGGCCGCCGTGGTCAGGTCCTCGGCCTGGGCGTCGAGATAGCTCTTGCGCGCCTGGGCCTCGTCCAGTTCCTGCACCGCGGCCATGTTGACCGCGCCCAGGCCGGCGATCTCCCGGCCCAGGCGCTCGATGTCGCCGGCGTATTCGGAGTCCTTGGCGTTCTCCGGCAGCTTGGCTGCCAGTTCCTCAAGGTTGATTTCAGCCAGTTGCTCGGTGAACTGGGCCTCGCGCAGCCGGGCCTCTTGCAGCTTCAATTCCAGCGCCTGGATGTTGGCCTTGAGCGGCTCCAGCGCACGCTCGGTATTCAGGCGTTGCTGCTCCATGTCGCGCAGGCGCTGATTTTCGCCTTCCAAGGCATTGCGCGCGGCGATCAGGACCTGCTCGGCCTGCTGCCGGCGCTCCAGCGCGGCCTCCAGCTCGGCCTGGGCCGTGGCCGGGTCCATGGCCATCAGCTCCTCGCGGGCGTTTTCCAGGCCCATGACCAACTCTTCCAACCGACGGTCGGCCTGGGCCCGACGCTCGGCCAGTTCCTGTAGACGGGCCTCGATGGCGCGGACGCGGAAACCCGCCTCCTGCACCTCGCGTTCTTCCTGGCGCACCCGGTCGCGCAACTGCATCAGGGTCTGTTCGGCCTGCAACCGAGTCTGCCCAGCCTCCTCCAACCGCTCCTGCACAAATTCCTGCTGGGTACGGGCCTCGCGCAGACGCTCCTCCGCCTCTGCCCGCTGCATCTCTTCCTCGGCCAGTTGCTCAGCCACTTCCTGGCCTTCCTGTTCCAGTTGCGCCCGACGCTCTTCCGCCCGTTTCGCCGCGTCGGTATCGCGCACCAGCACCATCTGCACCTGATGCAGGTGCGCCTGGGCCCGATTCAACTCGGCCTGCAACTGGTCGACTTGGCGCCGTGCCTCGTGCAGGGCCAGTTCGGCCTGCTGGCTGCGGGCCTCGGCCTGGTGATAGGCCGCCTGCTCGCGCTCGACCTCGACCTGCAGGGTCTCGATCTCGCGGGCGCGGGCGAGCAGGCCGTGATGGCCCTTGTCCGGCGCGTTGAAGGTCAAGGTAGTACGGGTGACCACATGACCTTGCGGCGTGGCGATCAGGCCACCGATCGGCAATTGCCCACGCGCGGCCATGGCGGCGTGGAGGTCGTCGGTGACATAGGCCAGGGCCAGCCACTCGTCGAGCAGGCGGCCGGCCAAGGCGTCTTCGGTGGCAACGTGTTGGCGCAGGGCGGTCAGGCCATTGAGCGGTGCGGGGCTGGCCAGCGCCATGCCGGCATCGGCCAGGATGAAATCGAACCGACTCTCGGGCGGGGCGCTCAGCCAGTCGGTCCGGGCCTCGGCCACCAGGGCGGCCAGGCGTTCGCCCAGCGCCGCCTCGAAGGCGGTCTCCCAACCGGCGGTGACCTTCACTGCCTGCCACAGGCGCTGGGTGCGACCCAGGCCCTGACGCTCCAGCCAGTTCTTGCCCTCGCTCTCGGCCTGGGCGGCCTGGTCTTGCAATTTTTTCAGCGCGGCCAGTTCGGCCTCGGCCTTGTGCGCGCCGCGTCCGGCCTGCTCCAGGGCCAGGGCCGCCTCGCGCCGGGCCTGATCGAGGCCGACCAGCGAGGCCTTGGCACTGTCGAGCTGGCTCTTGTAGGTCTCGACCTGCTCCTGCGCGGTTTCCAGTTCCACCTGCTGACGGGCGATCTGCTCGGGCGCCGGCGCGGCCAGGCCGATCTGCTCGCGGGCCAGGCGGGCGTGGCGCTGCTTCAATTGGTCGATCACGCGGTCGGCGTGGTTCAGGTGCGATTGCTCCAGTTGCGCCGACTGCTGCAGGTTCGACAGTTCGCGCTGGACATCGGCGGCCTGGGCCTGGGCCTCACGCAGGGCGCTCTCGGCCGCCGGCACTTCGACCGCCAGGCCCCGTACCTGCTCTTCCAGGGTCAGGGCCAGCTCCTTGGCCTCGTCCAGTTCCCGCGCCTTGAGCTGGGACTCCTCCTGGGCGCGCTGTTTCTCAGACTCGGTCTGGGCCTGGCTCTCGTTCAGACGGCGCAGGTCGGCCTCCAGCCGTTCGCGCCGATCCTTCAGCATCTGCAAGGCCTGCTCCAGACGGCCGACCTCGCCGCTCTCGGCATAGAAGCCGGCCTGGGCCTGGTTGACCGCTTCGGTGGCGGAGAATTGGCCGAGGCGCGCGGCCTCCAGCTCGCTCTCCAGCCGACGCAGGTCGGCGATCCGGGCCTCGATCTCGGTCCGGGTGCGCTCGATGTCCTGGTTCAGGCTGGTCTGCCGGGCCTGGGCCTGGCGCTGGCGCATCAGGGCCAGCAGTTGTTCCTTGAGGGTCTTCTCCTCGTTCAAGGCGAAGTAGCGCTTGGCCACCTCGGCCTGGCTAGTGAGTTTTTCCAACTGGGCGCCAAGCTCGCGCCGGATGTCGTCCACCCGCTCCAGGTTCTCCCGGGTGTCGACCAGGCGGCGCTCGGTCTCCTTGCGCCGCTCCTTGTACTTGGACACGCCGGCCGCCTCTTCCAGATAGCCGCGCATCTCCTCCGGCTTGGCCTCGATCAGGCGCGAGATCATGCCTTGCTCGATGATGGCGTAGGCGTCGCCGCCCAGGCCGGTACCCATCATCAGGTCGGCGATGTCGCGCCGACGGACGTGGACGTTGTTGATGTAGTAGCTGGAGTCGCCGTTGCGGGTGAGCACCCGTTTGATCGAGATCTCGGCGTATTGCGACCACTGGCCCGGGGCCTTGCCGGCGCTGTTGTCGAACAGCAGCTCGACCGAGGCGCGCGAGGCCGGCTTGCGGTCGGCCGAGCCGTTGAAGATCACGTCCTGCAGCGACTCACCGCGCAGCTCGCGGGCCTTGGATTCGCCGAGCACCCAGCGCACGGCATCGATGACGTTGGACTTGCCGCAGCCGTTGGGACCGACGATGCCGGTCAACTGGGCCGGGGCCGGAATGGTCACGGGGTCGACGAACGATTTGAACCCCGCCAGGTGAATATGCTTGAGACGCAAGGTTTTATGAGTAGCGACGTTTATAATTGCGTGACATTTTAACTTCACTTGCCCCCACCATGCCTAGCCAGCCGACAAAAGAACTGGAAACCTTTGAAAATCCGATGCCTACGCGCGATTTTCACATCCATATCGAGATTCCGGAGTTCACCTGCCTCTGCCCCAAGACCGGCCAGCCCGACTTCGCCACCCTGTTCCTCGACTACATCCCGGATCAGCGCTGCGTCGAGCTCAAGAGCCTCAAGCTCTACATCTGGTCCTTCCGCGACGAGGGCCATTTCCACGAGGCGGTGACCAACCGCATTCTCGACGACCTGGTGCGCGCGACCGACCCGCGCTTCATGCGCTTGACCTCGAAGTTCTACGTGCGCGGCGGCATCTTCACCAACGTCGTGGCCGAGCACCGCAAGGCCGGCTGGCAGCCACAACCCCGGGTCGAGCTGGCCGAGTTCGCGCCGCAATCGAACACCCGCGGCTGATTTGGTCCGGTACGCCCTCGGTCTCGACTTCGGCACCGGCGGGGTGCGGGCCATGGCCTTGGCCCCGACCGAAGAGATCGAGGCCGCCGAGCGCATCGAATTTGCCAATTCACATGAAAATAATTTCGCAACCATATGGCAAGAAAGCCTTTTTGATGTTCTTTCCCTGCTGCCGCAAGGCCTGCGCAAACGCCTGAGCCACCTCGCCCTAGACGGCACCTCGGCCTCGGTGTTGGCCTGCAATGCCGCGCTCGAACCGCTGCACGCCCCCCTGCTCTACAACGATAGCCGCGCCACCGCCGAGGCCGAACTGATCCGCCAAGCCGCCGGCCCCGACCACACCGCAGCCAGCACCACCTCCGGCCTGGCCAAGGTGCTCTGGCTGCAAGCGCAACCCAATCTCGATGCCACGCGCTTCTTCCTCAACCAGGCCGACTGGTTGACCGCCCAGCTCTCTGGCCGGCCCGGCCTGTCCGACTACCACAACGCCTTGAAGATGGGTTTCGACGTCGAGACCCGGCGCTGGCCCACTTGGCTCGGCCAACTCACCCGGCTCGACCGCCTGCCCCAAGTCGTCGCCCCCGGCAGCGACATCGGCCCGATCGGCCACGACCAGGCCAGGCGCCTGGGCATCAATGGCGACTGCCTGGTCCGCGCCGGCACCACCGATTCCATCGCCGCCTTCCTCGCGGCCGGCGTAAACCGGCCGGGCAAGGCGGTGACCTCGCTCGGCACCACCCTGGTCTTGAAGCTGCTCTCGGAAAAACGGGTCGAGGCCGGCCGCTACGGCGTCTACAGCCACTGGTTCGGCAAGCTTTGGCTGGCCGGCGGCGCCTCCAATGCCGGCGGCTCTGTGCTGCGCCAATTCTTCGACGATGCCGAGCTGGCCGCGCTGTCGGCCGAGATCGACCCGCAGGCCGGCAGCGGCCTCGACTACTACCCGCTGCCCCGGCCGGGCGAGCGCTTTCCCGTCGACGACCCGGCCCTGCCGCCCCGGCTGGAACCGCGCCCCGAATCGCAGCGCCAGTTCCTGCATGGCCTGCTCGAAGGCCTGGCCAACATCGAGGCCCTAGGCTATGCCCGGCTGGCCGAACTTGGCGCCACGCCTTTGAGCCACGTGGTCTCCGCCGGCGGCGGCGCACGCAATACCACCTACGGCAAGATCCGCCAGCGACGCCTCAAGGTGCCGGTAACGACAGCCCCGCAACAAGAGGCGGCATTCGGCAGCGCGCGCCTGGCACTGCACGGCACGCGGCTATTTCACCTACAATCGCAAGCATGACCACCAGTGCCCTGCGCGTCAGCCGCGCCATACCTATCGTCTGTGAGAAACAGGCCCTGGACCCCCACGCCCTCGCCTCGCTCAGGCAAAACGCGCAATTGCTGATCCACGCCTTGAACCTGATGGATACGAGCCCGCTGCATGAGACGGAACCGGAACAGGCACATCTGCAGAGACTCGATGCCAAGATCGATCTGATGCTGCACCTGCTCGCACAAAACTTGCAGGGCAACCACCCCTTGCCACAGGCGATGCCGGTCGAACTCGGGCCGGAGATCGTGAGCTGGCAGGAACTGGGCGCACAACCCACCGTCGGGGATACCGTAGTGCTCGGCCTCTACCTCAGCCCCGGCCTCCCCCTACCGCTCAAGTTGCCCGCCCATATCACGGCCTCGGCCGATGGCCGCATCACCGCGCAATTGGCCGACCTTGGCGAGGACCTGGACGAGTCCTGGCGGCAATGGGTATTCCGCCAACACCGGCGGGATATTCATGCGCAGCGGCCTGCTGGCTAGTGATGCAATTCTTTTGATACTCAGGCCGCCAACGGCATCGCAAACAGTTCAGCAAGGCTTATCGAAATCCTCCCCTCGAACCGCGGAAGACAATTGCGCTTGATGCGGACATTAAATGCTTGGCGAGACACAACGTGACACGGTTCTCTCGTTTCGATGTAGCCGAATGCATCCCATAGCGCCTTGAAACACGTCGATGCGGCAGCCCAATCCTGATGTCCGGGAACAATAGGCAAGCCGAGGGATTTGGTCCTCAAGGTATTGAAATCTACGTTGTCCTTAAATGACTTCTTACCGCCAAGTATCCGCCGTAGCGCCTTGCCATCGCTGCGTTCGAATTCCCACAAATGGTTGTGAGTGAGCGCATCTCTCAAGACGTAGACTTCGGAGATTGCATCCATCGATGGGTAAGCAGGGTATAGCCTTCTAAAGACTTCAATCCCTGTTTCAAGCCCTCCCGATGCGACCCTTTCTTCGAGCGTAGCGGGGATATGAGACCTCTGATCGGCAGGAAGCGCGAGGTACGCCGCACGAGCCATATAGGACTCGAACATGGCCACCGAAAGGAGAACAAGCGGGATAGCATAGTCTTTCTCGATGTATGCCCACTTGGATTGCCGCTGGTGGAGATTGACGATCAAATCGGCCAGGGGCTGTTTGTAGGCATCCCCGATGCAGCTGATGGTTGATTCGTCCATATTTGCTCACTTAATTGCACAACAAGGGCTGGGTCAAGCTGCTAGTTTTGCGCTGGCCAAACGATTGAGGCTCACCCCCTGTTCGGCCGCCTCTATTGCCAAGGCACGATGCACCTCCGGCGGAATGCGGACACGAAATTCCCCGCTGTAATGCTTTTCGGCGAAGGCTTCCGGCACGGGCTCGCCGCTGGCCTGGAGATCGGCTACCACTTCGGCCACCAGCTGGCGAATACCGGACAAGGCCGCCTCCGGCGTGGCTGCGAGCCAAGATAGCGACGGAAATTCAGCGCACAAACCGACGTGCTCCCCGTCTTCGTGAGACCAAGTAACGCGGTAGGTATAGTGATCCAGAGTCATCGTTTGTTCTCCAACTTGTCGATTGCCATAAGCACTTGCCGCACCTGATAGGCCTTGGCCTTACCTTTGTCGTCCTGAATGTTTACCCGGGGATTACCGGGCCAGGGTGTCTTGAAAATGGCATGGCTGGTACCTGCTTGGCGTGGCTTACCGAAATGCTCCTCGCACACCTTGAATAGATCGATGAACCGCACATTCAGCGGTTCACGTCGCATTTGTTCGAGGATTTTTTGGAGAGACGCCACAGCAAAATGGTACCAATAGTGGAACCATTGTCAAGCCCGAAGGCAATGTAACCAGCGCGGGGCTTCGCCGGCAAACCCAAGTTAAGCTTCGATCAACTCCAGCGCATTACCGTCCGGGTCGCGCAGGAACAGTGCCCGCCGGCCTGAGCGGCTGAGGGTATAGGCGATGCCCTCGGCATCGAGCTTGTTCTTGAGTTCTTCCCAGCCAGTCACCGCCAGCGCGGTATGCCGGTCGCGGCCGCCGTGCGCCGGCCGGCCTTCGACCGGGTCGGGGTTGGGCAGGCAGATCAGGTGGATCTGGGCCGCACCGAGGTCGTACCAGGTGCCGTCGAAGCTCATCGCCGGTCGAGCGGGACTGGGTTCCAGAGCCAAGACGCCCTCGTAGAAGGCTCGGGCCCGATCCAGATCGGCCACCAGCAATGAGACGTGTAGCAGCCGGCTTGCTTTAATCATATTTATGCATCCGCCCGGAAAACAGACTGGCCGCCACGATCAAGGCGCCGCCGAGCCATTCGCGGGCCTCCATGACCTCGCCAGCCAGCAGGCGGCTGGCGATGGCGGCGACCAGCAGTTCGCTCAGCAGGATGACGATAGCCTGGTTGGCCGGAGTGTTGGCCAAACCATACTGCACCGCGAAAGTCGCCAGCACCAGCAATAGGCCGACGCCGACCAGGATCAGCCAGTGCAACGCATCGAGCGCCGACACGGCCACGAGCGCCTCGCCCTCGACGCCGACCGGAAAGGCGGTGATGGCGACCACCCCGATGAACACCCAAAGGCTGCGCACGCCGATATCGACTTCGCGCAGCTTGCGCGACAGCACATTGGCCAACGCGAAGGTCAGGCCCGCGGATAGGCCCATCCATTCGGCGAGATTGGTCGGCAGCGGCCAGCCGCCGGCACGCGCGAGCATCACGTAGGCCCCGGCCAGCGATAGACCCATGACCAGGTAACCGAAGCGATTGATCCGCTCGTGCAAGATGAAACGGGCGAAAAACACTGTCCACAGCGGGGCCAGATAGAACAACAGCAGTACCCGCATGACTTCGCCGTGGATGACGGCGAGCACATAGGCCAGATTGGTCCAGCCCGAGATCAGCGCGACCGCCACCAGCAAGCCACGATCCTGCTTGCGCCGAAGCCAAACCCGGCCGCAATAGCATGCGACCGGTATGGCTGCGATGATGTAGGTAAGCAGCGAGGCCAGGCTGCCGGAAATGCCGGCCGTCTCCAGCAGGCGATAGGGATACCAGATCACGCCCCAGACTGTGGCGGCGGTCAGCAAGGCTAGCGGGGCAAGCCAGTTTTTAGGCGACATCGGCTTATAATTCGTGGTTTCGTGATGGATCGAGCGTGTTCGTGAACCCCCGCCTTGCCCAACTACAACCCTACCCGTTCCAGAAACTGCGCGAGTTGTTCGCCGGCGTGGTGCCGAATGCAGGCCTGACCGCGATCAACCTGTCCATCGGCGAACCCAAGCACCCGACCCCGGCCTTCATTCAACAGGCCTTGACCGATGCCCTGGGTGGGCTGGCGCATTATCCCATAACCCAAGGCAGCGACGCCCTGCGGGAAAGCATCGCCGATTGGTGCCAGATGCGCTATGGCGTGGACCTCGACCCGGCCACCCAGGTCTTGCCGGTCAACGGCAGCCGCGAGGCCCTGTTCGCCTTCGCCCAGGCGGCGATCGACCAGACCAAACACGTCAAACGCATTCTCAGCCCCAACCCTTTCTATCAAATCTATGAGGGCGCGGCGATCCTGGCCGGGGCCAAGCCTTATTTCCTGAACACCACGATGGAAAACGGCTACCGCATGGACTTCAGCCAGGTGCCGGAGGATATGTGGGACACGGTGCAGATGGCCTATGTCTGCTCGCCCGGCAACCCGACCGGCAAGGTGATGGCGCTCGACGACTGGCGCGAGCTGTTCGCCCTGGCCGATGCCCACGACTTCATCATCGCCGCCGACGAGTGCTATTCGGAAATCTACTTCCACGAAGGTGAGCCGCCGCTCGGCGCCTTGACCGCCGCCAAGCAACTGGGCCGCGATTTCTCGCGCCTGGTGGTGTTCAACAGCCTGTCCAAGCGCTCCAACGTGCCCGGCCTGCGCTCGGGCTTCGTCGCCGGCGACGCCGAGGCGATCAAGCAGTTTCTGCTCTACCGCACCTATCACGGCAGCGCGATGAACCCGGCCATCCAGGCCGCCTCCAGCGCCGCCTGGAAAGACGAAGGCCACGTGATCGAGAATCGCCGGCAATATCGCGAGAAGTTCGCCGCGGTCATGCCCATCCTCAAGGACAGCCTGGAATTCGACGCACCGGATGCGGCCTTCTACCTCTGGGCCAAGGTGCCTGGTGACGACGACACCGGCTTCGCCCGCGGCCTGTTCCAAAAAAAGCATGTCACCGTACTGCCCGGCTCTTACCTCGCGCGCGAGGCCAAGGGTGCCAATCCCGGCCAGGGCTTCGTCCGCATCGCCCTGGTCGACGGTCTTGAGCCATGCCAGGAAGCGGCCCAGCGCATCGTCGATTTCGTCAAAGAAGGTTGATCGTGCGCCGGCTACTCGTCCTGCTCGCTGTTCTGCTCTTTGCCTTGCCCAGCCAGGCCGGCCAAACCGAGGCCGAAAGCGCCCTGGCCAACATCCTGTTCGACGAGAACATGGAAAACTTTTTCTACACGTTGCACGACGACGGTTTCGTCGAAATCCTGTTCGGCCCGGCCGTACCGGAACAAGACTACATCCGCATCGTCGAACGCCTGCGCAAGCATCCGGACATCCCCGGCGTGCTGGCCGGTCGTGGCACGAAAAACTTCTGCGGAATCCCTAATTAATTTTCGACTTCGTTAACGCAAGGAACTGCCATGCAAGAACTACAAGCCATCATCGAAGAGGCCTTCGAGCGCCGCGCCGAGATCACCCCGCGCAACGTCGAGCCCAAGGTCAAGGACGCCGTGCTCTCCGTGATCGACCTCTTGGACATGGGCCAACTGCGCGTCGCCGAACGCACCGACGGCCAGAACTGGGTGACCCACCAGTGGATCAAGAAGGCCGTGCTGCTGTCCTTCCGCTTGGAGGACAACAGCTTCATCAAGGGCGGCTACACCAACTACTACGACAAGGTGCCCTCCAAGTTCGCCGACTTCAACTCCAAGGACTTCCGCGAAGGCGGCTTCCGCGTGGTGCCGCCGGCCGCCGTGCGCAAGGGCAGCTTCATCGGCAAGAACGTGGTGCTGATGCCGTCCTACGTCAACATCGGCGCCTATGTCGACGAGGGCGCCATGGTCGACACCTGGGCCACGGTCGGCTCCTGCGCCCAGATCGGCAAGAACGTGCACCTGTCCGGCGGCGTCGGCATCGGCGGCGTGCTCGAACCGGTACAGGCCAACCCCACCATCATCGGCGACAACTGCTTCATCGGCGCCCGCTCCGAAGTGGTCGAGGGCGTCATCGTCGAGGACAACTGCGTGATCTCCATGGGCGTCTATATCGGCCAATCGACCAAGATCTACGACCGCGAGACCGGCGAGGTCATGTACGGCCGCGTACCGGCCGGCTCGGTCGTGGTCAGCGGCAACCTGCCGTCCAAGGACGGCAAGTACAGCCTGTACTGCGCGGTGATCGTGAAGAAGGTGGACGAGAAGACCTTAGGCAAGGTCGGCATCAACGAACTGCTGCGCGGCATCTAAGCCGCCATTCCTTGAAGCCCTGGCGAACACACCTCGCCAGGGCTTTTGTTTTATTAGTAGCCGGCCGCCTTGGCCTGAACCAGCCAATCAGACACAGTGCCGTCGAGCGGATAGATATTCGCACCGTCGTAGTACCACACCTTCCGATCGTTGGCGGTGTAGGCCAAGGCCTTGCCGGAGGCGTTGTAGATCCGGGCGTGATAAGGCGCAATGCTGTCAGTCGAGCGTTCATTCCCCGCGGACTTGAACAGCGAGGGCACCGCAGCCTCGGCCCACATGAACACCCGGTCGGCCTCGTAGCCGGGCACATACTGGCTCACCCAATCCAGGTAGTTAGATACCTTGCTATAGACCCCATAACTCGTCGCGCAGGTGACACCGAAGCTGACCACGCCGACTTGCAGCCAATCCGAGTTTTGCGCATTGCGCACCACCAAGGGCCCGCCGCTGTCGCCCTGGCAGGTATCCAAAGGCGCGCTAGGGCTGCCGGCACAGAACATATTGTCGGTCAGGTTGCCATATACCCCCTGGCAGGCCGAGAAATTCGCCAACGGCAGGCTGACCTCGCGCAACTCGTCCGAACCCGCTGCCGCATCGACGATAGTGGTCGCGATATCGACGATGCCCAGACCCTTCGACTTGTAGGCGGCGACGATCTCCTGCACCGCGGTTGCGCTCAACCCCAGGCTATGCACGTTGTCGATGAGCTGGCTGTAGCCGACGCCCTTGGTCGGGTCGTTCCAGCCGTTGGCCAAGAGCATGGTGGTCGCGATGTCGACGTCGGCAACCCCTGCCGTGCTCGCTTCGTTGATGCAGCCCGCCAGGTCGTCCGAACATGAAGTTCTCAGGCCGTACTGCTTTTGCAAATAACCGCCCGGGGCAGCCAAACCACCCCGACCCACGGCCCTGAGCGGGACGCTATCGGCCACCGTATTAGCGGGTGGCGACAGTTTCACGACAGTGGCGGTGAGCGGCGAGGTCAATTCGATCAAGGCCACATCGTTGTCGTTGGGGCTCTTGTTATAGTCCGGATGCACGATGTAGCGCTTCGCCGTGCTTTGCTCGCCGGTGTTCGTTTCACTCAGGCGCTGCCGGCCGGCCGTCACCACCACGTCGCTCGGCTGCAAGCCGGCCGAGAAGCAATGCGCCGCCGTCAGCACCCAGTTCGGATGGATGACCGAGCCGCCGCATTGGCCATTGCCTGCGATGACGGTGACAAACCACGGGTAATTCTTGGCCTCTGCCGCCGTGCCGTTCACGATCGTGAAATCGTTGGCGTGCCCAGTAGAAATACCCAGCAAGGTAACGACTGCAAGCTTGATCAGCTTCATGTTCCATCCAATGTTGTTTCAATAACCACACGGCTGCTCGCGCAGCGCCACCTAAACCATATTGGCGAATTCAAAGCTCCAGCAACAGACGGGCCGGGTCTTCCAAGTCGTCTTTGATCGCCTTGAGAAAGCTCACCGCCTCGCGGCCATCGACGATGCGGTGGTCGTAGGTCAGCGCCACATACATCATGGGCCGGATCACCACCTGGCCGTGCTCGGCGATGGGCCGATCCTGGATCTTGTGCAGCCCCAAGACACCCGACTGCGGCGGGTTGACGATGGGGGTGGACAACAACGAGCCGAACACACCGCCATTGGAGAGGGTGAAGGTGCCACCCTCCAACTCTTCCAGCCCGAGTTCGAGGCTGTCGGCCCGGTGCGCGAAATCGACAATGGCCTGTTCGATCTCGGCGAAGCTTAGACGGTCGGCAGCGCGCAGTACCGGCACCACCAAGCCGCGCTCCGAGCTCACCGCAATGCCGATGTCATAGTAATCGTGGTGGACGATCTCATGGCCGTCGACATAGGCGTTGAGCGCCGGAAACTGCTTGAGCGCCTGGCAGACCGCCTTGACGAAAAAGGACATCAGACCGAGCTTGATGCCGTGTTCCTGCTCGAACCGCGCCTTGTATCGGCCGCGCAGTTCCTGCACCGGCTGCATGTTGATCTCGTTGAAGGTGGTCAGCAGCGCGGCGGTCTGCTGGGCCTCTTTCAGCCGCTCGGCGATGCGCTGGCGCAACCGGGTCATGGGTACCCGGCGTTCGGTTCGCTCGCCTGCCCCAGCGGCAGCAGGGGCACAAGGCGGACATTCGGCGGGCCGGGCCGAAGAGGCCGGTTCGGCTGGCTGTGGCACCTGTACGTCCGGTTCGGCCGGTCTCGCCTGAGGTGCAGGAGACTCAGGCTCAGGCGCCGCAACGGCGGCAGACGGAGCGGCCGGCCCGGGCACCGCCACCGCCTCGTCAGTCTCCAGGATGGCCAAGACCTGGCCGGCCTTGACCTCGGCCTCTTCCGCAACGCGCAATTCGGCCAGCACCCCGGAGGCCGGCGCGCTGATCTCCAGGATGACCTTATCGGTCTCCAAGTCGGCGATGGTCTCGTCGCGCTTGACCATCTCGCCAGCCTGCTTGCGCCAAGCCAGCAAGGTGCCGGTTTGCACGGATTCGGACAATTCGGGCGCCTTGATTTCGATGCGCATGGGCATGCACCGTCCATCGATGAATGGCAACGCGTTCGATTATAAAGCGCCGATAGAAGGCCACGTTGAATTGCACCGGCTACAGCAGGTGAACTATTTTCCGGCCTGTCCAATATTGCACACATTGCACCGCCCTCAGCCCATCATGGCGCTTGGCTCAAGAATTCAGCCTTTTGGCCGTTACAATATCGATGCACAATCCTTCACCTAGAGTTTCCGGTGGACTGCAGCTATCTGAGCATTCGAGGGGCATCGACCGAATACAACGATGCCAAACCGAACCGTTGACGCATGGTAGGAATCAAAATGGGATGCATGGACGAGGTTAAAGTGCGGAAAAACACATTCGGACAAGTTGCAATAGCAGCCCTGCTAGGCCTACTCGCGGCGCTCGGGACAAACAGCGCGAGCGCGGCCTACAGCTATAAGATGACGGTTGCCATCGCCATGCCCAAAGGTAGTGCGGGTGCCAGCCTCGCCACGACCCAGCCGACCAGCACCAAGTTCACCCCGTGCACGGCCGGTAAGCCGGATGCGGTGACCTTTACCGTCAGCTATGACGCCGGCAAAGTGGCCGGCACCGACCTCAAGGACGTCTATGTAATTCTGCGTTCCCCGTCGAGCGTCTTTTATCCGGATGGCATCCTATATACGTTGACTAAGAATACCCTCGGCGGTGGCATCACATTCACGGGCAGAGCCAATGCAGCCGCCTTGACCGCCGCCAAGGCAACCGACATCTACCTCAAGGTGGCAGACAATCCTGGCGTCGGTTCGATTACCGACACCCTCCTCGCCAGCTTCATCTCCGTCGACGGCGTGGTGACTGGCACTTGGCAGCTGATCGGGATCATTGCCGATAGCGCCACGGTCAATTTCGACGACCCCAATACCTGGGCAGCCTGGGATATTGCGACCGTAGTCTTTTCCCAACCCTGGACCGGCGCGACGGTGCGCCAGTGCCTATAGCCACCCTCCAAATCACTCCAGCAAAGACGGTGTGATGGCCTAAGCGGCCTTCTTGTCTGCGACAGCCGCGATGGGGAGCGTTGCATACCAGTGATCAAAAGCGGAATCGAGGCAATCGAATTGCTCGTTAAGCGCAATCCGCTTGCCAAGATATAGATGGCCAACCGCATAACGGCCATTGCTCAGCTTTGCAATGGCATGCTTGCTAGCGGCAAATTCAACGCAGCCAAGAATCAGTTTGACGTCCATGAGTTTGACGTCCATGATGGCCTCGTTCGACAAGGATGAGGCGTGGATACTGGCAAACTTAGATAACAGGATTTTTACGGTTCGTTTAAGAGTTTTCCATGGTCGAAGCCAAAGGACAAAAGGGCCTCCACCGCAGGGTGAAGGCGTTCCTCACGTAGAGAAGAATTCCTTCACCTTGTCCATAAACCCCTTGGCTTTCGGGTTGTGCTTGCCCTCGTGCTCGTGGCTGATCGCATCGAACTCACGCAACAGTTCCTTCTGCCGCTCGGTCAGGTTGACCGGGGTCTCCACCACCACGTGACACAAGAGGTCGCCATGGCTTTCGCTGCGCACGCCTTTGATGCCCTTGCCGCGCAGACGGAAGACCTTGCCGGTCTGGGTTTCGGCCGGAATCTTGATGCTGGCCTGGCCATCCAGGGTCGGAATGGTGACTTCGCCGCCCAGGGCAGCCGTCGCGTAAGAAATCGGCATCTCACAATGCAGATCGTTATGGTCGCGCTGGAAGACCGGGTGCGCCTTGAGGTGGATCAGCACATACAGATCGCCCGGTGGGCCGCCGTTGATACCGGCCTCCCCCTCGCCTGACAGCCGAATCCGGTCGCCCTCGTTCACCCCGGCCGGGATATTGACCGAGAGGGTCTTGTGCTTCTTGATCCTACCGCTGCCATGGCAATGGCCGCAGGGATCGGTGATGACCCGGCCGCTGCCGTTGCAATGCGGGCAGGTCTGCTGGATGGAGAAGAAGCCCTGCTGCATGCGCACCTGACCATGGCCGCCGCAGGTCTGGCAGGTAACCGGCTCGCTACCCTTTTTCGCCCCGCTGCCATGGCAATGCTCGCATTCGCTCATCACCGGGATGCGGATCTTGGTCTCGGTGCCGCGTGCGGCCTCTTCCAGCGCGATCTCCAGGTTATAGCGCAAGTCGGCGCCGCGATAGACCTGATTGCGCCGACCGCCGCCGCCACCGAAGATGTCGCCGAAGATGTCGGAGAAGGCGTCGGCGAAATTGCCATAACCCGCGCCGCCGGCCCCGGCCATGCTCGGGTCGACCCCGGCATGGCCGTACTGGTCGTAGGCCGCCCGTTTCTGCGGATCGGTCAGCACCTCGTAGGCCTCCTTGACCTCCTTGAAGTGCTCCTCGGCCTCGTGGTTACCCGGGTTGCGGTCCGGGTGGTACTTCATGGCCAGCTTGCGGTAGGCCTTCTTCAGTTCGTCTTCGGAGGCGCCTTTGGCGACGCCGAGCACTTCGTAGTAATCGCGTTTTGGCATGGCAGGGGTCGGGATTCAGGGGTCGGGATTCAGGGGTCGGGATTCAGGGGTCGGGATTCAGGGGAGGGTTAGGAACAAGACCCAGCAGAAAAAAGAAAGCCGCGCGAAGCGCGACTTTCCCTGATCCCTGAATCCTGAATCCTGACCCCTTACTTGTCTTTCACCTCTTCGAACTCGGCGTCGACCACGTCCTCGTCGGCCTTGCCGCCGGCCGCGCCCGGCTGGGCACCGGCCTCGGCACCGCCCTGCTGGCCGTACATCTGCTCGGCCAGTTTGTGGCTGGCCTCGGCCAGGGCCTGGGTCTTGGCCTCGATCGCCTCCTTGTCGCTGCTGCGGATGGCCTCTTCGGCCTCTTTCACCGCAGCCTCGATCTTGGCCTTCTCATCGGCACCGACCTTGTCGCCATGCTCTTTCAGGGCCTTGTTCACCGAGTGGATCATGCTGTCGCACTGGTTGCGGGCGTTGGCCAGCTCGAAGGCCTTGTGGTCTTCGGCGGCATTGGCCTCGGCGTCCTGCACCATCTTCTTGATCTCATCCTCGGACAGGCCGGAGTTGGCCTTGATGGTGATCTTGGCCTCCTTGTTGGTCGCCTTGTCCTTGGCCGAGACATGCAGGATACCGTTGGCGTCGATGTCGAAGGTGACCTCGATCTGCGGCAGCCCGCGCGGCGCCGGCGGGATGTCGGACAAGTTGAACTGGCCCAGGCTCTTGTTGCCGGCCGACATCTCGCGCTCGCCCTGCAGCACGTGGATGGTCACCGCGGTCTGGTTGTCGTCGGCGGTGGAGAAGGTCTGCGAGGCGCGGGTCGGGATGGTGGTGTTCTTGGGGATGAGCTTGGTCATCACGCCGCCCAGGGTCTCGATGCCCAGGGACAAGGGAGTGACGTCGAGCAGCAGCACGTCCTTGACCTCGCCCTGCAACACGCCGCCCTGGATCGAGGCGCCGATAGCCACGGCCTCGTCCGGGTTGACGTCGCGGCGGGCCTCCTTGCCGAAGAACTCCTTCACCTTCTCCTGCACCTTGGGCATGCGGCTCTGGCCACCGACCAGGATGACGTCGTCGATGTCGGAAACCTTGATGCCGGCGTCCTTGATCGCGATCTTGCACGGCTCGATGGTGCGCTCGACCAGTTCGTCGACCAGGGACTCGAACTTGGCGCGGGTGATCTTCTGCACCAGGTGCTTCGGACCGGAGGCATCGGCGGTGATGTAGGGCAGGTTGATCTCGGTCTGGGCCGAAGACGACAGCTCGATCTTGGCCTTCTCGGCCGCTTCTTTCAGGCGCTGCAGCGCGAGCACGTCCTTCTTCAGGTCGACGCCCTGTTCCTTCTTGAATTCCTCGATGATGTAGTCGATCAGGCGCTGGTCGAAATCCTCGCCGCCGAGGAAGGTGTCGCCGTTGGTCGACAGCACCTCGAACTGGTGCTCACCCTCGACCTCGGCGATCTCGATGATCGAGATGTCGAAGGTACCGCCACCCAGGTCGAACACGGCGATCTTGCGGTCGCCCTCTTTCTTGTCCATGCCGAAGGCCAGCGCGGCCGCGGTCGGCTCGTTGATGATGCGCTTCACTTCCAGGCCGGCGATGCGGCCGGCGTCCTTGGTCGCCTGGCGCTGGGAATCGTTGAAGTAGGCCGGCACGGTGATCACCGCCTCGGTGACCTCCTCGCCCAGGTAGTCCTCGGCCGTCTTCTTCATCTTGCGCAGCACGTCGGCGGAGATCTGCGGCGGGGCGATCTTCTTGTCGCGCACCTCGACCCAGGCGTCGCCGTTGTCGGCCTTGACGATCTTGTAGGGCATCAGGCCGATGTCCTTCTGCACTTCTTTCTCTTCGAAGCGGCGGCCGATCAGGCGCTTGACCGCGTACAGGGTGTTCTTGGGATTGGTCACCGCCTGGCGCTTGGCCGGTGCGCCGACCAGGGTCTCGCCGTCGTCGGTGTAGGCAATGATGGACGGCGTGGTGCGGGCACCCTCGGAGTTCTCGATGACCTTGGGCTTGCCGCCCTCCATGATGGCGACGCAGCTATTGGTGGTGCCCAGGTCGATGCCGATGATCTTTCCCATGATTATTCCTTACAAAATAGATTCGACTGTCGCGGATATGCGGTTAAAAGCCCAGACTTCAAGAGGGCTTACTTGAAAACCTGGACCAGGGCCGGACGCAACACGCGCTCGTTCAACTGGTAGCCCTTCTGCAACACGACGGCGACGGTATTGGCCTCGCCCTCGCCCTCGGCCATACCGATGGCCTGATGCAGGTTGGGATCGAATTTCTGGCCCAAAGGGTTGATTTCAATCAAGTTCTGTTTCTCGAAGACAGAAACCAACTGGCGCAGGGTCAGTTCTACGCCGCTCTTCAGGCTGTCCAGCGTGGCGCTGTCGCCGGTGGCCAGCGCGGCCTCCAGGCTGTCCTTCACCGCCAGCAGTTCGCCGGCGAACTTCTCGACCGCGAACTTGCGCGCCTTGTCGGCCTCGTCCACGCCCCGGCGGCGCACGTTCTCGGTCTCGGCCTTGGCTCGGAGCCAAGCGTCGTGATGCTCCTCGGCCTTGAGTTCGGCCAGGCGCAGCATCTCTTCCAGACTAGGGGTGACTTCCTTGTTCTCTACCTCGGCGGCAGCCTCGGGGGTGTTCTGTTCTTGTTGCATTTAAAAGCGCCCTCGCAATAAACCTGCGTAGGGAATGGGGGCTGCCAGCGGAATTTCAAGGGGGCAGGTAAAGACTCAAGCCGGCTGAGCGCTGCGAAGCCGATCCAGGCGCAGAGTCAGCACTTGGCCGTCACTCAACTGGCAGGTCAACCATTCGGCGCCATCGCGGGTGGCGACATCGAGCGGCAGCACGGCGGCCTCGATCTCGCCCATGTCGCTCAGATAGCGCAGCCGCAGGCGCTGTCGGCGCAAAACGGCAAACTCGAGTTGCTCATGAAAGACACAGGGTATGGGGATATAGTCGCTCATGCCAGCCTCAATCCACGCTGACCAAATTACGGCCCCCCTCTTTGGCTCGGTAGAGCACTTCATCGACCCGGCAGATCAACTGCGAGGTGGCCTCATCGGCGTTCAACTGGGCCACACCGATACTGACCGTGACCGGAATGCGCTCACCCGCAGGGCTATCGACGATGAGCGCCGCACAACGCTGACGTATCGTTTCGGCCACCACCATGGCATCCGGCTTGGGCGTATCCGGCAGCACCGCGAAAAATTCCTCGCCGCCGAATCGGGCGGCCATACTGGGCGCATGAATGATTTCTGCCAGCAGCGCACCGAACTGCCGCAGCACTGCATCGCCCATAATGTGGCCATGAACATCGTTGATCCGCTTGAAGTGGTCTAGGTCCATGAGCAGCACAGTCAAAGGCTGCCAGCCCTGGTGCGCAATCTGAACCTCATGCTGCAAGCCATTCATGAGCGCACGACGATTGGTCAACCCAGTCAGCACATCGTGCGTCGCCTCGCGATAAAGCCTAAGCAGCATGTGCAATTGGGAAAGCTGAGCCCAGACCGCCATCAAAGCCATCATGCCCAGTAGCCAGGCATTGCCGAGGGTCACAATGTCATGCATGTTCCCCCCCAGCCATTCATGCCCCCAGAACAGGGCACCGATAGCCAGCAAATAACCGACCGATTCCACCACGGTCATCGGGAACAAGGCCAACATCGATACCAGCAAAAAAGGCAGGAAGTAGTAGCCGACCAACATGGCGTCGGCCATGCCGGCGTGGGGCATGATTTGCCGCGCCCCGATATAGAACGCGGAGGCGAAAGAAACGAAGGCTACAAGGTAGAGATGCGCCGCCCGCAGGTCATGCTGCCTAACCGGCCGCACCGCCATCCAGGCATAGAGGCCGGCCACCACGACTCGCAGCAGGCCAATGGATTGCCGGTAGGCCGGATCGAGGAATAGATAGTCGATCGCCAGCCACAAGGTGGCCAAAACGGCAAATACCGTGGCCATCAGACGCATCCGGGTCGTGAAGTAATCGCCACGGATTGCGCAGAAATCGCGCGAGTGGTTGCGCGTATAAATCAGGTCAAGGAGATTGTGCCGATAGAGCACGGCTGAAAGCGAACTTGCCATAACAACGATCTCTTCAAGACCGGCCTATTCGGCCCAAAACCAACCGCCCTGAGGCCGGCCCTCAATGCAACGACAATTGCTGCTTGACCCAGGGCCGCACCGCATCGCCAATGGCGGTACCCAGGCGCCTGGCCAGACGGTCGGCCAGATTTTCCTGTGGGGTGAAATCGAGGATGTCCTCGGCCTTGACCACTTCGCGCGCGACATAATCGAGGCTGCCCAGGCCGTCAGCCAGTCCAAGCTCGACACTCTTGGCGCCGTTCCAAACCAAGCCGCTGAACATGTCCGGGGTCTCATGCAAGCGCTTGCCACGGCCTTGGCGCACAGCCTGGATGAACTGCTGGTGGATCTCGGCCAGCATGGCCTTGGCATGGGCCACTTGTTTAGGGTCTTCCGGTGAGAAGGGATCGAGGAAACCCTTGTTCTCGCCGGCAGTGAGCAGACGTCGTTCTACGCCAAGCTTCTTCATCCCGTCGGTAAAGCCGAAGCCATCCATCAGCACACCGATAGAACCGACCAGCGAGGCCTTGTCCACGTAGATTCTGTCGGCCGCCGCCGCGATGTAATAGCCGCCCGAGGCACAGATATCTTCCACGACGGCATAGACGGGGACATTCGGATTTTTGGCACGCAAGCGACGGATTTCGTCATATATGATACCGGCCGTGACCGGACTGCCGCCCGGGCTATTGATGCGCAAAACCACAGCCTTGCTGCGCTTGTCCTCGAAGGCATTGTTGAGGGCAGCCAGAATATCGTCGGCATTCACATCGTTGCCGCCGATCTCGCCTTGAATGTTGATCAAGGCCGTATGCGGGCCCGTTGTCAGCTCGCCGTCCTCATGGGCGACGAACATCATGAGCAGCAAAAACAACCAGACAAAGAACAGCGAGCGAAAGAAAATAGCCCAACGCCGCGCCTTGCGCTGTTCCTTGAGCTGCTCGAACAGCAAACGTTCGAGCGCGTCGCGCTCCCAGTTATCCGGCCCTTCTGCCATGTTTGCTTGATTCCTTTAGATAAACCGCACCATCGCGCTCGGTCACATCGAGCCGGACCAAACCTCGTCCGGCACAGCGTCCGCCCAAACAGGCGCCCGATGCCGGGTCATACAAGGCGCCGTGCGTCGCGCAGATCAAGTATAACCGGCTCGTGTCGAAAAACTCGCCGGGCTGGAAATCCAGCTCCACCGGGACATGGCCACAACGATTGAGATAGCCATACGCCCCGCCCCGAAAGCGGACCACAAAGGCGGGCATCATCCGGCCGCCCCAACGTACTTCGAAGCGCACACCGGGACCGCCTTCTTCCAACGCGTTCGAGGCGCAGATCAGGCGTTCGCTTTCAACCATTCGGCCAAGTCCTCGAAGCGCTGGCAAACAGCGAGCGGTTGATAGGCATGCAGGCTCTCGGCCGGATGGGCGCCATAGCCCGCCGCCAGTGAAGGCATGCCGGCGTTCTGTGCCATCAACAAATCGTGGCTGGTATCGCCGATCATCAAGGCCTTATCCTTTTCGACCATCAATTCGTCGAGCAACTCGATCAACATGGCCGGATTCGGCTTGGAAAAGGTCTCGTCGGCTGTGCGCGAGGCATGGAAATAGCGTTCCAAGCCGCTGTGCTCGAAGGCGCGGATCAAGCCCCGCCTAGCCTTGCCGGTCGCCACGGCCAACAAAAAACCACGGCCGTGCAGCTCGGCAATGAGCTGTTCCGCGCCGCCGAACAGCGGAATAGCGTGGTCCTGGGCCAGAAAATGGTAGCGGTAACGTTCGGCCAAACGCAGATGCTCCGCCTCCGGCATAGCCGGAAACAAAGCGAGGATGGCCTCCTTGAGGCCAAGGCCGATGATATGGCTGGCCGCCTCGCGGCTGGGCACCGGCCAACCGATGTCGGCGCAGGCCGCTTGGATGCTGGCCACGATGGCGCCGGCCGAGTCCATAAGGGTGCCGTCCCAGTCGAAAATGAGCAGGTCGAAACGTTTAGCCAACTTGGGGTTCCATCTTCAGTGATTCCAGAAATTGTTTGAGGTCGGCCGGCAGCGGCGCCTGCAATTTGAGCGGCTTGCCGGTCAAGGGGTGCTTGAGTTCAAGCGAAGCCGAGTGCAGGAACATGCGTTTGAGCCCCTGGGATTTCAAGCGTTTGTTCAAGTCGAAATCGCCATATTTGTCGTCGCCGGCGATCGGGTGTTTGAGCGTAGCCAGGTGGACCCGGATCTGGTGGGTACGGCCGGTCTTCAGCTCGGCCTCGAGCAAACTGAAGCCGGGATAGTGCTCGACCAGGCGGAAGATCGTATGGGCCGCCTGACCGTCCTCCTGGGCGGTGACCCGGCGCTCGCCGTCGCCGGTCACGTATTTCTTCAAAGCCAGCCGGACATTGCGCACTTGATCGCGCCAATGCCCCACGGCCAAGGTCAGGTAACACTTGCGGGTCTCGCCCTCGCGCAGCATGCGGTGCAATTCGACCAGGGCCGAGCGCTTCAGGGCCAGGACCAGCACACCGGAGGTCTCCCGATCCAGACGGTGGGCCAACTCCAGAAACCGGGCCTCGGGCAGTTCCACCCGCAACTGCTCGATCACCCCTTGGCTGACCCCACTGCCACCGTGCACAGCCATGCCGGGCGGCTTGTCGATGACCAATAGGCTATCGTCGCGATAGATCACCCGGTCGAGCAGGGACTTGACCACCCGCACCGGCGCCTTGTCCGGCCGCTCGGGCACCCGCACCGGCGGAATGCGCACCTCGTCATCTTCGGCCAGGCGATAGGCCGGCTCGATCCGCTTGCCATTCACCCTGACCTCGCCCTCGCGGCACATGCGATAGATGCGGGTCTTTGGCACCCCTTTCAGCTTACGGAACAAGAAGTTATCCAAGCGTTGGCCGGCCTCTTCCGGCCCAATCCTGACCTTGGCAACTTGGGCCGGCGAACGCGGGTTTCCCTCTTTAGGCGTATTGCCAAGTTTTTTTGCAGCTTTGTTACCTAAGTCTTTCATTTCACTGTTATACTTTTCGTGCTTTCACAGCCAGCCAGAGGGGCGTTGAAGAACCTGCCCAGGCCGAGCGGAAAGTGCCGGTTGCTCACTCTCCGGCTTCAGGTCCCCGACCTCGCAGTGCCTAGCTGTCTTACGAGCGCGATTCGCATTAAAAGAAGTTCGCTCGGAGCGCACGGTTAAGTCGGGTACCCAAAAAAGTGGAAATGGAGCCTCGGCGCAACTGCGCGTAGCCCTCGACCAGATCGAGGAGAACGTCCAGAAAGAGCGGCCGGGGCCAATGGTAACGTATTTGATAGCGCAACTCGTACCCGGATTGCATCCGACGGCGTTGGCCGGCGGGTAAAGGATGAACCTAAAAACCATGCACGTGACAGTACAAGACCGAAACCAACCAGTCTGCTGATCCCCTGCTCGCTTTGCTGCCGCGAGTATGCGTGCAGCGGGTTTATCGCCCCGGGGCGCACTGCGCAGGGGTAAAACATGAAACGCATGTTATTCAATGCGACGCAGGCGGAAGAACTGCGCGTCGCCATTGTCGAAGGTCAGAAACTGATCGACCTCGACATTGAATCCGCCACCAAAGAACAACGCAAAGGCAACATCTACAAGGGCGTCGTCACCCGCGTTGAACCCAGTCTGGAAGCCTGCTTCGTCGATTACGGCGCCGAGCGCCACGGCTTCCTTCCCTTCAAGGAAATCGCTCGTTCGGCCCTAGCCGGTGCCGAAAGCGGCGACTTCAGTCGCGGCCGCATTCAGGACTTCCTCAAGGAAGGCCAGGAACTGGTGGTCCAGGTCGAGAAAGACGAGCGCGGCACCAAGGGTGCGGCCCTGACCAATTTCGTCAGCCTGGCCGGCCGCTATCTGGTGCTGATGCCGAACAACCCGCGCGGCGGCGGCGTCTCCCGCCGGATCGAGGGTGAAGATCGCAACGAACTACGCGACGCGATGGCCCAACTGGAAGTCCCCAACGGCATGAGCCTGATCGCCCGCACTGCCGGCATCGGCCGCTCGGTCGAGGAACTACAGTGGGACCTCAACTACCTGATGCAGCTGTGGCAGGCCATCGATTCGGCCGCCAAATCGCAGCGCGGCGCCTTCCTGATCTATCAGGAATCCAGCCTGGTGATCCGCGCCATCCGCGATTACTTTACCCCGGACATCGGCGAGATCTTGATCGACACCCCGGCCATCTACGAGCAGGCCCGCCAGTTCATGGCCCACGTGATGCCGAACAACGTCAACCGGGTGAAGCTGTACACCGACAGCGTGCCGGTGTTCTCCCGCTTCCAGATCGAACACCAGATCGAGAACGCCTATTCGCGCACGGTGCCCCTGCCCTCCGGCGGCGCCATCGTGATCGACCACACCGAGGCGCTGGTCGCCATCGACGTAAACTCGGCCCAGGCCACCCGTGGTGCCGACATCGAACAGACCGCCTTCAACACCAACCTGGAAGCGGCCGAAGAGGTCGCCCGCCAGATGCGTCTGCGCGACCTGGGCGGCTTGATCGTGATCGACTTCATCGACATGGAAAGCCCAAAGAATCAGCGCGAGGTGGAAGACCGCCTGCGCGACTCGCTGCGCCACGACCGCGCCCGCATCCAGTTGGGCAAGATCTCCCGCTTCGGCCTGCTGGAGTTGTCACGTCAGCGCCTGCAACCGTCGCTGGGCGAGACCAGCTATGTAACCTGCCCGCGCTGCGCCGGGACCGGCCATGTCCGCGGCACCGAGTCCTTCGCCCTGCACTTGCTGCGCATGCTGCAGGAAGAGGCCATGAAGGAAAACACCGGCGCCGTCCACTTGCAGACCCCGGTCGAGGTCGCCACCTTCCTGCTCAACGAGAAGCGGACCGACATCCTCAACATCGAGGCCCGGCACAAGGTCGAGATCATCTTGATCCCGAACATCCACTTCGAAACGCCGCGCTATGTCCTGCAGCGCTTGCGCCACGACCAGCTGAACCTCACCGAAACCGTACTGCCCAGCTACCAGATGATGGAAAAGCCGGCCGAAGAAGAAACCCCGGCCGGCCTGGGCGAAGCCAAGGCCGAGCGGGTGCAGCCTATGGTTCAGGGCATTACCCCGTCGCAACCGGCACCGACGCCGACGGCCAAGGCCGCCGAGCCGACCAAGCCCGGCCTATTCGGCCGTATCTTTGGCTGGCTGCGCGGCCTGGAAGCCGAACCCGAAGCGAAACCCCAAGCCAAGAAGGCCGAAGGCCGGCGTGAACGTGGCGAAGGTCGTCGCGGCCGCCAAGCTGAAGGTCGCGAAGGCCGTGGCCGCCGCGAGCGCGGTGAACGCCAGGAACGCGGCGAACGCGCTGAGCGCACCGAACGTCCCGAGCGCACCGAACGCCAGGCCCGAAGTGAGCGCCAGGAACGCGGCGAGCGCCAAGAGCGTGGCGAACGCGCCGAGCGCCCAGAACGGCGTGAGCGTCAGGAGCGCGCCGAACGCCCGCCACGCGAGCCCCAGGCCGCTCCCGCTCCGCAGCAACAAGCCGCAGAAGCCCCCGCTACCGAGTCCGGCCAAGAACGCGAAGGTCGCGGTCGCCGCCGTCGCGGTCGTGGCCGTCGCGGCGAGGGCCGACCGGAAGCCGAGACCGTTGGCGAACGACACGTTGCCGCTCCGACCGAAGAAGCGGTCGCCGAGGCAACCGCAACGGCCGCACCCATCGTTGTAACGGTGGAACCGGCTGTAGCGGCCAAGCCCACACCAGTGCAAGAAGCCTCTGCCCCAATGGCTCCGGCTCCTGTCGCTGCAGTCGAGCCCGAGCCGAAGCCTGCACCGGCCCCCCTCAACATACCGGCTCCGAACCTAGGCCAAGCCGGCCTGGAACTGGTAGAGACCCGCGGTAGCGCCGCACCTGCGGCCGAGGCCAGCTCGGCCGGCGAAGGTCATGGTCAGCGCCGCCGCCGCCCCCGTCCGAAAGTGGAGGCCGCACCTGCCGAACCGTTGATGATGGTGGAAACCAAGGCCACTCCCATCGGGAATCCTGCCGAGCAGACCACGCCCCAGGCCGAACAACCGCGCCGTCGGCCCCGTCCGGCACACAGCCAGGAAAGCGCTGCTGCCGAACCGCTGGTCATGGTGGAAACCAAGACCGACGGCTCGCCGGACCAGCCCAACGCCTAAACTCAGCCCCTAGCTGGGGCTGTATCCACTCAAGCGCCCGCCCGGATCGCCTGCAACAGGCCCCGGGCGGCGTCTTCTACCATATCCAGTACCTGACTAAAGCCTTGCGCCTCGCCGTAATAGGGATCGGGCACCTCTTGATCCTTGAACCGTTCGCTGAACGATAGGAACAGTCGCAACTTGTGCCGCTGTTCACTCGGACAGATGCGTTGCAGATTGGTCAAGTTGTCGCGGTCCATGGCCAGCACGTAATCGAACTCAGAGAAATCGCGATGCGTAACTTGCCGGCCGCGCAGCGGCGACAGGTCGTAACCGCGACCTGCTGCGGCAGCTTGGGCGCGTCGATCAGGCGGCTTACCGATGTGATAGTCGTGGGTGCCGGCCGAATCGATCTCGACCCGATGCGCCAGCCCCTCTTCCACGACTAAGCGCCGAAACACGCCTTCGGCCGTAGGCGAACGACAGATATTGCCCATGCAGACGAAGAGCACCGAGACCTTGCTGTCTTGATTCATCGAGAAAACCCGCCGATTGAAAACCGGCGATTATAGGACTAAGGCTCGTTCTCTTGCGGCGCCGACAACTCTTCCGCACTTGGCACTTTGAAGATGCCCTGCAGGGTTAGCAGTTCGTCACGATGCAAGCGGGCCAGGCCTTCGACCAGCTTCTCGCCCTTCGGCGTCAGATGCACCTCCACCTCGCGCCGGTCATGACGCCCCGGCTCCCGCCGTACCAGGCCGAGCTTCTCGCAACGCGAGACCAGGGCAACCACCCCGTGGTGGTGGGCCTGTAGGCGCTCGGCCAGCTCTCCCACCGTCGCCCATTCCCGCCCTTGATAGCCCTTGAGATGCAGCAGCAACAGGTATTGCAGGTGGGTGACCCCCTTCTTCCGCGTCGCCGACTCGCTAAAACGCAAGAATCGCCGCAGTTGGTAACGGAAATGGGACAGGGTTTCGAATTCTTTTTTGGTCATAGGCTTGGTTGGCATCGGGCAATGCTAGCCGCTTTACCGAGTTTGATATATATCAAATATTGATAATATCAATCTGTGATATATTGAACCGTAACTTATTGTTAATACATGTCGACGACCTAGGCAAAAGCCTGATTGGCTGGATAAGGAGATGAAACCATGGATATGCAAGCCGTCGTAATCGACCTGCCGACCCTCGACGAGGAAGGCTATCTAGTGGAGCCGAAGGACTGGAATGAGGCCGTGGCCGAGGAGCTGGCCCGCCGCGAGAACATCCAGCTCACCGAGGACCATTGGAATGCCATCCGCTTCATGCGCGAGTATTACGAGGAACACCAGATCGCCGCCGACGCCCGCTTTGTCATCAAGCACTTGAGCGAAAAGCTCGGGCCGGGCTCGCGCAACAAACTGTTCGAGCTGTTTCCCTATGGCTATGTAAAGCAGGCCTGCAAGATCGCCGGGATGAAGCGGCCGCGCGCCTGGAGCACCGGCTAACCCTTCGCCGGTCGTGCTGCCGGGCCGGCCGATCCCGGCTCGGCGTCGTGCTCCTCCACGCCGAACATCAGTTTCTTCAGGGCATGCAGTTGGTCGCGTAGATGCGCGGCCTTCTCGAATTCGAGGTTGCGCGCGGCCTCCATCATCTCCTTCTCCAGCCGCTTGATCTCGCGGGTGACCTCCTTCTCGCCCAGCTTTTTGTAGTGGGCCCGCTCCTGCGCGACATGCAGGGCCTTCTCCGCCTCCTCGATGTCGTAGACGCCGTCGATGATGTCCTTGATCTTTTTCTGCACGCCCTTGGGCACGATGCCGTGGGCCTGGTTGTGCGCCGTCTGCTTTTCGCGCCGGCGCTTCGTTTCGTCCATGGCCCGGCGCATGGAGTTGGTGATCTCGTCGGCATATAGGATGGCGGTGCCGTTGAGGTGGCGTGCCGCGCGGCCGATGGTCTGGATCAGCGACCGCTCCGAGCGCAGGAAGCCCTCCTTGTCGGCGTCTAGGATGGCGACCAGCGACACCTCGGGGATATCCAGGCCCTCGCGCAAGAGGTTGATGCCGACCAGCACGTCGAATACACCCAAGCGCAGGTCGCGCAGGATCTCCACCCGCTCCACGGTGTCGATGTCCGAGTGCAGGTAGCGCACCTTGATGCCGTGGTCGGCGTAGTACTCGGTCAAATCCTCGGCCATGCGCTTGGTCAGGGTGGTGACCATGACCCGCTCGCCCTGCGCCACCCTGAGATTGATCTCGCTCATCAGGTCGTCGACCTGGGTGGTCACCGGGCGCACGATCACCACCGGGTCGATCAGCCCGGTCGGCCGCACCACCTGCTCCACCACCTGCTGCTGGTGCTCGGCCTCGTAGGGACCGGGTGTGGCCGAGACGAACACGGTCTGGCGCATCATCCGCTCGAACTCGTCGAAGCGCAGTGGCCGGTTGTCCATGGCCGAAGGCAGACGGAAGCCGTAATTGACCAGGTTCTCCTTGCGCGCGCGGTCGCCCTTGTACATGGCGCCGACCTGCGGCACGGTGACGTGCGATTCGTCGAGGAACATCAGAGCATCGGGCGGCAGGTAGTCGATCAAGGTCGGCGGCGGCTCGCCCGGCTTGCGGCCGGAGAGATAGCGGGAGTAGTTCTCGATGCCCTTGCAGAAGCCCAGCTCCGACAGCATCTCCAGGTCGAACCGGGTGCGCTGCTCGATGCGCTGGGCCTCGACCAGCTTGATGTTGTCGGCATAGAACTTGATCCGCTCGGCCAGCTCGACCTTGATCCCCTCGATCGCCCGCAGCGTGGTCTCGCGCGGGGTGACGTAATGGCTGGACGGATACACGGTAAAGCGCGGCACCTTGTGCAGCACCTGGCCGGTCAGCGGGTCGAACACCGAGATAGTCTCCACCTCGTCGTCGAACAGCGACAGCCGCACCGCGGTCTCGGCGTTTTCCGCCGGGAAGATGTCGATCACGTCGCCGCGCACCCGGAACACGCCGCGCTTGAACTCCAGTTCGTTGCGCTGGTACTGCATCTCGGTCAGGCGGCGGATCACCTCGCGCTGAGGCACCTTATCGCCCTGCCTGAGGTGCAGGATCATGTGGTGGTATTCCGAGGGGTCGCCGATACCGTAGATGGCCGACACCGTGGCCACGATCACGCAGTCCGGCCGCTCCAGCAAGGCCTTGGTCGCCGACAACCGCATCTGCTCGATGTGCTCGTTGATGCTGGAGTCCTTCTCGATGAACAGGTCGCGGGCCGGGACATAGGCCTCGGGCTGGTAGTAGTCGTAATAGGAAACGAAATACTCGACCGCGTTGTTCGGGAAAAACTCGCGGAATTCCGAATAGAGCTGGGCCGCCAGGGTCTTGTTCGGCGCCATGACGAAGGCCGGCCGGCCGGTCCGGGCGATGACATTGGCCATGGTGTAGGTCTTGCCCGAACCGGTCACCCCGAGCAGGGTCTGGCAGCGCATGCCCTGCTCGATCCCGGCCACCAACTGGGCGATGGCGGCCGGCTGGTCGCCCGAGGGCTCGAACGGCTGGTGCAACTCGAAGGGGCTATTGGGGAAGGTGACGATCACAGGTAGAATTTCGCGCGCGAAAACCGATCCATGTTATCAGGTCGAACCCACCTCACGCGCGACGATTTGCAAAAGGTTTAATCTTGGAACTCTCTAACCGCGTCAAGAACATCAAGCCCTCCCCCACCCTGGCCGTGTCGGCCTTGGCGGCCAAGCTCAAGGCCGACGGCCGCGACATCATCGGCCTGGGCGTGGGCGAGCCCGATTTCGACACCCCCGAGCACATCAAGGCCGCGGCCATCGCCGCGATCGACCGGGGCTTCACCAAGTACACCGCCGTCGGCGGCACACCTTCGCTCAAGCAGGCCATCGTTGCCAAGTTCAAGCGGGAAAACGGCCTGGACTACACGGCCAAACAGATCCTGGTCTCCTGCGGCGGCAAGCAGGGCTTCTACAACCTGGTCCAGGCCACCATCAACCCGGGCGACGAAGTCATCATTCCCGCCCCTTACTGGGTGTCCTACCCCGACATCGTGGTGCTGGCCGACGGCAAGCCGGTGATCGTCGAGGCCGGCATCGAACAAGGCTTCAAGCTGACCCCGGCCCAATTGGACAAGGCCATCACCGCCCGCACCCGCATGCTGGTGATCAACAGCCCGTCCAACCCGACCGGCGCCCTGTACAGCCTGGACGAACTCAAGGCCCTGGGCGAGGTGCTGCGCAAGCACCCGAAGGTGTTGATCGCCACCGACGACATGTACGAGCACATCCGCCTGCTCGACACGCCCTTCGTCAACATCCTCAACGCCTGCCCCGACCTGTACGAGCGCACCGTGGTGCTCAACGGCGTGTCCAAGGCCTATGCCATGACCGGCTGGCGCATCGGCTATAACGCCGGCCCGGCCGAGCTGATCGCGGCCATGGAAAACATCCAGTCGCAGAGCACCTCCAACCCCACCTCGATCTCGCAGGTGGCGGCCGAGGCCGCACTCAACGGCGACCAGGCCTGCATCCAGCCTATGTTGGCCGCCTTCAAGGAGCGTCACCGCTTCGTGGTCGACAGTCTGAACGCCATGCCCGGCGTGAAGTGCGTGGAGAGCGGCGGCGCCTTCTATGCCTTCCCCGACATGCGCGGCGCCATCGATACCCTGTTTGCCGCCGGCAAGCTCACCGCCAAGACCGACATGGCCCTGAGCCAATACCTACTGGATCATGACGTCGCCGTGGTACCCGGTTCGGCCTTCGGCGCCGAGGGCTATATCCGACTGTCCTTCGCCACTTCGATGCAGAACCTGGAGAAGGCGCTGGAGCGCATCGCGAACGCTTTAAAGTAAAGATTGTATTGACCGAAAACTGCGCCGTTTGTATCATCGCGGTCTTTCAATTCCCCGATAGCTCAGTCGGTAGAGCGACGGACTGTTAATCCGCAGGTCCCTGGTTCGAGCCCAGGTCGGGGAGCCAGATACAGCAAGGCCCGC